>Ga0137415_10000254_pt1 | contig 47843 bp, 47 predicted proteins | sample CZODoug3_1_1_16f_FD_183082 | JGI IMG/M metagenome (GOLD analysis project Ga0137415, IMG submission 183082) | Vadose zone soil fungal communities from Angelo Coast Range Reserve, California, USA - CZODoug3_1_1_16fungal (Hybrid Assembly) | ecosystem: Environmental > Terrestrial > Soil > Vadose...
CTAGCTGGTGTCGGCGGTCTGGCCTTGGCTCTGTCCCCCACTCTCGCTGTGCTTTTGACGACGGTATTCATCGGCATGCTGAATGGCACCGGCACGGATCGCTCCGCTTCTTTTGCCCTCGACCACGCCATTGTTCCGGGACTGGCTCCAGATTCCAAAAGAACGTGGAACCTGGCCAGGTATAACGTCCTTCTCGATGGTGGAGGGTCGATGGGAGCCTTAGCTGCCGGGCTCCCGCTCTTTCTGCAACACCGCCTCTCGTTCTCGCTACTCAGCTCCTACAAAACTCTCTTCTACGGCTATTCCACGCTTTGTCTGATAGTCGCCACCCTGTACGCGTGCCTTTCCCCAGCCGTTGAGGTTAAGCACGCACAACATGTAAGTTTCTCGACCTGAACGTGTTAGTCATGAACGGAGGACGGAAACGCACCAAAGCGATGTTTTGTGCTCTGCTCTTGGCCTTGGCTTACCCATCCAGAAGGAAAGGTCTCGCGGTCTCGTCAGCGATCCGAGTCATCAGGATGTGTTGCCTGATGCGACACGGACGGCTGTTCCTGTTGCGGGTTTCAACTTGTCGCCAAAGCCGTACAACCGCATCCGCCGTTGTGGACGGTCGCCGCTGTTCATGCGCACGTTGTATTAATGACTTTCAGTCAGCCAATCTTTGGCGTCGAACACCCTCGCCCGGGGCCGAATCTCGTCATTCCACTACCTTTTTTGATGCTGTACCGTCGAGATGATGCAGTCGTGTGACTTCTGCCGAGGGAGCCAAATGAAGCCTGTTGCCGTACTGTTGCTCGCATTTATTGTCCTAGCCCAATCAGCAGCGGCTCAGGAAGAGAAAACGGATGATCCGGCGGCGAATCCGGGACGGCCGACTGTCTCCACGCCGGCAACCATCATTCCAGTTGGCTACTTGCAATTTGAAACAGGTCTCTTGGGGGCGAGCCATTCTCCGGAGTTTTCGACTCGAGAAGGGGTGAACGAGGTAATGAAGTTCTCAGTGTCGCGCCGATTTGAGTTTCTCGCAGCAGTGGAGCCATTAGTCCACTACCGCGCCAACCAACACAGTGACAACGGGTCGGGAGAGGTTTTCCTTGGACTGCAAGGTGTCGTGCATCATGGAGAAGGAGCCGAGCCGACTCTCGCACTGAGCTACTTTCGACGGATTTACGACGGGGGTGTACCTGAACTCGATTTTGGAAGTCCGCGAAACGCTGCGCTTCTGCTTGTCAGCGCAGATGTCAAAGGTTTTCACTACGACGCCAATGCCATGCTGAACGAAGTCATCGACGGAACTACTCACCGAGCACAGTTCGGTCAGAGCCTCACGATTTCACATCTCGCGAGTAGCAAGCTGACAATTTCTGGCGAGATATGGCACTTCACTCAGCCCTTCTTGCGTGCCAACGCGGTTGGGAGCCTCTGGGCCCTAAGCTACGCAGCGCGAAGCAATCTTGTGTTCGATGGTGGCTTCAATCATGGATTAACGGACAGTTCCACGCGCTGGGAAGTCTTTGTCGGATTCACATACCTGCTCCCGCGCAGACTTCTGCGATGACGAAAACTCTCTGAAGCTGCGGTGAAGCGTGCGATCGAATTGTCCGACTCGAAGTATTGCAGCCTGGCCGCCACTCTCAGACCAACGGTGGAGATTTCGGTCAGTAACGAGATCGCCGAGGAAGGGCCTCTGCAGGATCCCGTCGCGTCGTGATCGATCGCAGAGTGGTGCAGACTCGTTTGCCGCCTTCCGAAGCTGCGCAGGCTTCGAGATCGTCCATCGAGAGGAAATAAATCTCCGCGATCCGGTGAAACGGTGGTGTTCCTTGCGGAGAACCCAGAATCCTGGTTCCTACCATCTTGGTTTTACCTGCCAGCTTCGCGATAGCCATCGGCACATGTTCGTCACCATAAACTTTTTCGAAGGCTTCGATGTCTCTTGGACGCGGATACATTACCACTAACTACACTACCATCGTGTACTCCTGACCAGAGGTTGTGCACAAGCCGAAGTTGCTAAGAGTTCCGTCCTACCGCATGCCGAAGCGGCCGATCGTGCCGGCTTCAGAATATAAGAGAACGCCAGAGCGCATTCGACAGCGTCGTTCAGGTTGAAACGCCCGCCGGGCCGAGCTCGGAGGCGGCGGGCTTTCCAAACTTTAGATGGCAATCGGTTAGTCGAGTCGCTGAGCGATTGGACAGTTGATGGAGAAGCCTGCGCTCCCGAATGCCTTTCCACCTGGACCGGTCAGCAGCCCGTCCCGCACGAAGTTGAGGATCTGGAACTCTTCCCGCACTTGGCCCCGGAAGCCTTGATCGATTGCACTCTGAGTCCATTCGAACAACTGTGCGTCCCAGTTCGGACTGTAATCGAGAGCGATGGTCGGAATTCCACCGAGCACATTGTTAGGCCTGAAGCCGTCGGCGAGATCCGCTGACAACCCTTGCCGTTGTGGGTTGTTGCAGCCGCCCTCCTCCGCTGCATTGGTGCCGATGAAGATGCGCTCGACGGGGCTGGCGAAGCTGTCGTCGTGGCCCAATAACAGGCGTTGCATCAACGGGGCGAAAGTGTTGTGTTCGATGGCAGCCCCCAGGGGAATACTCGTGTCCATCGAGAGATACCACACCGGACGCCCGAAACTGAACCCGTTGATCAGGTTAATGGTTACCGTCATGTTGATCGGGTCGATGGCCACTACCTGGTCATGCACTTTTGTATAGTCCACGTGCCCGTCCGGGAAGTTGATGTCGCTGGCTTGCACGCCGAACGCGACCATGGGTGCGTTGTAAATCACATTCGCGGCATTAACAATTCGAACCAAAGGACCATAGTGTGCGTCCCCGATGGATCCGGGCTGCGCAAGTTTGGGAGGAAATTCGGCGCCAGGAGGTCCCGGAATAATCTTCCGTTCAGGCGCAAAATTCACCGTGCCTGCGTCGAAGATGATGTTGCCGTTAATATCCAGGTTACCCGTCCGCGAGGCGTTCGAAGAGAATGTCAGCTTGGCGGAGAAATTCAATCCCAACTCGGCGGCTACGTTGGAATCACTAACATCGGTCAAGATATACCAGACATTTTTGTTGGTGCCGGCGAGCTTTCCCTGGTAGAGCGGCAAGGTAATCGTCCCGTGCGCTGCGTCCACCGTGCCGGATCTCAAAAGTTGAACGGGCCCAACAAAGCTCTGATTGACATCGGAAGGGGGCGGCCCAAAGTACGAGAGAGGGACGGTCGCACCTACGGAAGGCGGGGCTGGTAATAGATTGCAACCCGGGCCTGGACCGATCGGGCCGGAGCCGGGTCCCTGGTCGGAGTTGAAAGTGGTCGAGACCAGTGCCGTCGCAGCAGCCAGTTCCAGGCTCGGCGTCGCCGGGGCTACTGAACGCTTGGCGCGGGCGTGAATGGCTATCATCTCTGGTGAGAGGGTGGGCTTAACCCGAGCCCGTGCCGCCACTGGTTGAGGAGATGTTTGTCCGGCAGCAGAATGTGTGAAGAGCCCACTGACACAAAGGACGCTGAGGGTAGCGATGATTTGTAAGTTCGCAGGGGAGGACGACGAGATGCCGTTGCTGGCTTTTCTTCCAGACATCAACAACGTACGAATTGCCTTCCGCATTTCTTAGCTCCTGATTTCATGAGTCACGTGCTGTGGATGGATTGCAAAAAGCAATTTGCATTCCGATTCAGCCCCGCGCAGTGGTAAGAGATGCGATGAACAAAAAAGTTTCGAACGCTATCACTTTTCCCCGTCCCCAGTGGCCCACACTGAAAGCCATGGTTGTGGTTCGCCTCGCATAAAGAGCAGACAAAAGAAAGTTTCTTGGGGCGTCCTCAGACGGTTCCGGGTTGAATCCGACAAGACTCGTCTCGGTTGTGCACAACACCACTAGTTGCTGCGGTGCGCGGGTCCATTCAGCCTCAGGTGAAACGCAGGCACGGCACTGACAAAAAAGTTACATTTTTCGGAGAAACTTCTCAGCTCGTGGAGGGATCTACAGTTGCTGCGTGCCTCACTCCCGAAACGGTGCTCCGAACACAGGGTGCGCCCCGATTGCACACGTGAAATGACGCGCAAGAATTATTTCTGCGTTTGGGAATATTGCTCACGCTTCGGAGTTAGACATATTGCATTGAACCGGTCCCGAAAAGAATCGTAGGCACTCACCATTCGCCGTTCCCATCGATAACCAGCCTCTCCAGATCACGCTTCTTCAACGACTGAGGATCGCAGACGTCGGGATCCTTGTTGATAAGGACTGACGGAATCTTCGGGACGGGGCCGGACCACTTCACACTGCCTGCAATCGTGCCGCCGTCCTTCACGGTGATGGTCTGGTACTCAACCTGCGCAGTGCTTCGCCCGCCCGCCAGCAAAAGGAAGGCAGCAAAAAGCACTTGAATTCTCGGTTTCATCATTCCGCACCTCTCAGAGAAGTCACGGCGACACGGCCGTACATCTCAGAGTCGGCGAGAAAAATCCTCGTTCCTCGCCCTGGCGGCAACTGTCGTGTTTCGGATTTAGCCCTTTTTCTTTCCCGGACTCCAACCGGGGCGTCTTCCCCTCACACAGACGCAACTGCCATACCCGCAGCCTATTAATGCGTAGCTTCCCCTTCAAGTACCAAAGGTCTGGTTACCCTCGGAGTGGGCGGGGACCGGGGGCCCTGCGGAGCTATTAGAAACGAAACACTTGCGCTGGCTTTAAACGCTTTGTAAAGGTCATTCCAGCTCATTACCTTTGTCATGACACATCGTGTTACGAGCTTTTTTCACCTGAAATGCCCGAAAAAGGCGATGGCACCCGGTTCTCCATGCACCATTTTCACTGCGAGAGCACACTTGCGGGAATCCTTGATCTTACTGATTCTCCATCGGCACACACTTCGATGGATAGATCGGTCCAATGTACTCCGCGCGCGGACGAATCAACCGGTTGTCATCCAAGTGCTCGATGATGTGCGCCGACCACCCCGCGATCCGCGACTCCGCGAACACCGGCATGAGCGGATCCACGTCGATCCCCAGGATGTGATACGTGGAAGCGGAATAGAACTCCACGTAGGCGTCCAACAGAAGAGAATGCATGATCGACGATCTCGACGCCTATGAGTCAAGCCATCTCGCCTCTAGCGACATTCAGTGTAGCCTTACCTCTTCCGTCCGGGCAATCGAATTCCAGTTCGAGTTACAGTGGGCAGACAGATTCTAACTCGCGCGGAATTGTCGGTGCGCCGATTCCATAAACATATAAGTCCCAGCTGTCTGTGAACTCACTCAAGAATTGCCGTTTTCTGAGATTTCCGAGCTGCCGTGTGCTTCGCCGATTCCACGGCTAGCTTTCAGGAGAAGAAACGACAAAACCAATCCAAATGTGCAAGAGACGCATTCCAGGTACCGGCGGTCCCCGAGAATCAGTTTTATGATTTCCATTCCCGGATTTCACCGGAGGGTCTGTATTGGCTTACTCCAGTTCCTTCGAAATGCATTGAGTTTAGTGCCGGCAAAAAAAGAGGTCGTCCGGGATCACTTTCGCCGTCTGAAGTTCGCGGATTGTCGGCCAACTGGAAGTTGGTCCCAAACGGCTTGCGGGAAATCCAATCGGAATGTCCGCAGTCAATCAGAAACGCTTTAGCGATCGTTAATGGCGGGAGCGACGGGACTCGAACCCGCGGCCTCCTGCGTGACAGTTAGCGGGTTATAAGTACTTTCAACGACATGGAAGAGCACGGACGGCACCGCAAGTCATTGGAAGTACATCATAGGCAACGTTATTGTGTATCGCCATGTGTATCGCGGATGTTCTGTGAATCGTACCGACCGGGCGGTTAACTTCCGCTTTGCCCGTCATCTGTTCACAATACGCCGCGGGGCGGGCCACATCTCCGAGATGCCGCCGACGCGGCTGGTGAAGCAGTTACAATGAAAAGTATGGACCTTAGAATCCCAGGTGGGCTCGCGGCTAGCTGCCGCAAGACTCCTAAGCGTGCGGCATGGCTCCGCCGCCTGCCCGATGTGCTGCGAAACTTGGAGCACAGATGGTCGCTGACGCTTGATATCCCGTTCGATGGCGAGGAGGTGAGTTGCTCGTACGTGGCAGCGGTGGTACGCGCAGACGGAACATCCGCGGTACTGAAGGTCGGCATGCCGCACATGGAGGGAGAGCACGAAATTCAGGGGCTGCGCTTCTGGGACGGAGACCCGACGGTGCGCCTACTCATGGCCAGCGATGATCTCGGTGCCATGCTCTTAGAGCGTTGCGAGCCCGGGACGCCGCTGCGCGCGCTGCCGGAATGTGCGCAGGACGTAGTGATTTCAGGATTGCTGCGTCGGCTGTGGCGCGTGCCATCAGCGCAGCATCCCTTTCGCCCTTTGTCGGCTTTGGCAGAGTATTGGAGTGACGAGACGCTGGCACACGTTGAGCAGTGGCCCGATACGGGACTAGTCCGCGAAGGTCTGCGCCTCCTTACGGAGTTGCCACGCACGGCACCCACAGAGTTCGTGTTGGCGACCGACTTGCACGCAGGCAACGTCCTCCGGGCGGAACGCCAGCCCTGGCTTGTCATCGACCCAAAGCCCTTCGTCGGAGATCCCGCCTACGACGCGACGCAGCACCTGTTCAATTGTTCTGCGAGATTGCGATCGGACCCGGAACGAACGATCCGGAGTTTTGCGGACCTGCTTGGTGTCGATCACGACCGTGTCCGGCTGTGGACGTTCGCTCGCGCAGCGGCGGAGCCGCGGGACGATTGGAGCAACGGCGATTTGGTGGCACTCGCTCGAGCAATTGGTCCGTAAGCTACACGCATCAGCTAGACCTTTGCATCCGAGGTCGCTGTGAGGACTAACTTCTGGTCAGTTGGCAACTCTTCCCTTACCGGATTATGGAAGGTTGCCCGTTTTTCATTCCTTATGTCCTGAAAAGGTTAGATACACTCACCATGTGCAAAGAGCACCTGCAATTAGACCTGCGAGCTGGATGGGCGGGTTTTCCCCAGTACGGTTTCAAGGCCGGTATTTCAGACGGGCCTTCCTGTCGACCACGAGCGCCTCATGTCGTGCAGTTTGCCTCCGCCCTTCGTGCACCCCGCTGCCTGTACCACCGGATCCTCGCACTGAGTCGAGGGGTGCGGTGCGCTGGTGCACCACCGTTCAAGTGGCTATTGCCGCTTTACCCCAGGGGTCCTCGCTCCAGTCCGGGTTATGTTGTCCCGGCTCGGAAGAAGCTTACGTACATCATCGAACATTCGGCGCTACGACCATGAAGAGCATCTACGTTGCAGCGAAGCCAGCTGCCGTTCTTGCGGATGAAAGATCCGCCAGGGAAACTCGCCCAGTTGTCCCTGTAGCTATACCCGGCGACGGTGCGGGTGACCAATCCGTCGAAAGCCCGGGAGTAAAAGTCCTCGTGGGCAAAGATGGCTCTGCGGATAGCCGTGGGAGAAGCAGGACCGGTTCGCCGGATCCTTCATCCACATACCTAAGTTCCGCGCCATCGATGGCGATGGGGGGCTTTCAGAAGAGGAGTTAGGCGCTTTATGGATGTCCAAAAGTTGCTCAACAAGTTAACGGAGGCAAGAAGGAAGCCAAGAACACGACTCTGTCGTAAACGTCCTTGCTTGACCGCAGTTCGAGATTGCCTTTCTTCGTGTACGCCCCCCACCCGTTGTGGTCAGGAAAACGGGCGGCATAAGTCTATTTTTTGCGGGAAGTTTGGCGTTTCCGGGGAACTACGTTGCGCCAGCACAGCAGCAGCAGGTTGCCGTGAATCGGGCGTCTCATGGTGGCAGGTGCTCCCACCGGACGCAACACAGTCTCCCGTCAGCATTCGGCATCTTGAACGTGGATATTGAGCGAGAGTTGAAAACCGCCACCGGCCAACTCTTTAGCCGGTCATGCCAAAGGCCAAAGCAGCTCGTTATAGGGTAAGGCTTCCGTTCCAAGCCGCTGTTGCGAAATATCGAGCAATCGTCATTTCGATGACCGGTATAGCGTCTTTGCGAACTGGTAAGTCCTCCAAGCCAGCGTCTGTCTTATTCTGCTCAAAGTTCAGCAACCTACCCAGGTGTTGCAATGCGCGAGCTCGGGCTGCGGTTATATTCCTCTGCACGCAACCAAGAAGAATTGAACAATCGTGATCGGAATAGCGTTCGAGAGCTGACATCACGAAAACGAATCGCTCGAGCGGTGCCAGCTCGAGTATCGCACAGACCTCCGCCTGTAACGCCAAAGGCAAGGAATCAATAGCTCGCGCGGCAGCAGGATTTCGCGGTACTCTTCCGGAGCGCTGCCCTGGCACAACTAGCCGGATCGCACTCTGAATGATAGTGCGCCGAGCCCAGGAGCGCGCCCACTCCTTGAATACCTTGTTTCCTTTTGTGGATTCTCCGATGCCAGCGACAAAGCACTCCTCCGCCATGTTTCGGTCCCCGGTCAAGAGAAACGACAGCAGATAGAGACCGTTCATGTCTTCGATGAAAATCTGCTCGAAGTCAGCAGCCGTTGCGTATGCGTCAGAGCTTGCGATCTCCCTGCTATTTGCCCGTACCATACTCACCCCACACCCGCACCCTTCAGCAGCTCCACAACACCAGGACCGGCCGAATTGCCTTTCAGCTGCGTCTGAATCAAGCTTCACCCCGTATCAGTTGGATGCGATGCGCCAACCATCGACTCAGAATCTCGCAATACCGAAGTCTCACAATCCTGATCTGCTGGTGCTGGCTTCCCCAAAACGGGGTGGGATGAAACGTTAACCGAGAGTCGACTACGCCACCGCGCGATTTACATTCTCGTTTGTGCTATCGAAGTTGCAAAGAACCTCCACTGCGTCGTCCACCGATGAGACATGCAAGAAAGATGTCAGCCCGGTCTGTTCCAACATTTCGCGCGCGAAGTTGGAAGGATTAACGAGCTTCAGCTGAATCCCGTTGTCGCGTGTCCAGCAATACAAAAAGACCAACATGCCGAGACCGCCACCGTCGAGCATCTCCACTGCTGACAAGTCCAGCACGATAACCCGCGGTTGGCGCAGACTGGTCACTGCATCCTTGAGAAGCTGGAGCGCCTCACCACGCACAATTCTTCCGGCGCACCGCAGCACGGCGACGTCACCTGCTTGCTCGCTCTTAATGTGTAATAACATAACTCCCTCGTCTGTTACAGGGATGGTCTCCGGGTCACTATCCTTGTGAGCCTTCCGGTCCCTCTTCGTCCATTCACTGCTTAGACGAACGAGACCTTCAATTATCGACAACTCAAAGCAAGAAATTCCTGCAAGCGACTATCCCCCAAGCCGCACTCGAAGAGTCACTGGAGACTTCTTTCCCGAAAATACGCCTTGCCTCCGCGGCGGCGAACATCGCTCACCTTGCCTCTGCTACATCCAATCGTCGACCTGAGGGTATCGTGAATCACCCCCCCTGCATCTTGGCAGTGCAGATGATCACAGGCTGAGGATGACAATTGTCATTTCCGTGAATGCCGCCTGCGAATCAGGACAATCTCAGCCGCCATTCCAGAGTTCAACAATGCGTATGCTGTCGTCGACCCTACAAAGCCGGCCCTCTGCGAAAATCGGTTCGGGCCCGGCACACGGCGGAGTGTTCAGGCAACGACTCGCTACGCTGATTTCTTCACCTGCGAGCAAAACTCGATAACCCTGCAGCGTTGCGGTTGAGGAGCCCACTTCAATTGCTTCCGGAAGTTCTTCGGTACGTAAAACTTAATCACCTTTGCCATGACTATCTCCTTGACCCCATGAGCCTGTGTGGGCAGAGCTGCAATCAGCTTTCGAACTCCGACAGCCCCTCTCCTCCTTATCTAGGTAGTGACGAATGCTCGTTGACCGTTGCGAAAGGCCTGTGATTTTGTCCGATGGTTGCGACAGTTCCCGTACCCTGAAGGAAGCGTCCCGCTCTAATGTGATTCAATCCATGATTGACAGGGTCGCCGGCCAGGATCTCTGGGCACGTTCGTCTGCTTCGTGGTCTGCAATAACGTGCAGACGAGGTCGGGCGCACCTAAGAGGTCGTAACAATATAAATATTACTATTGGTAAGTCCGCAAGCTAAGTTGCTTTCGTCCTCGGAGATAAGGTGTAGTTCCAGTCTGGGTGGAAAGAGTGCCCACGAAGATGAAGTTCTTGGATTTGGTGACTGGATACCTTCTGCCATTTTTCATAGGTGCGCGTGTCCAGCAGGGCCTTCACGTGTAGCCCGCTTTGACTGCACGAACCTCCACCTTCGCGCGGGCCACGACTGCTCCTGATTTGTCCAGTACTGTTCCAACAATCTCCGCCAGCCCATTCAGTGCTTCGCGATTGTGCTCGATCCTGACATCGATCGGTGTAGGGGCAGAATCCCCGCTCCTTTTTCGGCGAATACGCAGATTGACCTGAAGGTCGTCGGATGTGTTCAGTTTCCGGTCTGGGCCGGCGCTGTGCACCAAAAGGTTTGTCTCTGTAGAGTCCCAGGGAACCGGCTACAGAACGAGCTTCGTTACCCCAAGCATCGCGAAACTCTGGGCCGCCTTCCTTTGCCAGCTTGGCATAGACCCGTAGTGGGTCTGTGTTCTTCTGGTCTTCCTTGAACGCGCGATTCAGATCTTCTGCCAGCCGACCAGCCTGCTTTTGCAGGCGCGCACGATAGCGCTGGGTGTATTCCCGATATTTGGTCATCGGCAGGTCCCTGCCGAGCTCAACGTCAAACTTCTCCGGGCTTGCCCATCTCGGTTGCCGCAAATAAAGCCTGCGCTGCGTCGGCGGCCGAGCATGGTAGCCTGTGCGCAGCAGGCAAACCGGTCGGCCTGGCTCGGGCAACGACCGAGACTCGCAAATCCAGAGTTTTTCAGGCTGATGGCCTTCCCCAACGATCCCCGGCGACCGTCCCTAAACCCTTCCTCTAAAGGGACTTCCCAGGACTTACCGGACGGTCAGGATACGCAACTTTCTGACTCCACTGGGGTTGATACTCATGTGAGCAGCGTAGCCATGGACCGGGGACTCCTAGCAATGGGTTCCATCGGAAGCCAGCCCGCGACTGAAACGACTGCCCCCCTTCCTGGATCTGCCGCCGGGCTCACCGACGCCGAAGTCATGCTGCGAGTCAAGGCTGGCGATGAGTCGGCCTTCGAATATCTGGTGCAGAAATATCGCCGGGCCATGGTGAGCTTCATGTATCGGATGTCGCACAATGCCGCGGCTGCCGAAGATCTGGCTCAGGAAGTTTTTTTGCGGGTGTACCGGTCGCGCACGGGATACGAAGCGAGCGCCAAGTTCACCACCTGGTTGTATCGCATTGCGACCAACCTGGCAGTGAATCATGCCCGCGACACCCGGCACGAGCGGCCGGAAAATCAGGTCAGCCTGGACGAACCGGATGAGGAAACCGGGACCACGATGGATGTGGCCGACGCTTCCCCCACCGTGGAACAGGCGATTTTGCGGCGCGAACGCATGGCGGCGATTCGCGCGAAAGTGCAGGGTCTGCCAGAACGACAAAGGATGGCAGTCATCATGCACAAGTACCAGCAGATGGACTACAAGCAGATCGCGGAGATCCTGAAGCTGAGCGAGTCGGCAACCAAGTCCTTATTGTTCCGCGCCTATGAAACGCTGCGCGAACAACTGAAAGAGTTTGTGTAGAGGAAGTGGATCATGAAGTGCGAAGAGATCAAGGAAATGATATTGGATGTGGCTGCAGAAGCGGGCGAGGCGACGCCCGCGATGAACGAGCATCTGTTCGGCTGCGCGTCTTGCGCGGGCAAGCTGGAAGAAATGCGCAAGACGCTCGCGCTGCTCGATGAGTGGCAGGCGCCCGAGCCGACTCCGTATTTTGACACGCGGCTGGCGGCGCGCATGCGTGAGGAGCGCGCCCGGCCAATGCGCGCGGGATGGCTGTCGTGGTTCCGCGCTCCGGCGCTGGCGGGTGGGTTGGCCTTGGTGTTGATGCTGGCCGGAGGAATCACTTGGTTTGGGCATCAGCCACCGGCGCCAATTGCACAGGTCCCTGAAGCCCCAGGAACTGCAGTGGGCGACCTGCAGGCGCTCGACAACAACGAGGATCTGTACGCAAATTTTGATGTGCTGGACGATTTGCAGGCCCCGGACACCGACGTCGACCAGAGCGCGACCCCGTAGAGAGTCAGTCGTTTTGTGTCATGTCACCAAGAGAATCCGCACTAGGCGGGGAGTGAGAGGGAGATTGTGAAGAGCAAGTCCATGACGGCCATGACGACGGTCGCCAGCCTGATGCTGGCGATGGCGTTGCCCATGCCTGGTTTCGGACAGCATCGCAATCATGAACAGACGCCTCCTCCGCGCCATGAAGCTCCCCGGCGCGAAGCTCCGCGGACGTTCCAGCAGGGGAGTCCGGCCCGCCAGAATACTGGTGCTCCGCGAGAATTCCGGCAGAGCCCTCAAACTGCGCCTCGCTCTTATTCCCAACCCAGAATCCAGGATCGCTCCCCAGCCTACAGACCGGAACAGCGAAGGGAAGTGCCCCATCCATCGACGCAAATTACCGGGCCTCCTCAGCGGCCGGTTCCCGGTTTTTCGCAATCGCGGCGCGAAGTGCCGCGTCCACCGAATCAGGGTCAGCCCCGCCCCCTGCAAGGTTCCCAGTATGGGCAAGAACAACGGCGGGAAGTAGCCCATCCACCGGCACCGATTCAGCCGCGCCCGGCGGGCTCGTCATCGGGATTTGCGCAGGGGCCGGCACGCCCGGTGCCCCGGCCGCCCCCGTCTTCGAATTTCCCGGGGAGCAGTCCGCAAGGGCGCGTGGTACCACGTCCGCCGCAAGCGGGACGTGGCGGCGAGTGGCTGCGGAGTCACCGGGAACTCCCGCCAGCCGAGCAGCAGAAGGCATTGCAGAGTGATCCGCAGTTCCGCAAACTGCCTCCGCAGCAACAGGAGCGTCTTCAGAACCGGTTGCAGCGGTTCAACAACTTGCCGCCCCAGCAGCAACAGCGCATTCTCAACCGGGCGAAGACTTTCAACAGCTTGTCGCCCCAGCAGCAGGCACAGGTGCGGCAACTGAACTCGCAGTGGAAGCAACTTCCTGCGGAACGCCAGCAAATGATGAAGACAGCCATCGGCGATCTGCGCGCAATGCCTCCCGATCAACGCGAGAAGGTCCTGGATTCGCCCCGCTTCCAGGGAATGTTCTCCGACCAGGAACGGAACATGCTGCGCGAAACCGCCAAATTGCCACTGGCGCCGGCACAGTCGACGGTGCCGCGACCACCGCAGCAATAGCGAGTTTCGGCGATCTGGCGCCGGCTCGCGATGAACCGGCTGAACTCCTCTTCTGGGCTGTCCCTTCGTGCTGTGCCTGGGGCCGGTCGCCGCGTGTGCGGCCAGGGCGTTGACGCTCCTCCGGGACGGACCGCGACACATCGCGGTTCCACCCCGGACCTGCAAACCCGTGCGCATCGCTGGGAATTGGTTCTTCACGCACGATCGAAGGTCGGCAGCCACACGGTTGCAACCAGGATCCGGGGGACTGGTAGCACGCACGGGTTGAAGCCGACGCACAGAGAACAGGAAACCGCGAGGTTCCCACCCGCTGCCCGGCAACAGGTCCGACCCTCCCGCTGGATTGCGAGTTGATCGTGACACGAATTCTCCCCGCTGGGCCATCCACCGGATAGAGCGACCGCGCTTTCTGGGCACCGGGTGCTCTTCTGCTTTGCGCCCGCAAGCAGGGTCGAATCCTAATTCCGGTGAAGACTTCCGTTCCGCGCGAACACTACGTCGGCGCAAACTGCCAGGAAAGCAGGTTTCAAACTTCCAATTGTCCGGTCGTGGCTGACGGGCCTTGTGAGCGGCGCTTAGCTTCGCAGCAGGTTCTTCGCGATAAACAACACATTCGCGGGTCGCTCTGCCAGTCGCCGCATGAAGTACGGGTACCACTCGGTACCGAAGGGAATGTAAACCCGCATGCGCCAACCATCGCGCATCAGGCTCTGCTGGAGATCGCGCCGGATTCCGTGCAGCATCTGGAATTCGAAAGCGTCGCGCGGGATATTCTCGCGCATTGCGAAGGCCTTCGCTTCGCGGATGATGTTCTCGTCATGGGTTGCCAGCCCGTGGTAGATGCCACTCTTCAGCAGCACCTTCATCAGCTTGACGTAGTTCGCATCGACATCGGATTTCTTCTGGAACGCAATCTCCGGAGGTTCCTTGTACGCGCCTTTGCACAGACGGATACGGATACCATCGGCAAGTAGTTTCTCGACATCCGCTTGCGCACGCAGCATGTAAGACTGGATCACCGTCCCGACGCGTCCGGCATGTCGGGGCATGCGATGGAGCTGGTGCACAAAGTCGAGTGTGCGCTGAGTATAAGGAGATCCTTCCATGTCCACGCGCACAAAGTTGGGTGGGTTCATGCCCGCGGCCTTCTGCACGAGGCCAGTGACCAGGTCGCGGGCCAGCTGTTCATCCACGTCGAGACCCATGTGCGTGAGTTTCATGCTCACGTTGGCTTCGAGCTTGTTGGCTGCGATCTGATCGAGAAGTTGGTGGTAGAGTTGTGCGCTGGCGCGCGCCTCATCGATGTTCGTTACGTTCTCGCCGAGGTTGTCGACGCTGACCGTGATGCCCTTCCGATTGAGTTCGGCGGCGACGCGGATGGCATCCTCAACCTGGGTGCCCGCCACGAATCGGCTGGAGAGGCGCTGGCCGATCGCCGATCTTTCGGCGACGCCGCGCAGAGATCGGCTCTCCGAGAGTGAGATAAACAGGGCTCTCATCACGGATTACCGTCCGCACTCCCGTTGGTTGTGGGATTTGCGCCTGGGACGTGCATGCGGCTCACAGGAAGTTGTATCACAAACTGCGGAGCATGGCGGCGTGACGCGGGTCACCGATCATCGGCCGGCGGCGGCTCTCCCGTGCAGCGTCATGCAGGTACTGGAGGCGCGCGCCACCAGACTTCCCTGCTCGTCGGTGATATCGCATTCCGTGAGCCCGACGGTACGGCCCCGTTTGACCACGCGCCCCTCGGCGACCAGCTTGGCATTCCAGACAGGCTTCAGAAAATTGATCTTTAGCTCGAGCGTGGTAAAGCTTTCATCTTCCGCGAGGGTAGTGGCGTATGCGATGCCCATGGCGGCATCGGCGATGTCGCACAGAATGCCGCCGTGCAAGGTCCCCATCGGGTTCGCGTGTTGCGGACCAGCTTCGAGAGCAACGGTGGCGCGCCCCTCAGAGACCCCGATTACCGTGAAGCCAACCAGCCGGGCAACTGCAGGTGCTGGCAGTTCACCGCGCACCGGGGCGTGCAACTGATCAAGGATGCGAGGCTTGTTTGTTTGCGGTTCTGCCATGAAGAGAGTTCTCCTGGTTGGCCCAAGGTCTTACAGAAAGAGTTCGTCGATGTAACACCAGCGCCAGTCTTCACCCGGCTCGAAGGATTGCATTACCGGATGTTTCGTCTGGTGAAAATGCTTGGTTGCGTGCTTGTTCTTCGAAGAGTCGCAGCAGCCCACGTGGCCACACTCGAGGCACAGACGAAGGTGTACCCAGGTGTCATGCATCTCCAGACACTCCTTGCATCCTTTTCCACTGGGCGTGACTTTGTGAATCTCGCTCAAATGCGCACAGGTCTTTGCCATGAATCACCCCTTCACTCATTTCTTGGTGGACTCCACCGCATCCCGCACTGCGGCGTCTGTCGCGAACGTCTGAAACCAATTTGGGTATAGCGGAGTGGGGGCGGTGAGCCGATCAAGCTCCGCGAGTTCGTCGTTCGTGAGTGCCACGTTGGCGGCTCCCAGATTGTCGTCGAGTTGCGCCAGTTTGCTGGCACCCACCAGAATCGTGCTGACGTACGGCTTGCCTAGCAGCCAGGCAAGCGCGATCTGAGCCACACTGGCGTGGTGATAATCGGCCATCGCGTGCATCCGTTCGATCAGGTCGTAGCCCTTCTCCTTGTCGATGGGAAGGATGTCAAAGGTCGCGATGCGGCCTTTGCCACCGGTGGGATCCTGACGCGTGTAGCGGCCGGAAAGAAAGCCGCTGGCCAGCGGACTCCACACGACAATGCCGATGCCCGCGTCCTGGCAGAACGGAACCACCTCATGTTCGAGGTCGCGGCCCACCAGGGAGTAATACATCTGCGCCGCGACGAAGGGTGCGCATCCCCGCTGCTTCTGTATCCCCAAGAATTTCGCAGCCTGCCACGCGGTGAAGTTCGAAAATCCGACGTAGCGCACCAGACCGCGCGAGACCAGATTTTCGAGAGCCCGTGCAGATTCTTCGAATGGAGTCCAGGCGTCGAAGCGGTGAATGGAGAGCAGGTCGATGTGGTCGGTACCCAGTCTCTTCAGGCATTCTTCGGCGGAGTTCACGATATACCGCATCGAGCTGCCCGCTTGCGTGATCGCCGGTCCGGTGCGGAAACCAATCTTGGTGGAGAGGATGACGTCTTTCCGGCGCGGGCCGAGAGCCTTTCCCAGCATGACCTCCGACTCACCGCCCGCATAGCTGTCGGCGGTGTCAAAGAAATTGATTCCCGCTTCAAGGGAGCGCGCGACCAGCGCATTCGCCTCCTCCTGCCCGGTTTTCCAGACAGCTCCCATCCGCCCTTCATCGTGGCCGAAAGTCATCGCTCCAAAACCAAAGCGAGAGACAATAAGACCGGTACTACCAAGCTTGTTATATTGCATGACCTTTAAACGGTACAGGGCTTTGGACGCGCAGGACCCTGGAAGGGATGCAAAACCTGACCGTTCGAGCACAAATCCTCGGAACGCTTGGGCGATTCGGAATCCGGCCCGGCAAGAAAAGCGTTCCGACTCTGCGCGACCGATCACTCGGGATGTTCTTCCAGGAAGCGCTCCGACTCGATTGCCGCCATGCAGCCGGTCCCTGCCGCGGTAACGGCCTGCCGGTAGCGGCGGTCGACCACGTCTCCGCACGCGAAGACGCCTGGAACACGTGTGAAAACGTAGTCCAGTGTCTTCAAGTAGCCTTCATGATCCATGTCGAGCTGGCCCTCGAAGATCTTGGCGTTGGGCTCGTGGCCGATGCCGAGAAAGAGCGCGCCGGTCGGAAAATCGTAGACCTCGTTTGTTTTCACATTGCGCAACTTGAGGCCGGTGACCTCTTTCTGGCCAACGTCATAAACGTCTTCCACCACCGTATCGGTGAGAAAGGCAATCTTTTCGTGCTTTCTGGCGCGGTTGAGCATGATTTTGGATGCACGAAAACTGTCGCGGCGATGGATGATCGTCACCTTCGTCGCGAAGCGCGTCAGAAAGTTCGCTTCCTCCATGGCAGTATCGCCACCGCCGACCACCGCAATCTCCTTTCCGGAGAAAAAGAATCCATCGCAGGTGGCACACGAGCTGACGCCGTGGCCGATCAGCTGCTGTTCGTGTGGCAGTCCAAGCCATCGCGCCGATGCGCCGCTGGCAATGATCAGGCTCTTGGTGTGCACCTGATGCTTGCCCACGTGCAGGGTAAATGGACGTGTGCTCAGGTCGGCGCTGGTGACATGGCCAAGTTGATACTCGGCGCCAAACCGTTGCGCCTGCTTGCGCATGTTCTCAATGAGTTCGGGCCCCTGGATTCCTTCGGGAAAACCCGGAAAGTTTTCGACCAACGTGGTGATGGAAAGCTGGCCCCCGGGCTCGTGGCCCTCGATGACCAGAGGTTTCAGGTTGGCACGCGCAGCGTACAGCGCGGCAGTGTGTCCGGAGCAGCCGGAACCGATGATGACGACGTTGCGAATATCCATAGTGTCAGGTGCTTAGATTGCGAAATTTTAAAATGGGTTCAAGAGCGCTCAGTGCGCTGTCTTTCCGCCGGACTTGGACCGGGCTCCCTGCTTGGGCTTGGCAGCGGTATCTGCCGCCACGCGGGTCAACTCGTCGGGCACCGTGCGCCGCGCGCCCAACAAGGCTCGATAGTTCGACAGAATCGACGTGGCGCTCGTGAACAGCGGCTCGTATGCGCTCTGATCAGGAGGCGTCCCACCCTCTGAGCCCGCGCAGCGCGCCAGCACCACGGAAGCCTTGCCAAAGCGTTCCAGTTTGATGCGGGTGGCTGGCGTCGCGGTGCTGAGCATGGCAGCCGGAGTCGTCACGGCGCTGGCACTGTCCTCGATCGAGACCTGTACCAGGTCCCGGGGATCGCGCAGGTGCAGCACGAGCGTCTCTACCATATTCTTGCCATCATTGCTGAACGAATACTGCACGGTTGAGAACGCGGCTTGCACCGCAAACTCGCGCCGCAGCCGGACCCAACTGGCCACCGAAGGCTCGTCGGAAAGTTGCGCGCTTTGCCCGGCCTGCAGGAATCCGGGGCCCTCCGCCAGGCTCGATCGCCCGCGGTCCACCTCGAAATCCTGGCTGAACAAAGGTTGTCTCGGCACGCGTGCAAGCGCCGAGGCGATTTCCTTCTGCTCTTCCGCCGACGGCGTGCAGACGTTCAGGACGTTGACCTTGACCTGCGGTTGCTGCTGAGCCCAGAGCACGGCCGCAGCCGTCAGAACGAACGCCAAAATGAAACCTGGGAATTTGCGGAACACGCGGGCCATTCTAAATGACGACCGCAATCGTCGCCGAATTTTCCGAACGGAGATTCCAGCGCCCCACGTGAACGACAAGATCTACGACGTTTCATTAGAATTCTCGAATGGCAAACTTAACCTTGGTGTACGGCATGCGATTGCTGCCGTCGGACGAAGTGGTGGAGGTGGGCGATGCGACCCTGAAGCTGAAGAACGGCCGCGAAGCCCACGTTACCATGCACGTGCTCGAGGGCAGCAAGGAAGAAATCGAGAAGCAGTTGAAAACGAGCCTGGAAGCGTTCTTCGACTTCTACCCGGAGATCTAGGGGCATCTCTCGTCACGTCCCCTTCACCGCATACCAGTCGGCGTTGTTGAACGCATATCCCTTCCATTTCTCCGGAAGGTCATCGGCAGGTTAGATCGCCGATACGGGACAGGCCGGGACACATACCCCGCAATCAATGCAGTCGTCGGGATTGATGTAGAGCTGGGATGCGGTTGCGAACTCGGCTTCCGCCTTTGTGGGATGAATGCAGTCGCACGGGCAAACATCCACGCACGCAGTGTCTTTTGTGCCCACACACGGTTGAGCGATTACATAAGCCATAAAACCTCCTCTTCACATCGAAACGTTCCAGCACGTAGCACATCGGCGCCAGACTCTGTTCGGCGAATTCGACTCGATGCCGTGAGGCTAGGAGTTGTGGTCGATCACCTCCATGACTTAAGTCATGGATTTCATCGAAGAAGTAGGGTGTCGAGCCGTCGCGGAAGAGTCAGTCGTTCCCAAGTTCGTCCCGCAGGACGCTCAGATCAGGAATATTCACTGTCCGCCGAGTCATTTCAATCAAGCCGGCGCAGTGCAAACGTCCGAGATTGCGAGAAATCAGGTCCCGAACAGTTCCGAGCCGGGCGGCCAATTCCTCGTTATTTTCTGTCAGTTGAAATTGAATTCCGCGCGGAGTCAGCTCCCCGGTTTCATCTGCAAGTCGAATCAGACGGGCGATCAAACGCCCCCGGACAGTAGAGAAGGACAACTCCTCGACCAGACTCGCGAGATGGCCCAGCCGATGCCCGAGAACTTTGAAAACCTTCAGCCCCAGTTCGGGGTTTTGAAGGCAAATTCGCCGGAACTGATCGGCTGGCAGTCGTAAGAGCACCGCGGAGACAGCTGCCTCAGCAGCGGCGGGATAACGTCCGCCGTCGAAGACAGGCACTTCTGCCAATGAATTGCCCGCCCGTTCAATCCCGATAAGCTGCTGCCTTCCGCTGGCCGCTGACTTGAAGATCTTTACCGTTCCTTCTTCCACGATCAGCAATTCGTGACAGGCATCGCCTTCGACGAAAATAGTGGCGCCCCGATCGAAGCGTAGTCGGCTCACACTCCGGGCGATGAGAGTCATCTCCTCATCGGATAGATCCGTAAAGAGCGGTACCCTGCGAAGGGTGCCAACCAACTGCGATCGGGGTGGCTCCATGGCGTTATTCCATTACGGCACAAACCCCGCCCCGCGCAGCACCTTCCCCGGCAGCATCCCCGTCATCTCGCCCTGATCAATCACCGCAACCCCATTCACCAGCACGTACGCCATCCCCTGCGACAACTGATTAGGGTGTTCAAAGGTCGCGACGTCCTTGATCGTGCCGGGATCGAAAAGCACCACGTCCGCCCACATTCCGGCTTTGAGCACGCCCCGATCGGTGAAATGCATACGCTGCGCCGCCAGCGCGGAGAACTTGCGGATCGCGTCTTCGAGCGTGAGCTTTTTCTCTTCGCGTACGTATTTGCGAAGAATACGCGGAAACGTTCCATAGGCACGCGGATGCGGGTGCTCCTGGCCCAGAAGGCCCTCCGGTGACGCGCCGGACGAGTCGTTGTTGACTGAAACCCAGGGCTGCTCGAGGGCGAACGCAACGTCGTCCTCCGACATACCGAATACAGCGACCCCGGTGAAGGCCTGGTCCTCGATCAACAGATCAAAGAGCGCATCCATCGGATCTTTATTCCAGAGCTTGGCCACTTCGGCGAGCGTCTTGCCCTGCAATGGGAGAAGTTTGGGATTCTGCACGGCGGTGATGAGAACCGACTCAGGGCCCGGGATTTCGTTCCATTCGTTGTCCCAGTCCTGTGAAGGCGTCAGCATGTCTTTGCGGATGCGAGCTCGGGTCGCCGGATCTTGCAGACGCTCGATCAGCTTGGCATCGCCGCCATCGTGCACCCAAGGGGGAATAAAGGCCGAGAAGCCGTTCTCCCACGCCGGGTAGGCGTAGGTATCCGCCGACACGTCGACTCCTTGTGCCCGGGCGGCGTCGATCTTCGCGATGATTTCCGGCATGCGGTGCCAGTTGGCTTTTCCGGCAACCTTGAGGTGCCAGATCTCCACTGGAATGTGCGCCTCCCTGCCGATGCGCACGGTTTCGTCGATGGATGCACTGATGGCGTCGGCTTCGCTGCGCATATGGGTCGCGTAGATGCCGCCGAACTTCGAAGCTTCCCTGGCCAGCGCAATAATTTCTTCAGTTTTTGCGTACGGAGCAGGTGAGTACTCGAGCGAGGTCGAGACGCCGACCGTTCCATCATGCATGGCGTCGCGTACCAGAGTCTTCATCTGTTCGAGTTGCGCGGCGGTGGGCTGCACATCCGCGTCCCCCAGCACGACCCGACGAACCTGGGTAGCGCCGACATAGTCCGCGACATTTATGCCGATTCCCTGCTTCTCCAGCCGGGCAAAGTATTGGCGGAAAGTGCGCCAATCGGGTGTGATCTTGAGGTGCTCGTACTTGGTCTTGTCGGCTACGACCAGCGCAGCGGTGAGTGGCGCAACCGACCCACCTTCGCCTGTCACTTCGGTTGTAATTCCCTGGAAGATCTTCGAGGGCAAGCGCGGATCGACCAGGATCGTCTCTTCTGACTGTCCCAACATGTCGATGAAGCCGGGAGCAACCACCATGCCACCGGCATCGATCGTGCGCTTCGCGTGCGCGCTGGAGAGATTGCCGATCGCTGCAATCTTGCCGTCGCGAATCCCGATGTCCCCTGAATACCATGGAGACCCGGTGCCGTCGATGATATGGCCGTGGGTGATGATCAGGTCGAATGCTTGGGATGTCTGCGCGGAACCTAGCCCGCTGACGCACAGACTGTAAACAATCACGAACAACACCTGAACACGGGGCATGGGTGGCTTCCTCGATCTGACGTTCTGCAATCCTAATCTGCAGTCACAGCATTGGCCGGGGCTCGCTCTGCCCGCGCCCGCCCAGGATCGCCCCAATCGCCGCCCAGATCGCCAGTGACAGCCATTGGTAGCCGCTGAAGTGTCCGGGAATCAAGGGCACGATCTTCATGAGAATCATCATGAGTCCAACGGCGACTCCGACCATCGCGACCACACGTTCCCGTGCGGGCGGCCCCATGGCGTAATAGGCCGCGCATGCTGCCAGCCATCCGGAGGCCGACGCCACTGAGCCGACCTCAGAGATGGGCACCAGAATCGCATCTCCCAGAAACGTGCACAGGGCCGTGGCGATTCCCACGCAGAGCACGGCGATGGATGGCGTTTGATTTACCGCATGCACTTCAGCCACGCGCTCATCGATCAGGCCCCGTCTTCCCATGGCAAACAGCAGCCGGCTCGCGGCGACAAAGTTCCCGTTGAAGCATTTCAAAAGCGACAGCAGGGCCGCCGCCAGGATCACGCTCACGATCCAATGCGATCCAATTGCTCGCTCGAACACGGCGGCAGTCATGAACTCGTGACCCATGAATTGCTTCCACGGTGCGACATAGCCGACCGCCGCAATCACGATCGCGTAGAAGAACGCACCCACCAGAATGGCCATGGCGATCGCCTTGAAGAAACTGCTCGACCGAAATTCCGGATTCGCTTCCTCCGCGGCCTTCGTCACCGACTCGAAGCCGGTCATGTAGTAGGGAACAATCTGCATGACCAGCAACACCGAAAGGAATGGGGGGTGGGTAAACAACGGTCGGAAGTTCGCCGGCGCCCCATGGCTCGCGCCCAGGGCCACAAAGATCACAAACAGCCCCAGCGTTCCGAAGGCCGTCCAATTCTGAAAACTGGCGCTCAACCGGATGCCCCGATAGTTCAGCAAGGTCAGCAGGCCGGTGAGGGCGAGCCCGATGATGAGCCGGGGCAGAAACACCGGCTTGCCCGCGATTCTATACAGTTCCATCGAATTGAGTCCTGGGAGAATGTAAGCCGCGATCCGCCCCACCGCAACTGCCTCCCACGGACAGACGATGAAGTAGGCAAGGATCATCATCCAGCCAGTCGCAAAGCTGATCGACCGCGGAAACACTTTCGCAGTGTAGGCGACCTCGCCGGACGCATCCGGCATGGCTGAGACCAGTTTGCCGTAGACGAATCCGACGGGCAGCAGCAGGGCCCCGCCGATGAGAAATCCGAGAATGCCGCCCAGCGGACCGCCGCGCAGCAACCAGTCGTCCATCACCACCAGCCAGCCAACTCCAACCATCGTCCCCCAACCGAGCGTGAAGTAATCGGTCAAGCGAAGTTTGCGGGCCAGTTGGGTCATGGGGTTCGCCTCAGAGAACGCAAAGCAACTCGTAGAGCAGGTTCGCGGCCAGGAGCGACGTGATCTCCCCCGTGTCGTAAGGCGGTGAGACTTCCACCAGGTCGCAGCCCACGAGGTTCAACCCCGGCAGGCAGCGAACCAGTTCGATGATCTGTGCGCTGCTCAGCCCGCCCACTTGTGGCGTACCGGTGCCGGGAGCAAACGCCGGATCAACCACGTCGATGTCGAGCGTGACATAGACCGGGCGTCCTTGAAGCTTCTTGAAATGACGCTGAACCAGCGAACTTCCGCCCTGGTGGAGCTGCTCTGATGTAACCACCCGAAAGCCGTGCTCGCGGCCGAAGGCGAAATCATTCTTGGAGTACACCTGGCCGCGGAGGCCGATCTGCAGAACATCGGTACCGACAATCAATCCTTCTTCAACCGCTCGGCGCACCGGCGTGCCATGGGAGTGTGGACTGCCAAAATAGCCTCCCCACGTATCGTTATGCGCGTCGAACTGGATCAGCCCGACGGGCCCGAAGCGCTTGTGGATGGAGCGCAGAATGGGCAGCAGGATGGAATGGTCTCCGCCGACACACGCCGTGCGCGCGCCGGCCTTCAGGACCTCGTCAAGTTGTCGGCTGATGCGCCCGAATGTGTCTTCGAGTGAGAGCGGGTTGATCGACAGATCGCCGCAGTCACCGATTCGCCATTTCTCGAAGGGATTGACCTGCAGCACAGGATTCCACGGGCGGATGATGCACGACTGGTCGCGCACGTGACGTGGTCCGAATCTCGGACCGCTGCGATAGGTCGCGCCGCCATCGTACGGAATCCCGATCAACGCGATGTCCAGTTCTTCGGCGCGAGGCACGTACGGCAGGCGCATGAATGTCGCGATTCCGGAGAAACGCGGGTAGACGAGCGCGTCGACCGGCTGAGGACGAGGTTTGGCGATTTTCCGGGGGCTCGCCTCTTTCGTGGGCTTCATCGGCGCCGCGAATTATAGAACATGACGCGACGGCGCCCGCGCCCAAGCTGAACGCAGCCCTGTTGTCCGCGCTTTAGAGCTGAGCAGTCTCCTGCACGGGTTTTCTCGTCCAAAACGACGAATCGGGCCGCTGGCCCGAAAAGGATGAAATTCGCTTGTACCGAAGAGCCGCGCGGTCGAACGACCGGCTAGGCTACTGCGCGATCGCTCTGTCGGTCTGCGGTGAAGGATGTGCAGAGAATTTCTACCGCATCCTCCACCGAGGAGATATTGAACACACGGGACAGGCGGGTGCGATCGAGCATTTCGCGCACGAAGCCCGAAGGATTCACCATCTTCAACTGAATGCCGTTGTCTCGGGTCCAGCGATGCAGAAAGACCAACAAGCCCAGACCGCCGCCGTCGAGCATTTCGACGCCGGTCAGGTCCAATACAACGACTCTGGGTTGCTTCAGACTCGTTACAGCATCCTTCAGAAAATGAATGGCCTCACCACGCACAATTCTGCCGGCACACTGCAAAACGGCCACGTCACCCGTTTGCTCGCTCTTGACTTGTAAAGACATAAAACTCCCTTGTGTGGCTAGCTGGACAGTGGTTGCGGGACTCTGTTTGCGGAGCCTTCATGTTAGACGAAGCAGACGGTGGAAGGTTTGCTGTTTGGGTACACTCCATTAACTTCTTTGCTTCCATTGGTTTTAGAACCGCAGACTACCCCCTGACAACAGCAACGGCGCCCCGCACACAATGAGTCATCGCCATAACGGGTCTGCTAGAATCAACTCAATCCTGATGGATCTGAGTCACCTCGACGTTGTGGGTATTGTCTTTCAGCTGATCGCATTTCTGTTTGCGATCAGCGTTCATGAATCAGCGCACGCTTGGACGGCAAATCGCTGCGGCGACCCGACCGCTCGCATGCTGGGACGCATTACGCTCAATCCAATCAGGCACATCGATCCCATCGGTACCCTCCTGATGCCGTTGATCGCGCTGGTCAGCCGCTTTCCTGTGATCGGATGGGCGAAACCAACGCCCGTCGACCCTAGAAACTTCAAGAGACCGGTGGCCGACGATATTCTGACTTCCGTCGCTGGGCCAGTCAGCAACTTCCTAGTGGCGAGCATCGCGGTTGTTGCCATGCTTTTGATCGCGAAAACATCCCGCGAGGGGGGCACGCTAGTGCGGAACATGCCCGCCTACGGCTTGGACATCGCTGGAATGGGCTCTTCGTCCTTCCTCGTGCCGGTCACGATGTTTCTCTATGTACTCATGCGGATCAATATCATCCTGGGTGTTTTCAACCTGATTCCAGTCCCGCCGCTCGACGGCAGTCATGTGCTGCGTCATTTCCTCTCAGATTCCGTGCGGCGGGCCTACGACACAATCGGAATTTTCGGTCTGCTGGCGCTCGTGTATCTGGGCGGAAACCTGCTCAACCGCTTGATTTCACCCCCGGTAAATCTTTTCGATTCGATCCTGACGAGATTCTGATGCCCTCATCTGGCCAACGCAAACGCGTGCTGAGCGGCATGCGCTCCACCGGAAAACTGCACCTCGGGAACTATGTGGGCGCGCTCCAAAATTGGGTGCGCATGCAGGACCCGTACGAGTGCTTCTTCTTCATTGCCGATTGGCACGCGTTGACCACCGACTACGCCGACACTTCGAAGGTGAAGGAGAATTGCGTCGAGGTCCTGCTCGACTGGCTCGCGGCAGGCCTCGACCCTCATCGCTGCACGATGTTTATCCAGTCGCATGTACCGCAACACGCCGAACTGCACCTGCTGTTTTCGATGATCACGCCGCTCGGCTGGCTGGAGCGCGTCCCGACCTACAAGGAGCAGCGCGAGAACATCACCGAGAAGGACTTGGGCACCTACGGATTTCTCGGCTACCCGGTACTGCAGGCGGCCGACATTCTCATCTACAAGGGTGATTTTGTTCCGGTCGGTGAAGACCAGGTGCCTCACGTGGAACTCACCCGTGAGATTGCCCGGCGTTTCAACCAGTTCTATGGGAAAAAGACTCCGGTCTTTCCGGAGCCCCAACCCTTGCTGACGCCCGCCGCGAAGCTGCCCGGCACCGACGGGCGCAAGATGTCGAAGTCGTACGGAAATACGGTCCTGCTGACCGACCCCGAACCCGTCGTGCGCCAGAAATTGAAAACGATGGTCACCGACCCCGCGCGGGTCCGGCGAACTGACCCGGGCAATCCTGACCTTTGCCCAGTGGGCGATCTGCACAAGATCTTCAGCAGCAAGGAAACGATGGCCAAGGTGAATGAAGGCTGCCGTTCGGCCGGAATCGGGTGCATCGAGTGCAAGGGCTGGGCGGCCGATGCACTGGTTCAAGTGCTTGAGCCGATGCAGGAACGCCGCAAAAAATACGAGGACAATCCACGCCTCGCCTGGGATATTCTGGAGGCAGGCTCGGCAGCGGCCGGCCAGGTGGCCGACGCCACCATGAAGGAGGTTCGGGCGTCCATGGGTATGTCGCTGGACTATGAAACGCCACACGAACCGACGGTCTGAAGCGGCGGGGAAAAAAAGCGGTGGGGACAAACGACTCGGATGAGTGAAGAAGTGAAAGCTGTATCAGGCGTGCTGATGCCGACCGAAGGGGCCATGGGCCCTGGCGCACCGCCACCTCCCGCGAGCGACAAGCCGCATTCGAAGAAAGAATCGAACGACTTCCCCTTCGCGGTCGCGGTTTCCGACGTCTACGAGGGCCCGCTCGACCTTTTGCTCGACCTAATCCGCAAGCAGGACATCGACATCTACGACATCCCGATCGCGCGCATCACGGCGCAATACTTGACCTACGTCGAGCGCATGCGGGAACTCGACGTGAACGTCGCGGCCGACTTCATCTACATGGCAGCCGTGCTGATTCACATCAAGTCGAAGATGCTGCTGCCGCGCGATCCGCTGGCGCCCGCCGACGCCCCGGACGATCCGCGCAGCGAACTCGTGAACCGCCTGCTGGAACACGAGAAATTCAAGTCAGCGGCCCAAATGCTCTTGCAGAAACAACAGATTGAAGACGCGATCTGGTCAAATCCCGCGCTCAAGGAATTCAAGGACGCCGAAGGAACGGAACCGGAACTCGCTGCCGACGTGATCGATCTGGTGAAAACCTTCCAGCAGATTCTCGAGCGCGCACGCACCCGCCCCATCCTCCAAGTCGACGAGGAGACCGTCACGGTCGGCCAGATGATCGACTATCTCCGGCGGCGGCTTTCGCTCGAGGACAAGCCGGTTCGCCTGAAGCAGATGCTGCGCAATATCGATTCGCGGGCCGCCTTGGTCTGCATGTTTCTGGCGATGCTCGAACTGGTTCGGCTGCAGGCCATCCAACTGCGCCAGGAGCGGCTGTTCGGAGAGATTTTGATCCGCAAGCACGTGGGGTTTGACGCCATCATGAACGAGCAAGCGGCGGTGCGGGACGACTGGAAATGAAACCGAAGGTGGCGCATGACGGTTTGCTGGTGGCCAGAACACTGCCGGTGCCGGCTGGCCGCTGGCAACTGGCAACGGATTACCTATGAATCTTAAAGCCAAACTCGAAGCGATTGTTTACGCCGCAGAGACTCCAGTCACACTGGAACAGATTGTGCACTTGGTGCAGGAGTCGGTGGTCGCCGAACACGGGCAAATGGACGACGCCGGGCTGAAATCCCGGGTGCGCGCGGCGCTGGAAGAACTGGTGGCCGAGTATGGCACAGCCGAGCGCGGTATCGAGATCCGGCAGGTCGCGGGCGGGTACCGCATGTCGACCAAGCCTGAGCAGCACGACATGGTGCGCGCATTTGCGAAGAGCTTGAAGCCGCCTATCCGCTTGTCATTGCCAGCGCTCGAGACGCTTGCGGTCATTGCCTACAAGCAGCCCGTGACGGTGCCCGAGATCAGCGAGATCCGGGGCGTCGATTCCGGGGGCGTAATTGCCACCCTGCTCGACCGCAAGTTGATTACCACCGCCGGGCGAAAGGCCGTTATCGGGCGTCCGATCCTGTACAAGACCACCAAGGAATTTCTCATGCGGTTCGGCCTCAAAGATGTCCACGAACTGCCCAGCATGGAGGAGTTCGAGACCCTGGTTGCGGAATCGTTCCAGAGCGACATGCTTGCGGTCGACAGCGCCGCAACCGAGGTTGTGGCCGAGCAATCGCAGTCCGTTTCGTCCCCGGAGTCTCCGGCTTCGACGGCTCAGGCGCCCACTCACAATCCAGAGGAGAATTCCTCGGCAGAGATCGAAACACCGGCCAGCACGCGTGAGTAGGTGTGCTGCGCGTAAGTCTCATTCCAACGGCGCGACGCACACCTTGACATCCGCATGACGGTCGCGCCCTCATCGCATGGCCCACGATCGCAAGGCGGTCGCAAGCTACGGAGTCCAGAGGCTTTCTGTTACCCTGTTGCTGGAATCCTCATGCCCGCAGAACGTCTACAAAAAATCATTGCCGCCGCCGGGGTCGCTTCTCGCCGAAAGGCAGAGGAGTTGATCAGTTCCGGAAAGGTGGCGGTGAATGGCCAGACGGTGACAGAACTCGGCACCAAGGCTGATCCCGAAAAAGATCATATCCGCGTCAACGGGAAGCTCCTGCACGGCGCGCAGCGCCACGTTTATCTGCTCCTCAATAAGCCGAAGGGATTTGTCACCACGGTGAGCGATCCGGAAGGACGACCGACTGTGATGAGTCTGATCCGTGGCGTGGGCAGCCGCGTCTATCCCGTTGGCAGGCTGGACTATGCCAGCGAAGGACTCCTGCTGATGACCAACGACGGCACGCTCGCGCACCGCTTGATGAAAGCCGCCGCGCACGTCGCAAAAACGTATGTGGTCAAAGTGAGCGGTCAGCCAAGGGAAGACGCCATTGCCAGGCTTCGTGGCGGGCTCTCGATCGCTACCGACGACGGAAAGCGCGTGCGCACTTCGCCGGCGAAGATCCGGATCGTCAAGGAAGCCGCCAATCCCTGGTACGAGATCACCCTGATCGAAGGACGCAACCGCCAGATCCGTCGCATGTTTGAGGAAGTCGGACATCACGTGGAGAAGATCAAGCGCGTCAAATATGGTCCGCTCGCGCTCGATGTTCCCCCGGGAAAGTTTCGCCCCCTGACCATGCAGGAAGTTGATCGGTTGCGCACCGCTTCCGGTCAGGCGATACCAGCTCAGCCCAAGCGCCGCGACGCGGCTTCCTGAGCCTCGCATGGGCCGGTTCTTTGATCTCGTGAACGACCCTGTCCATGCGCTGAGCGAGTACTCCTCGGCGATGCCCGTCACCGCGGCACAAACCGACTCAACCAGCGCTCCCCTCGTCAAGCTGAATGCGAATGAAAGCCCTTACGGCCCCTCGCCCGGAGCCGTGGCTGCAATGCGAGCAGCGCTCGACTCATCGAATTGGTATCCGGACGATCATTCCATTACGCTCCGACAGCATCTGGCCAAGGCACACGGTGTAACTCCCCAGCAGGTGCTGATCGCCAACGGGACCACCTCTCTTCTGGGCGTGATCGCGCGAACCCTGCTGGGGCCGGGACGTAACGCGATCACCAGCGCGTGTTCGTTCATTTCGTACCCAGTCGTTACTCGCGCAGCCGGTGCCACGCTCGTAGAAACTCCGCCGCTGCAGGGTGGGTACGACCTCGACGCAATAGCGGCCGCGATTGAGCCCGACACGCGTCTCGTATTTTTAGCCAATCCGAACAATCCCACCGGAACCCTGGTCGATGCCGCGGCGTTGGAACGGTTTCTGGACCAAATGCCGGCGCAAGTGATCGTCGTGCTCGACGAAGCCTACTACGACTACGCCCACTATTTTGCCGCCCAGCGCGGGATCGAGTATTCACGATCACTCAGCTACCCAAGGGATGAGCGCAACGTGGTCGTTCTACGCACTTTCTCGAAGGCCCACGGGCTGGCGGGAATCCGCGTGGGCTACGGGATTGGCCCGGCCGAGCTCATGGCTTACTTTGAACGAGTGCAGGATACGTTCGCGGTTTCGTCGATTGCGCAGGCGGCAGCTTTGGCGGCAGCGGAGGACAAAGCCCACATTCGCTTCGCCGTCGAAAACAACGCGACCCAGTCGCATTCGCTCGCGGCTGAGATCTCCAAACTCGGCTATCCAGTGATTCCGACCTGGACGAATTTCGTGTGCATCGACGTCGGGCAGGATGCGCGAGAGGTTGCAAGAAAGCTGCGCGGAGAGCGCGTGCTGATACGGCCGCTCGGAGCGTGGGGCGCGCCGACGTCTGTCCGCGTGACGGTCGGAACCGCCGAACAGAATCAAATTTTTCTGCACGCACTTCAGAAGATCTCGTCATAGCCCGCTCGGGTTGCCAAAACCCCAAACAGCCGTCTCTATTGACCGCGATTCGATCGGCAGCCGCGCCGCCCCGTACAGTCCGGCGTCACTCCCCAGCAGGGCACGCGTGATGATCGTCTTCCGGCCCGCGCGGGGCTCGACCTGTCCGGATGCGCCTGACGATGACCCCAGAGGATCCGCAGGCGCGGTTGCGACATACACCATGCAGCGCTGTCGAAGCTCGGCAAAGATGGCGGGCGAGAAAGCTTCCCAGGCACTGGAGACACCGCCACCGATCACGTACATCTCCAGATTGAGTCCGTTTATCAGGGTGGCAAGAGAAATGCCAAGAGCGCGGCCCGCTCGCCGGAAAATTCGCCGCGCACCCTCGTCGCCCTGGATCGCAAGACGGTAGATTTCCTGGGCGCTGAATTCGACATCCGAGTCGGCAGCCTGCGCGAGTCCGGGGGCGTCCCCGCTGGCGATCGCTTCCTGCGCCATGCGCACCACCGCGGTTGCAGAAGCATATTGTTCGAGGCAACCCCGATTCCCACAGCCGCACGGCTGCCCTTCAGGCTCCACCGTCATGTGGCCAAACTCGCCCGCCATGCCGGTAATGCCGTGCCAGATTTTACCGCCCAGAATCACGCCTCCGCCCACGCCTGTGCCCAGCGTGAGCATAGCCATGTCAGCCACGTTTCGGCCCGCGCCCAGCCACTTCTCGCCCAGGGCAGCAACGTTCGCATCGTTTTCGAGGATGACCGGAGCCCCCAGGCGTTTTTCAATCTCGGCCCGCACCGGGTAATCAGCCCATCCCGGCAGATTGGGAGGTTCGCGCATCATCCCGGTATCCATGTCGATGATGCCTGGGACACCGATGCCCACGCCCAGCAGAGTCGCGCTGGCCTTGTACTTGTCCGAAACGCGGCGAATTGCCCCGCACATCTCGTTCAACACCTGGTCGCGGCCGAGCACGGTCCTGGTGGCCAACGTGACCTTTTCCATCAGGTTGCCCTGCCCGTCGACCGCTGCGATCCGCAGGTTCGTTCCACCCAGATCTACACCGATTGAAAAATTGGACATAGTCGCCGCAAAATGAATAAGACTATACCGGCAAATTTGGAATGTCGCTTTTGGATTGTCCCGGAAAACCACGCCCGCTGAAACCCCGGAGTCCGGAGCGATCTAGGTCTGGCAGCTTGGGCAGTAGTGGCTACTTCGGCCTACGATGACCACCCGCTTGATGGGAGTTTTGCAGACCAGGCAGGGTTCTCCCTCGCGACCATAGACGCGATGCCGCAACTGGAAAAAACCTTCTTGGCCGTCGGCATCGACATAGTCGGAAATCGAAGAGCCTCCCAGAGCAATCGCTTCCTTCAAAACTTCCTGCACGGCGCGATAGAGCGCTTCCAGCCTGGCCCGGGGAATGGTCGATACCCTTCGGCGCGGGCGAATGCCGGCGCGAAACAGCGACTCGTCGGCGTAGATGTTGCCCACGCCGCGCAGCAGTTTCTGATTGAGCAGCGCGCTCTTGATCGGCGTTTTGCGCCCGCGAAAGAGCGCGAGAAACCGGTCTTTTTTCACTTCGAGGGGCTCGGCTCCGGTGGCTTCGAAATCGCCCCGGCTGGCCACACTGAGACGCCCGAAGCGTCGGGGATCGACAAAGCGAAGTTCGCGTCCGGAAGCAAGTTTGACGACGGCATGGGTATGCTTGACAAGCTCGGCGTCGGGTTCACAGACCACCATCCGACCGGTCATGCCGAGATGCACGATCCACTGAGAGTGCTGCCCCAGGGGCGTCGGGCGTTTTCGGCGCTGCCCGGGCAAGTGTGTCCCGGCCACACCGTTTCGCTCCAGGTCGAAGACGATGTGCTTACCCATCCGTCGCACCCGGGATATCCGCGTCTGTTCCAGGGTGGTCGCAATCTCATTCGGCGGCGACTTCATGGTCTGGGGCTTGGAGCCAAGCCAGACCGACTCGATTGCGTCCCCAGCGACGCGTTTGTGCAATCCGCGCGCAATGGTTTCAACTTCGGGAAGCTCGGGCACGAACACCAGTCTACAGGCGAAAGGCGTCAGTCGTCAGGAGCAGCGATCAGCTGTCAGAGTTCCGCGTTCAGCCCGGGGCGATCGTCGGCCATCGGCAGTTGCGGCCATCCGGTGATTGCCTGGCGCCTAGCCACTGACGAGGGAGGTTCGACGACCGCGAACTGGCTTTCGATTGCCCATCCCGGCCCCGGCAGGGTATTCTTATTCGTACACAACCCCGCTCCGCTCAATTCCCTAATTTTCAAGACGGCGAAGACCCGCGGCGAAGCGTGTGTGCGAACCCCGGGGTTCGAATTTTTTTCCGTGCGGAGCTGGCTGTGAAAAAGGGCAAGACTGCGGTCATCGTTGGTGCGCAATGGGGCGACGAGGGTAAGGGCAAGATCGTCGACGTCCTCTCCGAGGGCTTTCCGGTCGTTGCGCGGTATGCCGGCGGGCATAACGCCGGTCACACCGTGATCATCAATGGCAAGAAATTCATTCTCCAACTGGTCCCCTGCGGAGTTCTGCGCTCGGGATGCTGCAGCGTGATTGGCAACGGCGTCGTGCTCGATCCGACCGCCTTTCTGAAAGAGGTGGGCGGGTTGCGCGAGGCCGGCGTGCAGGTCGACGGCACCCTCTTGGTCAGCAATCGCGCGCAGGTGATCCTGCCCTACCACCGCATGATCGAGTTGGCTTCTGAAAATGCCCCCGGGCGCGTGAAAATCGGAACCACCTCGCGCGGCATTGGCCCGGCCTACGAAGACAAGATGGGCCGCCGCGGGCTGCGGGTCGCCGACCTGCTCGACCTGAAGCTGCTGAAGACCCACATCGAGAATGCCGTGCGCGAAAAGAACATGATCGCGCACGCGCTGTTCAACTCCGAGCCACTCGATGCGGACAAGATGTACGAGGAGTACGCTGCCGCCGCCCGGAAGATCGCGCCCTTCGTCCGCGACACGGGCGTGTATCTGAATAAAGCTCTGGCCGCAGGAAAGTCGATCGTGTTCGAAGGTGCGCAAGGCACGATGCTCGACATCGACCACGGCACTTATCCCTTCGTGACCTCATCCAGCGCCACCTCCGGCGGGGCCGTCATCGGAACCGGGGTGGCGCCCACCGCGATCGACCTGGTGATCGGCGTGACCAAGGCCTATTGCACACGCGTGGGCGGCGGACCGTTCCCGACCGAGGCGCTCAACGACCAAGGAGACCTCCTGCGCGCTCGCGGCAATGAATATGGCGCGGTCACGGGCCGTCCCCGGCGCTGCGGCTGGATGGATTTGCCACTTCTTCGTTACGCTGGCATGATTAACGGAATCTCGTGGCTGGTGGTCACCAAGCTGGACGTGCTCGACGAGTTCTCGGAGATTCCGGTCTGCGTCGGCTACAAGATCGACGGCAAACCGACCGACGAGATTCCCGCACAGGCCAGCGGCTACGAGAAGATCGAGTGCATTTACGAGACCAAGCCCGGCTGGAAGACGTCGACCCAGGGCATGACAGAGATGGAGAAGCTGCCCAAGCAGGCCCGCGAGTACCTGGGATTTCTTGAGAAGGAAAGTGGTGCGCGCGTGGGTATGGTTTCCACTGGCCCGGACCGCGACCATACGATCTTTGTGGACGAGTTCGCCGCGGCCATGAAGGCAGCGGGCAGGCAGCAGGCAGAAGCGAAGGTTTAGATACACCAATGGAGCGTGCGATGGTTGTCCTGGTTGTGACGTGGATGGCAAAGGTGGGGCACGAGAACGATGTCACCGGGATATTTGCCAAGCTAACAGAGGAGTCCCGCAAGGAGCCGGGTTGCGCGATGTACGTGGTCCACCGGCACAAGACCGAACCGCGCCGGTTCTTCATCTACGAGCAGTACAAGGACGACGCCGCGCTCGAGGCGCACCGCGCCGCTCCCCACTTCCTGCAATATGCGCGGAAGGAGCTACCCAAAGTCGCTGACAGGGTGGAAGGGCACCTGTTCGAGCCGCTGGGGTAGCTTGTGTGGGGCAGCCACTCCTGCCCGCGAAATCAATCGCTTGTTCACCGCTAGAGACCGCGGGCTGGTTGCCGCAAACTAGGTCTGCTTGTCCACCATCAGCACCCCGCCCGAAGCGTAGCTTTCCTTCGACACTTCCACGAACGTGACGACGATCGCTTCGCGCCGGGCGCCCGCCTCTTCCACCATGGCATCGGTGATGCGCTGCGCGAGTTTGCGCTTCTGTTCAACCGTGCGGCCTACGAGCATTGTGACCTGGACTAGAGGCATAGGAAACCAGTTCTCGGTCCTTCGTTGTCAGATCCCGGTTGTCGTTCTCCGGCCATCGGCGTTCGGGTTCGTTGTCGGCTGCGAACCGGGAATTGCGCACTTCATTTCGCCAGTTCAAACCCTGCGAAGAAATAGCTCAACTCAAATCGAGCCGTCTCATCCGCGTCCGAGCCGTGGATGGCGTTGTGCTCAATGCTGGTCGCCCATTTTTTACGGATGGTGCCTTCCTCGGCGTTCGCGGGATTGGTAGCGCCCATCAACTTCCGCAGGTCCGCAATCGCGTTCTCTTTTTCGAGGGCCAGCACCACGATCGGCCCGCTCGACATGAAGTCGGTCAGCGAATTGTAGAACGGACGGTGGGCGTGCACGGCGTAGAACTGCTCGGCCTGATGCTTGGAGATTTCCAGCATCTTCATCGCCAGGATGCGGAAGTTGTTTTTCTCGAACTGCTCAATGATGTCGCCAACGCCGTTCTTCTTCACGGCGTCCGGCTTGATGATGGTGAGTGTGCGTTCCAGCGTCTTCATGGTTGGTCGTTGGTCCTTGGTCGTTCATCGTCAGGAAATTCGGATTGTAGCGGAACCGACGGCGGCGCCCTTCGATCGGCAGGCGAAGCCCCCAACCGCTTTGGCCTCGTACCCGGTACTCGCTACTCGGTACCGCTTTTAGGCCTTCGCCGCGGTCACTCCCAGCACCGATAGGAGCGTTTCCGCGATGGCAGCGGGGGACTTCGCCACTTTGATCCCGGCCGCTTCCAATGCCTTGATCTTCTCCGATGCAGTGCCCTTCCCGCCGGAGATGATCGCACCGGCGTGTCCCATGCGGCGTCCGGGAGGCGCGGTCTGGCCGGCGATGAAGCCGACCACCGGCTTCTTCATGTGCTTCTTCACGTACTCGGCAGCCGTTTCTTCTGCGTTGCCACCGATCTCGCCGATCATGATGACGGCCTCGGTCTGCGGGTCCTTGTTGAAGAGCTCGAGGGCGTCGGTAAAGTTCGTGCCGATAATCGGATCGCCGCCAATTCCGATCGCGGTCGACTGTCCGATGCCGCGGGTGGTCAGTTGATAGACCGCTTCGTAGGTCAGCGTTCCGGAGCGCGAGACGATGCCGATGTTGCCTTCCTTGTGAATGTGCGCCGGCATGATGCCGATCTTGCACTTGCCGGGCGAAATGATACCCGGGCAGTTTGGACCGATTAAGCGCGAGCGGCGCGTCTGCAGAAATTCCCAGGCCCGCACCATGTCGAGCGTCGGGATACCCTCCGTGATGCAGACGATCAGTTCGACCTCGGCATCGGCCGCCTCCATAATCGCGTCTGCCGCAAACGGCGGCGGGACGAAGATGACCGACGCGTTCGCTCCCGTCTTGTCCACCGCCTCCTGCACCGTGTTGAAGATCGGCCAGCCCTCGTGGCTGGTTCCCCCTTTGCCGGGAGTCACTCCGCCCACCACCTGAGTTCCGTAAGCCGCGCTGGCCTTGGCGTGGAAGGTGCCTTCGCGCCCGGTCAGCCCCTGCACGATCAGTCGCGTGTTCTTGTCTACCAGGATTGCCATGATTGCTCTTTTCGTCGGAAATTGCTCTTCGCTGCTGTCCTACGATGGACCCCGCTCTCAATGTCGCTCCGCAACGCGTTAAGCGCCCTTCGCCGCCGCCACCACCTTCTCGGCTGCGTCCTTCATGGTTTCCGCGACGATGAAGTTCAGGCCGGAATCCTTCAAAATCTGACGGCCCGGCTCAACATTGGTTCCTTCCAACCGCAGAACGATCGGCAATTGGATGTGCGTCTTCTTCGCGGCTTCGACCACGCCGGTCGCGAGCGTGTCCACCCGCAGAATCCCGCCGAAAATGTTGATGAGCACGGCCCTCACGTTCTTGTCGCTGAGCAGGATTTCAAACGCGTGCGTCACCTGTTCGGCGTTCGCGCCGCCGCCCACGTCCAGGAAGTTCGCAGGCATGCCGCCCGCGTATTGGATGATGTCCATGGTCGCCATCGCCAGGCCGGCGCCATTGACCATGCAGCCGACGCTTCCATCCAGCTTGATGTAGTTCAGGTTGTACTTCGAGGCCTCGACCTCAAGCGGGTCTTCCTCGGTAACGTCCCGCAATTGCTTCAAGTCGGCATGGCGGAACATCGCGTTGTCGTCGAAGTTGATCTTGGCATCGAGCGCGAAAAGCCGGCCGTCGGTCGTCGTAATGAACGGATTAATCTCCACCAGCGAGCCGTCCGTTTCCTCGAACGCTTTGAACAGGCCGGCCATGAACTGGACCGCCTGGCTCACCAGTTGCGGCTTCAGACCCAGCTGGAATGCGATCTTGCGTGCCTGAAAAGCTTCCAGCCCCATGCCCGGATCGATATATTCCTTGAGAATGGCATCGGGATTCTCGGCGGCGACTTGTTCGATCTCCATGCCCCCCGCGGCGGACGCCATAAACACTGGCTTGCCTTCGCCGCGATCGACCAGGATGCCGACGTAGAGTTCTTTCTCAATCGGCAGCGTCTCCTCGATCAGCAAACGCCGCACGATGCGCCCTTCCGGACCCGTCTGGTGCGTGATCAGCGTCATGCCCAGCATCTTGCCGGCGAACTCGACCGCCTCTTCCACCGACTTCGCGATTTTCACGCCGCCGCCCTTGCCGCGGCCTCCGGCGTGAATTTGCGCTTTCACAACAACGCCTGCGGCCCCGGCCGCAAACAAGCCCTTCGCCACCGCCTCCGCCTGCTCTGGTGTCTCAGCCACCTCGCCGCGCGGCACGGCGACGCCGTACTTCTTCAGGATTGCTTTCGCCTGGTACTCATGAATTTTCATAATGATTCCACGTCCCAAGGATCACTGGTCCACCGTATTTCCGGGCAGGGTCCGCTTGCGGCTTCCAACCGAGGGCAGCAAACTCCTGATTCTATAGAAGCCCCATGGATACGGCAAACCGAACGCGTCAAGCCACGATGTGATCGCGGTCGAGCGCGAAAACTTTGCTACCCTGTAACCCGCATGATTACCGACGTGCTGGACCGGATCGCCAATCACCGCCAGTCGCTCTCACGCGAAGAGGCGAGGACGACCATGTCCGAAGTGCTGACCGGCCAGTGCACCGACGCGCAGATCGCCGCCCTGCTCGTCGCCCTGCACATGAAGGGAGAGACCGTCGAGGAGATCGTCGGTTTTGCGGAGGCGATCCGCGCGGCGGCACCACCGCTCGCGGTCTCCGAAGGCTCGACCATCGACGTCAGCGGAACCGGGCGCGACGCCCTGGTCGATACCTGCGGCACGGGCGGCGATGCCAGCGGAACCTTCAACATCTCGACCGCTACGGCACTGGTGGCTGCCGGAGCGGGCGTTCGCGTGGCCAAGCACGGTAGCCGGAGCGTTACTTCGAAATGCGGTTCGGCCGACGTCATGGAAGCTCTGGGCGTGAACATCACTCTGCCGCCTTCCCGGGTCTCCGAGTGCCTGAAAGAAGTCGGCATCGCGTTCCTGTTCGCCCCGTTAGTGCACTCCGCGATGAAGTACGTGCAGCCAGCGCGGCGCGAATTGCGGCTCCGAACTGTCTTCAACCTGCTCGGGCCGCTAACCAACCCCGCGCACGCATCGGCGCAAGTGGTCGGCGTTTACTCTTATGACCTCGTCGAGAAGCTGGCCGAAGCGCTCAGCATGCTCGGCCTGCGTCGCGCCTTGGTAGTGCACGGGCTGGACGGGCTCGACGAAATCACGATCACCGGACCAAGCCGCGTGGCCGAAGTCCGCGATGGCCAGGTGAACAGCTACGAGGTGACGCCGGAAGAATTTGGTTTGCAGCGCGCGCCCATTGAGGCAATCTCCGGGGGAGACGCGGCCGCGAATGCAGCGATCATCCGGGCGGTGTTGGCCGGCACGGAGTCGGCCTGCCGGGATGTTGTCCTGATGAATGCGGCGGCCGCGTTGGTTGCCGCCGGGCGAACCGAACACCTGCGGGATGCCCTACCGCTTGCGGCACAGTCGATCGATTCGGGTGCAGCATCCGGGAAACTGCGGGCTTTGTCGAAGTTCACGCAGCACCACGCAAACCCCAAAATCTAGTCTGTCCTGAGCAAAGCCAAAGACCGATGGAGTTGTTTTGCGGGGCTGCACTGGACGGGCTCGTACCAGGTCTCGCTCGAGGTCACGCCCCGCCGTATTCGCAGAGAGGATCTAGACCAGGAAGAGTTTGCGCCGAAATTACCCAGGTCCTCGCTACTTGTTCCCCGCTTCCCTCTTCAGTCGCTCAATCTGCTCCAGATGATTCGCCCCGTGGCCGGACATCTTTTCGACCATCTCTGCCACCGTCACATCCTTCTGGTACTCGGGATGGAACGCAGACTTCGCCAGATCTGCCAGCTTCAGACGCCGCAGCAATCGCAGGTTGTGATGCCGATTCAGCCCGTAGGCCGCGACCAGTTCCGGCGCGGGTGTCTCGAGGTAGCCAAGATTCCTTGCCCAGGCATTCTGATCCATGGGCGCGATGACCGGCTTCTCATCCGCGAGCATCTGCCGGAGGCGGTAACCATAGACAATCTCGATATCCGCAAGATGGCCCAGAATCTCAAGAATCGACCACTGGTCCGGAGTTGCCTTGTAGCGCAAAGCGGCAGCACTCAGTCCCGTCACCGCGGCCGCGATTTCCTTGGGACTTTTCTCCGCCGCTTCAACATGCTTCTTCAGTTCGGCTTCCGTCATACACGCCTCCGCCAGTTCCTAGCGAACATCGACCTTCTCCATCCACTCGGCGACCTGCACATTCCATCCCAAGTCCTTCGCCATGGTGTCGCGCAATTGTGACGACGCGGCCGGCTCGCCGTGGACGAGGTAAGTCACGCCGGGTTTTTGGGGAAACGTGCGCAGCCATTCGAGCAGCTCCGGCGGGTCGGCGTGGTCGCTGAACTGCTCAAACGTCGCGATCTGGGCACGGATGGAAACAAAGTCCCCGAAGATCTTCACTTCCTTCGCGCCACTCTTGATCGTGAATCCGCGTGTGCCGGGCGCCTGGAAGCCGATGAAGAGCACGGTATTGTTCGGATCAGGCAGCCGCTGCGCCAGGTGATGCAAAATTCGTCCACCCGTCGCCATGCCACTCGACGAAACGATAATCGTGGGATAGTGCACTTGGTTGATCTTCTTGGATTCCTCCGAGGTGGACGCAAAGGTGAATCCCTGCCAGCCCAGCGGCGACCCGTACTTCTTGATCAACGTGCGCGCTTCTTCGGTGTAGTCGTCCTCGTGTTTCAGGTAGATCTCAACCGCCTTAATGGCCATCGGGCTGTCGCAAAAAACCTGCAAGCGAGGAATCTGTCCCGACTCCATCATTTCCTTGAGCATGAAGACGAATTTCTGGGTGCGCTCGACCGCGAAGGCCGGCACCACGATGGAACCGCCGCGCTCCGCCGTTTGCCGAATCACCGCCGCCAGTTCCGGCCGTGGGTCCGTGTGCGGGTGCTGGCGGTTGCCGTAGGTGGACTCCATAACCATGAGATCAGCGATCTCGCCCTCGTTCGGGCCCGAGTGCACGACCTTGCCCGGCGCAATCGTGTGGTTCCGCACCCGGCCAATGTCGCCCGTGAACAACAGCCGGCGCGACTGGCCGTTGCGGTTGAGCGTAATTTCCGCCATGCATGAGCCCAGAATGTGGGCTGCCGGGACGAACCGGAAAGCAAGCTCGGGAGCGACCTGCTTGGTCTCGCCCAAGCGGGCCAGTTGGAAATATCGCATGCAATCCTGCGCTTCTTCGAACGTGTAGAGCGGCAATGCCGGATCGTGCTTCGATTTCTTGATCTTGTTATAGAAGGCCGCGTCTTCTTCCTGCAGGTGGCCCGAGTCCGGCAGGATGATGCCGCACAAATCGATCGTGGCCGCGGTCGCGAAGATGGGCCCTCGGAATCCCTGCTTCACCAGTCGCGGAATCCATCCGCAGTGATCGAGGTGCGCGTGCGTAAGAATGACGGCATCAATGTCGCGCGCCGGGACCGGCAATTCCTGCCAGTTGCGCTCCCGCCATTCTTTGGGACCCTGGAAGAGTCCACAGTCGACCAGCACCTGGACACCCTTCTTGCCGTCGCCGTCGAAGGAGGTGTTGATGAGATGCTTGGAGCCGGTCACTGTGCCGGCTGCGCCAAGAAACTGGATATAGGCCAAACGTCGTACCTCCACGAACTCTGAAAACCTACCACGGCGAAACAACCCGTTTGAGTCTCGGTGGTGAACTCACTTGGCGGGCACCTGGAAGACATTGTTCGTGATGTCGCTCTCCGGGACGCTGCCGTCGTTCACGACGATCCGCACGGGAGGTCTGGGCGTCGTGATCCGGATGACGCCTTTTGACTTTCCGCGCACTTCTACGCGGTCCTTCGTCTCGCCGCCGTCGAAGGCGATCGTAACCGGCACTTCGGCGCCGGCCGCTCCCAGATTCTCCACCGTCACCGTCACCAGGTAGTTTTCCTGGACCGCCTTGCGCGCGTAAGCCGACTCGACCCGGAAATCCGGCAGGCCGCGGTCGTGATAGACCCAGTCGTCAAAGAACCACTGGAAGTCGCGCTTCGACTGCGCTTCGGTCAGACGCTGGAGATAGGCGGGATCCCTGTCCTGCTCGGACTGGTAACCGGCCAGAACCTTCTTCAGCGTTTCCTCGCCGACCATGTCGCGCAACATCCACCAGACGTAGGCCGCCTTGCTGCGGTAGTACTCGTCAATCGCGGTGTTGCTCAGCGACTGGTCCGAGGCGGGCGCGCTTTTTGGTCGTTCGGCCATGGCCTTTTCCGCGGCGACGATCGCCGCCCGGTGCAGCCCAAGCAAGTCGAGCGCCGCTGCCCGACTCGCCTGTTGCTCGCGATAGGCCGCCTGCGCGAAATGAGCCACACCCTCAAAGATCCACGGGCGCGGGGAAGAAAATGCCGCATGCGTGAGTTCGTGCACCAGCGCAATCTCCAGCAATTTCGGATCGGTATCGTTCAGTGGCGTCAACAGCATCGCCCCGCTTTCAAACGGAGAGGCTCCTGGATCGAACAACTCGACCACCCGTGCCTTTTCGCGGGGAGCACCAAACCACTCCTTCACAAACGGCGTAACCGCGTCGGCCGCTTGCGCAAACCTGTGGGCATTCGCCTTGTGTTCCGGTCGGTAAGCAAAGTCAACCGTCGGCCGGTCGAGAAATTCGTACTCCGCCAAAACGAAACTTGGCGCGGCGAACCCCAGCGGCTCGTACAAGCAATCGGCCCGCGGGAACTTCCGACTGCCCTCTTGCGCGACGCCCTGCTGTTGCTTCCCGTTGCAGAGAATCGTCGGCGACGTCGCCTCCGATGGCAGCGTCGGATACTCGAGACCGATCCTCACGGCCGAATCCCGCTCCCGATTCTTCCACCGTCCCAGCACCTCGAACAGACTGTCTCCCTCCGACAGATTTCCGACTTCCATCGCGACCGGATACCAGACCACATACCCCACTCCCCGCAGCGCGGTGAAGTCTTTGCCGATCTGATCCCAGTCGCTGTGGATCGCCATCTCTTTCGGCAATCCAATGCGCGTAAGCCGGGCCGCATCCAGCAGGATAACTCCCTCGTAGGCGACGGTGAGTTCGACCGAGCCTCCGGGTGCCACTTCTTTGGACAGCCCGACAATTGCTTCCGAAAGCTCTCCGGTGTGGTCAATATCAGAAACATAGGGCTGGATGACAAACTGCAACGGTTTCCCCTCCCGCTGGATGGAGCGCCAGGTCAGGCTGGAAGAAATCTGCAGGGCGGCGTTCTTCTGCGCGGCGGACGAATCGTTCCGCAACGTGACGGTGCCCCGCGCTGCCAGCCGCTGCTGCTCCGGTTCCACCTGGACGTTGAGATCGTACTTGGTGAACGTGAAGGCTTCCCGGTCAAGAGAGAAACAGTGGATGGCAGCCACCAGAACAACGGAAGAAGTCAGCCAACCCTTCATTCGGAATCCGGCGTTGCCCTTTTCCGCCGCTGCCGGACGATTTCATACAGCACCACCCCCGCCGCTACCGAAACATTCAGCGACGAAACCTTTCCCAGCATCGGAATCGACACCAGGAAATCACACTTCTTGCGCACCAGATCGTGGACGCCCTTGCCTTCCGCTCCCATCACGACCGCACAGTCCATGTTGTAGTCCAGAGCGTCGTAGGTCTGCGGGCCGCGCTCGTCCAGGCCGACCACCCAGAGGTTGCGTTCCTTCAACTCCTCCACCGCACGCGCGATGTTTGTGACCTTCGCGATGGGCAGATGTTCACTGGCTCCCGCTGAAGTCTTTGTCACCACTCCGGTCACCGCCGCCGCCCGCCGTTCCGGGATGACCACGCCGTCGGCTCCCGCCGCGTCCGCGGTGCGCAAAATCGCGCCCAGGTTGTGCGGATCCTCCACGCCGTCGAGCACCACGATCAGCGAATGGACCCCGCGCTTTGCATCGACCACGTCGTCGAGCCCGCTATATTGCTTTGCCGAAGTCACCGCGACCACGCCCTGGTGCGCGCCATTTCCCGCGAGGCGGTCAAGTTCGGTGCGCTGCAGAAAGCGCACCGGGACACCGAGCTTCCGGCACTCCTCGATGATGCGTTGCAGTCGCAGGTCGTGGCGTTCCTTGGCCAGCCCCACCCACTGGAAAGCCCGTCCGCGGGCCTTGATGGCCTCGGCGACGGCGTTGAGTCCGTAGATGTAATTCATGAAGGGTCAGTTTACCGCCTCGGCGGTTGGCGGGGCGAACCACCGCCGGGCACCAAGCCGATCTGCGATGCTAGACTGAAAAGTTTGGAGGCGCAGTCTGACCGACGTCTATATCCTCTCGGCGGTCCGCACGCCCATCGGGCGGTTCGGTGGGGCGCTGGCTTCCATGACCGCCGCTGACATGGGAGTGGTTGCGGCCAAAGCGGCGATCGAACGGGCCGGGGTTGCCCCCCAGCAGGTGGAAGAAACCATCTTCGGGAACGCGCGCCAAGCGGGGGGCGGTCCCAATCCCGCCCGGCAGATCTCCATTCGCAGCGCAGTTCCCCAGGAAATCCCCGCCTACACCGTTAACCAAGCTTGCGCATCAGGCCTCAAGTCAATCGCCCTCGCCTATCAGGAAATCGCAGCCGGAGACCTGGACTGTGTGCTCGCCGGCGGAATCGAATCCATGTCGCGACTGCCCTATTACCTCGACGGCGCCCGCTGGGGATACAGGCTCGGCAACCAGGAACTGGTCGACGGCATGTACCGTGACGGCTTCTTCTGCCCCATGGCCAAGATGGTGATGGGAGAGACTGCCGAGCTGCTCGCCGAACAGTACAAGATCACCCGCGAGGAGCAGGACGAATTTGCCCTTGCCTCGCAAGCCCGCGCGGCCGCTGCTCTGGCCGCCGAACGCTTCCAGCAAGAACTGGTCCCCGTAACCCTCGAGAGCAGGAAGGGGCCACAGGTATTCGCTCGCGACGAGCACCCCTTCGCCGACCCCAGCATGGAAAAGCTTGCCAAGCTTCCGCCAGTTTTCTCGAAAAGCGGAACGATCACCGCAGGAAATTCTTCCGGCATCACAGACGGCGCTTCTGCGGTCATCGTTGCCAGTGAAGCCTTCGTCCAGAAGAATCATCTCAGGCCGCTCGCCCGCATTCTCGCTGCGACCTCGGCCGGAGTCGATCCCCGCATCATGGGCATCGGTCCGGTACCTGCCCTTCACAAGATGGAGCAAAAGCACGGCCTCAAGCTGGCCGACTTCGATCTTGTCGAACTCAACGAAGCGTTTGCCGCGCAAGTCCTCGCCTGTGATCGTGAACTCCACTTTGACCGCGACAAATTAAACGTCAACGGCGGTGCCATCGCGCTCGGCCATCCCATCGGCGCCACCGGCACCCGTATCGCCGTCACGCTGCTGCACGAGATGCTCAAGCGCAAAGCCAAGCGCGGAGTCGCCACCCTCTGTGTCAGCGGCGGTATGGGCATGGCGCTGGCCATCGAAAACGTGGCCTGATCGTGCCACCCACCTTCCGCATCGCCGCCGACTCCGATGCCGATTTCCTGCTCGGCGTGATGCAGGAATACTACGTCTACGACGGCCATGCTTTCGACCGGTCCAGAGCACGCGCCGCCCTGCTGACGTTCCTGCGCGAGCCCTCCTTCGGCCGAGCCTGGCTCATCTGCGACGGCGAGGTTGCCGTCGGCTATATCGTGCTCACCTTCGGATACAGCCTCGAATACCTGGGCCGAGATGCCTTCATCGACGAGTTCTTCCTGCGCGAATCCCACCGCGGCCGCGGCTGGGGCCGGGAAACCCTCAACTTCGTCGAGGAGCAGGCCCGCGCAGCCGGCGTCCGCTCCATCCATCTGGAAGTCGTGCGCTCCAATACCAGGGCGAAAGATGTCTACCGCCGCGCAGGCTACACGGACCACGAGCACTACCTCATGTCGAAGTGGATCGAACGCGGCTTCGCCAAGCCCGGCCCTGGTGCCCCTTGAAATGCTTTGCGGGCACTCTTGATTTTGCTATGCTCTGAATGTCCTGCCCCCGTTTTTGCGAGTTTCCCCATCCACAGATTCGAGGAGATCGACGTGCGTAGACTAGGATTTCGGCTGCCGGGCTTCTGGCTGCTTGCTTTGAGCTGTTTGCCGGCATTGGCCCAGCAATTCTCGGCCGACATGGTGCGCTTGAAACCCGAGGGGTCCCTTGCCAGCAAAGTCTTCGTCAGTGGCGACCGGATGCGGTTCGAGGTAACCGGACAACCGCAAGCTCGCACTTCCGTCGTAATCCTGGACCTGAAGCTGGATGCCGGCTTCATGGTTCTGCCGGAAAACAAATCGTACACGCCGCTGGCCTCCGGACCCCAGCGGGCAGCGATACCTTTCTTCCATCCCGCCGATCCCGACAACGCCTGTCCGGCGTGGGAGAAGGCTGTCGCCAAATCCGGCAGCTGCACCAAAATCGGATCTGAGACGGTCGCGGGTCGCGACACCGTCAAATACAAGGGCACAGCTGCCAATGGCGATACCGGCTACCTCTGGGTCGACCGCAAGCTTAACTTCGTCATCAAGTGGCAAGGTGAAAAGGGGGCAGCCGAGCTCCAGAAAATACAGGAAGGCCCGCAACCGGTTGCCTTGTTCGAAATACCGAAAGGCTACGAGAAGGTAGATCCGCTCGGCGAACGCGCCAAAGCTGCGCAAGCGAAGAAGGCAAAACCCAAGGCGCTCCCTCCGAAAATCACGAACTAGGTTGCGGCTCTGTCGCGCCTCGATCCCTTCTCGCGGCGGCTTGTTCACTTCCGGCATTGTCTTGGAGAAGAATGGCGGACGAAACCTCGTCGGGCGCCCAGATCAGGGGCAGCAGATGGAGTCGTTCGCTCTTCAAGCAAGCCGAGAGAACTCGCATTCAGCGGGGCCATTCGCGTCCCTGTCGTTGACGGGATAGAAGGTAGAGCGATCTGAAACCGGTCTTGTAACTACATAGTAAGCAGTTTCTTGGCCGTTGAGGGGCGCCCCCTGGGCGGGCGTGGCGGGCCCGTGGGGTAGGGTACCCCTACTGCTTCGGAGAATTGGGTACGGACCACGTCAATTGTGCTTGATGAAGGTGCCGGGCTTGCCGGTCAGGTCGTTGTACAGCGTTTCGATGAAGGCGTCGGCGGAGATGAACTGGCCCGACCAGTCCTTCCAGGGTTCCAGGACTTTTTCCTTTTTGAGCTGGTCTAGGGTTTTTCCCTGCTTCACGCCTTGTTCGACCACGGCCAGAGTTTGCTTGAGCATCTTTACGTAGGCGCGGACGTCGTCGAGGTTCGAAATCGGGCCGTGACCGGGGACAATTCTTACGTCGCGAGGGAGCTTGGGTGTGATCTCTTCGAGGGCAACGATCAAGCCGCGCACGCTGCCGCCACCGCCGAGGTCGATGAAAGGGAAACCGATAACCAGGAAATCATCGCCCATGTGCACGACGTTGGACTTGGGGAAAAAGATGACGCTGTCGCCGTCGGTGTGGCCTGCCTGAAGGTGCATGACCTGAATATCTTCTCCATTCAGATGGATGGTGACATTGTGGTCGAAGGTGAGGATAGGCAACGCGGCTTTGGGCTGAGGTTTTGCAGGAAACTGGATCGACGCCAGATTGCCGGCGGTGCCACCCTCTTCAAGGCGCTTGCGGACGTTATCGTGGGCAATGATGGGCGCCTGCTTCTGGAAGAATTCGTTCGACCCGGTGTGGTCCTCGTGATAGTGGGTGTTGATGATGAAGCGAATCGGCTTGTCGGTGATGCCTTCTAAGGCTGCCTGGATTTTTTCGGCCAGGGGAGCGTATTGGTCGTCGACGACGACGACTCCATCTTCGCCCACCGAGGCAGCGATGTTGCCCCCTTCACCCTGGAGCATGTAGACATTGCCAGCGACCTTGGTGACTTTGATCTGAACTTTGCTTACGTCCTGATCTTGGGCGGAAGAGAACGCGGCGGCGGCCAGCACGGCGGCGAGGAGAAGTCCAGGCTTCGACATAAGCGGGTCACTCCGGCGGAAGAAATTGTGCGCGCATTGTACTGCCGCAGAGCGGCAGGCTGGGGAAAAAAGGTCGCTTGTCCGCCGAAGCTTAACCTGAGCGGCAAAAGCCAGCTCTCAAACAAACCTATCCGCAGCGCCGAAGCGCTGCGCCACCCAAAACTCCGCACGCCGCTGAGGTGTTGCTGCTGCCGGACGGCAGTCCTACCTAAGCTACGGAATCGGAATGCGGTAAATGTTCCGGTGCACCGCCCAACGGCTGAGGGCATAGCGAGAGCCGTCGGGACCAGGATAAGCAAGTTCTGTAATCACGTGGACTCCACGGAGGTGGGCCAGGTCACTCTCGGACTCGATGCCGGTGGCAGGCAGATCGGGAAAAGTCTCGCCGTGACGCAAGGGAACGACGAAGGTTTTGTATTCGGAGGAGGCGTCACCGAGGCCGAAGATTCCGATGTTAAGAAACTTTCCATCCAGCGACCAGTTGACGACACACAAGTTGTGGCAGACGCGTTTCGACGCTCCGTCGTCGAGGCGATAGGCCACGACTCCCCGCTTCCTGTCTTCACCGGTTACCGCCACCTGGGCCACGACCCACTTGCCGTCAGGAGAAATCGTATGGAAGACGGATATCGGCGTGGGGATTACTTTTCGCGTCTCTCCACTGTCGAGGTTGCGGCGATAGAGATAAGTACTCTGGCCTTCTCCTCTCTGAAAAAACAAATCGCCGGCGGGCCCGAATACCGCATTGGTCTC
>Ga0137415_10000255_pt1 | contig 47725 bp, 41 predicted proteins | sample CZODoug3_1_1_16f_FD_183082 | JGI IMG/M metagenome (GOLD analysis project Ga0137415, IMG submission 183082) | Vadose zone soil fungal communities from Angelo Coast Range Reserve, California, USA - CZODoug3_1_1_16fungal (Hybrid Assembly) | ecosystem: Environmental > Terrestrial > Soil > Vadose...
GTGCGGATGAGCGACTTGTCCGCGCGCTCGCCGAGCAAGAGTTGCAGCGCGCCAATGATGATCGATTTGCCCGCGCCGGTTTCGCCCGTGACGGCGATAAAGCCCGGCGCCGTCTGCCATTCGAGATCTTCCACGAGGGCGAGGTTTTTTATTCGCAGCAAAGTAAGGACGGCGGGCACGGAGAAGGTTGAGGGTTGATGGTTGAGGTTTGAGAGAGCACAGTGCGCGGCCTGAAAGTTTCTCACTCTTAACGACTCACCCTCAACTCTCAATTTAGCCAGCTGTGCCGATGATCGGCTAAAATTCTGATGCTTAAGCCACAGTATCTATTCATCGCGATCGCGGCGTGTTTGCTGATCACGATCGCGGAGGCCGCGGAGCAACCGCTTGCTGCAGCGACCATCGTTCTTTACAACAAAGCCGCCCCCGATTCAGTCCAGCTCGCGAGATTCTACGCTCAGCAACGCGGGATCGCCCGTGATCATCTTGTTGGCCTCACTTGTTCAGCCGAAGAGGAAATCAGCCGCGAAGAGTACGACACGACTATTGCCAATCCGCTCCGTGAGATTTTCAAGACACGGCACTGGTGGACGCTGCACGAAACGCCTGACCAGGGAGAGTCTGTGACGGCGAGCTCCATCCATTTCGTCGCAGTCATCAAAGGGATTCCGCTGAAAATTCGCCCAGCCACCGATTACCCTGGGGACGTGCCAAAGCCAGGTCCGATGGGAAATCGCAACGAAGCTTCGGTTGATTCCGAGCTAACGGTGCTCGCCTTCATGTCGCATCAGATTTCGGGGCCGACGCCGAATCCGTACTTTCAAAATTTCCGCGCCATCGGCGACTTCGAGAATGCAACAATGCTGCTCGTTTGCCGGCTCGACGCGCCGGCGGCGGCGACGGTCCGCCGTATGATTATCGATGCGATAGCGGCGGAGAAGAGCGGACTTTGGGGCCGCGCCTATGTCGATGGTGCGCACAATACATCCGGCGGAATGGAAGTTGGCGACCAGTGGCTTGCTCAAATCACCGGACAACTTCACAAAGTTGGGATTCCAGTCGTTTACGATGAGACGCCGGCGCTTTTTCCCGAGGGCTATCCGATGACCGATTGTGCGCTCTATTACGGTTGGTATGCCGGGACGGTGGCGGGTCCGTTTACCCAGCCGGATTTTCGCTTTCTCCCCGGGGCGGTGGCGGTTCATATCCACTCTTTTAGCGCGAACACGCTGCGTGATCCGAACGCAAACTGGGTCGGTCCGCTTGTTACCAAAGGCGCCGCCGCCAGCCTGGGCAATGTCTATGAACCGTACCTCCAACTCACGTCGCACCTCGACATTTTCAATGATCGGCTGCTGCACGGCTTCACCTTTGCGGAGAGCGCCTACATGTCGATCCCAGCGCTCTCCTGGATGTCAGTAATGGTGGGCGATCCGCTTTATCGGCCTTACGCGTCGTGGCTGCAAATCGATGCGCTGCGTGATTCCGCAAAAAGCGGGACCGACTGGAAGACGTATCACGAATTCGCGGTGAAAAACGTCACGCGTCCGGTTTCTGAGTTTCGCACCCTGGCCCGGCAAGCCGCCTCGCGCACGCGCAACTGTCCGATGATCGAAGACCTCGGGCTGATAGAGTCGCGCGATGGAAATTTTTCGGCGGCCACAAGCTATTTCCAGCAGGCACGAACCTGCTATGCAAAACGTGATGATCTTCTGCGCGTGGTGCTAGAAGAAGCGGATGCATGGATCAAACAGAACAAACCTAGGCGCGCGCTCGCCCTCGTCCGCAGCGTTCTACGAGTCGTGCCCGATGCGCCGGCCGCGCCGCTGCTCAGAAAAATCGAACAAGACTTAACCGCCCCACCGGCGGCTTCACCGGCCAAACCGTAGCTGTAGCCGTCGCTCTGTGGGCGACGTGATGCGCGCGTGGTTCCGTGCGTCAGCGCCGCGCTTCCTACAGGGAAGCGGCTACAGCGAATTGCTGGCCTAACGAATAATTCCGCGCTCGCTTTGCTCGATGAACTCGATGATCTGCATGATTTCTTCAGTCTGAGGCAACTTCTTGCGGACCGTATCGACGGCCTGGCGCGTGTTGTATTTCGAACGATAGATCAGACGAAACGCTTCCTTGATCCACTTCACGCTCTCGGGCGTAAAACCTTTGCGTTCCAGACCGACGAGATTGACGCCGCGGATTTCCGCCGGGTTGCCATCGGCGATCATGAAGGGCGGAACGTCTTGGACAATTTTTGTGCAACCGCCCGTGATCGCGAAGCGGCCAATCCGGCAAAACTGATGCACAGCGGTGAGCCCGCCCATCACTGCATGATTGCCCACCTGCACATGACCCGCCAACGTCCCATTGTTCGAAAACACGACTTCGTCACCCACCGTGCAATCGTGCCCGATGTGACTATAGGCGAGAAAATTTCCGCGGCTGCCGACGCGCGTTTTTCCTCCACCGGTCGTGCTGCGATTGATGGTGACGAATTCGCGAAAAGTATTGTCATCGCCGATTTCCAGATAAGTCGGCTCGCCTTGATATTTCAGATCCTGTGTTTGCTGGCCGATTGAGCAATACCCATAAAATTTGTTCCGCGCCCCGGCGCGCATCGGCCCGCACAGGGTGACGTGATGTTGCAGCCAGCAGTTCTCTCCCAGCATCACTTCTGGCGCGATCACGCAATACGGCCCGATGATCGTGCCCGCCCCAATCTCAGCGCTCGGGTCCACAAGCGTGCTCGGATGAATCTGCACGTCGCTCATTTATCGAGGAACGTGAACATCAACTCACCTTCCGAGACTACGGCGTCGTTGACCACGCAATGGCACTTTGCTTTCGCCAGGCGATTGCCGCGCGCTTTCGTCAGTTCGGCGTGAATGAAGATCGTGTCGCCGGGAAAAACTGGCTTGCGAAACTTTACCTCGTCCGCGCTCATGAAATAACCGACGCGACTCGAAGTTTTCGCCAGCTTGAACAACAATATGCTCGCCACTTGCGCCATCGCTTCCACTTGCATCACTCCCGGCATCACCGGATGCCCCGGGAAATGTCCCTGAAAAAACGGCTCGTTGATGCTCACGGTTTTCATGCCGATGCATTTTGTTTCCCCCTCGAAACCGACGATCCGGTCCACCATCAGGAACGGATAACGATGCGGCAAAATTTGCATCACCTCGTCGGTATCAAATCCCCCTTCGCCGGGCGGGAGCGTGCGCGGAACGGAGATCGCATCGCGTCGCGTCTGTTCGCGCGCCACCGCCCGGGCCAGCTCCGCATTCGCGCCATGACCGGGCTTGACCGCGACGACATGACCGCGAATGCGATGACCGATGAGCGCGAGATCACCAATGATATCGAGGATTTTGTGCCTAACGAATTCATCCGCGAAACGAAGCGGCTCTTTGCTTAAAACCGCATCGCCCCGGACAACAATCGCGTTCTCCAGACTGCCGCCCTTGATCAAATTTTTATCCATGAGCGATTGGACCTCTTCGTAATAAACGAACGTGCGCGCCGGCGCGATCTCGCGTTCAAAAATTGCCGGCGTCACTTCCATCGACAAAAACTGCGTGAAACGATTGTTCGGCCCGGCTTGCGTGCACGAGATGCGAAACGTTTCGTCGGGCAGCAAAATAAGCAGCGCGCCTGTTTTCGCTTCCATGTGCATTGATTCGCGCACGTCGAAAAATTTTCGCGGCGCTTCCTGCGCAGCCACGCCGGCGCGCTTGATCAGATCGACATATGGTTGCGCGCTGCCGTCGCCGATGGGTGGTTCGTTTGCGTCCATCTCCACGATCGCGTTGTCCACGCCCATCGCGAAAAGCGCGGCCAGCACGTGTTCGACCGTGTGCACACGCACCGAGCCTTCGCCGATGGTCGTGGCGCGCTCGACCATTTTGAGATTGTCGATCTTCGCGTCAATCGTCGGCTCATCCTGCAGATCTTTGCGTTTGAATTTGATCCCGTGATCGACCGGCGCCGGATGCAACTTGAGCGTGACCTTTTCTCCCGTGTGCAACGAGGTGCCGCTAAACCCGGCGGCTTTGCCAAGGGTATGTTGAAACTCGGGCGTGGAAGACATCCTGCGCTAACTAACAAAGATATGACGTGATGACTAGTGCCGCTTGTGCCTGGAGACGCTCGCCCCGGCGAGCGTGAAGCTGGTTTGCCATGGCATCACGCGCATCGCGTCGCGCGGAGCGCGACGGCTACGGCAAAGCGCGCCGTTCATTTCAATTCAATCTCGCCACAATCGAACGCCATCATCTTGTCGATGTTCGACACGCGAACCTGTTCGACCACCGTGCCATTGGAAGCCCACACATCGACAGATTTCTCCCCGCTTTTAGTGATGGATGCGTGCACCAACTGCGGTGCTTCGATGACGGTGAAGAGCGGTAAGTCATCCATCGTCTTGAGAAAAATCTTCTCTTCATCAAAGCCGACGGCAAGATCGACAACCAGCCGCGCGTCTTTCGCCAACGGATTTGAGACGAGCTTCACCTGAACGTGATCTGTCGCGCTCGAATCAGGCGAAAAGTCCGCCGCGCGTCCCTTGTCCTCTACTTTCAGGCGACCGACCAAATAACCGCGCGCATGATATTTTCCGGCAGGTAAATCTTGTTCGTTATTATTCTTTCCATCCCACTTCGCGATGAGCGCGTCCGCGCCGACGGTGAATTCATCCGGCTCGGCTTCCTGCATCAGCACGCGCACCAGCTTTCTATTCTCGTCATAAACGCCGAGGCTGATCGTGCCTTCGAGCGGCGGCGGGACGAAACTGATGCGCACCCCGCGCGCAGGTGACGCGCTCACGTTTGGCGAGGGCGTTGGACTCGGTGATGGCGTCGCGTTTGGAGTTGGCGACGCGGTGGGCGAGGCACTCGACCTAGGTGATTCCTGTGCGATCGCGACGGAGACCAAAGCGAAGCCGATCAAGATTGCGGCGTTAACTTTCTTCGTCATTGTAGCGGCGCTCTGTGAGCGTCGCATTATTTCAGCGACGGTCATAGACCTCGGCTACAGTAGTAGCGCCAATTCACATTCGGGAAAAGGTTGTCGCGCCATTCGCAGTCGCGCAGAAATTTTTCATCGACGTCGTTCGCCGCAAACTGATCGTGCAATCGATTGAAACGAACAAGGTGATCCATGGTTCGCTTCGTGGCGTACTCCTTTGCCGTTCCTGTTTTCATCAGAAACGCCCAGTCGCTTGATTGGGCGAGCAAAAGTTCGCGCGCGAGTTGTTTGAGAACGCGATCGGCGAACGGCGTCGCATCGTTCACGTGTCCGCGCGCGACTTCAGTCATGCGACGGGCGGCGGTGTGCAGATGTGGATAAATCCATGAGTTGCTCGGGCTCAGCCAGACTTCGAGATGCCCTTTGTCGCCCCATGTCGATGTTGCAGGTTCGAGCGTTTGTTGCGTTGGATGGTCGGCGAGAAATTCGCTCGGCGTCGTGAGCCGGAAATCTTCGTTCGCCGCTTTGCGAATGAAAAGTTCGAGAAAACGCGGGCCTTCGAACCACCAATGCCCAAACAATTCCGCGTCAAATGGTACGACAACGATCGGATCGAAGTTGAGCGCGCCAAACGCCTGAAGTTGCCGTCGTCGTTGTTCGAGAAAATGCGTGGCATGCCCGTCCGCGGCTTTTTTCGCTGCATCGCGATCGTAGAGATCTTTTTCAACGCTCTGTCCGGTGATGCGATGATATTTTACGCCGGAGAATTTCCTGGTTCCGCGCGCAACCGGCCCGAGATGGTCCATCGGAAGATCGAAACCGATATCCCGATAGAATTCCCGATAAGCTGGATCGCCCGGATAACCTTCCTGCGCGCTCCAAACCTGCCGGCTCGAATCGCGGTCGCGCGCGAAAACGGCCGGTCCCGCTGGCGTGTAACACGGCGCATAAATCGCGCGCTGTGGCCGCGGCTTTGCGTAAATCAAACCGTGAGCGTCGAGAATGAACCAACGCAGATTGGCTTCTTGCAAAATTGAGTCCAGGCCGGGCGCGTAAGCGCACTCGGGCAGCCAAAAACCGATTGGATCGACATCAAAAACATCGACATACGCATCTCGTCCGATCAAAACCTGCGCGCGCATTGCTTCGCGCGAATGCAGTGGAAGCAGAGCATGGGTCGCGGCGCAGGCGATGATTTCGAGCACGCCGGTTTCTCGCAATTGCCGAAACGCGGCCAGCAAATCGCACTTCCATTGCTCGACAAAGAGGCGCCGACTTTCCGAAAACATTTCGAAATAGAATTCGGCGAGCTTGTGAAGTTGCGGTTGATCCCGGCTGCGCTGGATTTCGCGAGCTGCGAGATCGAGCAAAAGATCGACATGTTGCACGTAACGCTCGCGCAAAAGGTCGTCTTGCAGCATCGCGCAAAGCGTCGGCGTGACGGACATGGTGAGCCTGAACGGGACGGCGTCGCTCACCAACCGCTGCATCATGGCCAGCAACGGAATATAAGTTTCGGTGATCGCCTCGAACAACCAATCTTCTTCGAGAAAATGTTCGTGCTCGGGATGCCTAACGAACGGCAGATGCGCGTGCAGCACGAGCGCGAGAGAACCAGAAGCCATTTCGGATTTCGGATTGCGAAGAGATTACGATTGCGCGCTTAGTCTATCCGCAATCCGCAGTCGGCGATCCGCAATCGTCAGAGCGTCCGGCAAAAATCCTGAAAGCGATCCAACCCTTTTTTGATGACGTCGATGCTTGTGGCGTAACTGAGCCGGACAGTGCGGTCGTCGCCGAAAGCAGCGCCGGGAATAACAGCGACACTTGCTTTACTCAGCAAGCGATCGGCGAAATTCTGCGAAGTCAGTCCGAGCTGGCTAACGTTCACGAGCACATAGAACGCGCCCTGCGGCCTGACCGCGGTCACGTTTGGAATCTTCAAGACGCGATCGAACATATAATTGCGGCGCATATCGAACTCCTCGCGCATGTCGGCGAGCGGTTGTTGGTCGCCTTTCAAGGCGGCGAGCGCGCCATATTGCGAAAACGAGGAAGGATTCGACGTGCTGTGGCTTTGAATCGAATCCACCGCTTTCGCCACCGCTTCCGGCGCAGCCAGATAACCAAGACGCCAGCCCGTCATCGCGTACGATTTGCTGAAACCGTTGACTGTGATGGTGAGATCGTACGCCTCCTTGGAAAGCGAGGCGACGCTCACGTGCACCGCATCGTCGTAAATGAGTTTCTCGTAAATTTCGTCCGATAAAATGTAAATGTCTTCCTCGGCGGCGACATCGACAATCGCCTCCAATTCCTCGCGCGTGTAAACCGAGCCGGTCGGATTGCACGGACTGTTCAGGATCAACATCTTCGTGCGCGGCGTCATCGCGTTTTCAAAATCTGCCGCGCGCATTTTCCAGGCGTTGCGCTCCATCGTCGGCACAATCACCGGTTCCGCGCCGGCCAGCTTCACCATGTCGGGATAACTGACCCAATACGGCGCCGGGATCACGACTTCGTCGCCCGGCTGACAGGTAGCGAGCACCGCGTTGTAACAGGCATGCTTCGCGCCGTTGCTCACTACGACCTGGGTGGCGCGATAATTGAGCTGGTTGTCGGCCGCTAGTTTTTCGGCAATCGCCTGACGCAGCTCCGGAATGCCCGAGCTCGGCGTATATTTCGTAAAGCCGGCTTCCAGCGCCGCGATCGCTGCCGCTTTGATGTGCTCAGGCGTATCGAAATCAGGTTCGCCCGCGCCGAAACCGCAGACATCGATTCCCTCGGCTTTCATCGCTTTCGCTTTGCTGTCGATCGAAAGCGTGAGCGAAGGAGTCAGTTGAGCGGCGCGCGCGGAAATTTCCATGTTGATGTTATGAGTTTGCAATTTAAGGAGCGCACACTATTGGCGACGGTAGAAGTTTTCAATCAAAGGTTTGAAATTGTTCTCGCTCACTTGGACGATCGCCATTTCGCGCTCGGCATTTTCCACCGAATCGGAGGCATGCGCGGCGTTGATCATGATGGTCTGTCCAAATTCCTTTCGAATTGAACCCGGCGGGGCCTTGGCCGGATCAGTCGGGCCGAGCACGTCGCGTATTTTGCGGACTGCGTCTTCGCCTTGATAAACGATGGCGATACATTTTTCGGTACCGGGTGCGTTCCGTTTATCGGGCGAGCATTCGCTCGGTCTCATTCCGGCCATGAATTCGACGATGCTCTCCCAGTTATCGCGGCCGCTAATTGGGCCCAGTTTCTCCTCGAGAACCGGCAGCACGGGTCCATAGAACTCCTCTGCCTGCGCCACACTCATGCGATAAACCTTGAAGCCGATGATGTAGAGGCCGGAGCGCGAAAAAACTTCAATGACTCCACCCGGCCGCAAGTTTGGAAATTTGAAATTATCCGGCTTAATCAGCACGAGCGTCTTCTCGATCTTTGCGGTTTTCGGGAAAGTGATCACCCGATCGAGAAGTCCACCATCGACATCGGAAAATTCCGCCCAGAGTTTCAAATCGCGTTCAACCGCTTTTGCCTCAAACGCCGCCAGCGCCCCTGGCTCAAAGTAAGTCACTTTGCCGGAGCCATCGGTGATGTAATCGCCGAACGTGTCGCGAATCGTTTCGCCGCTTGTTCGCTCGTGCACGATATGTCCGACGGTGCGGTGAATCTTTTCCACGGCGTCGGGACCACGAAAAACCAAAAACAACACGCGCGGCCGCTGGCCATTAATGTTGCCGGTGAAATTTTTCAGCACGTACTCGCGAATCAATTCCTGCGTTGCGCGATGACGCGCATCGGTTTCAGTCACGATCGTTTCTGCGTAGTGGTTCGCTAATTTCGCGCTCGGCGCGAACATGCGCCCCCCCACCAGATCGAGACCCGTGCGCGAGATCAGCCGCGCGATGATCCCGCCGGTGCGCGATTTGCGCATCGAATACGGCGTGACAATGGCGTAGGAGAGTTCTTCGGTCTGCATGATTTTGTCGAGCGGCTTAAGATTAAACCGCGTCGATGCAGAAAAACCGAAGCCGCTGAACGGTGCGGGAACCTAGCCGCCGCTCTTCTCTCGCGTCAAATGCGTTTTGGGGGAGCGGTCGCCGCGGCGACCTGGTTTCGGCGTCTCGCCGAAACGAACTCTTGCGCGGTCGATCTCATTTTTTCTCGGCGCTCTGTTCCTTCGTCTTCGCCATCTTTTGCGCAAGACCGGCGGAGTATTTCTGGTACTGGACGTTATCGACGGTGAAAGATCCCTGCATGTAATTCGAGTTTTCGAATGCCCACTTTTGGTCGGCGTCGTTATAGGCCAGCTTCACGGTCCGGCCTTGTTGGTACTCGTGATGAACTGGATCGGCGCCGGGAGGATTGACGATTTTCGGTGAGTTGCCGAGGCCGCCTTCCAGCAAATGACCGCGGAAGTTGCCGTATTGTCCGAGAGTGATTTCGTGGTCTTTGCCTTCAATCTTTCGCGAGATCGCCACATAACGAGTCTCGGTTTTCTTTGAAGCGCTTCCCGGAAGGATCTTGGCCGCGATCGCTTCCAAGGCTTTCCGTTGTTCGGGGGTCGCCTTTTCATCAATGTAAGTGTAGGAAAAATTCCAATTACCAAATGAGCTCATCATCGTTTGGCCTTCCGGGCTCTGAACCATGTTCGCCATCGCCAGGCCGTCGAGTTTCAATCTTCCGTAATTCCCTTTTTCAATGAAGAGCACCTGGCCGCCGCCGCAGGTCATCTTGGTCGGTTTGGAATCGAACCAACACGGGCAAGCCGCGTCGCAAGAACAGGCTTCCTCGAGTTGCCCCGTAATTTTCCACGGCGTCTTATCCTTGGGTGGATCGGCAGCCCGAACCAAGCCAACAAAACAGAAAAGCGCAGCGAGCGCGCCGGACGATGAGAGAGTGAGCAATTTCATTTTCATAGCTTGAGAATCTACCGTCGGGGGCCTATCCCGGACAAGCCGTTTTTGCCGGGCATTCCTCGCTCACAAATTCGGTCGCAAAAACGCCTTCGCGGCTGGTTCGACAAATAGCGGCCAAAGCGTAAGATCGACATCTGCAAAAAAGTCGGCGACAACTGAAACCGTCCTCGTCGAAGTTAATTCAGAGATATAATATGCTCATCGTAATGACTGCCCGCGCTACGCAACGCGAAATCGACGGCGTTGTGCGCGTGATCGAGTCTCTCGGATTTCGCGCGCATCCGATGCCGGGCGTCACGCGCACGGCGATCGGCGTGACCGGCAATCCAGGCACGGTGGACATTGGTCATTTCGAGAATCTGCCGGGCGTGGCCGAGGCGGTCCACGTGACCAAGCCGTACAAATTGACCGCGCTCGATCTGCGGCCGGAACGAACAATTGTCGATGTTGGCGGCGCCAGAATTGGCGACGGATCACTTGCGATCATCGCCGGACCGTGCGCGATCGAAAGTCGCGAGCAGGCTTTTTCTGTTGCCGAAATCGTGCAGCGCAGCGGCGCGAAGTTTTTCCGTGGCGGCGCGTTCAAGCCCCGCACTTCACCTTATACGTTTGCTGGACTCGGTGAAGAAGGACTGAAAATTCTCGCTGACGTTCGCGAAAAATTCGGGCTCAAGGTCGTGACCGAGGCGCTGGATGAATCGACTGTCGATCTGGTCGAAAGATACGCCGACATGATTCAAATCGGTTCGCGCAACATGCAGAATTTTACTTTGCTGCGCCGTGCGGGACGCTCGCGATTACCGGTTCTATTGAAGCGCGGGATGGCCGCGACCCTGGAGGAATGGTTGCTCGCGGCCGAGTACGTGATGGCGGAAGGCAATTACCAGATCGTGCTTTGCGAACGTGGCGTGCGCACCTTCGCGCAGCACGCGCGCAACACGCTCGACCTGGCGGCAATTCCGGCGGTGCGGCGAATCTCACATCTGCCGGTGATTGTCGATGCCGCGCACGGAACGGGCCGAAGTTACATGGTGACGCCACTGGCGCGCGCCGGTGCGGCTGTTGGGGCCGATGGTCTGATGGTCGAAGTGCATGCGCGACCTGAGCAAGCGCTTTCGGATGGCGCGCAGACGCTCACGTTCGACGAATACGAGCAAATGGTGAACGAAGTGCGCGCGATTCACAAAGTCATCGCGGAGGCCGGCGTTAAATTCGCAAAAAACAGCGGGTGACGAGGCTCGAACTCGCGACGTCCTCCTTGGCAAGGAGGTGCTCTACCACTGAGCTACACCCGCGCTTTCAGCGGGAAGCAATAATGTCCACGGGCCTCCGCAGCGCAACATTTTAATTGTCTCGGTGGCTCGAAAATTCTCAATTTTTTTGAATCCGAATCGAGTGGTGAGTGTATCTCACTTTCAAAGGATAGCTATGAAAACACTGTTTATTTCCTATATTTGTTCGGTCGCGCTCGCCCTGGGTGCGTTTGGCCAAACTCCAACGGTGCCACCCGTCGCAAGCCCGGCGCAGTCCGCGGCACCTGCCGCTTCGGTTGCCCCAACGGCAAGCGCGACGGCTTCAAACGACCTGTCCGACAGAATTCAGCGGCGGATCGAAAAGAGATTCGGACACAAAGGGCTGCATTTCCAAGTAGGAGACGATAACGAGTCGGGCAAAAAGAGAGGCGACTCGAATGATGACATTCCGGGGGAGGCCATCCCAATTGTCGCGGTTGTCATGTTCTCAGTCTTTGGCGCGCCCGTTTTGATTGTAGCTGTGATCATGTATTTCGGTTTCTCGAAAAACCGAATGATGCATCGAACGATCCGAATGATGGTGGAAAAAGGCCAGCCAGTGCCGGCAGCTTTGCTCGCGCCGCCCGCGCCCGCGCAACGCCAACGCTCCGACATGCGTCGAGGAGTTGTCCTCGTCATGGTCGGTTTGGGGCTCATGCTCTTTCTCGGAGCGGTCAATGATTGGGAAGGCGGAGCCTGGAGCCTCGGCATCATTCCGTTCCTGATCGGCGCGGGTTATCTGCTGGTGTGGAAACTGGAGGGAAAGAAGGACATTCCACCACCGTCGCCGGCGCAGTAGCATCGAGACGTGGAGCTAACCGATGCGGATCTCATCGCTCGGGTTTTTGTCGATGATGACCAGCACGCTTTTGGCGAACTGGTCCGTCGGCATCAATCGGCTGTGCGAGGTCTGCTGCGCCAACTTACCCGCACTGACCTCGCCCTCGCCGACGATCTGGCACAGGACACTTTTGTGCGCGCCTACAAACACATCCGCAGTTTTCGCGGCGAAGCGCGGTTTTCGACCTGGCTTTATCGGATCGCCTACAATTGCTTCCGGGAAGACGCGCGCCGCCGAAAAGAGCTGGTCGGCATCGATGAAGATCAATTACAAGCCGAGGCGGATCCGCAGACTGTCGATCCCGGTCTAAGACATGATCTTATGCATGCTCTAAGCTCGTTACCGCTGCGTGAGAGGTCGGCAGTTTTGCTTTGCTGCCAAAACGGTTTATCGCACGATGAAGCAGCGCGTGTCTTGGACATTCCGCTTGGGACGGTGAAAACAAATGTGTTGCGCGGCCGGGAGAAACTGAAAAGAATGCTGGCGGTGTGGGGGCCTGATTAAAATGGACGAGAAGAACCGGGAAGATTGGTTGGATCGACAACTGCGCGAGACCGCGCCGTATATCGACGACGACGGGTTCACGGCCCGCGTGCTGCAGAAATTGCCGGTGGTGCGATCGCAGCGACAATCTCTGCGCGCGGTGATCCTTCTCGGAATAACAGTGCTGGCGAGCGTGCTGGCTTACGTTGTTTCCGACGGCGGACGTTTTGTCAGCATCAGTATCGAACGGTTGGCGATGTTGCCGATGTTGTGGCTTTTCGCGCTCGCTCTCGGTTGCGGAATCTTAGTTATGGCCGGTGGACTTATCGCAGCGATATTTAAGACTAAAGAAGTGCAATCTTAGATATCTTAGAGTTGCATTGTCGATCTTGCGACCGACAGTGAGGAATGTTTACGAACATTCCGAGCGCTACACTTAGACAGCTCGTTAAACTTTCGGAGCGCAAAGAAGCGCTCATGGGCCAAATCCAGGAAATCGATCGCGAGATGGTTCACTTGCAAAGCAAATTCGGCGTCCCGTCCGTGAGCACAAGCCGGGGCGCGCCGGTAACGGTCTCCCGCTTGGCGCGCAGCTCGAGTGGCAAGACGCGCACAAGACGCGGAGCACTTAAAGATAAAATCGTCCGAGCATTGCGCGCGGCGGGAAGAAAAGGGGCAACGATTCGTGACCTTTCAAAGAAACTTGGGGTGCCGAGCGCGAATCTTTACGTTTGGTTTAACGGCACCGGCAAAAACGTCCGCGGGATCAAAAAAATCGGCGTGGCCAAGTACCGACTTACGAGTTAATCAAGCAGCGCAAAGTTCGCGCGCCTGCCGGACATCGACATCGATCTGTCGGGCGAGCGCTTCCACACTGTCGAACTTTCGTTCCGGTCTAAGATAGCGGACAAATCGGACTTCGAGATCTTCGCCATAAATATCGCGCTCGAAATCGAGAAGATGAATTTCAAGGAGGCGTTGCGATTTGCTGCCAGTGACTGTTGGTCGATAACCGAGATTCACCACGCCGTGATATAAAACTCCCTCGAACCAGGCTTCGGCGAGGTAAACTCCGTTCGGCGGAAATTGCTCGCTGTGTGCGCTCAAATTAGCCGTCGGAAATCCAATTTTCTTTCCGAGCTGGTCGCCCCGCGTGACCGCGCCGAGAATGGTGTATTCGCGGCCGAGCATTTCCGCCGCCTTGGCCAGGCTGCCTGCTTCGACGGCCTGGCGAATCGCAGTGCTGCTCACGACCGCGCCATGGACCATCACGGGCGGAATTCCGACGACGTTGAAATCAAAACGCGCGCCGAGCTTTTTTAAAAGATCGAGATTTCCGCGTCGATCTTTGCCAAACGACCATTCATGGCCGACACAAATTTCCCGCAGCGGTTTCGAGTGCGTGACGAGTCGCTGCACGAAATCCTCCGGAGAGGTAGCTGCGAATTCGCGGTTGAACTCGATGATCAATAAATGCGAGACGCCGAGAGCGCGAATCAGCGCGATCTTGTGCTGGGTGGCGGTGAGCAGATGAGGCGCGTTGTGTGGCCGGAGCACCTTTGCTGGATGCGGATCGAACGTTACGACAACCGACGTTCCTTCGGCCGAGTGCGCATGTCGGGCGGAGGTGGAGATGACGGCTTGATGCCCGCGGTGCACACCATCGAAAACGCCGATGGCGAGAAACAATGGGCCGCGCAACTGGTTTAACTCGGAGATCGACCGCAGAATTTCCATTGTCGATCCAAACTTAAGCGCCGCGCATGCGTGAAACTTCCGGGAGTGTCAGAATCCGGCTAAGAATTTCTTCGCGCGGACCACTTCTAATCTTATCCACAGTGATGGCTTGATCGACATCGAAGCGCCCAGACTTCACGCGCCGCAGCGATTTGAGATGCCCACCGCAACCAAGTTCCTCGCCGATGTCGTGGACATAGGTGCGAACATAAAAGCCTTTGCTGCAAATAACGCTGAAATCGATTTCGGGGAGGGTGATCCGATCAACCGTGTAGCGATAAACGTGGACGAGCCGCGGCTCGCGCTCGACCACTTTTCCTTGCCGCGCCAGTTTATAAAGTGGAACGCCACCGTGTTTGATGGCTGAGACCATGGGCGGCATTTGATAAAAATCGCCACGAAATTTTTCAAAGGCAGCGCGGATTTGGTTTTCCTCCAGCACGGGAACTGGCCGCTGATCGATCACTTCTCCTTGTCGATCTTGCGTGCTGGTTGTGACGCCGAGCATGAGCGTGCCGGCGTACTCTTTATCTTCGCTCATCAACAAATCCTGAATCTTCGTTCCACGCCCGAGCGTAAGTAGCAGCAAACCGGTGGCGATGGGATCGAGCGTGCCGCAATGCCCGACTTTTCTAATCTCGAGCTTGCGCCGAATAAGCGCGACCACGTCGTGCGACGTCATGCCCTCGGCTTTGTCCACGAGCAAGACGCCGTCAGGAGTCGCAGCCAACGACATTACAAATTGCCTCCAGAATTCTTTGTTCGACTTCAGCGAGAGAACCGCGCACGCGTGCACCTGCCGCCAGAGTATGTCCACCGCCGCCGAATTTCTGACAGATCGCGCACACGTCTGTCTTTTCACTCTTCGAACGCATGCTCACACGCACTTTGCCGTCGGTCAGTTCTTCAAAAAAAACGGCGACGATAACTCCGCGGATGGCGCGGAGATGATCGATCAGGCCTTCATTGTCTTCGGGAAGAACGCCGAGCTGGGCCGCGGTTTTTAAACTCAGGCTAAAACTTGCGACGCGACCTCCACCTTCAAAGCGCATGGTGCGCAGCAGCTCGCGCAACAATTCAACCCGGCGCCGCGGATAGTTCTCATAGACCTGCTGGTTGATTCGCCCAACATCGACACCGGCGCGCACGAGCTCGGCCGCGATCTCAAAGGTTCGGGCGGTGGTGTTTGGATATTGAAACGATCCAGTGTCGGTGGAGATCGCGACGTAAAGATTTTCCGCGATCGCGCGATCGAACGGCAAGCGCTCGCTTTTGATCAGCTCGAAAAGAATTTGTCCGGTCGCGGGCGCGGTTGGATCGACATAAACCAGGTCGCCATAGCCTGGATTGCTCGGGTGATGATCAATGTTGATCCAAATTTTCGCCGTACGAATGGCCTGGAACGCAGTTCCCAGCCGATTTTGAATTGCCGTGTCGAGGGCGATGGCAACATCGACGTCTTCCGGGCCGGAGGGCGGCTTGGTTAGTAATTGCGCGCGCGCAAGAAAGGAATATTTCTCGAGCATTCCGTCTTCATTCCAGACGCGAACGTCTTTGCCGAGTTGCTTGAGCGAAAGAGCAAGGGCGAGCTGGCTGCCGAGCGCGTCGCCGTCGGGACGAACGTGACTCAAGATGGCGAAACGCTGACGCTCGCGGAATGCCCGGCCGATTTCCTCGAACGTGGATCTGGCCGCGCTCACTCGTGCTCGCTGTGGGGCGTTTCGATCTCTTGCAAAATCTCGATCACGCGAGCCCCGCGTTGGATGGAATCGTCAAGATGAAAAACGAGATGCGGTGTGTATTTCAAAACGACGCGGCGCGACAGCTCAGCTTGCAATGCCGGGCGATGTGCCTCCAGTTTATTAATGACGCTCGCGCCGTCGGCCGATCCGAGAACGCTGACAAAGACGTGCGCATTTTTTAAGTCGGATGTGACATCGACATGGTTGATGCTGACCAGTGCGCTCTCGAAATGTACTTCGCGTGCGATGCCGCTGCTGAGCTCGCGTTTCAAGAGTGCGTTGACGCGTAAGTGTCGATGTTTCACGGGCGAACCAATGGAGTAATGGAGTAACGGAGTCGCCATCAGTCATTACTCCATCACTCCACTACTCCAACACTCCTTCGTTTTAGAGTTTCTGCGCGACCTGCTCGAGTTGATAGCACTCGATGATGTCGCCTACCTGATATTCGCTGAAGTCGCCAAGCTTGATGCCGCATTCCAGACCGGAACGCACTTCTTTCACGTCGTCCTGGAATCGGCGCAGCGTCGAAATCCCGCCGTCGTAAACCGGCTGGCGTTTCCGCAGCACGCGAGCGCGGGCGACGCGGGCGACGCGACCATCGGTAACCAGACAACCGGCGACGATGCCTCTGCTCAATTGGAAAACCTGTTTCACTTCGGCGTGACCGATGACCGTTTCTCGATGTTCGGGTTCGAGCAAGCCGGCCATCGCTTCTTTGATCTGGTCGATCAATTCGTAAATGATGCTGTAGAGCTTGACCTGGACGCCTTCGCGTCTTGCCGCAGAAACCGCCATGCTCTCGACCTTGATGTTGAAACCGATCACGACGGCATTTGATGCGCTCGCCAGCAAAATGTCCGATTCCGAGATCGGCCCTACTGCTGAGTGAATGATTTCGAGATCGATTTTTTTGCTCTCGATTTGTTTCAACGCGCCCACGAGCGCTTCGACCGAGCCCTGCGCGTCGCATTTCAAAACGATGCGCAGAATTTTTTTCCCCTCGGCCGTTTCGAGCAAACTCTCGAGCGTGGCCCGTTGCGGCACGGTCAATTTGTCCGCGCGTTTCGTCTGCAAACGTTCCTCGCTCAAAGTTTTCGCCGAGCGCTCCGATTCCATGACCAAAAATTCATCGCCGGCATTCGGCAGACCGGTGAAGCCAAGCACTTTTACCGGCGTCGATGGCCCAGCTTGCTTGATCGGCTGGCCGCGATCGTCGAGAAGCGATTTCACTTTGCCGCTGTAATTGCCGCAAATAAATGCGTCACCGATTTTCAAGGTCCCCATTTGCACAATGACCGTGGCGGTGGGACCGCGGCCGGCTTCCACTTGCGCTTCAATCACGGTGCCGCGCGGCGTGGCGGTGGGTGATGCTTTGAGTTCCATCACCTCCGCCTGCAACGCCATCATTTCCAGCAAGTGATCGATGCCGATGCCTTTGGTGGCAGAGACCGGGCAGACGATCGTTTCCCCGCCCCAATCTTCCGGCGCGAGATCTTGTTCCTGCAATTGCTTCTTCACCCGGTCGATATTGACCGAAGGCAAATCAATCTTGTTGATCGCAACCATGATCTTTACGTGCGGCGCCGCTTTGGCGTGACTGATTGCTTCGAGTGTTTGCGGCATCAGGCCATCGTCGGCGGCGACAACGAGGACGACGATGTCGGTGACGTTGGCGCCGCGGGCGCGCATCGCGGTGAAAGCGGCGTGGCCGGGAGTGTCGATGAAAGTGATTTTCGTTCCTTTGTAATCGACGCTGTAGGCGCCGATGTGCTGAGTGATTCCGCCTGCTTCGCCGGCCGCGACCCGAGTTTTTCGGATCGCGTCGAGCAGCGACGTTTTGCCGTGATCGACGTGACCCATGAACGTAATGATTGGACCGCGTGGCTTGAGCTCCTCTTCCTTCTCGATGACCGGCTTTGGCGGCGCGACAACGACCTGCTCGATCTTATGGACGCCGGCGCCTTTTTCCCGGCGCTCTTTTTCGAGGACGAACCCGTGGTTCTCGCAAATCTTTGATGCGATGTCGGGCTCGATGGTTTGATTGATGTTCGCGAAAATGTTGAACGTCATCAGTTCGGCGATGAGCTGATGCGGTTTTAGGCCGAGCTGGGTGGCGAGCTCTTTGACGATGATCGGCGGCTTGATGTGAATGATCTTCTGCGGCTCGAGTTCCGGCTCGGGCGGAGCCGCGGCCGGCGCAATCGTACCATCGACAATCGCACTCGGCGCCGCCCCTTGCGCGTCCGCTTTGGCACCAAGGGCAGGCGTCCGCTCGGCTTTAGGTGGAATGGACGGCGCCTCCAGGGACGCCCGAATCCGCGAAATCGGCGGGAGTACGACGCCCTTTACCGCGCCGTCTTCACGTCTCTTGCGCGGTTTTTTTTCGTCGATAAGCGAAACGCTCTCGATAATCGGGCGTGGTGCGGGCATCGAGGGGGCGGTCGCCTCGGGACTCGCGGGACTTTTCGCTGGCGCGGCGTGGGCGCGCGCTGGTTTTGCAGGCAACGCTACTTTGTCGCTCTTTGCCGCCTTGGCTTTCGATGCAGCAGACTTGTGAGAAACGGCAGGCTTGACTGTTTTGCCGGCGGTGGGTTTGCGAACCGCCTTCTTGATCGTCGTCTTTGTTGGCATCTCTGTTCCTCTAAAATTTCGCTCATGGCTCGAGCGTTTTAAGCGGAGCCATTTTTCTGTGCGCCATCTTGTCGATGGATCGCCTCGTGGATTTCGCGCGCCTTTACTTCGTCGATTGCGAGGATGTCCACAAAATCCTGTACGTCCGCAGCGCGCAAGCCTTCCAAATTGGTGAAGCCCGATTTCACGAGCGTCAGCGCCTGTTCCCCCGTGATCGGGAGCGCGGCAGCAAGCGTCTTGCCGGCTTGGGCAACTTTTTGTTCAACCGCGGTTGTGGCCGAAGTGTCCTTGTCGATGTTGATTTCCCAACCGGTGAGGCGCGAGGTCAAGCGCGCGTTCTGTCCTTTTTTTCCGATGGCGAGCGAAAGTTGATCTTCGTCCACCGAGATCTGCGCACTTTTCTTCTCCGTGTCGAAGACGAGGTTTTTAACCTTGGCCGGCTTGAGCGCTTCGAGCACAAATTCTTTCGGATCGGAACTCCAGCGAATGATATCGACCTTCTCATTGTTCAGCTCGCGCACGATATTTTTGACGCGCGACCCGCGCATGCCAACGCACGCGCCGACCGGATCGACTTTTTGATTCGCGCTCCAGACCGCGATCTTTGTCCGGTAACCAGCCTCGCGCGCGATCCCGCGAATCTCGACTGTGCCATCGGCGATCTCGCTCACTTCCAACTCAAAAAGCCGGCGCACAAAATTGGGATGGCTGCGCGAGACGATGATTTCGGGGCCGCGAATTCCGTTCTCGACCGCGACGACATAGGCGCGGAGCCGGTCGCCCACGTTGTAGTCTTCTACGACGACGCGTTCGCGTTGCGGCATGATGGCTTCGAATTTTCCAAGATCGAGAATCACATCGGAGCGATCGAAGCGCCGCACGGTGCCGCTCACGATTTCCCCGGCGCGATCCTTAAACTCCTCGTAAATCATTTCCTTTTCGACTTGGCGAATGCGCTGCATCATCGCTTGTTTAGCGGTCTGCGCGGCGATACGGCCAAAGTTGCGCGGCGTGACTTCCATCTCGACGGTGTCGCCGATCTTCGCGTCGGGCTTGATCTTAAGTGCTTTAGTGAGCGCGATTTCGTCTTGCGCATTTTGCACGTTTTCGACAACGACCAAGTTCGCGAGTGCACGGATGTCGCCGGATTTTGGATCGATGTCGATGCGCAAATCGCGAGCCGCGCCCACGCTCTTTTTCGAAGCCGAGAGCAGTGCGTTGGATACCGCCTCGAGGAGGATGTCGCGTTTGATCCCGCGCTCCCGCTCCAGGTAATCCAGCATGGCGATAAATTCTGCGTTCATAAAAACATCTAGCCCGCAGACCAAAAGGAGTGGGACACCAGTTCCCACTCCGATCAGCGCGGACTAGACCTGAGTTTAACTTTGTAAGGCGCAGTCGTCAAGTTGTGTAGGTTACCTTGATTTGAACGTTGAACGCTCAACGTCCAACATCCCAACGTCCAATGCTTTCGCGAGTGAACAGTTTGTTGATCGTGCTCCTAATTTGGGCGGCGATTTATCTGCCGGCGCTTGGTTCTCTCGAGATCAAAGGAGAAGAGGGAAGGCGGATTCTGCCGGCGATCCGCATGCTCGAGACCGGCGATTACATTGTTCCGCGGGTGGGCAGCGCGGCCTACTTTAGTAAACCGCCACTCGTCAACTGGCTGGTAGCCGCATCGTTCAAGCTCTTCGGACGTCGCAACGAGTGGACGGCGCGCGCGCCTTCCGTGCTTTGCGTGTTGGCCGTGGCCATCGCGTTCGTCACGGTCGCGCGCGGCAGTCTGGGAGCGCGTGGATCGACAATCGCTGCGCTGATTTGGTTGACAAATTTTGGCATGATCGAAAAGGGCCGCCTGATTGAGATCGAAGCGCTTTACGTTTCCCTTTGTGCGCTGGCAATGATTTGCTGGCTGAGTTGGTGGGAACAGAAACGCTCTCCGTGGCTGACGTGGATCGTTCCGTGGATCTTTCTGGGGCTGGGCTGGCTGGCAAAGGGGCCGACGCATCTTGTTTTCTTTTATGCCTTAGTTCTGGCGCTGCTTTGGCAAACCAAGCAGTGGAGATCGCTTTTTCATCCCGCGCATTTCATCGGTATTTTCGTGATGCTCGCCATATTTGCGGCGTGGGCGATCCCCTTCATTGAAATGACAGTGGGTGAGCGAGTGATGAATAAGTGGTCGAGGCAGTCCCTCGGCCGCATCACGGAAGGGTTTTTCCACTTCTCGGTCTGGATTCTAACCATCCCGCACGCGTTAGTTTATTTCCTGCCCTGGCTATTCTTCTTGCCATTAGTGCGCTTCAACAAATTTCGAGATGATAGACAGCGCGAACTCGCGCGCGCTCTCGCGTGGAGTGCCGCGCCGCCGCTTATTGTTATTAGTCTGATTCCGGGTGCCGCCCCGCGCTATTCGCTGCCTGTGTTGACGCCGTTTTGCTGGCTCTCGGCGCTGAGTTTTGCAGCGAACGCTTTCGCGCCACCGAGTTGGATGAGCAGGCGAGATAAGCCGCTTTGGTCCCGGGTGGTGGGGCCACTGGTCGGTTTGGCCGTTGCGGTTGGGGTGATCGGTTATCCGTTGCTGGCGATTGCTTTGGAGCATCGGCAAAAGGTGAAAAACGTGGCTGCGAAGATGAATGCTGCTGTTCCGCAAAAGGAGATTCTTTACGCGGTGGATCCGAATTATCAGCCCTTCTTCTTTTATATGCACGCTCCCGTCAGATATGTGAGCCGTCTCGCAGAGCTTCCGAGTGAAACGCGATATTTCGTGGTGCGGCCGGACAAGGAACAGGACGCCCTCGCGAGCGAACAATGGCTGCCTCGCCGCGCTCGATCGATTCTGCGGGTGACGGATTACCGCCGTGAAACGGTGATTCTTTTCGTGGTAGGCCCTCCTTGAAAGCCGGCCGGATTGACAAGTGCGAAATAGTTAGCACGCTAACTATTTCATGCTGCCGAAGATCGATCCGGAAACAATTGGCCCGCTGCTGCACGGAACCGCCCGCGCCTGGCGATTAAAGCTGGACGAGCGGCTCAAACCAATGGGCTTGAGCCAGGCCAAGTGGCGGACGCTCTTACATTTGTCGGTCGCGCCCGGCCCGCTCACGCAGGCGGAGATCGCGGCGCGGCTCGGCATCGAAGAACCGACGCTGGTGACGTTGTTACATCGTTTGGAAAACGGCGGTTGGGTGACGCGCAGGAGTTCGCCGCACGATCGCCGGTGCAAAATGGTGCATCTGGGCCGGCGAGCGCAGCGCGTGATCGCGCAAATCAATGCCGTGGCGAGCGAGCTTCGACATCAATTGCTCGCCGACATTCCAGCGCCCCAACTGCGGACCTGCATCAATGTGCTGGCGCGGATTCGGGACAGAGCGGAAAAGAGCGATAGAGCTTATCGCCGTCGAATGGGAGCGTCGCGGTTTCCGCTGCCGCAGAATGCCCACGACAAGAACGGAAATGCCATTACAAAGGGAGGGTTGGTGCGCCGCGCTGCGAAATCAAACAAATGAAGACGGCACGCATCAAACGTCACGGTATTCCGTGGTGGGGGTATTTACTCTTTGTTGTGTTGGCCGCTTTCGTTTTGTTTCGAGCGTTTCGCGAGAGAGCCAATTCGGCTAAAGCGGCGCAACCGCCATCGCGACCGGTGTTGGTAGCGAAAGTCATCACCAAAGATGTGCCCTTGTATCTCGATGAAATCGGCACCTGCAGCGCCTACGAAACCGTTCAGGTGCAAGCGCAGGTGAGCGGGCAGATCATGGCGCGTCACTTTCAAGACGGCGCTGACGTGAAGCAGAGCGACTTGCTTTTCACGATTGATCCGCGGCCCTACCAGGCCGCGCTCGATCAAGCACAGGGGCAGCTCGCGCAAGCACAATCGCAACTTATTCTCGATCAAATTACGCTGAAACGACAGCAGGAATTGCGCGCAAGAAATGTGATTTCTCCGCAGGATCTCGATACCGCTCAGGCAACGGTGAAAAGCGACGAGGCCAAGGTGAAAACCGCCGAAGGCGCAGTCGCAGCCGCGCAGGTGAATCTCGATTATTGCAACATTCGCTCGCCTATCAACGGCCGGGCTGGCTTGCGGCTTGTCGATGTTGGCAACGTTGTGACTGGCGGAAACGGCGGTGGCGGTGGTGCAGTGCTGCTGACGATTCAGGGGCTGGATCCCATTTACACCGACTTTACTGTTGCCGAAACCGACTTGGCGCTAGTGCGGCGTTATCTCGGCGGCCCAAACGTGAAAGTGGAAACGCGCTCTGCGGACGGCAGCATGCCGCCACGTCTCGGCGATCTCTATTTCATTGACACCGCGGTTCAGCCAGGCGCGGGCACGGTGAAAGCGCGCGCCGTTACGCCCAATCCCGACCATGCTCTTTGGCCGTTGGAATTTGTCCGGGTGCGTTTCATTCTCGATTTGTTCAAAGACGCGACGCTGGTGCCGTCGCAGGCCGTGCAGATCAGTCAGAATGGTCCGTTTGTGTTCGTGGTGAAACCGGACAACACAGTTGATTTGCGACGAGTCAAGCCCGGTCAACGGCAGGATGGCGACATGACCGTGCTCCAAAGTGGCGTTCAACCCGGTGAAACCGTCGTCGTTACAGGACAGCTTGCGCTCGCACCCGGGACGAAAGTTGATCCGAAACCATATAACGCACCCAATGGACCCGAGGGCGGTCAAGTCGCTGCCAAAGCTCCGATGTAGAGTTGTCTTTCGAATATGGCCCAAGCAGATCAACACGACGGTGCAGGAGATCATGAACACGATTCTCCCTCCCACGCTGCGAAGGATCGACAACAGCCCGCGAAATTACCCACGGCGGATGCGCGATCGAAAGCAACACCCGGTGCCAAGTTAATCCAGGTCAGTGGCTCTGGGCTTTCGGGGCCGTTCATTCGCCGGCCGGTGATGACCGTGCTGTTGACGTTGTCGGTCATCGTCGCTGGGATAGCCACTTACAACAAACTGGCGGTCAACGATCTGCCCGCGGTTGATTATCCGGTTATCCAGGTCACCTGCTCATATCCGGGCGCGAACCCGACGACAATGGCGAACAACATCGCCACGCCGCTGGAGAAACAGTTCCTGCAAATACCAGGCCTCGATATCATCACGAGCGCGAGCACGCAGGGAAATACCTCGTTCACCCTTCAATTCAATCTCAGCAAAAGTATCGTTGACGCGGCCACAGACGTGCAGGCGGCGATCCAGCGCGCAACCGGGAAATTGCCGGTCGATTTGCCTAGCCCGCCGACATTCACAAAAACAAATCCGAACGATCAGGCGATTTATTTGCTCGGTTTGCTCTCCGACACGCTGACTGATGGCGATCTCTACAAATATGCGTCCACGGCCGTGGCGCAGCGCATTGCCATCCTGCCTGGTGTATCGCAGGTAAACATCTACGGCGTTCAAAGCGCGATTCGCATCAAAGCCGATCCCGCTGCGCTCGCTTCGCGCGGTCTGACCATGGACGACCTCTCGCGCGCGATCCAAGCCGGAACGGTTTATTCCGGTGCCGGACAATTGGACGGTGCGCACCGCACGTTCGTCCTCCAACCCAACGGCCAGATTGATCAGGCGGAAGGATATCGCAATCTCATTGTTGCACGGAACAAAGATGGTTCGCCGGTTTATTTGCGCGACGTGGCCGAGGTTCGCCAAAGCGTACAGGACGAGCGTCTCTCTCGCACCTTTTGGATGCGCGGTTTTAACCCGCCAGGCTCGGTCGTCGTGTTGGCAGTCTCCCGACAGGCAGGAGCAAATGCGGTTGAGGTCGCGAATTCGGTCAAGGCGCTCTTCCCCGAGTTGCGCGCGAGCCTGCCCGGATCGATCACACTCGTTCCGGTATTCGACCGATCACAGAGCATCGTTAATTCGGTTGCGGATGTGAAATTCACGCTTGTGATCGCATTCATGCTCGTCGTGATGGTGATCTATGTTTTCCTCGGACGCGCCACAGACACGGTGATTCCCGTGGTTGCGCTGCCGCTCTCACTCCTCGTCACCTTCACGGTGATGTACATGCTTAACTTTTCCGTCAACAATCTGACGTTGATGGCGCTCACTCTCGCCATCGGATTCCTTGTTGATGATGCGATTGTCTTTTTGGAAAATGTCGTGCGACGCGCCGAGCACGGCGAATCGATTGTAAAGGCGGCTTATAACACCGCGGGCGAAATTTCCTTCACCATTTTGTCGATGACGTTGTCGCTCGCTGCCGTTTTCATTCCGCTCGTGTTTCTACCCGGTTTGCTTGGACGGATTTTCCGCGAATTTTCGGCCACGATTATAATCGCCATTCTCGCTTCGGGAGTTGTTTCGTTAACGCTCACTCCGCTGATGTGTGCGCGCATTCTTGGCGAACGCAAAGCCGGACACAAACGCGCACGCATGGAGAAATGGACCGGCGATTTCATCAAGCGCGTGATCGCAGCCTACGGCAGAGCGCTCGACAAATTTCTCGATCGCGCCTGGCTGACCGTTCCGATCCTCCTCGGGTGCATTCTCGGGCTCTGGTTTTTCTTCACGCATTTGCCGTTTACATTGCTCCCGCCAGGCGACAGCGGTTTTGTGAGAGGCGTCTTCATCGCGCAGGAAGGCTCTTCACCCGCGCAGATGCATGCATATCAGCAACAGGTCAATCAGAAGCTGAAGGATGATCCAAACATTGCGCAGTTTTTCACGCTCGCCGGTTTCGCCGCTCGCACATCATCGTCGCAGGGACTGATTTTTGGCTTTCTCAAACCAAGAAGTCAACGCCTGCCAATCGAGCAATGCATTCCGCAATTACAGAAATCGATTAGTTCCATTCCGGGCATTACCGCCATTTTGCAACCCAATCCGGTGCTGCAAATCAATGTCGGTGTGACTAATCAGACCCAGGGCCAATATGCCTACACGCTGAGCGGCATTGTACCCGATGAAGTTTACACCGCCGCCGACCAGTTGCTGAACAAGCTGCGCGAGTTCAAGGGTTTTGCGACAGTGCGCTCCGATTACTATAACAATACTCCGAATCTCACCGTCGATATCGACCGTGAGCGCGCTGCCACTTATGGCGTTTCCACATCCGCGGTGGAGAGTTTGTTGCGCACGGCTTACTCGCAGAACTACGTCTATTTGATCAAACAGCCCGAAGATCAATATCAGGTTATTCTGGAAGTGCAGGATAACGAGCGCGCGCAGCCGGCCGATCTCGACAATCTTTATGTGCGCAGCAACAGCGGCGGTACAACCGGCGCGAGTGGAGCAGGCGGCGGGGGAATTACCACGACTACTGGCACGGCGGCCAATCTCGTGCCGCTCCGCGCCGTAACATCGACAAAGCAAATCGTTGGTCCACAGGCGGTCAATCACCTCAATCAATTCACCAGCGTGACCATCAACTTCAACCTGCTGCCGAACGTCGCGATTGGTGACGCGACCAAATTTATCGAGGACAGTTTTGCCCAAGTGCACAGGCAATTTCCGACTGTGCAAGCCACATTCCAGGGTGAAGCGCTTGTCTTTCGTCAGTTATTCCAATCGCTACCGCTGCTGCTCCTCGCCGCGATCTTCGTTATGTATGTGATCCTCGGAATTCTCTACGAGAGCTACGTTCATCCGATTACGGTGCTGTTTCCAGCGATCGTGCCGGCGGTCGTTGGTGGGTTATGTACCCTCTGGATTTTTGGATCGACACTGTCGCTCTACAGCGTCATCGGCTTGTTTCTTCTGCTCGGCATCGTGAAGAAGAACGGAATCCTGGTGGTCGATTTCGCGCTGAAACGGATCGATGAAGGACTGAGCCTGCGGGAGGCAATTCACGAAGCCAGCCTGGAGCGCTTTCGCCCGATCATGATGACCACCTTCGCCGCCCTGATGGGCGCTCTGCCGTTGGCGATCGGTTTCGGGTCAGACGCCTCATCGCGACGCCCGCTCGGTCTTGTTATTGTCGGGGGGTTGATTTTCTCCCAGATGATCACGCTCTTCGTCACGCCGGTCATTTATCTCTGGCTCGAGTGGTTCCAGGAACACGTCCTCGACAAAGTGCCCTTCCTACGCAGCGCGCACACCCATCATGAAGGCGAAACCGAGCCGCACCCCAGCGGGACTGGCGACGGCGAACTCGAACCGGCCGGCGTGCACTGAGCGAAGCGTCGGTCGCAAGGAATCGTGAATAGCAATCCGTAAAACTGAATGCATCTCGAACGGTTCGAAAATCGAATATCGAGATCCGAAACAAATCCGAATTAAGAAAATCCAAAACGTCAGAGATCGCATGAGATTTCGATCCGCCTGAGGCGGATCGAGTTTTCGAGCTTCGAATTTGTTTCGGATTTCGGATTTTTGAACCGGCATCGTAATTAGATCGGCATGCGCGCGATGATTCTGGAAAAACCACGGCAGCCGCTTCAGCTCCGGGAAGTGGCGGCACCAAGGCTAGGCGCGGGACAATTGCTCGTTCGTGTTGCCACGTGTGCCGTTTGCCGCACCGACCTTCACGTTGTCGATGGTGAGCTGCCGGATCCCAAACTGCCGCTCATCCCTGGGCATCAAATCGTCGGACGCATCGAACAAATCGGTGAGGGCGTCGAGGGATTTTCTGCCGGTGACCGCGTCGGTATTCCATGGCTGGGCTGGACTGACGGCGAATGCGTTTATTGTCGATCCAATCGCGAAAATCTTTGCGATCGCGCACGCTTCACCGGCTATACCATCGACGGCGGTTATGCCGAGTTTAGCGTCGGGGACGCGCGATTTTGTTTTCATCTGCCCGAACGCTACAACGATGTCGAGGCAGCGCCGTTGCTTTGCGCCGGTTTGCTTGGCTATCGCTCACTCCGCAAAGCTGGCGACGCGCGCCGCCTCGGCATTTACGGCTTCGGCAATGCCGCCCATTTGATCGGGCAGATTGCGCTTTATCAGGGCCGGGAGCTTTTCGTTTTCACGCGACCGGGCGACAAAGCTGGTCAGGAATCTGCGCGCCGCCTCGGCGCGGTCTGGGCCGGCGGCTCCGATGAAATGCCGCCGGAAAAACTGGACGCCGCAATTATCTTCGCACCGGTGGGTGCACTCGTGCCGGCGGCTCTGCGCGCCCTCGCCAAAGGCGGCATCGTTGTTTGCGGCGGCATTCACATGAGCGACATCCCCTCGTTTCCATATGCTGATCTTTGGGGCGAACGCGTAATTTGTTCGGTCGCAAATCTGACGCGCCGTGACGGCGAAGAATTTCTCGAGATCGCGCCGCGCGTTCCGGTGAAAACACAAACGGAAACTTTTCCGCTCGCAGAAGCCAACACCGCTCTGGAAAAATTTCGCTCCGGTCAACTCAAAGGCACCGCCGTCCTCGTGGTCAACACTAACCTTTGACCTCTGATCTCTGGCTTCTGACTTCTAACTATGAACGCGCAATTCTCTTCTGAAATATCGGACTCCGGTGAATTCCAACGTCAGGAAGACGTATTCCGTGAATGGATTTCGGCAGATGGATCGACATCGTATCCCGCTGTCGCCGACCGTTATCATCTTTATGTCTCGCTGGCGTGTCCGTGGGCAAGTCGGACCGTCATCTTCCGAAAGTTGAAAGGACTCGAGAACGCCATTGGCATGACCGTTGTCGATCCAATTCGCGACGAGCGCGGCTGGGCCTTTCGTGATGGACCCGGTCACGGCATCGATCCGATCAACGGTTTCAAATTTCTCAGCGAAGCCTACGTCGCGACCGACCCGAACTTCGATGGCCGCGTCACTGTGCCTGTGCTGTGGGACAAAGAAACGAAAAAAATCGTCAACAATTGCGAGGACGACATCTGCCGCATGTTCAACGACGCCTTCAACGCGGTCGCGCGAAATAAAGATGTCGATCTTTTTCCGAAAGAGATCGAGGCCGAGCACGCGAAGCTTTGCGATTTTCTCTACGACAACGTGAACAACGGCGTTTACAAAGCTGGCTTCGCCACGCGCCAGCGACCTTACGAAATTTCTTGCAAGAAAGTTTTCGAAGCGCTCGACGAGTTGGAGAAGCGCTTATCGAAAAGCCGTTACTTGTTCGACAATCGCATCGTCGAAGCCGACTGGCGCCTTTTTTGCACGCTTGTGCGGTTCGACGTCGTCTATCACGGCCACTTCAAGTGCAACATCCGCCGCATCATCGATTACCCCAACCTGCAAGGTTACTTGATGGATCTCTATCAGCTGCCGGGCATTGCCGAGACTGTCAACTTCGATCACATCAAACGCCACTACTACGTGACGCACGAAGAAATTAATCCGACCCGCATCGTCCCCATCGGCCCTGCGCTCGACCTCATGCAACCGCACGGACGCGAGAAGCGCTTGAGCTGATGAGGAACTTTCGTCAACGTGTCGGCCGTGAAGCCATCGATTTTTTTTGCTGTCAGATCGGCGCGTTCGGAAGGGGTTCGACCGCGATTGTGGTCGGTTTGAAGCGTGCCAAGCGCGCGGCGATATCCGCCAGCTCTGCCTGTTTCTTTGGCGTGAGGACGTTGTCCGGTTTCATGTTGTGCAAATCTTGGCCGGGATTTCCGAAATGATACGTGCAAGCATCATCACCTGCGCCGGCGCGCTGCTCGCCGGAGTTTGAGCGAGAGAGATTGAAAACAGGGTGCTTAGCCAGAGTAAAGAGGCGATCTGGATTTTCGTACGAATGTTCAATTGGTTTCTGATGAGATGCCGGCAGCGTTTCTCTTTCGGATTCAATTTTCTTAAGCGAACAATGGAGCAAGGAATTCTCGCCGGCGACGCGCCTACCCGCTACAGTCATTGGAGCGTTAGAATCGACAGTGGACGAAGGGCGAATCCCGATGCAATTTTCCGCGCAGCGGGTTCAAAATGGGTGACGATCCAACAAAAACATTGTCCAAGCCGGGTAAAAGCTTGCGTATTTTGGTTGTCGAGGATCACGGGGAAACGCTCCAGGTCTTGTCCCGTCTCCTCAGCCATCTCGGTCACGAGATTTTGGTCGCCGATTGCATGCGGAGCGCGCTGGAGATTGTCCAGTCGAAGGAGTTCGACGTCGTCTTGTGCGACATTGGCCTGCCCGACGGGAGCGGCTACGACGTGATCTCTCAGGCCAAACGAAAACAACCCGTCAAAGGCGTAGCCCTTACTGGATTTGACAGGGACGAAGACATCAGGCGCGGGAAGGAAGCTGGCTTCGATTTCCATCTCACCAAACCGGTGGACTTCCACGAGCTGCGCACCGTTCTCGGCCAGATCGCTTCCTAAGGAACGCTCATTGCAAGCTCGCCGTGGACGCCGAGGTCTGATCTGAATTTGCAGCGGGGAATCGATCAATGAATTTCTGGAGGGATTGGAAATCACGGGATTAAGATCAGGTTGCGAGGGGTCCGAAAAACAATTCATTTTTTGCAGTTTTTGCTTGCAATGTGGATCGCATTCTGCCAAAACACCGATCCTTGGGCAGGGGAAAACCATGAATAGGACGATAAAAACAAAATATTTGCATTTTTTGCATTTTTTGCTTGCAATGCAGATCGCTTTCTGCCAAAACCGCATTCTAACCAGGGAAGAAAATCATGAATAGGACAATGAAAACAATTCTCGCACTTCTTGCAGGCAGCCTCCTTTTGTGCCACCAAACACAGGCAGCTCCCATCACCGGAGCCATCGAATTCGGCGGAAGCGCCACCGCTTCAGGCCCCAGCGGTCCGCCGTGCACGATCCACTTTCTCGATCCGTGGCACTCGCTGGCGGGAGTTGGTACCTACGCCGTTGTTCCATTTAATACGGCCGCCACGTTCCATGACTTCACCTTCATCGGCACCGGTATCGCGGCTATGCTCACTGCTCCGGACATGCCAGCATGGACGTTTACGATCGGTGGAATAACCTACTCCTTTGACCTTCTTGCCTTGACAAACGGGACCGTGACCCCGGGTTCGATGGCAATCAGCGGAACCGGTATCGCCCATATTACGGGCTTCGACCCTACACCCGCTACGTTCGCACTCCAGGGCGCCGGGAACAATTTTAACTTCACACTGTCAAGCTCCACAACAGCAACGATACCCGAAGGCAGCACGACGGTTTTGCTCGTCCTCGGATTGGTGCTTGTTGGAATTGTGACGTTCCGTCCAAAACTGAGGACGTAAGCAGCCCGGCTATCGCTGGTAGCCGGCACAAGTGGTCAAAAGGGGAGATAAGTCCCCCTTTCGTTATTCTATGCCGACTGCACAGTTCTCGGCCACATCGGTTCCAAAAAAACGCTCATGGGGCGACCGCCGTGGCCGCCGCCTGATTTGAATTTGCAAGCCCGAAAACTTTCGGGGTTGCCGCTCCAGAATCAAATCGCAAATCGCCGTCGAATTCGTTTTGAAATCGAAAATCAAAAATCAAAAATGTCGTCGTCCCCGTAGTTCAACGGATTTTTCATCGGGTGCGCTAAGAAACTGAACTTTCCAGCCCAAGATGGGTCGAAGCATTCATGAAGATGAGAAAAAGTAGAATCTTGACGGTCGGCTTTGCACTTGTCGTGGCCGCAGTGACCACAGTCCAGGCACAGCCGAGTGAAGCTCAACTGATGAAAGAAACGAAGGTGACGAAGAGTCAGGCGGAAAAGACCGCACTCACGAAAGTTCCTAATGGAATAATCAAGAGTGCGGAACTCGAAAAGGAACATGGGCTCTTGATTTGGTCATTCGACATCGCGAAACCAGGCACGAAGAACATCACGGAAGTCCAAGTCGACGCGAAAACCGGCAAGATCGCATCGGTCCAAATCGAAACACCAAAGGACCAAGCGACTGAAGCCGCCGCCGAGAAGAAATAATCGATCCGGAGCGATTTCGCCGGACAGCCGTGGACAACGCCGGTGCGCAGCGTTGCACCGAGATGATCGCCGATGACTTGGCACAGTTTCATATTCCTGTGCCTCGCAACAGCCGGTGTAATCTCTAAGCGTCCCCGGCGAGAATCGAACTCGCATTTAAGGTTTAGGAAACCTCCGTTCTATCCGTTGAACTACGGGGACGGGCGAAAGGGAAAAGTAGAAAGGGTAAATGAGAAAATCCAGAGGTTAGATTTCGCATTGCGGATTTCAAATCTGTATTGGCGACACCGAAAGTTTTCGCGTGCTCGCGACCGCCGTCGGAGTCGCCGATCTTTCACTAAATCCTTTGACAGCCCATGTGGATCATTTAATATACCCAAGTGAGTAATGGAGCGAACAAGAAAGTCTCGGCTTGGAGCGCCAAGAAACACGCCAAGAGCGTGGTTCGAGAGCACGCTCGTCACGGGTACGGATCTAAATCGACCGCGTTATTGTCGCCGAAGGCGAAAGGTCTCGCGCCGGCGGACGTGATTCAACGTGTCGCAAAGGGACTTCCTTTTAGCGAACTTGAGACGTTGAGAAGCGAGATCGATGAACCGCTGGACTCGCTCGCGCGACGGCTCTCGATCTCACGATCGACCTTGCAGCGCCGGCGGAGCGAGCATCGGCTTTCGCCCCAAGAGTCGGACCGCGTCATGCGCTTTTGGCGACTTCTTCAACACGCGATAAAGGTTTTTGGTGATGTCGCGCGCGCGCGGCAATGGCTGAAATTTCCGCAACGCGGACTCGGCGCGGCTGTGCCGCTCGATTACGCGAGCACCGAAGTGGGCGCGCGCGAAGTCGAAAATCTTCTGGGGCGAATCGATTACGGCGTTTACTCCTGATGCCGTCGGGCTGGCGAATCGTTCGCGCTGCACGCATCAAGACTGCCTTCACGGGTGAAGGCAGCCGGGTTTACGGAGGGAGGTGGAACTCGCGCGGGACTGCCGTGGTTTACGTGAGCGAACACGAATCTCTCGCAGCGCTCGAGCTCTTCGTTCACACCATGCCAGTATCTCCAATCGAGCGATACTTCTCGTTCCGGCTCGAGTGGAACGACAATTTGACGGAGTACTTTCCGGTCAAGAAACTTCCGCCCGACTGGAACGCGGAACCCCCAACGAGCGCGAGCATGCGCATCGGCGATGAATGGGCGCGGCGGGCCAGCTCCGTTGCTTTAGCGTTGCCTAGTTTGCTCAGCATGAGCGAGCTGAATTTTTTGCTCAACCCGAATCATCCGGACTTCAAGAGAATCAAAATAAACGGGCCGATAGAATATCATTTCGATCCACGAACGGCTCGGCGCTGATTCCTGGGACTGTAGCGGCGGTCTATGACCGTCGCACTTTCGGCACCAACTGCGTTACTTCTGAGTCTTTACGCCGAGCTCTTTAACGAGGAAGGCCCAGCGGTCGGCGGTTTCTTGGATGATTTTTGCGGTCGGTTTGCCGGCGCCGTGACCAGCTTTGGTTTCGATCCGAATCAACACGGGTTGGTCACAACCTTGCGCAGCTTGCAGTCTCGCGGCGAACTTGAAACTGTGCGCGGGCACGACGCGATCATCGTGATCGGCGGTCGTGATCAACGTCGGCGGATAACAACAACCTTTGACGATGTGATGCAACGGCGAGTAAGCGTAAAGAAACGGAAAGTCGTCTTTGTTCTCGGAGCTGCCGTAATCGGAAGTCCACGCCCAGCCGATGGTAAATTTTTGGAAATGCAGCATGTCCATCACGCCCACCGCGGGTAGCGTGGCGCCGTAAAGATCGGGCCTTTGCGTCATGCATGCGCCGACCAGCAAGCCGCCATTGCTCCCGCCGCCGATTGCGAGTTTCGATGTCGATGTAAATTTATTGTCGATTAAGTACTCGGCCGCGGCGATGAAATCGTCGAACACATTTTGTTTCACATGCAGCATTCCGGCTTCGTGCCATTTCTCGCCGTACTCGCCGCCACCGCGCAGATTCGCCAGCGCGAAGATGCCGCCCATTTCCATCCAAACGAGATTGGCCGGACTGAATGAAGGCGTCTCGGAAATATCGAACCCGCCATAACCATAAAGGTAAGTCGGGTTCTGCTGGTCACGTTTCATTCCTTTTTTGTAGGAGATGAACATCGGCACGCGCGTGCCGTCGGCACTGTTGTAAAAGACTTGCTCGGTCGTGTAATCGTCCGGATTGAATTTCACGTTCGGCTGAAAGAGCAGCCCGCTTTGGCGATTGTCGAAGTCGTAACGAAGGATCGACGTCGGCGTGGTGAAACTGGTGAACGAATAAAACGTCTCGCGATCCTTGCGTTTGCCGGTGAATCCGCCAGCCGAACTGATTCCGGGCAGCGCGATGTCGCCATCGGGCGACCCGTCTGGCTTGAACAATTTCACCAGGCTGTGCGCATCTTTGAGATAAACCGCGATGAAACGGTCGCCGACAACGCTGACTGCTTCGAGCTTGTCTCTAGACTCGGGCACCAGCTCTTTCGGCTGTGGCGGGAGCGGTTTGGTCGTGTCGATGGAAATGATGCGGCCGAGCGGCGCGTTCAAATCCGTCCTGAACCAGAATGTCGGCCCATCGTTATCGAGAAAAGCGTATTTCGCGTCGGCCTTATCGAGCAGCTCGACCACCTTCGAGTTTGGATCGGCAATGTTCTTGTAGAAGATCCGGTTTTTCGGATCGGTGCCGCGCTGCACCGTGATGATGAGATAATGACCGTCGTCGGTCACCTCGGCGTTGAAGAGCCATTCCTTTTGATCGGGCCGCTCGTAAATGAGTTTATCCTGCGATTGCGGCGTGCCGAGTTGATGGAAGAAGAGCTTGTGATTGTAAACCTGCGAACGGAGTTTGTTTTTCTCATCCGGTCTGTCGTAGCGGCTGTAGAAGAAACCGCTGCCGTCTTTTTTCCACGACGCGCCCGAGAATTTGATCCAGTCGAGTTGATCCGGTCGGTCTTTGCCAGTCTCAACGTCGCGCACTTTCCATTGCTGCCAATCCGAACCGGCAGTCGCAAGTCCGTAGGCGAGAAGTTTTGCATCATCGCTCACATCAAGCCCGCTCAATGCGATCGTGCCATCTTTCGCGAGCGTGTTTGGATCGAGAAGTTGTTTCGGCGGTTCGGATACATTTGTCGATGTGTAGAGCACGCTTTGGTTCTGCAATCCCGAGTTTTTGGAGAGGAAGTAACGGCCCTTTTCTTTGAACGGGACGCCAAAACGCTCGTAATCCCACACTTCAGTGAGACGCTTCTTAATTCCGTCCCGTTGCGAAATTGTTTTCAAAAAGTCGAACGTGATTTTGTCTTCCGCTTCGATCCATTTCCGCGACTCGGGCGAATCCGGATTTTCGAGTGGCCGATAGGGATCCGGCACTTTCGTTCCGAAATAATCGTCGACCTGGTTGCTCGTCGGAGCCAACGGATATTTGAATATCGGCTGCGAATCTGCCGCAAAAAGAACTGCCAGCGGCGGTACAATGGAAAGCGCGAGAAATTTGCGGTTCATAAGTTGCCGCCAACTATGACCACGAAAAAGTCGATGTCGATCTTAGCCCTAGCATCGGGACTGCTTTCAAGGACGTCGCGAGCTAGGAAGACAACAAACTAAACTGGGAATAATTCCTCGGCTTCAGCAGCGGGCCACTACTGGTCGCGTTTTTTCGCAGTCGTTTAATCCTGGAGGATCACGTCAGAGATGCCGTGCGCTCCCTGAGACGACTTACCGTCGCTTCGCCGCGCCGGCAATTAAGCGGTCTCGCGAGACAATCGCACGTTTGTGCGTGCCGCGACCAATCTCGCCGGCGGGATCGTGCGAGACCACGTCGAAGACGAAAAGTTTTCCCTCGCGTCCGCGATAAGTTGCAGTCGCCGTGACTTTCGCGCCGATCGGCGTCGCCGCGGTATGGCTAACATCGACATGTGCGCCGACCGACATCTCGCCAGGTTGCAAAAGCGGATGCAGAATGCGCGCGCCGGCCAATTCCATCAGCGCGATCATACGCGTCGTAGCGAAGACCGCTGGAAAATTATCGCGCGGATCGTCGCTCAATTTTAGCGTGCTTGCACAGTCCGATTCGCACACCACAAGATCGACCATCGCGCTCGCGCCGATCTCCGGTTCGGTCGCCGCAGCGACACGGACTCGTCCGGTGGCGAGCTGCGTCATTCGTGTTTCCAGCCGTTGCCGTTGCTGTCGCCGTCTCGCGCCAGCGCCGGTTCGGGAACAAGATCGACACCTTCGGTAGCGCCCTCCAATTCCGGGTCCATCAGAGATTTCTCGTGATGTTCCTTCGCGATGAGCATGTAGAGCGAAGGCACGATGAACAACGTGAAGATTGTTCCAATCGTCATGCCGCCGACGAGCACCAGACCGATGGAATTTCGAGCAGCCGCGCCGGCGCCAGTCACCAACGTGAGAGGAAAGTGACCTGCGACTGTCGCAACGCTGGTCATCATGACCGGGCGCAATCGGATTCGAGCGGCTTTGGCAACGGCGGCGAGTTTGCCCAGGCCTTCTCGCTGCATTTCGTTTGCGAATTGCACGATCAGGATTCCATTTTTCGAAACCAGCCCGACCAGCGTGACCAGACCGACCTCAGAGTAGATGTTGAGCGTCGTCGTGAAATGATCCGTAAAAAACGTGCCGAATGGCATTTTCAGGAAGGTGAAGAGCAGTGCGCCGAAAATTGCGAGCGGTACCGAACCGAGCAGAATGATTAATGGATCGCGGAAGCTATTGAACTGCGCGGCCAGAACCAGAAAAATCAAAATGACGGCGAGAGTAAAGACCGCTCCGAACTTGCTGCCTTCGGTGTGTAACTGACGAGACTCGCCGGTGTAATCGACGATGTAGCCTTTTGGCAAAATCTTCTGGGCCTCGTTCTCGAGGAACTTCAATGTTGTATCGAGCGAACCTGTGGGCACACCGCTGAGCGCGACGGCGTTGAGCTGCTGCATGCGATTAAGTGACCGCGCAACGGTCTTGTGACGGATTGAAGCGACCGTGCTCAACGGAATGAGCTGATTGTTCGGACCAGTGACGTAAATGTCTTCGAGCTGCTCCGGATTCAAACGATCGATTCGCTTGACCTGCGGGATCACCTTGTAACTGCGGCCGGCGATGTTGAACCAGTTAACATAGTTGCCGCCAATAGCTGCGGACAAATCACTGCCGACTTTCTGCATGTCCAACCCCATCGATGCGACCTTGTCGTGGTCGAACACGATTTCGGATTGTGGCTGATCGATCTTTGTGTCGATGTCGGAGAACTGGAACATCTGCGCCTGCATCGCTTTGGCCTGGAGTTGCTGGGCAAATTCGAGGATTCGTTCGGGATCGGCCGTCGAAGTAATAACGAAACTCACCGGAAAATTATCCGCACCCGGAAGAGCTGCCGGCATTACCGGGAACATTCGAATTCCCGGAATAGCTCCGAGCTTTTGCTGGATGAGCGGCAAATAATTTTTTGTCGGCGTCTTGCGCACGCCCCACGGTTTCAAAACCATTCCGCCAAAACCGTTGTCTGGGAATGTCAGCTGAAAGGTGAACCGTGTGTCCGGAACAGCGGCAAAAATTTTGCCGGCGGCATCGGCATAACGGATCGTGTCGTCGATCGTTGCATTGGCCGGCGCAGTCATGATGCCGAAGATCACGCTTTGATCTTCTTGCGGAGCTAACTCGCGCGGCGACATATACCAAAACAGAGCACCCAAAAGGGACAACCCGATCCAAACAGTATAAACAGCCGGACGCGCCGCCAGCGTGCGATCGAGATTACGGCCGTACCAATCGCGGAACCGATCGAAAGTACGAGTGACGAAACCGCTGAAGCCGGTTTCGACATGTTCCGCGCGCAGCAGATTCGCCGACATCACCGGCGACAGGACAAGAGCTACAACGCCCGAAATGAAAACGGCGCCGGCGAGCGTGAGCGCAAATTCTCGGAAAAGCGCGCCGGTCAATCCGCCTTGCAGCGCGATTGGTGTGTAAACCGCGGCGAGCGTGATCGTCATGGCGATGATCGGACCGACCAATTCGCGCGCGCCAACCAGCGCTGCTTGCATGCGCGACATTCCTTCACGCATGTGGCGCTCGACGTTTTCGACCACAACGATCGCGTCATCAACCACCAATCCGACCGACAGCACGATCGCGAGCAGGGTGAGGAGATTGAGGGTGAAGCCGAACAACTGCATCAAAAACAACGCGCCGATCAGCGAAATCGGGATCGCGACTACCGGCACAACCACCGATCGGAAAGAGCCGAGGAACAAAAAGATTACCACCATCACGATGAGTAATGTATCGATCAAAGTCTTCACAACCTCGTGGATGGCATCGTTAATGTAGGCGGTCGCGTCGTAGGCCATCTCGGCTTTCATGCCGGTCGGCAATTCTTTTTGGATTTGCTCCAGCTCAGTGCGCACGCGCTTGATCACGTCGATGGAATTCGCATTCGGCAGGACCCAGATGCCCATGAATACTGCTTTTTCCCCGGAGAAACGGACTTCGGTGTTGTAATCCTCCGATCCGAGTACGACGTCCGCAATGTCGCTTAATCTGATCAGGTTTCCTTTGTCCTGGCGGACGACCAGTTTCTTGAAGTCATCCGCGTTGTGCAAATCCGTGTTCGCGGTCAGGTTGACCTGAAGGAGCGAACCCTTAGTGCTGCCGACCGCCGCAAGGTAATTGTTTCGCGAGAGCGCGTCGCGGACTTGCCCCGGACTGATATTCAATGCCGCCATCCGTTCAGGCTTTAGCCAGATGCGCATCGCGAAGGTGCGACCACCGAGAATGTCGGCTCGCTGCACGCCACCGATCGCAGTTAGACGAGGTTGGACCAGTCGGACCAGGTAATCCGTGACCTCGTTAGGCTGAAGAATGTTGGAGGTAAAGCTCAAGTAGGCCGAGGCGATCTGCGAGTCGGCCGGAATAATCGTAATCACAGGAATCTGCGACTCGGGCGGCAAGAAGTTACGGACGGAATCTACTTTCGAGCTGATGTCCGACAGCGCTTTGTTCGCGTCGTAATTCAATTTCAAGCGCGCCGTGATTGTGGAAACGCTCTGCTGACTTTGCGATTGGATGTAATCGATCCCGTCCGCGGCCGCGATCGCGCGTTCGAGGGGCGTGGTGATAAAACCGCGGACCAGTTCCGCATCCGCGCCGACGTAAATGGTCGTCACCGTGATCGCCGCGATATCGCTGCGCGGATACTGGCGCACATTGATCGTTTTCATCGCCTGCAAACCGGCGATGAGAATGATAAAGCTGACCACCATCGCGAGGACCGGACGGCGAATAAAAAGATCGGTAAACGATTTCATGTCGATCCTACGAGTCCACTGGAGTTGGATTCACCTGCGGTTTGGGCGCGAGATCGTTGTTGATCGTCACCAGCATTCCGTTGCGCAGCTTGAAAACGCCAGTACTAACCACCACCTCATCTGGTTTCAGACCCTCGATGATCGACACGAAATCGCCCCGGGCTTCGCCCACCCGGACAACTTGAGATCGAATTGTTTGCGATTCTTTGCCGCTCTTCGGGTCCTTTTTCTTTTCGATCACATAAACCGAGTCGCCGTAGGGCGCGTACGAGACCGCCGACCCTGGAATGACGAGCGTCTTGTGCTTTTCCGGCAACACGACTTCCACCTTCGCGAACATTCCTGGCCGCAATTTGTGGTCGGGATTGGCCAGCGTCGCCTGTAGGGTCACGTTTCGCGTTACCGTGTCCACCATTGAGTTAATGGCGGTAAGTTTGCCTTTGAATTCCTCGCCCGGGGCGGCGTCGGTATGGACGCGCACCTCAAATCCCGCTGCGAGCTTGGAGAGTTCCTGCTGCGGCAATGCAAAATCGACATAGACCGGATCAAGCGACGTCAACGCGACGACCTGCTGACCGGCGTTAATCATCTGGCCTACGTTGACTTGGCGAATACCGAGCTGGCCATCGAACGGGGCGTGCACTTCCTTTTTTCCGATCATCGAGCGCATGTTATCAACCGTGCCTTTTTTCTGCCCAAAGGCGGATTCAGCCGCGTCGAGTTCTGACTTGGAAACGACTTTGCGCGCAGCCAGATCGCGCGTTCGCTGCAGATTTGCGCGGGCCAATTCCAAGTCCGCTTCGGCCGTGCGCAGCTGTGCGTTCTCCGACGAGGTGTCGAGTTCTACCAGCACGTCGCCCTGCTTGGCGACGCCGCCGTTTTGAAATTTAACGTCCGCGACAACACCACCCAACTCAGCCGAAACGATCGCGCCTTGTACGGCGGAAACCGACCCGACAGCTGAAAGAATGGGTGGCCAATCCTCTTCCTGCACCGACGCGCTCGTCACGGTGGTCGCCGGCATCACCATCGGCGCCGAACTCATCTTGAAGAATTGAAGTAACTTGACGTCTACGATCGCGAAGAAAAGAAACAGCACGGCAAACACAGCACCTGCCGTCGTGCGTCTCACTCTAAATCGATTAACCGCAATTAGTCCGAACAAAACGGCCAAGAGAGTGACAAGGACAACCAACAAAATAAGTATTGCCGCACCAAGCGCCTTCAGCGCTGCTACGACGCCGATAAGGCAGAGCGCGGCGCTAACGACATAGATCCAGCCGCGCAGCTTTCGACGCGCGACCTTTTTCCCGCGATCCGGGATGCTCGGTTTTGCTACGTCATGCATAAGCTGGTTTGCTCCGGTCCTTAAATAATAGCCGCCATAAATTGCGTGCGACTTTCAATTGTTGCTCGCGTCGCTCTTGAGAAGTCGAACCAATCTTGAGCACGTTGCGCATCAACATGCCGTCATTGACGGCAAAGATCAGTTCAGCCATTTCGCGCGGAGTTAAATTGGTGGCCTTGGCTGCCGGCGACTGCGCGATCAAATCAATCACGCCGTTCATCGACGTTTCACAAACATCGCGCACCAATTCCGCGACGTGCGTGTTGCGACTCGCTTCGGCAAAAAGATCAACCACGAAAGCGGAAACTACTTGCGGTTCGGTTTCGCCGCAGTGCGCCGTGAACAGGACCTCGAGCGATTCCAGTAATCCGGGCGCCTGTCGGGCGCGTTCCAGGATTTCCTGGATTTCCTGTTTGTGCCGATCGGCCATGGCCGAAATCACCGCCTCTTTATTTTGAAAATAGCGATAGATCAGGCCGACGCTGATCCCGGCTTCGGCGCTGATATCGTGCATGCTGGCCTGGTGGAAGCCTCGCTTGGCGAAGCAGACCACGGCGGCATCGAGGATCTGAGTGCGTCGATCGAGACTAGGTTCTAGCTGGGTGTCGGACATTGGGCCAACACAATGAATGAACGTTCATTCATTGTCAAATAGCCCTGTTTTTACGACGCAATCCGCTGCTCGTTCACCGTCCCAACTCGCTCCAGGGGCAGCGAGCTCGGTTGCTGAGCAAATTGCCAGATCGAAACGACTGCGCTCAACGCGAAAAGCGCGTAGAGCGCCGTTTCCATAATGTTTCGGCTCTTTTCTTCGGATTGAACCAGAAGCGCGTAAGTTGATCGGTTTTTCATATTTCGGTTCCTTTACTTTTAAGACGCCGCCCACTCACAATTTTGTCTAACCAACTGAGCGTTGAACGTTCATGATTGGCGTCGAAGGTTTGGACGCGTCGAACACATGCGTTGGATTCAAATTAATGCGAGCTCGCTTCGCCCGCTCTCGCCTGGCGCGCGATATCTGATCGGCGTTTCGGGCGGACGCGACTCGGTCGCGTTGCTGCACTGGCTGGTCGAATGCGGCTACAACAAATTGATCGTCTGCCATTTGAATCACCGGCTGCGCGGCCGATCAAGCCGGACCGACGCCATCTTCGTGCAGAAACTTGCTGCAAAGTACGATGTCGATCTGGCCCTGGGCGCAATCGATGTGCGCGCTCTGGCCGTGCGCACAAAACAATCGATTGAAACTGCCGCGCGCGACGCTCGCTACAAATTTTTCGCGCAAGTCGCAAAGCGGCGGCGCTGCCGCACGATTTTCCTCGGCCATCACGCCGATGATCTTGTCGAAACTTTCCTAATTAATCTTTTCCGCGGCGCCGGCCCGGGCGGACTCAGCGCCATGCGCGGGGTTTCCGTCCGTAAGATCGACAACGTGAAATTGCAGATCGTGCGGCCGCTGCTGGGGGTTTCGCGCGAGCAAATCGACGATTACGTTGGCAAGCACCGTTTGAAATTCCGTGAGGACGCCTCTAACAAGAATCTCGCGCCGCTGCGCAACCGCATCCGTCACCGAATTATCCCGGAGATTGAGAAGCAGCTTGGACGAAATGTGCGGGGGACGATTTGGCGAGCGGCGATGATCGCGGCTGAGGAAGAGAACTTTTTCGAAGCACTGTTGCCGGATAAGCTTTCGAAACTCACGGCGTTGGCAGTAAAACCGTTGCGGGCAATGCCTATCGCAGTCCAACGCCGCATGCTGCACGAATGGCTGCGCGCGCGCGATGTGCCCGATCTAAGTTTTGATCTCGTGGAGCGCGTCCGCGCGCTGCTCGACCTGAGCAACGGCGCAGCCAAGACAAATCTGCCGCAAGACCGACATGTGCGCCGTCGCGCCGGTCAAATCTTCATCGAATGATTTCGTCTGCAGCGGCGGTCTGTGAGCGTCGCACTTATTTCGACCGACGGTCATAGACCGCCGCCACAATTCGTGGCTAAGTTGGTTTTGAAATGAATCCTGAAATCCGCGTTCGCTTCGCGCCGTCGCCAACCGGTTATCTTCACATAGGCGGCGCCCGGACCGCGCTTTTCAACTGGCTCTTCGCGCGCCATCACGGCGGCAAACTCATTTTGCGGGTCGAAGACACGGATAAGGCGCGCAACACCGACGAAGCGGCTGCCGCGATTTACGAAGGCCTGCAATGGCTCGACTTGAGTTGGGACGAGGGCCCGCACGTCGGCGGGGATCTCGGGCCGTATTTCCAAAGCCAGCGGACGGAGATTTATGAGCGCTATCTAAAAAAACTTCAGGACGGTGGGCACATTTTCGAGGACCAGGGCGCGTTGCGATTTCGTTCACCGCGCGAGCATGTGGTTGTCGATGATGTTGTCTGCGGGAAAATCGATTTCGATCTCACCAATCCCGGCACACATCCCGACATGACCTTGCGCCGGCCGGACGGCTCGTGGATTTTTCATTTCGTCAACGTGATCGACGACATTGAGATGAAAATTTCGCATGTCATTCGCGGCGAAGATCATCTTTCGAACACGCCGAAACACATCGAACTCTACAAAGCACTTGGCGCCACGCCGCCGCGTTTTGCGCACATTCCACTTATCCTCAATCAAGACGGCTCCAAGATGAGCAAGCGCGATGAAGGCGCGCGCGTCGCCACCTACATTGAGCAAGGCTACGCGCCCGAAGCGGTGCGCAATTATCTTTGCCTGCTCGGCTGGTCGCCGAAAGACAACCGAGAAAAGATCGACATCGAGGAAGTTGTAAAGCTGTTCGAGCTGGAGAAAATCAACCGCCGCAACGCCGCGTTCGATCTCAACAAATGTTTTTGGCTCAACGGCCAATACATCGCGCAGATGTCGCTCGATCGCTTCATCGAGCTGGCGCGGCCGTTCCTCGAGAAAGCAAAGATCGACATCTCCGACGAAAAGTATCTTCGCGCTGTGCTCGCGATCGTGAAAGAGAAGATCAAGCTCTTCAAAGATGTGCCGGAATGGACGGCCTACTTTTTCACCGATTACGACTTCGATCCGGCTGCGGCGGAGAACGTTTTTGGCAAACCGGAAGCCGCGACGCGATTGAGCGCATTGCGCGACGAGTTTGCCAAGATCGACAATTGGAACCTCGAACAAATCGAATCGACTCTGAAAGCGCTCGCACAAAAGCTCGACTGTAAGACTGGCGATCTCGTTCACCCCGCGCGGATCGCGGTGAGCGGACGCGCCATTGGCCCGAGCCTTTATCACATGCTCGAAGTCATGGGAAAAAAGCGTGTGCTCGCACGATTCGAACGGGCTACGGCAAAATTTTCAAAACTCCCACGCATGTCAGCCTAAGCGGAGCGAAGGACTTCAGCTACGGAGCTTGGATTGCACTTTGAGCTAAGAACGTTCCACCAACCTGTGCGAGGTCCCTCATCCGCCTCAGGCGGATTCGCGATAACATGAAAAAGAAAGCCGCGAAAGAGGTTTACACGCTGGCCGATTTGCAGAATCGGCAAAACGCGACGCGCGGTCTCGATCCGCGGGCCCGCGTTGGCGTTCTGGGCGATCCGGTCGCGCATTCGCTCTCGCCGCAAATGCAGAACGCGGCGCTGCGTGAATGCAAGATCGACATGCAGTACGCGCGATTTCACATTTTGCCTAACGAGTTGCCGGAGGCCCTAAATCTGGTTCGTCAGCTCAACTTTGTCGGTGTGAACCTCACTGTGCCGCACAAAATCGCGGCGCTTGATCATGTGGACGATGTCGATCCTGACGCACGCCGGATCGGCGCCGTGAACACGATTTCATTTGATGGAAAGACTGCGCGTGGATTCAACACGGACGGACGCGGATTTTCGCGCGCCATACGTGACGAATTTTCTGTTGATCTTCGCGATCTGCGCGTGCTCGTGCTTGGTGCGGGTGGAGCAGGGCGTGCGATTGCGATGCAATGCGCAAAAGAAAATTGCGAACGTCTTGTCATTGCCAATCGTAATTTTGCAAAAGCAAAACAACTTGCTGAAGAATTGCGCGAATTTTTCGCCGGCCCGAAAGTTTTTGGACCGGTGCCGCGCTTGCAGGCGATTGCTTGGGAGGAAGCGGCGATTCGATTTCAAATCGCGAACATCGATTTGATTGTGAACGCGACGCCGCTCGGATTGAATCGCAGCGATCCGCCACCAGTTCCAGCGCGATTGGTCGCACCGCATTTGATGATTTACGACACGGTTTACTCAAGCGGTCGAACGCCGTTCGTTTCTGCGGCAATTGAAGCGGGTGCGCGGGGAGCAAACGGATTATCGATGTTAATCCATCAAGGCGCGCTCTCGTTTGAGATCTGGTTCGAGCGCGAAGCGCCCTTTGAAGTCATGCGAAAAGCATTGAGTTTGTAGCGGCGTTTGGGTGGATTGAGCAGTCCCTTGCCCGATGTTAAATTCAGACGGCGAAGCCGCGATTATCTAGCATCGGCCGCGGAGCGGCCGATCCACCTACGCGTGTAGCGTTTTTCGCGCATCATTTCCCAGCCTTTGGCAGCTGCTTCCACTTCACCGATCATGCTGGCGCGTTTGCTCGAAACCGAGCCAATAGTTCTCCCTCATTGTGAATTCATGGAAATCCGTCACATTAGGCAATGGTAAGTGCCGGTGTAAATTTCGGTGTCGATCTGGCGGAGGAGCTTCGGGAGCTCAAGCGCGAGAAAAACGCCGTGATTCTAGCGCACAATTATCAAGTGCCGGAGCTCCAAGATGTCGCCGATTTCGTGGGCGACTCGTTAGGCCTGAGCTACGAAGCGAAGAAAACCGACGCGGACGTGATTCTCTTCTGTGGCGTTCATTTCATGGCCGAAACGGCGAAGATCATTAACCCGGCCAAGCGAGTGATTTTGCCCGATCTCGATGCTGGCTGCTCGCTCTCGGAATCGTGCCCGCCAGAAAAATTGGCGGCGTTTCTCAAGAAACACGCCGGCAAAAATTATTATGTGATCGCCTACATCAATTGCAGCGCGGGCGTGAAGGCGCAGGCGGACGTGATCTGCACGAGCGGTAACGCGGACAAAATTGTGCGCGCCGCGCCGCACGATCGAAATATTCTTTTCGTGCCCGATCAAAATCTGGGCGCGTGGGTAATGGAGCGGACTGGGCGCAAAATGGATTTGTGGCAGGGCACGTGCTACGTCCATGTCGAGTTCACGGCGCGCAGCATCAACAAAATTCGCGAGGAGTATCCAGACGCGCCGGTGGTCGCGCATCCGGAATGCACCTACGCCGTGCGCATGCTCGCAGACGAAGTTTGTTCTACGGAAAAAATGGTGACATTTTGCAAGGAATCTCCCGCGCAAGAAATCATCGTCGTCACTGAAGCGGGCTTGTTGCATCGGCTGCGCAAAGAAATTCCGCAGAAAATATTCATTCCTGGACCGACAGAGAATTGTTTCTGTGGGGAATGCCGGTTCATGAAAATGAACACGCTGGAAAAAGCGTACGACGCGCTCTTGAAGATGGAACCGGAAATCATTTTGCCGGAATCGCTGCGCAAGCGCGCCGAGGCGCCGATTCTGCGCATGCTCGAGCTGAGCCGGTAAGGGGTTCACCTGAACCGCCGCGGGCGATTGAGGTCAATCGCCCCTACCTTTTGGCTTGTCACTTGTCACTCGTCACTTTTCACTTCAGCCGCGATGCAACGAACTTCTTTGTGGCTCATGCTCGTGGTCGTGCTGCTGGGATTTTTGTTTCTAAGAGAACCGCGCTTGCAGCGCTGCGAGGAAATTTTTCTGCGCTGGCTCTTGAAGAATGCGCAGCCCCGCGACACGGCGCCGCCGCTCACAATCGTCGAGATCGGCGGCGAACCGATCCCGCAAAAAAAGGGCGCTGAGATCGATTCGACGGAAAGATTTTTGCGAGGCGCCGCCGGCGCAAATTCGCCGCTTGAAGCGGCGCTCTTTCTGCAGGCCGCGCTTGAATTCAAGCCCGCCGTGGTCGCATTTGAACCGGTCTTGAAATGGCCCGAGCGCGAGAAGGATCAAGAGCAGATTTTTCTCGATCAAGCAATGCGTGTGCCGAAATTGTTGCTCGGAGCGGAATTGACGGCGACGCCCGATCCGGACGCACCGGTTGCAGAGATTCCGGCTTTCCCTCAAGTAACCGGCAAGCGTGGCGATCTGATCGAATTCTCCGGAATCGGACGGCAACCCGATGAGGACGTGCGCTTGATTGGGACGCTCGGTTTCCTCAATCTGCCAAACGAGACCGCCGCCGACGTTCACGTGCCGCTGCTTTTTCAATATCGCGGCGAAGTCATTCCGTCGTTTGCGCTCCAGGCGGCGCTGCTCTGGCTGCGCGTCACGCCGGCCGAAGTGAAGATCGACATCGGGAAATACATTCGGCTTCCGCACAGCAAGATTCCGATTCGATCGGACGGCACCGCGGTGATCAATCCGAACGCGGCCAAACGGGCGCGGCGCTTGAGTTTGAACGAGCTGCTGCTGGCGGCACAGGAGCGGCCGCAAGGTAAAGAGAGTGTCTATCTCGACGAAATGCGGGACCAGATCGTGCTCGCGCGCATGCCGGCCAATTCGCTCGCGTCGCCGGATGTCTTTGCGGCGACGATCGCCGCGATTCAAACGAATTCGTTTGTCCGCCGGGTGAGTTGGATTTTTGATTGCGTGATGATTTTGGCCGTGGCTGGTGCGAGCGTCCCGCTCCGAAAATTTTCACCAATCGATTTGATGCTCTGGGCGATCGCGTTTTCCGCCGGCTACTGCCTGGTCGCGCTTGGAATTTTATCGCGCTGGTCGATCTGGCTGCCCGGCTTCCTTCCGCTCGGTGCCGTCTGGATGGTTGTGTTGTTCTCGTTGATTTTGCCCGCACCAAAAGACGCATCTCGGACGGTGGCGGTCGCCGCTTCTCCGCCCGGGCGTTAAACCGGCGGAAGGGAATGGCTTCGTTGCAAACTTCGGTTAAAAAACGGATCGACCGGCTTCACGCGCCGGGCATTGTTGATTTCCACTTCGACATGCCAATGGATTTGTACGAAAAACGCGGCCGCGCGAATGTGCTGAAGGCTGATTATTTGGCGGAGCTCGAAGCAGGCGATATCGGCGTGCTCGGTGTCGCGATTTACATCGAAGACCGTTATCTGCCGGAAATGGCTTTGCGCGTGGCGCTCGATCAAGTAGCGCGAATCCACGCTGAGTCGGATGCGTCCGGTCGCTTCGCTATTTGTAAAAACTATGAGGAAATTTGCCGGGCGCGGCAGGCTGGTAAAATCGCGCTCGTGCTGACAATGGAAGGGGTCGAGCCAATTGGTGCCGACTTGGATTTGCTCCGGATTTTTTACGAGCTTGGCGTGCGCGCAATCGGACTTACCCACGCCCGGCGCAATGCCGCCGGCAACGGGGGAATCTTTGCGCCCAGCGGTTCCCCGCGCGACGGCTTGACTGCGTTTGGGCGCGAAGTCGTGCGGGAATGCGAAGCGCTTGGTGTGATTGTCGATCTGGCCCACATCAACCCGGCGGGCTTCGAAGAAATTCTGAAGCTCACGACTAGACCCGCCATCGTTTCGCACACGAATGCGCGGCGTTATTACGACATCGAACGCAACATCAGCGACGAGCAGATCAAA
>Ga0137415_10000257_pt1 | contig 47582 bp, 40 predicted proteins | sample CZODoug3_1_1_16f_FD_183082 | JGI IMG/M metagenome (GOLD analysis project Ga0137415, IMG submission 183082) | Vadose zone soil fungal communities from Angelo Coast Range Reserve, California, USA - CZODoug3_1_1_16fungal (Hybrid Assembly) | ecosystem: Environmental > Terrestrial > Soil > Vadose...
TGGCCGTTGTCGTCGGTCGCGACCATCGAGATCGTCGACAGCCGATCGGTACGAACCAGAAAGCGATCGTCGACGCCCTCGCGAACGAGGGTGCGCGCCAGCAGCGCGCCGAAACGATCGCGCGAGATTCCGCCGAGGAAGGACGCGTCCACACCGGGCCGGGCGAGGCCGATGGCGACATTGAACGGAGAGCCCCCGGCGACGGCGCGCGCCGGCATCTCCGCGCCTTCGGCCGGCCCGACGAACAGATCGATCAGCGCTTCACCACAGACCAGGATCATGCCGCAGCTTTCTCGCAGGCCGCGGCGGCGCGAATGGGTTCGGCAACGCGCAAGGTCGGCCCGGGCAAGGAATCAATCCTTGAACAGCACGTCGTGATCCGGGGCGAAGGTCGCGAGCAAGGGCAACGCCGCACCGCCGATCGCGCGCGCATCACGCCCGATCGAACCTTCCACCACCACTGTGTCGGTGAGGCCCTGCCCGTCGATACGGGCGCGCTGCGCACGGGTTTGCGCAACAAGGCGCCCGCGCACGTCGGCGGGGAATGCGCCGTCGATCACGATCGCCTCGAAATCGATCACCGCGAGCAGCGAGGTGATCGCCTGCGCCAGCGCCTCGGCAGCCTCGGAGATCCAGACGTCGAGCGGCTCGGCGAAGTTCGACCAGTCGTCCGGCGACAGCCAGATGTCGGTGCCGCGCCGGCCGGCGGCGATCAACCGACGCTCCAGCCGATAGATCGAGGCGGTGCGGATCAGTTGCTGCAAGCTCGCATCACCATTCGGCTCGCGACGCATGATCGGCATCGACCCGAGTGCGCCGGCATTGCCGCTGCGACCGGGAAACAGGCTGCCGTTGAGGACGATGCCGCCGCCGATGAAGGTCCCGACATAGAAATAGGCGAAGTCGCGATAGGATGCGCCGGCGCCGAAGGTGAGCTCGGCGGCGCACGCCGACGTCGCGTCGTTGCAGAGGCGGACCGGCCAGCGCGCGAAACGACGCGACAGCTCGGCCACGACATCGAAATCCCGCCATTGTCCGAGCGCGCCCGGCGGCGTCTCGAGATCGGCCTCCCAGTTCCAGAGCTCGAACGGCATCGCGACCCCGAGGCCGCTGATGCGGCGGTGCTGCGCGACCGGCAGTTCGGCCAGCAGGTTTGGCATCTCCCGTTCGGCGAAGGCGAGGATCTCTTCGGGCGCGGGATAGGGATAGATCATGCGGCGTCGCGCGCGGATGCCGGCGGTGAAATCCATCAACACCAGGTCACAGCTGCGCCGACCGATCATGAGGCCGAGCCCGAAGGCGCCGTCCGGATTGAGCGTATACGGCACCGATGGCTGGCCGATACGGCCGCGCTGCGGCTCGCCGGCAAGTAGCAGTCCATCCGCCTCCAGGCGATTGATGATGACCGTGGTGGTCTGGGTCGAAAGGCCGGTCAGACGCGCGATCTCGACCTTGGCGAGACTGCGCTGGCGGCGGATCAGGGACAGGATCAGGCGCTCATTATAAAGGCCGACGCCGCTCTGGCTGGTGCCGCGGCTCCCGGCCGACAGAGCGGTCATGGGTTGGCTGGCGCCCACAACCGGCGCTTCTTCATCCATCCTCCGCTCCCCAAAAATAGCCGTTTTCCAGCACTGCAACGGCATTGCAACGATCCAGGGCCTACGTCCAGGCTTCGCTGAAGCTTCGCTCCGGTGCGCCAGAGCGCGCACCGCATTCCTGACAATGGGCGGGTTCGGACTCGCCTGTCAATAATTAAATCGGGATGATTTATTTATTGACAAGTTACCGCGGGCAAGGCCTCATAGCGAAACTGAAGGGCAACAGGGTATCGCGCACTCGATCCGCGCAGCCTCAATGTCAGCCCGATGGGAGGGAAGAAATAATGCGTCAGCCAGTCGTGTTCTTTGCCGCGCTCGGGATCGCCCTAGGCGTCACCGCCGCCAACGCCGCCGACAAGCCGGTCGTCGGCCTCATCACCAAGACCAATACCAATCCATTCTTCGTCAAGATGAAGGCGGGCGCAGAAGAGGCGGCGACCGCCAATGGCATCGAGCTGCGCTCGTTCGCCGGCAAGGTCGACGGCGACAATGATGGCCAGGTCGCTGCCGTCGAAAATCTGATCGCCTCCGGCGCCAAGGGCATCCTGATCACGCCGAACGACTCCCGCGCCATCGTGCCGGCCATCGAAAAAGCGCGCGCCGCCGGCATTCTGGTGATTGCGCTCGACACGCCGCTCGACCCGCCGACGGCGGCGGACGCGACCTTCGCCACCGACAATTTCCTGGCCGGCGAATTGATCGGTCAGTGGGCGGTGAAGACGCTGGGGCCGAAGGCGGCCTCGGCCAAGATCGCACTGCTCGACCTCAATGTGAACCAGATCTCGGTCGACGTTGCGCGGGACCAGGGTTTCCTCAAGGGCTTCGGCATCGATCTCGGCAATCCGGCAAAGATCGGCGACGAGAAGGATGCCCGCATCGTCGGACATGACGTCACCCTCGGCAGCGAGGAAGGCGGCCGCAAGGCGATGGAAAACCTGTTGCAGAAGGATCCGGGGATTTCCGTGGTCTATACCATCAACGAACCGGCGGCTGCGGGCGCCTATGAGGCGTTGCGTTCGGTCGGCCGCGACAAGGACGTGCTGATCATCTCGGTCGACGGCGGCTGTCCCGGTGTGCGCAACGTCAAGGACGGCGTGATCGGCGCGACCTCGATGCAGTTTCCACTGTTGATGGCGGCAAAGGGCGTCGAGGCCGTGAAGAAGTTCGCCGAGACCGGCAGCAAACCGCAGCCTACGCCCGGGCACGATTTCTTCAATACCGGCGTCGAGCTCGTGACCGACAAGCCCGCCGCGGGCCTGACCTCGATCGACAGCGCCGCCGCCTTGAAGAAGTGCTGGGGCTAGGCGAAGCTCTTAAATTCGGCTGAGGCCAGGCGCCGCGCGATGTCGCGACGCCTGGCAGAGAACCGATGGCCCCGCCGACCGCCGGCGGCCAATCCTGTGTCGAGGAAGGCGCGATGACCGATATCGGCAACAGCCAGCCCGCCATCCAGGTCCTTGAGGCCCAACCGGACAAGAAGGATCTGGACAAGAAGAACGACAGCGTGGCCGAATTCGAGGTCCGCGCCAAATCCCCGCTGCGCAAGCTGCAACATTTTCTCCACGCCAATCCGACGGCGGTGCCGGCGATCGTGCTGTTTCTCGGCATCGCGGCTTTCGGTTTCATCGTCGGCTCGCGCTTCCTCTCCTCCTTCAACCTGTCGCTCATCATCCAGCAGGTGACGATCATCGGCGTGATCGGCGTGGCCCAGACGCTGATCGTGATCACCGCCGGCATCGATCTGTCGGTGGGCGCCATCATGGTGCTGTGCTCGGTGATCATGGGCAAGCTTGCGGTGACGGCCGGCCTGCCCGCCCCCCTCGCGCTCCTGATCGGCATCGCGGCCGGCGGAGGCTGTGGCGCGATGAACGGTGTCCTGGTGACGCGGCTCAAGCTGCCGCCCTTCATCGTGACGCTCGGCACCTGGTCGATCTTTTTCGCGCTCAACCTTTGGTATTCCGCCTCCGAAACCATCCGCTCGCAGGACGTCGCGAAGGCCGCGCCGTTCCTGCAGGTGCTGGGAACGCCGGTGGACATTGTTGGTGCCCGCTTCACCTATGGCTCGTTCTTCATGCTGGCCCTGGTCGGACTGATCTGGTTCGTGCTCAACCGCACCGCGTTCGGCCGCCATCTCTACGCGGTCGGCGACGATCCCGATGCGGCGCGGCTCGCCGGCATCCGCACCGGGCGCGTCCTGTTCACAGTCTATGTGACGGCGGGCGTGATCTGCGCGCTCGGCGCGTGGGCGCTGATCGGGCGGATCGGCTCGATCAGTCCGCAGGCCGGCCAGACCGCCAATCTCGACAGCATCACGGCGGTCGTGGTCGGCGGCGCGAGTCTGTTCGGCGGGCGCGGCTCGATCGTCGGAACGCTGGTCGGCGCCCTGATCGTCGGCGTGTTCCGCAACGGGCTCGCGCTCTCCGGCGTCGACGTGCTGTGGCAGGAATTCACCGTGGGCTGGCTGATCATCATCGCCGTCGCGCTCGATCAATGGATCCGGAAGGTTTCGGCATGAGCAACGACAGCCAAACGTCCAAGTCGACGTCAGCGTCGATCCTGCAGGCACGCGGCCTCGTCAAGCGTTACGGCCGGGTCGTCGCGCTCGACAACGCCGACTTCGATCTGCTGCCGGGCGAGATTCTCGCGGTGATCGGCGACAACGGCGCCGGCAAATCCTCGCTGATCCGCGCGCTCTCCGGAGCGATGATGCCGGATGCGGGCGAGATCAGGCTGAACGGCCAGAAGGTGACGTTCCACTCGCCGCTCGATGCGCGGGGTGCCGGCATCGAGACCGTGTATCAGACGCTCGCGTTGTCGCCGAGCCTTTCCATTGCCGACAACATGTTCCTGGGGCGTGAACTGCGCCGCGGCGGCCCGCTCGGTTCCGTCTGCCGGATACTGGATCGCAAGGCCATGCAGCGCATCGCGCGCGAGAAGCTGACCGAGCTCGGCTTGTTGACGGTTCAGAACATCAATCAGCGCGTCGAAACCCTGTCGGGCGGCCAGCGGCAGGGTGTGGCGGTGGCGCGGGCGGCAGCCTTCGGCTCGCGCGTGATGATCATGGACGAGCCGACCGCGGCGCTCGGCGTCAAGGAATCGCGCCGCGTGCTCGAACTCATTCTCGACGTGCGCCGGCGCGGCGTGTCGATCGTGCTGATCAGCCACAACATGCCGCACGTCTTCGAGATCGCCGACCGGATTCATATCCATCGGCTCGGGCGGCGGCTGACCGTGATCGACCCGAAATCCTACACCATGTCGGACGCGGTCTCCTTCATGACCGGCGCACGGTTGCCGGTCGAGATCGCCGCGTGAGGCTGCCGGCGCTGAATTGGGCTGAGCTCCATAGTGTGGATTAGCTGTACTGTCGCAGGCGCTCGGCCAAGAACAGCAAGCGACGCGCGTGAGAGTGCCAGTCCGCGTTTCCGATCAAAATTCCAATGCAGCCCATTGAACGGAGTTCGTTACGCACCACGACGGCATGCGCGCCCCACCAGTTTCGCACCGGAAGCGACCTCGCCAAATCGAATCGAACTCATCTTTGTGAGGATCGGTGCCAATTCGTCATTGAACTTACCGCTCTGCTCGGCGCCGCTTCTGCGCCGCTCTTGTGGGTTGGGCAGACATATGGATGAGTACTATGCCCAACGACCAAGGCTATGAGGCCAGGCGCCGAGTCGGGAAGTCGTGGCGCGCGTGCTATTCGACGGCACGCTGGCGACGGCACCGCAGCGAGCAAGTGAAGGCAGAACCCAACTGCCAGCGTTGTAAAGATCGCAGTCTCATCGTGCCCGCCACGATCGACATGAGGGTAATCCGAGCATCGGCAAATCCGGCGTGGTGCGGAAGGCGCCCAAGACCGAGGTGCCGATGGTCCATCCGGCTTAAGCGGAGCCGAAGCACTGCAATCCCGATCAAGTGGCCCCTGGCGAAGTGCGCTATACAACCATCGGATTTCACGCGGGTGCGCCGACCATGAGTGCCGTCGGAAGAGCGATCTGGTTCATCGAGACCCATTTTGCAGGCGACATTTCGCTCGACGACATCGCAAGGTCGGCCGGCGTGTCGCGCTACTATCTGGCGCGCGCCTTCAGCCTCGCGACGGGCCGTTCGGTCATGGGATATGTGCGCGGGCGGCGCCTGACGGAGGCGGCGCGATCGCTTTCGAACGGCGCGCCTGATATTTTGAGCGTGGCCCTCGACACCGGTTACGGCTCTCACGAAGCATTCACGCGGGCGTTTCGCGACCAGTTCGGGCTGACGCCCGAAGCGGTGCGGGCGCAGCGCCGCACTTGCAACCTCGACCTCGTGGAGCCCATCAAGCTGGACGAGACTCTGATCGAGGACCTCAAACCGGTGCGCTTCGAGAACGGCAAGCCGCTGCTCATTGCCGGCCTCGGAGAGCGTTACACCTGGGAGAGCAGCAAGGCGATCCCGGCGCAATGGCAGCGCCTTGTGCCTTATCTCGGGACCATCCCGCGCCAGGTCGGCAGAACGACCTTCGGCGTCTCATGCAACGGCGATGACGAGGGCAATTTCGATTACATCGCCGGCACGGAAGTGACCGATTTCTCCGGGCTTCCGACCGCCTTCAGCCGCCTGCGACTGGGCGAGCAGAAATACGCTGTATTCGCCCATCGCGAGCACATTTCGGCGATCCGCCGTACGGTCTGCACGATCTGGACCAAGTGGCTTCCGGACTCGGGACACGAGGCCGCCGATGCACCTGGCTTCGAGCGCTTCGGCGAGGCGTTCGATTTCCCGACCGGAACCGGCAGTTTCGAAATCTGGATACCGATCAAGGCGTGAGGACAATTCCATGAACGAGACCAGACGCGCATTCATCCTTGCGGCCGGATCGGCGGTCGCCGCCATGTCACTTCCGCAAGCGATGGCAGGCGCGGCCGATGATGTAGCGAGCAGCGACAAGGGAGGCCAGTCCATGGATTATCGGAGCGCGAGGGAGCTCGCGGCCTTGCTGCAGACGCGGCAGGTCTCGGCGGTCGAACTGCTCGATCGCGCGATCGCGCGCATCGAGGCGCACGACGACAAGCTCAATGCGGTCGTGGTGCGCGATTTCGAGCGTGCACGGGCCGTGGCGATCGAGGCGGACCGGGCGCTGGCACGCGGCGAACGCGGCCCGCTGCTCGGCGTGCCGATCACCGTCAAGGAGTGCGCCAACGTCGCCGGTCTTCCGACCACGTGGGGCATTCCCGGAACGGAGCGCATCCCGGTTACGGAGGATGCGGTCGCGGTGACCAGGCTCAAAACCGCAGGAGCGGTGGTGCTCGGCAAGACGAACGTGCCGCTGATGCTTGCGGACATGCAGAGCTACAACGCGATCTATGGCACCACCAACAATCCCTGGGATCTCGCCCGCACGCCCGGCGGCTCGTCGGGCGGCGCGGCGGCGGCGCTAGCAGCCGGCTATGTGCCGCTCGAATTGGGCACCGATCTCGGCGGCTCGCTGCGCATCCCGGCGCATTTCTGCGGCGTGTTCGCGCACAAGCCGACCCACGGCATCGTGCCCTTGCGCGGCATCGTGCCGCCGGGTACGCCGTCGCTGTCGGTCCCGGTCCGCCAGGACATGGCAGTCGCCGGGCCGATGGCGAGAAGCGCCGGCGATCTCGCGCTTGCGCTCGACGTCCTTGCCGGACCCGACGCTTCGGATGCGCTCGGCTACAAGCTCGCGCTGCCACCACCCCGGCATGCCGATCTCAGGGACTTCCGCGTGCTGCTGCTCGACGACCATCCGCTGCTGCCGACATCGGGCTCCGTCCGCGCCGCGCTCGATGCGATGGCGGACCGGCTCGCAAAACACGGAGTCAAGGTCGCCCGGACGAGCCCGCTGCTGCCCGATCTCGCGCGCGTCGGTCGCACCTTCATCCAGATGCTGAGCGCGATCTTCGCTGCCGACTATCCTGATGATGTCTATGCCCGCCTGCAGTCGAGAGCCGCGGCGCTTCCACCGGAGGCCGCCAGCGTGTCAGCCACCCGGCTGCGCGGCAATGTCATGAGTTATCGGGAATGGGTCAGGGCCGATCGCATGCGCACCGGCATCACCGACCGGTGGCAGCGTCTGTTCCGCGAATGGGACGTGGTGCTGTGTCCGGTGATGCCCACGTCAGCCTTTGCGCATGACCATAGCGACATGGCCGGGAGGCGCATGTCGGTCGACGGCACCGAAATCCCCTATGGGGACCAGATCATGTGGAGCAGCAACGCGACATTGGCGGGGCTGCCTTCGACCGCGATGCCGATCGCGCTCAGCGACGAAGGCCTGCCGATCGGCATGCAGATCATCGGCTCCCATCTGGGGGACCGCACCACGATTGCACTCGCCGAACTGATCGAGCGCGAATTCGGCGGCTTCGTCGCGCCGCCATCGTTCAAAGGTTAGAGCGTTTCAGACCCCCCGACGCACGACGGCTTCAAGTTTGGTCGGCATCGCACCTAAAGCGCGATGACTTTAGGTCGAATGGCCATCGCCCTTAAGGTTATTTGTCTGAGCATGATCTCAGCGCAAACGCGAAGCGTTTACGCGAGGGAAAACCGCTTCGCACTTTGCGCCAACGCGGCCCTTCTGGTCCGGATCATGCTCTAGTCGCGCGCTTCAGCTAATCTGAAGGGTTCGAAAATCCGGTTGGGTATCTAGGGCCTAGCGGACAGCCGCTAGCGCTCTGGAAACTTCCGCTTTCGGATGCATAGCCAACGTCAGCCGCGCCGACCCAATGTACGCCTATTCACCGCCGGTCGCCGGTCGCTGCACTACCCATGACTCATCCGGGTTATATGTCTGACCGGGATCTTGAATGCTCCGGTCGTACCCATTGTGATCTGGAGTGAAGGTATGGGAGATCGGAAATACCTGACGGCAGAGGAAGTCGCGCAGCGCTACCGTGGTGCTGTGAGCGTGGGACACGACGCAATTGGCGAGCGATGCGCGTTGGCCCGGCCTTCGTCAAAATCGGGAAAGCGGTCCTCTATCCCGTTGATGAGCTCGACGCCTGGGACAAGAGAAACATGGTGTCGTGCCGTGCGTCTGGACGATTGACTATAACCAAGTCTGATTAAGCGTGATGATCACGAACAGTCACACGTTACCGTCCCCACTCCGCGTCCCCAGTTGGTAGCGGAGGTTCGAAAAGAGACATTGCATCAATTACATAGCGATGCTGACATGCTCATACACAACCATCCGTCCGGCGATCCGACGCCCTCGCAGGCGGACATCCAGATGACCCAGGCCATCGTCGACATCGCCACCCCGCTCGGCATCTCCGTGCACGACCACATCATCGTCGGCAAGAACGGCCATGCGAGCTTGCGCGTTAGACCACACGCACATCCGGCGCAGGCACTCCATGATTCGACAGACCCAGCGATCGAACGATCCTGCGCTGGCTAGCGGACATCACGGGCCGGGCATTCCGGCTGTGACCCAGCTCTGGGTGTCTGCAAGCGCGAGCTCAAAGCGCCTCACGACGTCGTCGACCTGCGCCGGCGTAATGATCAGCGGCGGGCAAAAGGCGATCGAGTCCTGCACGGCGCGGATGATCAAACCATGCTCATGCGCTCTTTCGAAGAGATAGAGGCCGACCTTGCCGGGCGGATCGAATTTGGCCTTGCTGGCCTTGTCCGCCACAAGCTCTACCGCTGCGATCAGGCCGACGCCGCGCACCTCGCCCACCAAAGGATGATCGGCGAAACGGCGCAGGCTCGCCTGCAAATGCGCGCCGACCCTGGCCGCGTTCGCCACCAGACCGCGCTCCTCGATGATGGCGAGATTCTCCAGCGCGACAGCCGTCGCCACAGGATGGCCGCTGGCGGTAAAGCCGTGTCCGAAATTGCCGAGCCGTTCCGTCTGGTCGGCGATGCCCTGATAGAGGGCGTCGCTGACGAGGACGGCGGCTAGCGGCTGATAGGAAGACGTGATCTGCTTCGACAGCACCAAAATGTCGGGTTGGATGCCATAATACTCGCAGGCGAATAACGTGCCGAGGCGCCCAAAGCCGTTGATCACCTCATCGGCGACGATCAGCACGTCGTGACGGCGGCAGACCTCCTGCATTTTGCGCCAATAGGCTCCAGGCGGCGCCAGCACGCCGCCAGCGCCCATCAACGGCTCGCCGATGAACGCGGCCACAGTCTCAGGACCCTCGGCGAGAATAGTCGCCTCCAGTTCCGCCGCCAGGCGATCGGCGAAGGCTTCCTCGCTCTCGCCCGCCTCCGCGAAGCGATAATGATGCGGACAGGTGACATGTTTGACGAAGGGCAGCGGCAGGTCGAACCCGCGCTGATTGACCTGCAGGCCGGTGAGGCTGCCGGAGGCCACCGTGATGCCGTGATAGCCGCCGTTGCGGGCGATGAATTTTTTCTTTTGCGGGCGCCCGAGCGAATTGTTGTAATACCAGACGAACTTCACCACCGTATCGTTAGCTTCCGAGCCGGAACTGGTGAAGAAGACGTGATTGAGCCCGTCGGGCGACATTTTCACCAGCTTCTCGGCGAGTTCGATCGAGGGCTCGTGCGATTTGTGGCTGAAGGTGTGGTAGTAAGGTAGCTTGCTCATTTGCCGCGCGGCGGCTTGCACTAGACGGTCTTCGCCGAAGCCGACGGCGACACTCCACAGGCCCGCCATCGCCTCGATATAAGCACGTCCCTGGTCGTCATAGACATAGATGCCCGAGCCGCGCTCGATCACGATCGGCCCGATGCGTTCATGCCGGCGCGCGTTGGTGTAGGGATGGATCTGATAGGCGACGTCGCGCGCGCTAAGCGAATTGGGCAGAATATTCATCGAACAAGTCCCGGTTGCAAGAGTGGGATGGGGCGAACTCCGATCGTGCCTCGAAGCAAAATCCAATCGAAGCCGAGAATCGTCGACACGGTGCAGCCAACTCAATCAGGCGTCAGAGGAAGCGGGCGTCTCTGCGCTGCCGCTTCTCGCCCATGTCGCCGCCGTGCGCTTATGAAACATCTCCCGGAACTGTCCCGTCGAGACGGGCAGCAGCGCCCCGGTGTCCCAATCAAGCACCACGGCGTAACGCCGCACCACGTCGAGCTGGTCAATCTCGCCGGCGCGATAGCCGGCCGCGACCTCCTCGGGATCGGTCGCGAGCCAGCGACTACGCTGGCGGCGGATCGCTTCGCGCGTCGCCTTGGTCGCAGCCTCGTCGACCGCATAGGCGCAAATTTCGGCGTCGACGACCGTAAGCACGATGCCATAGTCCTTGGCGGCGCGCTCGATCGAGACATAGTCGTCCGCCACGTCCTCCAGCACGAGAGCCGGGTCGCGCTCCAGCGGATCGCCGAAGCCGCCGCCGCCGGCGGTCGGGCGGCTGAAGACGTCGCCGGACCCGATCGGCACGTCGGAAAACACGGAGCCCAGCCAATCTTCCTCTTCCGCTCCCGCGCGCTTGATGCTGAGTCCATGCGGCATTGACGGCAGGCCCCCCTCGATGCCCCAGACGATCGCCCGTTCGCGGTCACAGATGTAGGAAATGACGGTCTTTTCAGCTTCAAGCATGATCGATGTCTTGCGGACGCCGACGCCACCTCGCCATTTGCCGGGCCCGGCGGAATCGGTAAGGATTTCAAACTCGGTCGTCAGGATCGGATTGGCGCGCTCCTGCCCCTCCACTGGTTGCGACATCAAGCCGGTGCCGAAACAGGCGGTGGTGACGTTGCAGCCGTCCTTGCCGTTGCGTCCGCCCCAGCCGCCGGGCAGCCAGTCATAGAACATGAAGATCGGCTTTTCGGGCCGGCGGGCGTCGAGCCCGCCGGTCAGCAGATATTCCAGGTTGAAGGCGCAAGCGAGCGCGCGCTGCGGCATGATCTTCGACCAGATTTCATAAATGGCGTTCATGATCTTCTCGAACGGCATCAGGAAGCCGGTAACGCCGACTGGCCAGCGGGCGTCGACGATCGAGCCTTCCGGCGCTATGATCTCGAGCACCCGGTAGAAACCGCTGTTGAGCGGCAGGTCGGGGAAGAACGTCTTCATGCCCGCCGCAACCGCCGAGAATGTCGTGCCGAAGGCGGAATTGTAGATGGAGCCGATCGTCGGATGACTGCCGGTGAAATCATAGATGGCCTTTTCGCCCTTGATGGTGAGCTTGACCTTGATCGGGATCAGCCCTTCGGAGCCCGCGGGGTCGCGGTCGATGAAGTCCTGCGTCTCCCAAACGCCGTCCGGCAGCGCCGCGAGGCGTTGGCGCATGGCGCGCTCCACATAATCCTGCACCTCAGACAAGCCGGTCTCGACCGTCTCGCGGCCGTATTTGCCGACGAGCCGAAGTATTTCCCGCTCACATACCTGGGTCGCCTGCGCCTGGGCATGGATGTCGCCGATGATCGAGGCCGGATCGCGTGTATTGGCTGCGATGAGATGAGCGACGTCCCTGCAGAAGCGCCCCTTGTCGAACAGGCGCACGGGCGTGATGCGCAGCCCCTCGCGGAACATGTCGCGTGCCGTGACGTCGAATGAGCCCGGCACGCTGCCTCCGACATCCGACCAATGGCCGTTCGATTGACTGAAGGCGATGATCTCGCCGTCGGCAAAAATCGGCCGGATCAGACGCACGTCGGGAAAATGGGTGCCGCCGGCATAGGGATCGTTGATCGCATAGACGTCTCCTGGATGCATGTCGCCCTCGAAGGCGCGCATCACGTCCTTGCAAGTGAAGTGCAGCGTGCCGACGTGGACCGCGATGTCCTGGTTGCCTTGCGCCGCCGAGTTGCCGTTTGCATCGTGCAGCGCGCTGGAGAAGTCGCGGTTGTAGATGACGAAGGAATAGCAGGTGCGCAGAATCTGCTCGGCCATCTGATCGACGCTGGTAATGAAGGAATTCTTCAGCACTTCGAAAGTGACAGGATCAAGGGTAGGTTTGGCGGCCATCGCATTCACTCCGACACGCGGATGATGATATTGAGATATTTGTCGACCGAGGCTGTCGCTCCGGGCGGGATCACGACGGTGGAATCGACCTGCTCGACCACGGCGGGGCCCTTGAACGAAAAGCCCGCCGGCAGGTCCGCGCGCTCGTAGACGGGGGTGTCGACCCCGACGTCTGCGTCGAACCAGACGGGACGCCGGCTCGTCGGCTGCGGCGTCGCCCCTGTCGGCGCATGCGCCGCGAGTTCTGCCTTCGGCACCATTCCGATCGCTTTGAGGTTGAGGCGGAACAGGCCGATGGGCGCCTCGTCGCGCCGGAAGTTATATTCGCGTTCATGGCTGCGGTGGAACGCTTCGGTGAGGTCGCGCATGGCGCCCATGGGGCTCGGCGCCGCGACAGCCAGCGAGCGCCACTGGCCCTGATACATCATGTCGATGGAGCGCTGCAGAACGATGTCGGCGCTCGCCACCCCCTCATGGGCGAGACGCTCCAGCGCCAAAGCCTCTAGCTTGCCGAATTCCGCTTCGATGGCGGCCGGATCGGCGTCATCCGCGGCAGCGAAATAGCTTTCGGAAAAATCGTGCTGCACGTCGACCAGCAGACATCCAAGGGCTGACGTGACGCCGGGATTGGGCGGCACGATCACGGCTGGAATCGAGAGATCCTTGGCGATCGCCGCCCCATGCAGCGCGCCAGCGCCGCCGAAGGCCACCAGCGCGAAGTCGCGCGGATCATATCCCCTGCTGATCGAGATCAGGCGGACGGCATCCGACATATTGGCGTTGGCGACGCGGATGATCGCATCGGCCGCGGCCTCGCGGGTCAGTCCGAAGGATGCGGCCACTTCGTCCACCGCCGCCGCCGCGAGTGCCGGGTCGAGCATGATCTTGCCACCGGCAAGGCTGGTTCCGAGCCGCCCTAGCACCACATTGGCATCGGTATTGGTCGCCTGCCGGTTACCGTTGCCGTAGCACGCAGGCCCGGGGCTCGCGCCGGCCGATTGCGGTCCGTTGCGCAGCGACCCCGCCTCATCGGCCCAGGCGAGCGAGCCGCCGCCGGCGCCGATCGTCAGCACTTCAATCGAAGAGAAACGGATCGGATAGCCGAACTCGATGTGCCAATCCTTGGTGACGCGCGATTGGCCTTCATAGGTCAGGGAGACGTCGGTGGAAGTGCCGCCCATGTCGAGGCCGATCGAGTTCTGAAAGCCGCACAGCATCGCGATATAGCGGCTGGCGATCGCGCCCGCCGCGATGCCGGAGCCGGCGAGGCGCGCGGCGAAATCCTTGACGCTCGCCGGCGTCATCACGCCACCGCCGGTGTGCAACAACAGAAGATCGCGCGTGTAGCCCTCCTGCTTCAGCCGTTCGCCGAGGCGGGCGGTGTAGTTGACCAACACCGGGCTCAGGGCCGCGTTGACGACGGTGGTCGAGAAACGCTCGTGCTCGAATATTTCGGGCAGCACGCCGGAGGAGGTCGAGACCGGAACGCCCGGCATCTCCTCTTCCAGGATCTGCTTCATGCGTCGCTCGTTCGCGCCATTGACATAGGCGTTCATGAAACAAACCGCGACCGCTGCTACGTTGCGCCGCTTCAGGATGCGGGCGACCTCGCGGGCGCCGGCCTCGTCGAGCGGCATGACGATCGCGCCCTGCGCGTCGACGCGCTCCAAAACGGTCAACCGATCGCGACGCGGTACATAGGGCTTCACCACGTCCTTATAGGCGTCCCATAATTCCTCCTTGTTGGCGCGGCGGATCTCGATCACATCGCGAAAACCCTTGGTGCACACCATCGCGGTGCGCGGCAGACGCCGCGTGATCAGTGCATTGGTCGCGACCGTCGTGCCATGGGAGAACAGCGCCACCTTGCTCAGATCGATCGCCGCCTTGCCGATGCCGGCCATGATACCGTCGATCGGATCGGGAGACGATGCGGTCTTCTCGATACGGATGAGGCCTGTGGTCTCGTCCATGATGCAGATGTCGGTGAAGGTTCCGCCAACATCCACGGCCACACGCAAATTCTGCAAGGGCTGTCCTCCCATTCATCGGCGCGCCGGTCCCTCCGGGGCGGTTCCAACGGCGGCGGTCTCTCTACCATTCGCACTAGGATATTAGGCGTTAGGTTCGCTTGTCGGCGAGCGCACATAAGTGTGTTGCTCAGCGTATCGCCCGCCATTGTCCGGCGCGACCACCTTTCCAAATAAGGCTCAACGAAAATGACCCGGCGCGCTTCCCGCGCCATGGAAACTCAGATTGAGGAAATCGTGGAAGAGCTTGGTTGCCGCGGAAAACGGCCGGTCGACCGCCCAGGCGAGACCCACGTCCATAGTCGGGATATCGGCGGCGACGTTGCGCGTATCGATCCGTTGCCCTTCGAGCGACCATGGTCTGTACACCATGTCGGACAGCACCGTCACGCCCATGCCGGCCGCCACCATGCTTCGCACCGCCTCGACCGACGAGGTCGTGAAAATGGCCTTCGGCCGCAAGCCGCTCGGCCGCCAATAATTGCCGACAGTCTTCTTCGCCTCGTCGACGGTGAGCATCACATAGGGCTCCCTGGCGATGTCGGCGAGCGTGATCGTCTCAAGTTTTATGAAAGGGTGCTCGACCGGCAGCCAGAGCCGACGATGGGAGCGGATCAGTGTATCGTGGGCGAGGCTTCGCCTGTTGCGGAGATTTGAGACCAGCATCACGGCGATATCAAGCGAGCCGTCCACCAGCCCCTTCTCGATCGCCTCACGCGGCAGTTCGATCAGCTCCAGCATGATGCGCGGATAGGTCCGCGCAAACCGCGCATGGTGAGGGGGAAGGAAATAACCGGCGACCGTGTAGGTCACGCCGACCCGCACCTTGCCGGATTGCTTCATATCTTCCGCCAGGGGGGTCCGCATCGCCTCGTTGACCGCCGCCATGATGTTGCGCGCAAGTTGCAGGAACCGCGCGCCTTCGGCGGTCAGCGAGACGCCGTGGGGATGACGCGAGAACAGGCTGACCCCAAGTTCGTCTTCGAGCTGTTGCACCGCGGCCGTAATCGCCGATTGCGAGACGCCGAGATGGATGCCAGCATGCGAGACTTGGCCCGCTTCGGCGGTCGCGATGAAATAGCGGATTTTCTTCAGTGAAAACGTCATATCTGTTTTTTCAATACCAGTAAGCGTAATTTCCGATTTTACTATACTGACGATCCGCGTCCATACTTGCCATCGCAATCGCGAATGGCGACGGAGAGAAAGCATTGACCTCGATCAATTGCGATATGGGCGAGGGCTACGCGCTCTATCGGATGGGCGATGACGAGGGATTGATGCCCCTCATTTCGATCGCCAACGTGGCTTGTGGCTTCCATGCTTCGGACTTCAACCATATGCGCGAGACGGTCCGTCTCGCCAAACGCCTCGGCGTGCGAGTCGGCGCGCATCCTTCCTTGCCGGATCGGCAAGGTTTTGGCCGTCGCGAGATGGCGATCTCCGGCGAGGAGCTTACCAATTGCATCATCTACCAGGTCGGCGCCCTCAAGGGCTTCCTCGAGGCCGAAGGCATGAAACTCAACCATATCAAGCCGCATGGTTCGCTCTACGCGATGGCCGCCAGGCAGAGCGAGATCGCCCATGCGATCTGCGATGCGGCCGACGTCTTCAAAGTGGCGCTGCTCGGCATGATCGGCACGCTGCATGAGCGGATCTACCCTGAGCGCGGCCATGAGTTCGTCTCGGAATTCTACGCGGATCTCGATTATTCCGACGACGGAACACTGATCGTAACCCGTAAGCACGATGAAAGAAACCCCTCGGAAGCCGCCGCGCGCTGCCTTCGCGCGATCCGCGAAGGCAAGGTTCGCAGCGTCGGTGGCAAGGAAATTGCAGTGAGAGCCGATAGCATTTGTGTCCATTCCGACACGCCGAACGCCGTCGCGATCGCAACCTCGGTGCGCGAGTCTTTGGGGGATCATTTGCGAAATTGACGCGAGGCGGCCGGCGATTTGCCGACGCCCTGAACATGAGGACTGGGACCGGACATGGCCAACAAGCAGATCGTTTCGCCGCTTCCCGGCACTTTCTATCGCAGACCCACGCCGGATACCCCGCCGTTCAAGGCCGAGGGCGACAGCATCGCCGCAGGCGACACGATCGGTCTTGTCGAAGTGATGAAGTCTTTTCACGCAATACAAGCGCAGTTCGGCGGCAAGATCGTCAAGTTCTTGATCGACAACGAAGAACCGATCATGGCGGGTCAGCCGATCGCTGACGTCGAGGATTAGAGTCGGCGCCATGGCGGCAATCAAGACGCTTCTGATCGCCAATCGCGGCGAAATCGCAGTCCGGATCATCCGGGCGGCGCGCGAACTCGGGATCAGGACCGTCCAGGCGTACAGCGCCGCCGACGCCAATTCGCTGGCCGTCAAGCTTGCCGACGTCGCGGTGAACATCGGACCGCCGCAAGCCTCAAAATCCTATCTCGCCATCGACGCGATCCTCGCCGCCGCGTGTGAGAGCCAAGCCGATGCGGTGCATCCAGGGTACGGCTTCCTTGCCGAGAACGCCGATTTTGCGGACGCCGTCGAGGCTGCGGGCCTGATCTTCGTCGGGCCACCCGGAAGCGTCATCCGCCTGATGGGCGACAAGGCGGCGGCCCGGGAGATCGCCGCCAAGGCTGGCGTCCCGACCGTGCCCGGCAGCGACGGGCGCATCGACGCGCCGGAAGAGGCGCGCGAGGTCGCATCGCGCCTCGGCTATCCCGTGATGATCAAGGCGGCGGCCGGCGGCGGCGGGCGCGGCATCCGCATCGTCAACGATCGCGCCGAGCTCGATCGGCTGGCGCCGCAGGCGAGCGCCGAAGCCAAAGCCGCCTTTGGCGACGGCGGGCTCTATCTCGAAAAGGCGATCGAGCGCGCGCGCCATATCGAGGTGCAGGTGCTCGGCGACGGACGCGACGTCGTCCACCTTTTCGAACGCGAGTGTTCTCTCCAGCGTCGCCGTCAGAAGCTCTGGGAGGAAGCGCCGGCCGCCGATCTTCCGGACCAAATCCGCGCCCGTCTTTGCGCCTGCGCCGTGCAATTGGCGCGGGCGGTTTCCTATCGCGGCGCCGGCACGCTCGAATTCCTCTACGACGAGACGACGCGCGATTTTTATTTCATCGAAATGAACACGCGCATCCAGGTGGAGCATCCGGTGACCGAGTTCATCACCGGCGTCGATCTCGTGCGCGAGATGATCAAGATCGCGGGCGGCGAACCGCTTGGCCTGCGTCAAGCCGATATCCGTTGCGTCGGCCATTCGATCGAATGCCGCATCAACGCCGAAGATCCCGCCAAGGGTTTCATGCCGTGCCCCGGCATCGTCAGCGGTCTGCGCGTCCCGGGCGGCCCAGGCGTGCGCTTCGACAGCATGCTGTACGCGGGTTACGCGGTGCCGCCCTTCTACGATTCACTGATCGGCAAATTGATCGTCTGGGACGAAAGCCGCGCCGCCGCGATCGCGCGGCTGGTGCGCGCCCTCGGGGAATTCGAGATCGAGGGCCTGCAGACCACGATCGGGCTGCATCAAGCTTTGGCGCGCGACGCCGATGTCCGCGCCCTTCGCTTCGACACCAGCTTCCTCGAGCGCTGGCTCGAGACCAATGTATCGCATCTTACCTGAATGGGAGTTATGCGCCGATGGCCATGAGATATTCCTTTGGGGGCGACGAACATGTCTTCGTCGAGGTCGACGAGGAGATGTCTCTCGAGGCGTTCTTCAAAAGTCTGTCGATCACCAACGCCGTGCGCGAGAGCCGTATCAAGGGGGTGACGGAAATCTGTCCCGCCAACGCTTCTTTCCAGATCAAGTTCGATCCCGATCTTATCGCCCCCGACGACATGCTCAGGGAATTGCAGCGACTGGAATCGGCCGCCGACACAACGGACGTGTCGTTGAAGACGAGGATCATCGAAATACCGGTGCTCTATAATGATCCATGGACCCGCGAAACCTTGATGCGCTTTCGCGAGCGGCATCAGGACCCCGCCGCCACCGACATCGAATATGCGGCACGCATCAATAATTTCGCCTCGGTCGAGGACTTCATCGCCGCGCATTCGGGCTCGCCCTGGTTTGTTTCGATGGTGGGATTTGTCGCCGGATTGCCCTTCCTCTACCAAATGGTCGAGCGTTCGCGGCAGATCGAGGCGCCGAAGTATCTGCGCCCGCGCACCGACACGCCGAAACTCACCATCGGTCACGGCGGCTGTTTCAGCTGCATCTATTCGGTGCGCGGCGCGGGCGGCTACCAGATGTTCGGAATCACGCCGATGCCGATCTACGATCCACGTCAAGAGATCAGCTATCTCCGCGAATTCATGGCCCTGTTCAAGCCGGGCGACATGGTGAAATGGAAGCCGATCACCCTTGAGGCCTATCACGACGCCATCGCAGATGTGGAGGCCGGGCGCCTGGCGCCACTGATGCGCGACGTGACCTTTTCGCTCACCGAGTTCGAACGCGACATCGACGGTTACAACCGCAAGCTTGAGAAGGCGCTCCATGGCTATTGAGATCGTCAGTTCCGGCCTCGCCACCACCGTCCAGGATCTCGGGCGGCCCGGTTATTATCATCTTGGCATTCCGCTTTCCGGCGGCATGGATCGCCTCGCCTTGCAGGCGGCGAACCTGCTTGTTGGCAACGATCCCGGAGCGGCGGTCCTGGAAGCGGTGTTCATGGGGCCGCAGATCGCCTTCGCCGATGACCGCATGGTCGCGGTGGCCGGCGCCGAACTTCCGCCGAAGGTCGACGGCGAGCCGCGCGAGACATGGACGAGTTTTCTCGTAAAGGCGGGCCAAACACTGTCCTTCGACTTTCTGAAGAAGGGCGCGCGCGCCTATATTGCAATCGGCGGCGGCATAGACGTGCCCGTCGTGCTTGGCAGCCGGTCGACCTACGTGCTCGGCGCCCTCGGCGGTCACGAGGGCCGCACACTTCAAGCCGGTGACCGTCTAAAACTCGGCGCCGCCGCCCCCATCAAGCAAGGGCGCACCGTCGCCACCGATCTGCGGCGGGCACCCGGCGCCTCTGTCGAATTGCGCGTATTGACAGGCCTTTACTGGCATCGCGTCGCAGAGCAATCCGGTCGGGATTTTTTCGCGGATACGTGGAAGGTGGCGCCGGAAGCGGATCGCATCGGCTATCGCTTCCGCGGCGGGCGTCCGCTCGAATTCGAGCCGCGCACGCCGCCTTTCGGCGCGGGCTCCGATCCGTCGAACATTGTCGACGCATGCTATCCGTACGGGTCGATTCAGGTTCCCGGCGGCAGCGAGCCGATCGTTCTGCACCGCGACGCGGTCTCGGGCGGCGGATACTTCATGCTGGGTACGGTGATCTCCGCGGATATGGATCTGATCGGCCAGTTGCAACCGCATACGCCGGTGCGTTTTGCGCCACTGGATATGAAGTCGGCGCTCGCGGCGCGGCGTGAGCGTAAGGCGTTATTGAGCAAGCTCCATGCGTCGCTCGGTTAGTCGCCGCGGGCCCGGTCGCGCAATTCCTTCGGGGACATGCCGAAATGACCCCTGAAGGTGCGCGAGAATTGGGCGTGGTCGCTGAAGCCGAAACGATAGGCAATCTCGGTGACCGTCAGACGATTGGCGGGATCGCGCAACTGGGCGTGACAGGCGTCGAGCCGCTGGTCCCTGATCCATTGGCCAATGGTTTGTTTGGTGTCGCGAAAGAGGTCGTGCAGGTAGCGCGTAGAGATGCCGCAGGCACTCGCGATCAAGTCCGGATCGAGATCGGCCCGGCTGAGATTCCGGCGCGCAAAGCCTTCGATGCGGCTCAGATGCGCCTCCCGGACGGTCGAGGACCCGGAAGTGAGCGTGCGTTCATCCGACTTGATGGAGAGCACGAGGAGATCGATCAGATGACGGCCGACCATCGACCGCGCTTCGGCCGACATCGCGTCAAAGCGAGCCGGAATCAGACGCAGCATGTCGGTGAACAGACCGCCCGCGCCGTTCTTCGCGTCGAATTGTACACTGCAGAAGCGGTCGGGCGCGCGGATGCGGCCGCCGAGCGCTTTGGCGTCGATTTTGATGACCCACATCTCGGCGAGTTCGGTGTGGCTGAACTCATAGGGCTCGTGGCTGCGTTCGAGGAAGAAGCCGCCGGGTCGGCAGCGGATCTCCTTTCCTCCCTGCGCGAAGACGACTTCGGTACGCGTCGGCACGGTCACCAGGAATTGCTCCTCCCGCTCGGCGCTCAGATGATGCCGCGACCGCCGATACATGAGGCTGGCCGAAATGTTGTGCGACAGCGAAAAATCGCCGATCTGCCAGATGGAGAGATCGCCTCTGAAACGGTCCGGCTCGGCGAATTGAAGGTCGAGGGGAAAATAGGTCGCGGCGATCGCCTCGTGCCAACAACGGCTTCGGGAAGACGGGTCCGTCGTGCTGGTCGTGATGGTGGTCTTCATCAAGCTTCCGGCTCCTCGAGCCTTATGCGTCAATGCCGTTGCACGAATGTCTCGTCTGCGAGGTGCACGAGAAATCAAACTAGCGTTCACTGAAAGCAAAGACCATGCCGCAAGTTCGCTCTAAGGTGCAAGCGTATTATACCGACGCCCGCGCGATCCGTCATCCGGTCGCGGCAGTTCGAATATTCGGCATACGAGCGAGAAGGCCGTCGCCGCGCGGCCTTGTATACCAGTCGCGTTTGGGTGGGCGGCGCCCAGATTGGTACAACGTAGAGCAAAGGAGAAGCAGATGAGATACGCAGCCTCGATAGTCGCAACGGCCGTTGCGATGGCGGCCCTCGCCCATGGCGGAATAGCCCACGCCGCCGACAAATGGTGGCCGGCGAAAATCTACAATCTCGATTCCGGATCGGCGAAAGAGTCGGAATATTCGCCGCTCGAAAAAGCCGCCAAGCCCTGGAATATCTGCGTGCTGTTTCCTCATATGAAGGACACTTTCTGGGTCGCCGCCGACTATGGCGTGGTCGAAGAAGCCAGACGGATGGGCGTGAACATGACGCTCTACGAGGCCGGCGGCTATGAGAACCTGCCCAAGCAATTGGCGCAGTTCGACGATTGCATGGCCGGCAATTTCGACGCGATCATCGTCGGGCCAATTTCGGAGGCCGGGCTCGACAAGAAGATCAAGGAAGGCGTGGCGGCAGGCAAAGCGATCATCTCGACCGTCAATCCAGTCTCCAAATCGAATGTGACTTCGAAGATGACGGTCGATTTCGACACGATGGGCGAACAGACCGGCGTCTATCTGGTGAACTATCTCAAGAACAAAACCGCCAAGGTCGCGACCTTCCCGGGCCCTGCGGGCTCCGGCTGGGCCGAAGACTTCCTCAAAGGCTTCAAGAAGGCGGTCGACGGCAAAAGCAACGTCACCATGCTTGGCGACAAATTCGGCGATTCAGGTGTCGCGGTGCAGCTCGGCCTGATCCAGAACGCGCTCCAGGCCTATCCCGACATGAACGTCATCTGGGGATGCGCGCCGGCGGCGGAAGCCGCGGTCGGGGCGGCGGCCCAGGCCGGACGCAAGGACACTCTGATCATGTCGTCCTATGAGAACCAGGCGATGCTCGATTCCCTGAAGAAGGGCGAGATTTTGGGCTTTGCCACGCAATACCCGGTTCTGCAGGGCCGCATCGCGATCGACACCGCCGTGCGCGTGCTCGAAAAGCAGCCCTACGTGAAGAGCGCCAAGGCGATTCCGGATATGATCGGCAAGGACAATATGGATAAGATCAATCTCGGCCTTGTCCTGGCGCCGGCGGACTTCAAGGCGGTCTTCTCCGTCAAGGCTGCGCTGTGAATGTCTGATCCAGACCAACATCGACGGGATCGTCATGATGGAGAGCAGCCTGGCTGAGACCCCGCGGGCCGCACAAGCGGCCCGCGAGGATCTTCTTCTCGAAATGATCGGAATCTCCAAGCGCTTCCCTGGCGTGTTGGCACTGGACGACGTCGATTTCGACCTCCGGGCCGGCGAGGTCCACGTGCTGTTCGGCGAGAACGGCGCCGGCAAATCGACCTTGATCAACATCATCGCTGGCGCCTTCGCTCCCGACGCCGGCGAGTTCAAGTTCCGCGGCCGCAGTCTCGTTCGCCTCAAGCCTCACGCGGCGAGGATGATGGGGATCAGTCCGGTGTTCCAGGAATTCAGCCTGGTGCCGGAGCTGACGGTCGAGGAGAATCTTTTCCTTGGTCGGGAGCTCGGCGCCGGCGGCTTCCTCAATCATGCGGCGATGCGCGCCAGGGCGCGCTCGGTAATCAGCGAGCTCGGCTTCGACATCCTGCCCGACCAAAAGGTCGGCGCGCTGTCGCGCGCCCATCAGCAGATGGTCGAGATCGCCAAGGCGTTCCTCACCGAGGTGCGCCTGCTCATTCTTGATGAACCGACCGCCTCTCTCACCGAAGCCGAGACGCAGAACCTGTTCGCGCTGGTCGGCAGACTCAAGAGCGCCGGTGTCGGCATCATCTATGTGTCGCACCGCATCCAGGAATTCCAGAAGATCGGCGACCGCATCACTGTGCTCCGCGATGGACGCAAAATCGCCACCGTCAAGTCGGGGGACGTCTCCGAAAGCGAACTCGTCGAACTGATGACCGGGCGCAAGGTCGGCGTGCTGTTTCCTTCCATCGATCATCGGCCGGCCGAAAAACTCCTGGAGGTCGAGGACGTCACGCTTGCCGATCTTTCGGCAAGGAATGTGAGCTTTTATGCGCGCGCCGGCGAAATCACCGGCATTGCGGGCCTTGTCGGCTGCGGCAAATCGGAGATCGTGCGCGCCGTCTATGGACTGGAGGCGGTCGCCTCGGGCTGCATCCGCGTAAGGGACGAGGATATGGCGGCGCGGCCCACTCCCATCGACATGCTGCGGCGCGGGGTCTGCTACTTTCCCTCAGACCGCGTCGCCGAGGGACTGGCGCTCGGACGGCCCGTCCGCGAGAACGCCTCGATGGCGGCGCTCGATCTGCCGACATTCTCGAAGGCGCACGTCTTGCGGCGGGCGAGCGAGCGACGCGCCATTCAGAGGATCATTGACAAACTGAAGCTGCGCCCGCCCCAGATCGAACGGACGGTCGCCAAGCTGTCCGGCGGAAACCGTCAAAAGGTATTGCTCGCACGCGGTATGACCCGAGACATTTCGGTCTTCCTGTTCGACGAGCCGACGGTCGGCATCGATGTCGGCGCCAAAATCGAGGTCTATGAATTAATGAAATCATTGGTGGCGGAGGGCGCGGCCATCGTCCTAGTGTCCTCCGAACTGCCCGAGGTGATGAACTTGTCGAATCGACTCTACGTGATGCATCGCTCGCAGTTGGTGGCCGAACTTTCCGGGGCCGATATCAACGAGACCAAAATATTCTCGTACTTCTTCCGGGAAAAGCGGCTTGAAGACGGGCCCGCGCCCCTGAGCAGCGCGATGGCAACATGATGACGAATAGCACGGACCACGGCGGCGCGGCGCCGAATGTCGCCCTCGATAAATTCTACCGTCTCTACGGCGCGATCGGCTTCCTGCCGATCATGCTGCTGGGGCTCATCGTGCTGTTCGCGATCTTCGTGCCGCATTTCCTCATCTTGCCGAACGTTCTGAATGTTCTGCGCAGTTCGTCCTATCTGGTGATTCTTGCTGTCGGCCAGATGCTCGTTCTCATGGTGGGCGGCTTCGATCTGTCCGTCGGCGCGGTCGTGGCTCTGACCAGCGTGTCGAGCGCGCTGGTCATGGCCGGCCTCAAGGAACAGATGGCCGATCATCCGGCCCTGATCATCCTCGCCGGCGTGGTCACGGGGCTCGGTTGCGGCTTTCTCGTCGGCCTGGTCAATGGCCTGTGCGTGGCCTTCCTGAGCGTTTCGCCTTTCATGGTGAGCCTCGGCACGGCCTCGATCGCGACCGGCTCCGCTTTGCTGCTGACCAACGGCATCCCGGTCTACGGCATGCCGGTCGGCTATGTCGACGGCTTCGGACGCGGGCTCTGGCTCAAGCTGCCAAGCGCCGTTTATCTCGCGATCGCCATCGTCGCCGTCGTCTTCGTCTTGCAGAATTTCACGCGCATGGGTCGCTACATCGTCGCGATCGGCGGAAATCTGCAGGCCGCCATTGTCTCAGGCGTTCCGACGCGATTCTATCTGGTGGCGACCTATGTGCTTTGCTCGGTTTTCGCTTCGATCAGTGGTCTTGCGCTGACCGCACAAATTGGTTCGGGCCAGGCGGCGATCAATTCGCAGCTCACGCTCGAAAGCATCGCCGCCGCGGTGATCGCCGGGGTGAGCCTGAAAGGCGGCGTGGGTAAGGTCGAGATGGTCGCTCTCGGCGCCCTGTTCCTGCTCATTCTCACCAATGCGATGGACCTGCTCACGATCGACCCGCGCATTCAGACGATCTTCCTTGGCGTCATCGTCGTCCTCGCGGTCGCACTCGACGAGCTTTCGACGCGGAGGACGAAGCGTGTCTGACGTCGACGTCGCGCTGCGCGCACGAGAAACGGGAACCGCCGGGGCTCTGTGGCGAAGCCTGCTGGCGGTTCTGCTGCCGATCCTGATCGTGGCGATGGAGCTTGGCGTCTATCTTATCGAGCCGCGCGTCCTATCGATCGGCAACCTGCGCAACATCCTTATTCAGTCGAGTTATCTGGTGCTGTTTGCCTCGGCGCAGATGGTGGTGATCCTGACGCGCGGTTTCGATCTGTCGCTCGGCGCCAGCGTCTCGGCGATCAGCGTCGCGAGCGCTTTGGTTATGACCGGCCTCGATGCTGGGGACGTCGCGCCCTGGATCGTCGTATTGGCGGGACTGGTTACCGGACTCGGGCTGGGCTTTCTCGTCGGGCTATTCAACGGCGGGATCATATCCTGGCTCGGCATCAATCCCTTCGTAGTGACCTTGGGCAGCCTCAACATCTGCCTTGGCCTCGCCACCACGATTTCGGGCGGCCGGCCGGTGTTCAACGTCCCCGACCCTTTCAGTTCGCTCCTCTACAACGGCAAGCTCATCCCCGGCGTTCCCGTCCCGGTAGTGTTGGCGGCGGCGGCTTGCGTGCTTCTGTATTTTCTTCTCGATCGCACGGTGTTCGGCAGAGCCCTCTATTTGATCGGCAATAATCCGCGCGCGGCGCGGCTGGCCGGCCTTCCGAGTCGGCGATATCTGCTCTTCGCTTACATTCTCGGCGCTCTGCTTGCGGCTTTCGGTGCGCTCATGCTGACGGCACGCACGGGCTCTGGCGAGCCTAATCTCGGCGGTAGCTTGATGCTGGAGAGCATCGCGGCAGCAGTGATCGGCGGGGTGAGCCTGCAAGGCGGCGTCGGCGGCGTTATCCCGGTCATTCTGGGCTCGCTGTTCATCACCATGATGTCGAACGCGATGAATCTGCTGCGGATCGACGGCTATATCCAGCAGATTCTTCTTGGCGTCGTCATCATCGCAGCGATCTTTCTCGATCGCATTCGTTCGACGCGCGCTTAAGGGTACGACGATGGTGAAGGACCGCGCGTCTCAAGAGCCGTTCGTCGCCGGCGTCTCGGCCTCAATGTTCAACCCGTTCGCGCCCCCGCGCGGCGATATTCGACGACGCGTCGAACGAAGGATTTCGCTTCATGCCCGCCGCAGATGAGCGTCTCCACATCGCAACGTCGCTGAGCGACGCCTTGGCGGCGCTTGCCGACCGCGGACGTTCGGGCGCGCCGCTCGCCGGAGCGACCTGGATCATGCGGGCGCCCCTCAGGGAAGAACGGCAAGATTGGTCCTATGTCGCGATTTCGAAGATCGAGGAATTGCGCCGTGTCGACATTCTCGATTCCGAGATCAGCATCGGATCTTGCGTCACGCACGCCGAACTAGCGCTTTCCCTTGCGCCCTTGCCCGAATGCTGGGCGCTGGCGCAGGCCGCCGCGCGATCGGCCAATCAGGCGATCCGCTGCGTCGCCACGGTGGGAGGAAACCTTTGCGCCTCCACTTTCGCGGCAGCCGATCTCATCCCTGCCCTGATATGCCTGGAGGCCGAGGTCGAGCTTGCAACGCCGAAGGAGTCCGAACGCGTGTCGATGGAGCGTTTTCTCGAGGTTCGGACCAACCTTGAACCTGGCCGCATCATCCGTCGGGTGTTTGTTCCGCGTAACGCCTGCCGTCGCTCAGCTCACATGCGGCTGCCTTTGCGCAGGGCGGGCGATTACCCCGTGGCCATTGTCAGTATCGCCGCGGCATTGGGGCGAGACGGTCTTGTCGCCAGCGCCAAGGTGGCGGTGGGTTCGGTTGAGCCCGCAGCCCGCCGATGGAGGCAGCTCGAAGCGGATTTGATTGGCCGCTCCCTCGATTCCGGATGGGCCGCCAGCAGGGCTGAGAGCTATAGCGAAGACTTTCGAGGCCGCGATGGCGTCGAGGTCCCCGGGTGGTATCGCGTGAAAGTGCTTCCGATTCTCGTGCGCCGGGCCGTCGACGCAATCCGGGAGCAACATTGACGCCTCGATGCGGCGCGAACAGGAGGATGCGATGGTCAAGGTCACGATCAACTGCGACATGGGCGAGGCGTTCGGCATCTACAGGTTCGGCGATGACGAGGCCTGCATGCCGTTCATCACTCACGCCAATGTCGCCTGCGGCTTTCATGCGTCGGACCCTGTCGTCATGCGCGAGACCGTGCGCGCGGCCAAGCGCCACGGCGTCGCCATCGGAGCTCACCCTGGCCTGCCGGATCGCGAAGGGTTCGGTCGCCGCGAAATGAAGCTGAGCCGCGACGAAGTGTCGGCGCTCGTGCTCTATCAAACTGGCGCGCTTCAGGCTTTTGCCGCGGCGGAGGGCGTCGCCCTCGCCCATATCAAGCCTCACGGCGCACTCTTCGGCATGGCCCAGCGCGAAGAAGCCATCGCGGAAGGCATCGCCGACGCCGCACTCGCCACGGGGCTGCCGGTGATCGCCTATTCCGACTGCGCGATGTCGGAGGTGTTCACCCGGCGCGGAATCGCCTTCTCGTGCGAATTTTACGCGGATCTCGACTATGACGATGATGGCCGCCAAATCATCGCCAAGCAGCACCGCGCGGTCTCCGCCGCCGAAGTCGCGGCGAAAGTGAAGCGGGCGGTGGACGAAGGATTGACGCGTTCGATCAGCGGCAAGGACGTACCGGTCGTCGCCCAATCGATCTGCGTTCACAGCGACACACCGAACGCTGTCGAGGTCGCAAAAGCCGTTCACCAGAGGCTTTCGCGCCAGCTCTTCGCTAGCGACCAGGTTCTCGCCGTCCCAACCCGGAAGTGATGCTCCCGGCTGACGAACTCTAGGAAGGAGATATTGCCAATGCTTTTGCCGCTCAAGATCAATGGCGAAGATCGGTTCTCGCTCAGCGATCCGTTGACGCCGCTCGTCGACGTTCTGCGCGATGAATTCTTTCTGACCGGAGCGAAAGTCGTGTGTCGCGAAGGCTTTTGCGGGGCCTGCACTATCTTGCTTGACGGACAGCCCGCCGTGTCGTGCCTCGTGCCGGTGGGACTTGCGGTGGGTTGCAAGATCACGACGGTCGAATCCTTGGCGCGGGATGGCGTCTCGTCGCCGTTGCAGCGCGCGATGGAGGAATACGACGCGGTGCAATGCGGCATGTGCTTTCCCGGCATGCTGATGACGCTAACCGGCTTTTTGACGCAAGCGAGAAATCCGAGTCGCGAGGACATCAAGGAGGCGCTGGTTGGAAATGTCTGCCGCTGCACTGGCTATGAACGCATCATCGATGCCGCTCTGTCCGCGGCGCGAGCCGCCGTTGTCGAAGGACGATAGACCGATGCTGGAACCGTCCAACGCCGTGATGAATTTTCCCAGACGCGACGCCCGCGACAAACTCAGGGGCTACACGCGTTACACCGTCGACCGCGGGCGTCCGGGGATGCTCCACGCCGCCCTGCTGCGCGCCAGTACGCCATCCGCGAGGATCGTGCGCATCGACGCGTCCGAAGCCCGAAAGATGCCGGGCGTCCGTGCGATCGTCAGCGCCGTGGATGCCCCTGGGCGCCATGGAATCGGCATTGCGGACCATCCGCTGTTCGCGACTGGCTGTATCCGCTACGACGGCGAGCCGATTGCGGCGGTGGCCGCAGAGACTTTGGCGCAGGCCCGCGCCGCGGCGGCGGCAATTATCGTGGAGCTCGAGCCTTTGCCAGCGGCCATATCGATGGCCGACGCCCTGGCGCCGGACGCGCCCCTGGTGCATCCCGACTGGCGCGGTTACGAAGTGCTCCTGGAAGGCGGCGCGCGCGCGGGCAATGTAGCCTGGGAGGCGACGGTCGTGCGCGGCGACGTCGACGCCGCATTCGCGCGCGGCGATGTTGCGATCGTCGAAAGCGTCTTTCGGGTCGGGCGGCAAAACCACGTGTCCTTTGAGCCGCGCGCGGTGATCGCCTCCTACGAAGATGGGCGGTTCCATATCGAAACGTCGACTCAGGTGCCCTGGTCGGTCCGCAATGCGACGGCGCGGCTGTTGAATGTGCCGCCCTCGCGCATCCGGGTCACCGTTCCGGCGGTCGGCGGAGGATTTGGATTGAAATTCGATTGCGCACTCGAACCTTTCGCGGCGCTCCTGGCGCGCGCGGCGGAAAGGCCGGTTCGGCTTGTGAACTCCCGACAGGAGGAGATGCTCACCTGTCTGTGTCGGGAGAACGCCGAGATCCGGATCCGATCCGCCGTCACCAAACAGGGCGAGATCGTCGGCCGGGAAGCTGTGGTGCTGATGGATTGCGGTGCTTATGGCGGCGAGCAGATATTCCTGACGACGATGACGGCGCATACCTTGGGCGGCAATTATCGGCTCGGCGCGGTGCGGATTGCGAGCCGCGCAATCTACACCAATACGGCGCCCAATGGCGCGTTTCGCGCGTGCAACGGCGTCTACAACACCTTCGCCCTTGAGCGGCATACCGACGAAATCTGCGCGGCGATCGGCATCCATCCCCTTGCGTTTCGACGACGGGCCATCCTCGGCGACGGGGATTTTGGTTCGACCGGCCAGGTGTTTGAAGGCGACGTTCTCGGCCCGATGCTCGATCGCATGGCCGAATTGCGCGCGGCGAAGCCGTCGAAAAGACTGATGGCGGGGACGCGGCTCTATGGCCGCGCGACGACGGTTGGGACTTGGTTCGTCTTCGTCGGACCTTCCGCAGCGACTATCAATCTCAACGCGGATGGCAGCGCAACGCTCGTCACGTCGGGCGTTGAGATTGGATCCGGCTCGATGATGCAGGCGCTGCCTCAAATTGTCGCCAATGTGCTGGGGCTTCGTCCCGAAGACGTGATCGTGCGCGCGGCCGACACGGATGCCGGGGGCTATGACGTCGGCGTCGGCGGCGGAAGAACCACGGTGTCGCTCGGCGCCGCGAGCATGGCCGCATGCGTGGAAGTGCGCCGGAAGCTCTTGGAGGTCGCCTCGGAGATGCTGGAGGCGGCACCCGACGATCTTGTTCTCGCGAATGGCCGCGTTGAAATCGTCGGCATCAGGGGATCGGGAGCGACGATCGCCGAGGTCGCCGAGCGCGCGCAACGTGTGGTGGGCCCGATATCGGGGAGCGGATCATTCACCGGACCGGGCGTCGCGGCGATGCCTGGTTGCGCGACCGGCCATTTCATCGAAGCCATTGATATTCCAGTCTTCGCCGTTCACGAATGCGAAGTCGCGGTGGATTCCGAGACCGGTCACGTCGAAGTGCTGAGTTACGTCGTCGTTCAGGATGTCGGCCGAGCGTTGAACCCACGCGCCATCTATGGTCAGATACAGGGCGGCGTCGTGCAGGGATTGGGATACGCCTTGCATGAGGAGATTTCTATCGGCGCGAATGGCCGAATAAACCAAACGGGCTTCGAGACCTACAGAACGCCGCTGGCGCAGGACGTCGTGCCAGTGGAGATCAGTCTCTATGAAGGCGCGCCGTCGATCGGACCGTTGGGCGCCAAGGGCGCCGGCGAAGTTCCCATTCTCAACGTCGCGGCGGCGATTGCTTGCGCAGTGTCCAACGCCACGGGTCGACGAGTCCAGGAAATACCGCTGACGCCGCCGCATGTCCTGGCGCTACTCTTGGGGGACAAGCCCGCTCTCGAACTGCCGCATATCTCGGCTGCGTGGCGGGACAATGTGCTTGCGGAGCCTTCACGTGTCGCCCGCGCTCCATGAACGTCGCGTTTGGGGCATAAGGCGAAGAGGGAGAGAAAAATGCATCTCGCGAACACAAGGTCGCCATCATCACCGGCCCCACCCAAGGTATCGAAGCACTTCAGTTCAGCGCGGCTCACGTTGGTTGTCGCTAGATTTTCGTTGATCTCCTGGTGCACACATCGTGGACACGCCGCCCTCTAACCGATTGAAGGAATTAAACTCTCTGAACTCCTCGCCAACACCGGTGAACATGCAAAGGTCAGCTGTTTCGTTTGCGCTATTGCACCGGACAAGCAACGGCTATGCAGCGATGTCGACCAGCTTGCGCTTCAGATGCTTGCGGTTTGCAAAAAGTGTACGCATCCTCCGCCCTCGGTGGAGCGCTTCGACCAGGCGGCCCCGATCTCGGCGCGACCGACGTAGACCCGGTGGCTCGGAGCGTTGTCGTTGGTTCGGACAGGCAACAGATTGGCCTGGCGCGCAAACTGATGCGATCGAGCACAAGGATGTAATGCAAGGCGAGGAAAGTCTAGACGCTTCATGGCAATCGCAAACATGGCTAACTTGAGCCACCCTGCCAGCACCGGAGAAACTCTTCCCATAACGCTTAGAAAAACCGATCGAAATGAACTTGGTCGAAAGGTATCTTCAGCTCGAAGATGAACAGGCGTTGCAAAGCTTCCACCATAGCTGGCGGCCCGGCAAAATAGATCTCCGACTCTCGTATTCTCTCCCCCAGGCTCTGTTTCACCGCTTCGTGAACAAATCCTGTGGCTCCCGTCCAGCCAGTGCTGAGAGGATCACCTGCGAGAGATACCACGGGATGATAGTGAATCTTGTCACCCCAACCCGGCATCGCAGACAGGTATTCTGAGCCGACAATATCCGCGGCCGTACGGCCACCATAGAAGAAATCCAGCCGGCAGGATGGATCGCTGCCAATGCTTCGTGCGATTGAAATCATAGGAGCAAGACCTGATCCGCCGGCGATGCAGACAACAGGCCGTGTCGATTCTTCCACCAGGTGCGCTAAGCCATAGGGGCCATCTAGGCGCAGAATATCGCCAGTCTTGAGGGCGAACAGTACGTTGCTGACCTTTCCGTTAGGCACACGCTTCACTTGGAATTCCCAGACTCCTTCCTTATTGGAAAGGTTGGACATCGAATAACATCGGCGAGAGCCATCGCTCGTTCGTAGAATCGCGTATTGTCCCGCGATGAAGTCCGCCGTGCCCGGTCCCTGAAAGTGAAACTCACGGATATCGTGCGTTAGATCGCGGACAGAGACGAGGCGGATTGCAATGACCCGCGGAATGATCCGTGGCACGCAAACCTCATCGACGATCATCTCGATCTCAACGTCGGATACGGCCCGTGTTTGGCAGGCAAGGTGCAACTTCTTCCGACGATCCCGGTGAGAAAGCCCCGGCGCGTCCGGCCAAAGGTCCTCCGTTTCTCCAGAAACTACCTTTATTCGGCAGCTTCCACACCCACCCGAACTGCACTCGTAGCGCACTCCAATGCCGCTCCGCAACGCGGCCTGGAGGATCGAGTCGTCGTACACTTTCTGGAAAAAACCCCTCCGGCCGACGATCGAGACAATCTTTGCAGATTTGCAAGGGGAATTCTCCGGAGTCTCGGTTCTGCTCGTCAGCATGTCTTCTCCCCTCTCGATGCTTTGACTTTATGTCGTTGGAAACATAAATCCGATTCCGCAAACGACTAATGTCGACGGCTGCGTCGCGTACTCCCGTGACGCATGTAGGGATTGATTTGGCAGCCGTAGAAACGAGACGGCAGCCGATCCTTTCCCGACTTTGACGCGACGTCTATCGAGCAGGCTCGAAGGTGCTATCAGTTCTTTCAGATGACGTGAACGACTTCATCGAAGAGGACGAGTTGCACGCCGCCATCTGCAAAGTTGGCGAGATCGTTGGCCGCAGCCACTCCTTCAGCGGATTCGAGTGCCGCCTTTGCCTGATCCACGCTGCCGAATTCCATTCTCGCAACCAGGTAATGCTTGGCGTCTGACAACACCTCTAAACCAGGCTTACTGAGCGCAACGGATTTCAACCCCGGCAGTTTACGCACCAACGGAAGGTGGTTATCTTTGTAGTACCTATCGAAAGCAGCTTGATCGGCGGGCTTCTCATAGAGTGCCATCAACGTTGTCATCAAATGTCTCCGTTACAATCCGAGCGTTGCCCGAAAATCGCGCGTGGCCTGACGTGCTGCGATGGTTGCCCGTTCACCGTCGGGCAATGCCGAGCAAAAATCACTGATTGCCTTGTCGGCCAGCGGCTCCCACTTCGCGATCCAAGTCCGAAGCTGCGCAGTGTTTGCGTCGGACTTAGACAGCATCTTGACTAGCGCCGCAGTCCACGCTCGCGAGCGGGCGCTGTCTTTGAGGACCGCGTCTGACAGCAGGTCGAGAACAGTGTCGTTGAAGCGGCGCGCAGTCCGGGCAAGTTGACGCAGACATGCCTCATCGATCGCCGGTTTTGCGATCAGGTTCAACGCTGTGAAGGTCTCGCCGAATTCATAAACGACCAGCGTGCGTTCCATCAATTCACGAAAGCCAGACCATTGCTGTGATTTTTCCCAATGACTTAGCTCGTCTTCGCCAAAGCCATACTGTGCGTGCGCACGGGCGAGCTCGATCGTCCGATAACTGATATGCGAGACAACCCGAAGCGCGTCGGCCGACTGGAAGGCAAAGCAATGTGAGATAGTACTTGCCGGCGTCACCGTCGCAGCATAGGCCGAAGCCATCTGCGCGGCGTGAAACAAATAGCGACCGGGCGTATAAAGCCGCGCCAGAACTTCAAGCCACTCGGAATCGAGACCGGGGTCGTGCCCTTCGTTGCTGAATCGATCCAAAACCTCCGCGACGTAATGTTCCTGCCCTTCCTGGATGATGTTGTATCGTCGATAGGTGATCTCCTCCGGATCGCGAAAACTTGGCCAGTCATCGTGCCGAAGCGGAGATCCGATCAGATTTCGTTGATACCATTGGTTGACATAAGTGTCCGATCCCAGCGATTGCAGCGCCGGCCCCGACCTGCCGGGTTGCGCGTGGTCGTTGATGTAGTGCACGTCGACCGCGACCACCTCGTATTCGCTCGGTTTTCGCCGCTGGCCGGCAAGCGCGCTCCAGGTCTTCAGCCGTGTTGCCTCTGTTGGGCCTTCTCTCATGTGTCTTCTCCCTTATGGCGTGGTTATTTCAGTCAGCGCCGCTGATAGAAAAAGAAGCGGACTTGATTCTCGGTCGCCTCTATCTGGCCCGCGAAAGACGCGAGGATCGGTTCGATCTCCTGCATCAGGAACGGTCGGCGAAGCACGGCCTCGATCGTCGTCTTGCGAATAATGCATTCGTCGTCCATCTGCACACGCAGATAGGCTCGCTTATCCAACACTGCGACATTCGAGTCCGGATTGTCGCGCCTGATCGCCTCAACAACGGCATCCGCCAATTCACCAGCGCGCAGCACCGGGCCGACCATATTGCCGTTAATTCCGCGACTCACATGATTCATTTTCATATTCTCCCTGGAGAAAATCCCTAGCTACCGACACGAAACGGCACGACGCCGTCGACGCTAACCATGACTTTATTGTCCTCGACTTTCAGCGGATAGCGCGCGAGTCGACAGTCTGACGGATTGACTCCCGCACCCGACTTACCGTCGAATTGCCACAAATGAGCGCGGCAAATCAGCAAGCCCTTCTCAAACGATCCTTCGGCCAATGAAATATTTTGATGCGGGCACAAGGCTTGCAAGGCAGTGACCTCCCCACCGATATGGTGGACAATAAGTATCTCATGGCCGGCGACTTCATGCTCAGCCACCTCGCCTTCCCAGACATCATCAATGTCGCACACCGAATGAAACGTCATCGAATCGTCGGCCCTACAACCGTGTCTGGTTCAAAAAATAGATGAACCCAATCCATTGCCGAAACACCCGCTTCCAGCACGGTCGCGCCAAGTGGTAGTGCCTTGGTTTGATCGATCTTTCTCACACGGATTGTCGAAAGTGGAATGTCGGGCAGATGCGCACCAACAACCAAAGAGGATGCCGCGGCTATGAGGTCGCTGACTTTGGCGTCGAGCGGAACCGCAACGAGGTGAATCAAGAAATCGCGTTCACAAGACACGATCAGGGGTAACTGGGACATGACTCTGCTCCGGAGAGGCCCGTATCCGGGCCAATTATGAGGATTACAAGCGAATGGCGAGCGCTTACTCCGCCGCTATCTGTCCTGGACCCTGATCCTGAAACGCCCAAGCGTAGTTATCCGCATCTTTCCCCCGCTCGATGGGCGACAAGCTCATGAAATTCAAAGCGCCTTCATAGTCGGGTGGCTGGATCAAACCCGCTAGGAACTGATCAATCAGCGTTTGGTGAGCGGCGTAGCGGTCCGGGTCCTGCTCAAAGACCCACTTCTCGACGTGGGACTGGAAATAGTACTTCTTGCCTTTGTAGGTCAGCATCTGCCCTTTCGGATCCCACGGCTTTGTTGGAGTATGAATGATCGGCAGATTGTTGAAAGAACACACGACGGGAAGCGTTTTCGGCACCGTCAGATCGGTCTTGCCGGCGAGAATGTTGTCCGCGATCTGATCCCAGATCTTGCCCCAGCTCTGGCCCCATCCTGGGTATTTCGCCTCGAGCCATTCACGCTCAGGTGCAGACACCCCGGCCGGCACATTGAACCAGACAGTGTCGCGGTAAAGCCACCAGCCGAGATGCATGCCATGGTGAAAACTATCTATATCCTCAAGGAAGTAGTCCCAATACCAAGGTAGATCCAATCCGAGGTCCAACAGGGTGCGCTCGAACTGCTCAACGATCCACTCTTGCATGAACTCCTTGAATGATGATGTGCGCTTTTCCAAGGGCATGAAATAGTCGATCACCGTGCCCGTGAGCAACGCGAAGAAGCGGTAAGTTCGCCAGAAGCCAATATCGACTGCCTTCTGCGCCTCCGCTTTATAGCCGTTCTTGACCATCAGTTTGAGTAACGGCGCCCCGATCTGGGCATGCCGCGACTCATCGGTTTGAATACTTGAGATCAAGTTGGAAAAGCTGGTGTCGCCCGCCTCGGCGGCATCGGCAGCCAGGCCAATGAACTGCATGTTGGTGAAGCCTGTTTCGAAGGCGAACGTCAGCATGATCGCCGTCGTAACAGCATCCCTGCCGAGAAATACGTCGTCGAGGGTCGCTCGGGTCATGATCGCGCCCCATTCATTCGTGCCCAGCAATTTGCGAGCCCAGTTGAATTGGGGACTATGTTTGAGACTTTCGTGCGCAAAGTAGAGTTGCGATTGGCCGTGACGGATTTCATCGAGAAGGCCGAACGTCGCCATATTGCGCATACCGGGGGCCTTGCCAAATCGCGCCATCCGCCCTTCCGCGATCTGCGAGATCGACTCCGCGAGCGACACTGCACCAAAATGCAGCTTCAGAATGGAATGCCAGCGCTGGCCTGCCTCCTCCATGAAGCGGGTGCGGGCCGCGGCGGTGTTCACTGCGTAGACACCGGCATCCTTGTCGCGCTGGACCTTGACGTACTCCGCATACGACACTTTGTAAGGCTCGTCGTATTCCGCCCATGCCTCCTTCGGCATGTTGAAAGGATCGCTCATCTGGGGTGGGAAGAGTTCGTCTTCACTTACGAAAGTTGGTGTCCAGTTCGTGTCGCGTGCGACATCGTACCAATCGCTTCGCTGAAGCACGGTCATTCTCATATCCTCCCGTATTGCCATACAGCGCTTGCGCGCAGACCTCGGCTTGCTGATGTCGCCACATTGACGCTTGCGCAGGATGGAGACACCAGCCGAAAGGAACGGACCGGTAAATAATTTGAAAGCCGTGAGAGAGTATGCGCCCTCCAAAAGGACGGCTACGCATATTGCGCCGCAACAGATCCTTCGAATTCCAGATGGCAACGTATCCCCATTCCGATGACGTGTTAAGAAAGGCACACGCGAGGAGATGGCGAATGACATCGGCTCTTAGCCGGTCTAAGTTCGAACAGGGAGGAACCGGAGCATCAAGTTTCCGGCGATCAGAGGTCACACAGAGATTGTCAATGCAATCTTCCAGCCTCGGCATTCGAAAAACAAAACTCCAGCCGCCGCGCAATCAAGAGCACACGATCGAGCGTTTGCGCGTTACTGGGACACTGGATCGAGAATGTTTGAGCCAAATCACGTTGATTGCGGCGCCGGCAGGGTCGGGCAAAAGCACCGCTATGGTTCAGGCGTTTCACCAACTCACCCAGAATGGGCATGCGGCGAGCTGGATAAGTTTGGATTCAACTGACAACGATTTAACCGGCCTGATCGCTTTGATTGTTGCGGCGACGCGTGGGCGACTACCAAACGCCTGCCTGGCAACCTCGGTTCTGCTCGAAAACGGCCTGATGCCACCCGACGCAATCCTTCAGCGCACCTTCATCAATGAATTGAGCGAACTACAACAACGTATCACGCTCTTTCTCGATGACTATCACTGCCTGATCGAACCGCGGGTCATGGCGTTGATGAATACGATTTTCGAAGCGAGTATTCCGTCAGTCCGATTCTTCATCGCAACCCGCAATCATCAGAATATTCCGGTCGCCCGCTTGCGCGTGCTCGGCGCTGTTCATGAACTAACATTCAGCGACCTCCAATTTGATGAAGCTGAAACCCGGCGGCTGCTGCATTTCTGGGGGCATACGGACGTCACCGACAACCAGAGCGATCTTCTCCGTCGCAAGACGGAGGGTTGGGTCGCCGGGCTACAGCTTGCATCAATCGCCTTGGCGAACGAGGCCGACAAAGGGTCTTTCATCACTGCGCTTTCGGGTACGAACAAGCGTATCGACGGCTTCATTTCCGATGAGGTTTTCCAGAAGCATCCGGCCTCAGTACAGGATTTTCTGCTGAACACAGCGATCCTCGATCGCTTCACGCTCGATCTCTGTAATGTCGTCAATCCGACCGCAGATAACTACCGCAGCCTCGAGTATATTGAGCAGTGGAACCTCTTTCTTGTGCCTCTCGATAGCGAAAAAAAATGGTTCCGGTACCATCATCTGTTCAGCGACTATTTGCGCCGGAAGCTGACGGATGTGCATCCAGGGCGCGTCGTTGAACTCCACCGGATTGCTGCCAGATGGCTGTTCGATCACCATTTGATCACCGAGGCGATTGAGCATGCTTTCGCTTCGGGAGACCACGATCTCGCCGGGCGTCTGTTAGACAAGGGAAGCGACGCCCTTTTCTCCGCGGGTCGCGCGATGACGCTGGAAGCATGTGCGCGCCGCCTGCCCGATGCGCAGATCCGCCGATTGCCCCGCCTGCTGCTTGACCGCGCTTGGGAGCATCAATTGCGCTGGCAATTCAGCGAGGCGAAGGCGGCGTTGCGCGACGCCAGAGATGCCGTGAACAACTATACGATCCCGGACGGATCGACGGCGGACGGCATCGACCTCAGCTATCTATCGCAAAAGCTCGCCCATCGCGAGATGATGCTGAAGCTGTTGAGAGACGACTCGATCGGCGCCCGGGACGCCGCCGATGCCTGGATCGATGCGCGCAGCAGCAACGATATGTTCATGTATGCTTCAGCGCTCTCCGCCAAAATTCTGACTGATCGGGAACTTTTCCGATTTGATCTCGTGCTATCGCGGGCGGAGGAAATCCGCAACATGTTCATGGAACACGGCGCACTCTATGGGACGGTCTTCCATGATTCGATTGTCGGTCGCTCATTGCAACGCTGCGGCCGGCTGGATGACGCCATCTCCGTTCTGTCCCGCTCACTCAGCATCGCGTTAAAATTACACGGGGAGCGCACACCACTTGCCTCCATGCCTATTTCGTTGCTTGCTTCGATCGCCTATGAGCGGAATGAGCTTGAACGTGCACGAGAACTTTTGACGGGTTACCTGCCTTTGAGCAAGGAACTTGGCTTCGTCGACAACATGATGGAAGCGTTTCTAACGTCCATCCGTCTTGCCTATCTCGAACGTGATTTCGCTCAGGTCGTCACCCTCCTCGACGAGGCGGAATGCGCTGCGGTCCAGTTCGGCTTCGATCGCTTCCAGGGGCGTGTTATCTTGGAACGGATCAGGCTCGCCGCACTCGATCCTTTCTTCGCTCGCACGTTCGAAACGATCGACCTTTCGTGCCTGCCCATCGACTATGACGACCCTTGGGCCCTGACGGCGCCGAGTTCGCGACATGAAACCGCCGCCCTCGCGCAATGCGGATTGCTGATAGCGGCCGCAAGGCAGGCACAGGCAATCCCCATCCTGAAGCGCTGGCTCCGCTTTGCCGTCCATCGCCATGCACAAACGGCGGCCGTCTCGATCGGAGTGTTGCTGGCCCACGCCTTGATCCGCAACGGGGATCCAGACGCGGCGCAACGTCTGTTGCTGGATATTATGAAAAATACAGGTAAATCGCGATTCATTCGCAGTTTCGCCGACCAAGGCCCAGTGCTCGCGCCCGCCTTTAACAACATTCGCGTCGCGTCGCGCAATCAGAATCCCTCGATCTCCGTTCATGCCCAGAGTATTCTTGACGCGATCGGCATCCAGGGCGAGGACACCTCGGCCAGCCCTGAGGCCGCCATCCACGGTCATCTCACCGATCGGGAGATCGAGATTCTCCGTCTCGCCGATGGCGGCCTGTCTAATATTGAAATAGCGAATCGCATGGTTCTCGCTGAAAGCACTATTAAGTGGTATTGGCAGCGGATATTCGACAAGTTCGCATCCCGCGGACGCCGTCAAGCGATTCGGGCGGCCCGCGCGTTAGGTATCATCGATACTCGGTGAGCCCGGCAGCCGAAGTAGCCTTCATCCTCGCTAAAAAATGAAACTGTTTATTTCACGCCCGGCGTGGTCGTTGAACACAATCGCAGACAACGACAACACAATACCACTTAGTATTTCTCGACTTCGGATAATGTGGTGTGTCTGCGATTAAACAACGCCAGACAAGGGCGCCTTTGCCAAAGAGAACGATGCACCGATCACCAGGTCTTCCTTGAATGACGGCAGATTAAGTCGGGGCGGCTCCGTCGTGAGCCGTTCGCGGTTTTCCTTGCTGCTGGACCAACGAGAGCCGATCCCGCCGTGCTGAGAAGCCAAACCTCGAAGGCTATACTTAATTTCCCAATCGACCCAGCGCACTTTGGCAGGTTTTGACGATTGAGCGGTGTGCCGGATTCACAAGTTAGTAATTCAACTGCGACCTCACCGGTCGCCGAGCTCCATCCGTCGGGGCGTCACCGTCGAGATAACCGAGAAAGTGATCGAGCAGTTCTCCTGATGCATGCCCTCGACACGATGTATCGGCATTGGCAATTACATGAACGCAATGTGGCTGTGCGATTCGAAAAAAGTTGGGCCCATCGAGGGCCCGGTTGAGTTGCCTGTCACTCCTGACAGGTGGGAGAACTTGGAAACACCGAAGCCTAGATTAGAAGGTTGGCGGACGCTGTTTTTTCCGCAACGCCCAGAAGGGATTAATCCGAAGATTTGCAAACCCTCTCATTGCGAGTGCTATTATTTGTAAAAACGTCGGCTTCTTCGGTTGCAAGCCGGCAGCTAACAAAGATCATCAGACTCGTCATAAATTCTGAAGAAAGAGGCCGCCCCGATATCGCGGCGGCCTTGCAGTTGCTTTAGATCACCCTTATGAACTCGCCTCCTTCAGCCCTGCACCATGCCCCGGCTAATAAGGTTGATGTCGTCAGGATTGATGAGATCCTTCGCGGTCCAACCCGACAGGTCGTAGTCGCCCATACAATTGCGTACGAAGTCCTGCATGGCTCCGAGATCGCCGGTGGCGGTTGCAGCCATTAGCGTTTCGATGCGCAGGTTCTCGTAGTTGCCCGCGTAGTTGCGTTCATAGAGTTCGTGCCGACCACCGAATTCGGAGCCGATTGCATCCCACAAAAGCTTGAGCAGCTTGATACGGTCGATGGCGGCATAGCCGTTCGAACCGCGTACGAAGCGGTCGAGATACGGGCGGATAGCTTCGCTCTCAAGGTCAGCCGAACTTGACGGCAAGTAGATCAGGCCGCTCGCGACATGGCGCTCGATCAATTCCTTGATGCGCGGGTAGGCAAGCGGCGCGAAGACGCGATAGGCGAGTCCGTAGTTGAGGTTTGGCAGGTTATAGCCGTCGGTCCCCTGCCACGGGATCGGTGACTTCACCATCGCATCGGCCATTCCGTGGAAAAGGTTACGCCATGCGATCACTTCGCCGACCGCGGCCTGGACACCACGGAAATCCTTTGCGCCCGTCGCATCGACCGCCATCGAGAACAGGCCGGCGATGAAATCGAGCTTAACAGCAAAACGTGTCACGCCATGAAGTGTAAATCGTGGGATGAAACCTGAGGCCGGAAAGAATTGGTTGATTTTGTCGACGTCGCCATAAATGAAAACGTTCTCCCAGGGTACGAGCACCTTGTCGAAGACAAGAATGGAATCATTCTCGTCGAATCGGCTCGAGAGCGGATAGTCGAAAGGCGAGCCGGTCGCCGCGGCCGTGAATTCGTACGACGAACGGGCGATCAGCTTGACGCCCTTGGCGTCCATCGGCGCGGTGAAGATCAATGCAAAGGACTTGTCCTTGATCGGTATGCCGTAGTGGGCGATGAAATTGAAATGCGTCAGCACCGACCCGGTCGCGACAACCTTGGCGCCGGATACAATGAGGCCCGCGTCGGTTTCTTTCTCGACATGCATGAAGACATCACGCACCTCTTCAATCGCGCGGTCGCGATCAACTGGTGGATTCACGATGGCGTGGTTCCAGAAGTCGAGCCGCTCCTGCGTCCGCGCATACCATTTCTTGGCGTTACCTGCGTACTCGCCGTAGAAGCCAGAATTTGCTCCGAGCGTTCCGAGAAAGGAAGCCTTGTAGTCGGGTGACCGGCCCATCCATCCGAACGACACCTTCTGCAGCTCAGCAATCGCATCTCGACCTTTGATGAGATCCTCGCTGGTTTTCGATCCGAGAAAAAACGGATGCGTCATTTGCCCCGACCCGGTGTCGGTCAGGACGCCGATCTGGTCTTTCTTATCGTGAAACCGATCGTACCATCTCGCCACCATACGCGCCGAGTTTCTGAAGGCAGGGTGCTGCGTAACGTCCTTGACGCGCTCGCCGTAGATGTAAATCTCGCGTCCGTCCCGAATGCTTTCAAGGAATTCCGAACCGGTATAGACGCTGGTTGTCGACGCGGACGCGTCGCTCGCAGCTCGCACGGCCGTTGCTACTGTCATGGGCGTTCTCCTCCGCTGTGCAGTCGGACGGACAAGCGTTGTTGCCGGACCGGTCCGAAGACCTTGGTCACGCTCTTTCGGCGTGGCCTTCAGGCGGTACTAAGCGCTTTGCCGGATAAGGCGAAAGGTATCGTGCGATACCGCCCAGGGCATCGCTTCGCCCCGTTCCCCGGACTATGACTCCAGCGTACCGCCTGCCACGGAGCCGGCGGATGCAGACGCCGGAGCGGTGAATGGTCTCACGCCACTGCGGCAAGGGAGGCGACCATGGACAATCGTCCGAACCGCTTGGCCGTGCCGTTCCATCGCGAACGAGAGTTGAATCTCGCGGCGAGCGTCGTGACGATCGGTGCGTTTGACGGCGTCCACCGTGGCCACCAGGAATTGATCCGGCAAACGGTAACAACAGCGCGGAGGCTCGGTCTGCCTGCGGTGGTTTACACCTTCGATCCGCCGCCGAAGGTCTTCTTCGGACAGGCGGAAGCTCTGATTCCCTTGAAAAAAAAGCTTGAACGCATTTCCGCATTCTGGCCGGACCACCTCATTGTTGCTCGTTTCGACGATGACTATGCTGGTCGCACCGCGGGTGACTTTATCGCTGAACTTGGCACCCTCAATCCTCGCCGCATTTTTGTCGGCGGCGATTTCCGCTTCGGATCCTGCAAGACCGGCAATGTCGCTCTGTTGCGGAAGCAATTTGAAACGCGCAGCCTCCCGCCTGTGCGTTGCAGCGACGGCGTAGTGGTGTCCAGTAGCCGCATCCGCAGCCTCAGGCGATCGGGATTTGCAGCCGCGGCTGCCGCGCTGGAGGGGTGGAAGGACAAGTTCGTGGCATCCTCTGCCGATACCCCTGGCCTTGTTGCGTTCCGGAGTGCTCGCCCATGATGGCTATCGACCCACGCCAGCTGCGCAACGCCTGCGGCCAGTTCGGCACCGGGGTGACCGTCATCACCACCCATTGCGATGGGCACGATCATGGCATGACCGCCAATGCCTTCATGTCGATTTCACTGGATCCGCCGCTCATCGCGATCTCAATAGCAAAAAATGCCAAGATGCTTACAAAAATCCAGAGGGCAGGACGGTTTGCGGTAAGCGTCCTTGCCGAGGGCATGGAGGATCTTGCCTGGCATTTCGCCGGAAAGCCCAAACCGGACCTATGCGATTTCTTCGAAAGACGCGAAGGATTGCCAGTTATCGCCGATGCCGCCGCAACTTTTGTGACCGAACTCGCGGACGAGATTCTGGCAGGAGATCACACGATCTTTCTCGGCCGTGTCCACGAGATGTCCCACGATCTCGGGAAGAAGCCGCTGCTGTTCTTTCGAGGGCGGTTTGGTGGCCTCGCCGATCCACAACCTGCGCCACTTACACTGGAGCACGCTAGCTACGACTTCATTTGGTAAGGAAGTAAAAACGTCTTCAATAGCAGTAAGCACAGAGCAGTCTCGATGGACTGCCTCAACGAGGGAGGTACGACGATGCGAAACGTAACAAAAGATAACATCACGGAACTCGTGACGAAGGCTCTTTCAAAGGAAATTCCGCCACGCAACCGTCAGATCATGACAGGTCTGATCCGCCACATGCACGATTTCTGCATGGAAGTGGACCTCACGTTCGAAGAATGGTTTGCAGCCTGCGAATTCCTGCGCCGCGCCGGCGATATCTCGGACGAAAAGCGTAACGAGTTCATCCTGATTTCTGATATCCTTGGCGTAGAGGTGCTGGTGGACATGCTCAACCATCGCGTTACCGATGGCGAAAGCGAGTCAACCGTGCTCGGACCGTTCTACCGGGAGAACCCTCCGGTTCTGCTCAAGGGCGCGTCGATCATCAAGAAGCATTTCGAGAATTCGCAGACCGTCAAAGTTAGCGGCCGGGTAGTCGACACCGCGGACAAGCCGATCGAAGGCGTTACGATCGATGTCTGGGAAGACGCGCCGAACGGTCTCTACGATCTCCAGGATCCCGACCAGCCGGCCTACAATCTGCGCGGGCGCTTCTTGACGGACGCCAAAGGCGAGTACGCTTTCGTGGCGGTGCGTCCGGAGCCCTATCCCATCCCCTACGACGGTGCGGGTGGCGAACTCCTGAACTATATGGGCCATCATCCGTGGCGGCCCGGTCATATCCACTTCATGATCACAAAAGATGGCTATCAGTCGCTGATCTCGCAGATCTTTGACGCCGACACAAAGTATCTCGATAACGACTCCGTCTTCGCGGTAAAGGAAAGCCTGATCGGCAAGTTGAACAAGGCGCCGGCGGGCGCCGAAACCGATCTCGCGCTGGCATTCGATTTCAAACTCAAGCAAGCAGCCGTCAAAAAGCTGATCGCGGCCGAGTAAGGTCCTTTCAAACCCTGCCACGCTGCCTGGCCTGGCAGGGCACTCTTCAATGGAATGTGAGGAATTATGATGCACGCTCTGGCAGAGGTCGCCGATTCAAAAGAGCATAGGCGCCCTCTCCTGAAGGAGACCACGATCCGCAATATCTCTGCGACGATCGTGGAAGCTCCGACCCTCCGTCACCATAGGCTCTCCAACACCGAGATCACGCATCAGGATTACGTGCTGGTTCGTGTCTTGCTAGACAACGGTGTGACCGGCATCGGCGAGGCATCGACGCTGGGCGGTCCTCGCTGGGCCGAAGAGAGCGTGGAATCTATTTCAGCGGCAGTGCTCAACTACCTCGCGCCCGCTTTGCGCGGCGAACCCGCGATGGCATTCGAAGCCAACGCGATACGAATGGGTAAGGCCGCTACCCGCAATTTCTCGGCGAAGGGTGCACTCGAATCCGCCCTTGTTGACGCGGTCGGCAAGACGCTTGGCCTGCCGGCCAGCGTCCTGCTCGGCGGTGCGGTGCGCCAGCGCATGGGAGTAATTTGGGCGCTGGCATCCGGCGACAGCGCTCAGGAACTGGAAGAAGCAAAGGAAAAGCTTCGACTGCGCGAGCACCGGGACTTCAAGATCAAGTTCGGTTTTAATCGACCGCAAGCCGATTTGAAGCGGTTGGAATCCTTGCGGCTTGGCCTTGGCAGCGAGGCTCGTCTCATTGTCGACGTCAACCAGGGCTGGAGCGAGGCCGAGTGTATCCGCTTTATGCCGGCGTTGGAGGAGCTTGATGTCGCACTTGTCGAACAGCCGGTTCCAGCTCTCCAGCTCGAAGCCATGTCCCGTGTCGCGACGCGCACTTCTATCCCCCTGCTGATCGACGAGGCTGCCTTCACCAAGGAGGAAGTCGCGCGAGCGGGCGCAATGGCTTGCGGCAGCGTTTACTCGCTGAAGCTAGTCAAGAGCGGTGGTCTGTTCGAAATGAAGCGCGCCGCCGCCGTCGCCGCCGCGCACGGTCTCGAACTTTACGGCGGCTGCCTGCTCGAAAGCAGCATCGGTGCGGCGGCCCATCTTGCCGCCTTCTCGACCCTGCCGAAGCTCGAATGGGGCACCGAGCAGTTCGGCCCGCGCATTCTTGTCGAGGATCTCGTCACTGAACCTCTGCGGTTCGAAGAGTTCGAGATCTGCGTCCCTGAAGGACCTGGCCTCGGTGTTCAGCTCGACGAAGACAAAATCCGTTCCTTCGCCCGAAAGGACTGAGGACAGTGGCTACCGATCGCGGATTACTTCAACAAAAGCTTGAGGCGATGACGAAAGCCGCGGCTGCAAAAACCCATCTCCGACGCCTCGGACGACTCTTCAATGAGACCGTTCTGATCGACGTCGATGGCGACGAATTCTACCTGACCTTCGAAAAAGGCGACGTGATCGAGATCAAGCCGGGGCCAAGCTTAAAAACACCTTGGCGGTTCGCGCTCCGCGTTAACGGCGACGCACTGATGAAATTCTGGGAAGCTGTCCCTCGGCCCGGATATCACGACATATTCGGGTTGGTGAAATACGGTCACGGCAGGATCGACGGCGACATTCTCGCGTTGGTGAAGAATCTGCGCTTCTTCAAGGAATTCATGGCGCTTGGACGGATAGAGGCCGGCGCATGACGAGCTCCATCGAACCCATCTTGGGACGATATGTCGGCCTCAATATCGGAGGCGCGCACCAGCGCCTCTATTTTGAGGAGGCCGGGGCGGGTCACCCGGTTTTGCTGCTCCACACGGCCGGAGCAGACACGCGGCAATGGCGTTTCGTGTTGAACGACGAGGCATTTACCGCGCATTGGCGCTTCATTGCCTTCGACATGCCCTGGCACGGCAAGTCGCTTCCGCCGGAAGGGTTCGCGACCACTGAATATTTGCTGACCACCGAGGCTTACATCGAAACGGTTCTGGCTTTCTGCAATGCGCTCGGTCTTGAAAGACCTCTCCTCGTCGGTTGCTCGATGGGCGGACGCATTGCTCTGCAGCTTGCCGCGCTGCACCCGGACCGCTTTTGCGGTTTTATCGCAATCGAGGCCTCGGATTTCCAGCCGGCTTGGTACGATACAGACTGGTTCGACCGTCCTGATGCGCATGGCGGCGAGATGGGTGCCGCTCTCGTGTCGGCCAATATCGCACCCCATGCGCCGCAAACCGAGCGGTGGAACACGCTATGGATGTTCATGCAGTCCGGCCCGGGGGTTTTTCGTGGCGATCTCACCTTCTATACGCGCGACGACAGTCTGGTCTCACGCCTATCGATGATCGACACGCAAAAAACACCTGTTCATATGTTATGCGGGGAATATGATCTAACCTGTACGCCGGCCGATGCGATGCGGACCACTTGTGCGATGAAGGGCGCCACGATCGCTATCATGGAAGAGTTGGGTCATTTCCCGATGAGCGAGAACCCGAAGGCATTCCGGCCATATTTCGCGGATGCGCTCGCGCGAATGCTCGGATAGATGGCGAACGGTCGCGACGATGCGATGGATCTCAGGCGGCTGGCCTATTTCGTCGCTGTTGCCGAAGAATTGCATTTCGGCAGGGCCGCGTCGCGGCTCACCCGCCTTCCACGTGTGCTGCGGCTCGATTCCCAGCGCGCTGCTGATTTCAGCCGGGTCGATACCGGGGTGGCGAATCCGCAGCGACAGGGTGAATTCGTAGGCGTTCATGGGGAATTTACTTCTGTGGGGAAGCACATAGTGGAGTAAAGTCGATCGTATCCATATCCGGAGGTCCCTTGGCCAAGCCGAACTATCATCACGCCAGACGACAGAGAGAGCTCGCACGAAAGACCAAGCAGCAGGAGAAGCAGCAGAAGCGCGCGGCCGCTCGCGAGGAGCCTACTGCAACGGACAGCGTCGAGCCCGCGCCAGCGCTCGACGGCGTTGCTCCGCAGGATCCCAACTCATTGAGCGGTAAATGAGACTTTCCCCGTTGAGTCCGGAGGCCGCGAGGCAGGAACGGCGTGAGCGTTGGCGTCGCGATCGCAACGCTGCGCAGACACTGCGCTCCGCGTTTCCGAAGGTTGCGCAATTGCGTGTCGACCTGACTTTCCATGGTACGGGCCCGACCACGCCCGCATCCCAGTCGCACGTGTTGCATCCGCCCGCACGGGCGTTCTTTGGTTTTCCGTGTCCTTATGCGGATTGCGACGGTCACTTCGACCTCAGCGCCATCGCGACGGCGGCGTTAGGCGGAGCGGTGCATCTCACCGAAGGCGCGCTCGACTGCGTCGGCCTGCGGGCACGCGACCACGCCAGAAAACAGACGTGCAGCCTGCATCTGGAT
>Ga0137415_10000258_pt1 | contig 47577 bp, 43 predicted proteins | sample CZODoug3_1_1_16f_FD_183082 | JGI IMG/M metagenome (GOLD analysis project Ga0137415, IMG submission 183082) | Vadose zone soil fungal communities from Angelo Coast Range Reserve, California, USA - CZODoug3_1_1_16fungal (Hybrid Assembly) | ecosystem: Environmental > Terrestrial > Soil > Vadose...
TCGGCGCCCCGGACCAGGCCGATCGGGCAGGTCAGGGTGAGCGAGACGTCGGCGGCCGGGTCGCGCAGCACCAGGAACGCGGTACCGGTACCGGGTCGCGCGTTGACCTGGGTGAGCTGGCCCTCCACCCACACCGCGCCCAGCCGGTCGATCCAGCCGGCCACCTTGCGGGCCACGGTACGCACCGGCCAGGGCTGTTCCGGCGTGGTTGCGGGGGTCGGGTCGGTCAACGCCCGGCGACGCTGGTGATCCGGTTGCTGAGCATGGTGACGTACGGCGGCCGGTCCTGGTGGCTCGTCTCCCAGGCCAGCAGCTGCTCCAGCTGCGCCAGGCTCAGCGCGCGGAACCGGCCGCGCAGCTGCGGCAGGCTCCACGTCTCGTACTCGGCCAGCCCGGGCGGCCCGGACGGCGCCGGTACGGCCTTCGCGGGCTTGCTCGCGGTCGGCTTGGTTGCGGCGGGCTTGCTCGCGGTCGGCTTGCTCGCGGTCGGCTTGGTCGACGTGGGCTTCGCGGCGGTGGGCTTGCCGGCAGCGGCCTTCTCAGCCGGCGGCTTGGCGGCAGCGGGCTTGGTCGCCGGTTCACGGGCGGCGGGCTTGCTGGCCGGCTCGGCCTCGGCCGGGGCGGACAGCTCCGCCGAGGCGGCCAGCCCGTTGCCCGGGTGCTCGGCCGGCGGGCGCGGCACCGGCAGCCCGGAGCGCTTCCGCTGGGCGAACGCGTCCGACTCGAAGATGTCCTCGGGTTCCGGGTCGGGCAGGATCCGCACCGGCGTGACCTTGGGCGGCCTCGGCGTGTCGACCGCGCGCAGCCCGTTGCTCAGGCCGTTGCCGACCCCACCGAGGCCCCCGCCGCGCGGCGGCAGATCCTCGTCCTCGTCGAACCGCGCCCACGCCGGCGTCTCGGGTACCGGCCGGAGCGCGCCGAGGGCGCGGTCACCCTTGATGGCCAGCTCGGTGATCCGCTGCTGCAGCCGCATGGACGCCTGCAGCGCCCCGCTGACCGCGGTCACGGGCATCTCGGTGAGCTTGCGGGGCAGCTCCTGGACCTCTTCGAGCGCGGTGGCCACCAGGCCGGCGGCGATCCGGATCGGCATCGGCAGCGGTTTCATACCCGCATTCTTACCTGTCACGGCCGGTCTGTGTGCGTCGGGACACGATCTGTGCTAGCCGATCGGCGGGTCAGACCCGTCACTGCGCACGGCGGCGCGCCCGGCCGCCCGCTTACCCTGGAGGCCATGTGTGCGATGTCTGAGCCGTCTGCGCCGTCTTCAGAAGGCAAACGCGTCCTGTTGGCCAAGCCGAGGGGCTACTGCGCCGGGGTCGACCGGGCGGTCATCGCGGTGGAGAAGGCGCTGGAGACGTACGGCGCGCCGGTATACGTGCGCAAGGAGATCGTGCACAACCGACATGTCGTGGAGACCCTCGCGGAGCGCGGCGCAATCTTCGTCGCCGAGGCCGACGAGGTACCCGAGGGCGCCATCGTGGTGTTCTCCGCGCACGGCGTGGCTCCCACCGTGCACATCGAGGCCGCCGAGCGGGGCCTGCGCACGATCGACGCGACCTGCCCGCTGGTCACCAAGGTGCACCACGAGGCGAAGCGGTTCGCCAAGGAGGACTACGACATTCTGCTGGTCGGCCACCACGGGCACGAGGAGGTCGAGGGCACCGCCGGCGAGGCGCCCGACCACGTGCAGCTGGTCGACGGTCCCCGGGATGTGGCGGCGGTCAAGGTGCGTGACCCGGAGAAGGTCGTCTGGCTGTCCCAGACCACGCTGAGCGTCGACGAGACCATGGAGACGGTCCGCCAGCTGCGCGAGCGGTTCCCCGGCCTGCAGGACCCGCCCAGCGACGACATCTGTTACGCCACCCAGAACCGGCAGGTCGCGGTCAAGGCGATGGCCCCGCACTGCGACCTGGTGCTGGTGGTCGGCTCGCAGAACTCGTCGAACTCGAAGCGGCTGGTCGAGGTGGCGCTGACCTCCGGCGCCGGCGCCAGCTACCTGATCGACTACGCCAGGGAGATCGACGAGAGCTGGCTCGCCGGCGTCCGCACGGTCGGCCTGACCAGCGGCGCCTCGGTGCCGGAGATCCTGGTCCAGGGCGTCGTGGACTACCTCGCCGAGCGCGGCTGGGTGGACGTCGAGGAGATCAGCACCGCCGAGGAGTCGCTGACCTTCTCGCTGCCCCGCGAGCTGCGCACCCGGCGCGCCCGCCGCTGATCGGCTAGCTCGGGCGCCCAGCTAGCTCAAGGGCCTCGGGTCCGCGCCGCCGGCGCGGGCGGGGTGCGCTAGCTCGGGCGGGCGCCTCGAGCGGGCGGTCGTTCGCCGGGGCGTCGGTCCGGCGGTGGGCGGCGGTCGGCACCCGGGGGTGGCTCGGCGCGGCGGTCCCTGGTGCGGCGGTCGGGCGGCGGCACCCGGTCCGGTGGGATCCGTTCCGGCGGCGGCCGGCGGTCGGCCGGTGGGCGGGCCCCCGGAGGCAACCGGTCCGGCGGCGGCCTGCGGTCACCCGGCTTGCGTTCGCCGGTGCGGCGCTCGCCCGGTTTGCGTTCGCCGGCGGTGCGGTCGGCGGGCGTGCGTTCGCCGGTGGTGCGCTCGCCCGGTTTGCGTTCGATAGGTGTGCGCTCGCTAGGGGTGCGCTCGGCCGGGCCTCGGTCGGCGCCGGCGCGTTCGGCCGCTGCGCCGCGCTTGCCTCGCTCGCCAGGCTCGCGCCGGCCGGGCCGTCGTTCGCCCGGGCCCCGTTCGGCCGCGGTGGCGCGTTCGGCGGCCGGCCCACGTTCGGTGCCGCCCGTGCGCTCGGCGGCGGAGCGGCGTTCGGGGGCCCGCTCGGCGGCCGGTCGGCGTCGCTCCGGGCGCCCGGCCGGGGGTGGCCCGGATGGCCGCCGGCGGGCCAGCTCCGCGCTGCTCGGCCGCTGCAGGGCGTACCGGACCAGCCCGATGGTCACCGCGAACGCCGTGGTCACCGCCATCGTCGGGAAGCCGTTGAGCAGAGGCGCGCCGATGGAGAGCAGGTGGTCGGTGAGCCCGGCACTGGCGCCGCCGCCCTGCCCGGACAGCAGCACCACCGCCGGCACCGCGACGGCCAGCAGCAGTGGCGGCTGCACCATGGGCCCGAACAGCGCACGCCGCTTCACCCAGCACACCGCCAGCACGCAGCCGGCGAAGTAGCAGCCCTTGAAGATGGCGCCGAGGCCGCTGATCCGGTTGAGGTCGATGAACACGCCTAGCCCGGTGAAGCCGAGCGCGATGGCGATCGCCGCGTAACCGGGCAGGCCGAGCACGCCGCCGAGGATGGACCGCTCGTACACGGGCCATCCGGCGATGGCCGGGCGCGCGGGTTGGCGGGTGGTCACCCGGTCACGGTAGCCCTTCCGCCGCCCGGGACATTTTCGGCCGGGTACCCCGTCTGGTTCGACCCGGTCGGCCCGTGCAGCGCGATCAGTGCCTCGGCGGCGGAGGCGACGAGCTCGGGCGCCTGGAGCTGCCGGGGCGAGCGCTCGACCTGGCCCGGCGCGGGCAGCTCGGCGTCGCTGACCTTGAGCTCGGTGAGCTTGCGCGCGGTGACCAGCACCCGCGACTCCAGCGAGCTGACCGTCCGGTTGTAGCTGTCCACCGCCGTGTCCAGGCTGCGGCCGAGCTTGGCCACGTGGGTGCCCATGGTGGCCAGCCGGGAGTGCAGCTCGCGGCCGAGCGCGTGCACCTGAGCGGCGTTCGCGGCCAGCGCCTCCTGCCGCCAGGTGTAGGCCACGGTGCGCAGCAGCGCGATCAGCGTGGTGGGGGTGGCGATGATGACGTTGTGCGCGAACGCGTGCTCCATCAGCGACGGGTCGGCCCGCAGCGCCGCCTCCAGGAACGGGTCGCCCGGCACGAACAGCACCACGAACTCCGGGCTCGGTTCGAACGTGAGCCAGTACGTCTTCGAGGACAGCGAGTCGACGTGCGCGCGCAGCTGGCGGGCGTGCGCCGTGAGCCGGTCGGTGTGCACGTCCGGGTCGTTCGACTCGACCGCCTCCAGGTAGGCCGCGAACGGCACCTTGGCGTCCACCACGATCTGCTTGTCGCCGGCCAGGCGCACCACCATGTCCGGCCGGGCGCCGCCGTCCTCGCCGGCGGCGACGACCTGCTGGTCGAAGTCGCAGTGCTCGACCATGCCGGCCAGCTGGACGATCCGCTCCAGCTGCAGCTCGCCCCAGCGGCCGCGGACCTGCGGTGCGCGCAGCGCGTTGACCAGCTGCTTCGTCTCCTCCTGCAGCTGCTTCGAGCTGCGGTGCATCGCGGTGACCTGCTCGCGCAGCCCGGCATAGGCCGATTCGCGGTCCTTTTCCACGGTGTGCAGCTGGCCCTCGACGCGGCGCAGCGTGACCGTCATCGGGTCGAGCATCGCGTTGATCGCCTGCACCCGGGCGGTCGCGTCGCCGTCGGCCTTGGCGGTGAGCGCGGCCGTGACCTCCTTGAGCCGGCCCTCGGCGAGCGTCACGAAGGCCTCGTTGTTGCGGGCCAGCGCGTCGGCCGAGAGCGCTTGGAAGCTCTCCTTCAGCTGGACGTCGCGGTGGGCCAGCAGCCGCTCCCGCTCCATCGCGGCGGTGCGCTCGGCGTCCAGCGCGGCGTTCGCCCCGACCGCCTCGGTCTCGGCGCGGCGGGCCCGCTGCTCGGAGATCGCGGACTGCTCGGTGAGCTCGTTCAGCCGGCGCATCATCGAGTCCCGCTCGACGTGTAGCGCGGCCAGCTCGGAGCGGGTGGCGGCCGACGAGTCGGCCCTGGCCCGTGCCGTCTCGGCGGTGGCCACCCGGTAGCGGGCGCTGATCAGCGCCCAGGCCACCGCGACACCGGCGGCGGCACCGGCCAGCAGGCCGATCAGCAGCATGTTGAGCGCGGTAACCATGTCAACTAGCGTGCCGCCTGCACCGACACTTTCGGGTATGACGCGCCGATCGACCTACTGTTCGAATACGAGCGGCCGCCTCTGATCGGCGGACGGTCGGCCCAGTCACCGCCTTGATCGCCCCACGCCGTCCCTGACCACGCCGGGTGCGCCGGCGCGGTCGTACTCCGTGCGCCAGGTCTCAGTTTTCTTGATCAACAGGTTATCGGCGCGGCGACGGGCCCATATCGCCGAGCTCAACCGCAGCGGCCTTTGTCCTGTGCTCGAAAGCCGCTGGGGTTGAACTCGACATGGTCCAGGTCTGACCGAGCGTCAGTCGGCGAACTCGACACCGGCCAGCCGGGCGTCCCGGTGCGCGGCCAGCCGCTCGGCCTGCGCGGTGACGGACTCGCGCAGTGCCGGCGATGCCACCACCCACGGCTGGACGGCGACCGTGAGCTTCGAGCCCCCCTTGCGCGGCCGCCACGCGCCGACGATGTCGCCGTCGTGCAGCACCGCGCCGGGCCGCCCGAGCACCGGCCACATCGCCTTCGCCCGCAGCGGTTCGGGCAGCACCACCGACCGGTCCCTGGCCTGCAGGAACAGGTCGAACGGCCCGAGCAGCCGGGTGGCGGCCGGGCTCGCGTCGGCCAGCCGGTCGGCGTCCTCGGCCAGCACCCAGGCCGGCGTGCCGTCGACCGAGACCTCGACCGCGTCGGCCGGCCAGCGCGCCTTGACCTCCCGCACCGGCGCGTCCAGGTAGCCGGCGACGTCCTTCGGGCTGGCCGGCCCGAGCAGCCGCAGGTAGGCCCGGATCACGTCGTGCCGCCGCGCCGCGACGGCGTCCGTTGCGAAGTCGGCGATCCGCTCCAGCACCGGCGGCGAGGTGCCGGGTCGCAGCTCCAGCCCGGCGCGCAGCGCGGCCAGCCGGAACGGCATCTCGTACAGGTGAGTGGCGTCGCAGGACCGGCAGAACCGCAGGTAGGGCGCGTCCATCAGGTCGGCCACCCGCCCGGACACGGTGCCCTTCGCCGCCGGCTCGGTGACCACCGCCCGCATGGCAGCTGCGACCGCGTCCAGCGCCTCCAGGCTGCCGATGCCGGCGGCCCTCAGCGGGCGGGCCGCGTCGTAGATCCGCTTGCCGGCGTCGGCCTCGGAGAACGGCGCGACGGCGGCCGCCACTGAGGGCAGGTCGGCCCGCCGGTACAGGTGCGGCGCGCCCCGGACCGTCCACACCGTGGCCAGCTCCCGCTCGGCCAGCTCGCCGACCGCGACGCCGCGCACCGCCAGCGCCCACCGGCCGCCGTCCGGGCCGGTGTCCTGCACGCCGATGTCCAGCACCGCCGTGTCGGCCGCGGCGCCGGACTCCCGGTCCAGCTGCTGGGCGCGCACCCGGAAGCCGAGCACCTGCGCTCGCGTGATCGAGGCGGTCACGTGAGCACCGTAGGGGTCGGCGCCGACACCGTCGAGCAGTTCGCCGACTACCCTGGACCCCCGTGAGTCTCACCCTCGGCATCGTCGGTCTGCCCAACGTCGGCAAGTCAACCCTGTTCAACGCGCTGACGCGGAACGACGTGCTCGCCGCGAACTACCCGTTCGCCACCATCGAGCCCAACGTCGGCGTGGTCGCGCTGCCCGACGCCCGGCTGAACAAGCTGGCGGAGATGTTCAGTTCAGCCAAGATCGTGCCGGCGGTGGTGTCCTTCGTGGACATCGCGGGCATCGTCGCGGGCGCGTCCGAGGGCGCCGGGCTCGGCAACAAGTTCCTGGCCAACATTCGCGAGTCGGACGCCATCTGCCAGGTGGTCCGGGTGTTCGACGACCCGGACGTGGTGCACGTGGACGGCCGCATCGACGCCAAGGAAGACATCTCGGTTATCGAGACGGAACTGATCCTGGCCGACCTGCAGACCCTGGAGAAGGCGATTCCCAGGCTGCAGAAGGAAGCCCGGATGCAGAAAGACCGGCGGCTGGTGTTGGAGGCGGCCGAGGCGGCACGTGAGCTGCTCAACGGGGGCACCACGCTGTTCGCCGCCGGGGTCGACAAGGCACCGCTGCGCGAGCTGACGCTGCTGACCACCAAGCCGTTCCTCTACGTCTTCAACGCCGACGAGGGCGTGCTCACCGACGAGGCCAAGCGCAAGGAGCTGGCCGCGCTGGTCGCGCCGGCCGATTCGGTGTTCCTGGACGCGAAGGTGGAGTTCGAGCTGCTGGAGCTGGATGACGAGTCGGCGGCCGAGCTGCTCGAGTCGATCGGGCAGGACGAGCCGGGCCTCAACGCGCTGGCCCGCGCCGGCTTCCACACCCTCGGCCTGCAGACCTACCTCACCGCGGGCCCGAAGGAGAGCCGGGCGTGGACGATCCGCATCGGCGCGACCGCTCCGCAGGCCGCCGGCGTGATCCACACCGACTTCGAGAAGGGCTTCATCAAGGCCGAGATCGTCTCCTACGACGACCTGGTGGAGACCGGCTCGATGGCGGCGGCCAAGGCGGCCGGCAAGGTCCGCATGGAGGGCAAGGACTACGTGATGGCCGACGGCGACGTCGTGGAGTTCCGCTTCAACGTGTAGGGGGCGAATCTCGGAGAGACGAAGGCGCCGTGACGCACATCCCGGAAGGCGTGCGCAGCGCGCTGCGGCTCGAGCTGCACTGACGGGCCGCCGCACACATCCCCGTACCGCCGCACACAGGTTGGGCGGTGTGTGCGGCGATACGGCGGTGTGTGCGGTGCGTGTCGTGCCGTACCGGGCGCACGGTTCGAAGGCGTGGCCGCCTGAGCCCCACCGGTCAAGGAAGCGGGGTTGCGCTTGCGCGGGGCGCGGGAAGTCGGTATGCCGAACGTCCGAGCTGGAGGAGGACGCCATGTCAGCCATGCGCACCGAGGAGCTCCCGGAGACCGACCTGATCCGCGAGCTGGAACACCTGCACCGCACCCGGCACGACACCTTCCTGCACGGCGCCCCGCACGCGCTACGTGAGCACAGCAACCGGACCGGCGAGCTCGAACAGGAGTACCTGCGCCGGCATCCCGAGCGCGAGGTCGACCCGGCCCGGACCCGGTCCGGTGCCCGCGGCGAGTAGCCGGCCAGCGCAGCGCCCGCGGCGGGTCAGTTCGACGGGGCCTTCTTGCGCAGGTTCGCGAGCAACAGCTTGGCCGCGCCGGTGGCCTGCTGGCAGGCGATGCCGTGGTTGATGTTCGGGTAGTCGCCGCGCCGATTCACGTACTCGACGGACAGGGTCTGGCCGGCCGCGACGTCGAGGAACAGCTCGCAGCTGAGCCCCGGGTCGGCCGAGTCGGAGGTCGTCTGCACCGCAGGGAAGCCGTCGATCAGCCCGATCTGCGCGCCGGTGGCGGACCGCAGCGCGGCGTCGGCACCACGCCGGACGACCGCGAGCGCCACCCAGTTGTTGTCCGGGTGACCCGACGGGTCGGTCCACCGGCAGCCGGCGCTGGACAGGGAGTCGGCGCCGTCGTTGACCGTGCCGGGGCTCACCCCGAGCTGCGCCTGGTCGGCGCCGGTGAGCAGGTCACAGGGGTTGACGCCATCGAGCCGGAGGTCGGTCGGGCGGGGCGGCAGGGCGCGCGCGGACGGCGTGCTGGACGCGACTGAGGAGGCCGGGGCCTCGCTCTGCGAGGACACATTGGGCGGCGTGTCGCAGCCGGCGAGCCCGATCAGCAGGGTGGTGCCGAGCGCGAGGGTGAGCCAGCCGGGGAGTCGAGTGGTCACGACGAGCACCATAGAGGCCCGCTCATGAGAGCCTCGAAGTGGTCTACCGGGGGTGCCCGGGCGTCAGCGTCGGGGTGCCTGGTGGCGTTCGCGTTCCCGCAGGTCACGCCAGCGTAGGTACTCGATGCGAATGGACGCGACGGCGAACCCGGCCAGGATCAGCACCACCCACCACGCGTACGCCGGCCAGCCCCGCGAGATGAGCAGCACGGTGACCGCGACCAGGGCGAGGACCGGGGTGATCGCGAACAGCCCCGGGCGGGGTCGAAACGGCACGGCTGGAGCCTAAACCGTGGCGGCGAGCAGCACCGCGTCCCGGGTGTCCTTGCGCTCGTGCTCGGCGAACGACGGGGCCGCGCAGAGGAACAGCGTGCGCCCGTCCGCGCCGCCCAGCGCGCAGGCGTACACCTGCAGGTCGCCGCTGGACACCTCGTCCACGATCTTGCCGCCCTCGGCCACCCGGATCGCCCGGTGGTGGTCGGCGTCGGTGACCCAGACCGTGTCGTCCGGCGCCGCGCAGATCCCGTCCGGCACGACGCTCAGCGTGGCAAGCACCTGGCCGAGGTCGTCGCCGGTCGGGAAGGCGCCGAAGGTGGCCCAGTCGCGCCGTTCGAGCAGCTCACCGCCCGCGCCGACGGTGTACCCGCCGAGCCGGTTGCCGAACGACTCGGCCACCACCAGCGTGGCCCCGCCGTCCACCAGTGCCATGCCGTTGGGGAAGGCGAGGCCGTCGGCGGCGACCTGGGCCTTGCCGTCCGGGTCGATCCGCACCAGGTTGGCGGTACGCAGCGGCGCACCGGACATCAGGTCGAAGCCGAAGTTGCCGACGTAGGCCCGGCCGGCGTCGTCCACCAGCATGTCGTTGAGGTGGCCGGTGGTCAGCCCGGTCAGGTCGGCGTGCTCGACCAGCGCGCCGTCCGGCTCCAGGCGCAGCACTCGCCGGTCCCGCATGGAGACCACGAGCAGCCGGCCGTCCGGCAGCCAGCCCAGCCCGGACGGCTGCTCGGGCACCTCGACGACCGTCTCCACCTGCCCGGACTCGTCCACGGTCAGGACCCGCCGGGTGTAGAAGTCGGACAGCCAGAGCCGGCCGTCCCGCCACCGGGGGCACTCCAGGAAGCTGAAACCGTCCGCCACAGTGCGCACCGTCGTCACGCCGCTGATCCTGGCACGGTCCGGCGGTTGCCGCCCGGTCCAGCCGAGGGGTGGCGTCAGTTGCCGCCGGAGTCGCCGCCGTCGTCCCCGTTGTCCCCGCCGCCGTTGTCTCCGCCGTTGTCTCCGTTGTTGTCTCCGTTGTCGCCGCCGCCGTTGTCCCCGTTGTCCCCGCCGGAGTTATCGTCGCCGGAGTTGTCGCCCCCGTCGTCGGCCGCCGCGTGCACCTGGACCTCGTTGCCGACCTGAAGACTGTTGAACCAGGCCTCCGCATCGGCCGGGTTGAGGTGAATGCAGCCGGCCGACGCCTTGGCCGGGTCGCCGGAATGGAACGCGATTCCGCCGTCCTCGAAGAACACCGACCACGGCATGGGTGCGTCCTGGCCGTTCGGCATCTTGAACTCGTTGCTCTTGTGGTCCTTGTCCTTGAGCAGGACGTGGAACGTCCCGGGCGGGGTCTCCGCGCCGTCGCCGCCGGAGCTGATCGCCACCGGGCCGCGGATGATCGTGCCGTTCTGCATCAGCCAGGCCTTTTGGTCGGCCAGGTCCACGCAGGCGCGGGCGGTCGCGGTGCACGGCGTGCCCGCGATGGTGTCCGATCCGGCGTCGTCGGCGAACGCGGTGCCGGCGAAGGCCGCGCCGGCCAGGCAGGACATGCCGAGCACGGTGGCCGAGAGGAAGGCGACACGACGGTTCACGGACGGGAAATGCCTGCTCATTCGTACCTTTTCTCAGCCTGAGCGGGCAAAACCCGCCGCACGAATCCGACTCGCCTCTATCTGAATAGACGCGCACAGAGCCATACAGATGCGCGCCGCCACTACTACGGGGGAGCGGAGTGGTGTCGCGCCGGATGACTGTCTCATATGCGGTCAGTGACGGATCGAGCGGAGTCGGTCACGCGGGGTAGTTGTCGGGCGGCCCTGGAACTGGTCGAATGTCGTGGGCCGGCCGGTCGCTTTCACTGGATCGGGTCGCGTTTCGGTCGTGGTGTTACTGATCGTCGTGAGGTAAGCGAGATTGCGGTGCGTGCGGGTGGCCCGGTGTCGATCATCGCCTGCTGAGGCGCTCACAGTTATCGGCGCGGCGTCGACCGGGCGTCGGCGAGCTGCTCGATCACCTGCGCCACGTGCTCGACGAACCGCTCCTTGGACACCTCGGGTTCCTCGCCGCCGCCGGGGCGCAGCCAGCGTGGATACAGGAATGCCAGCGCGCCGAAGATGGCGAGGGCGTTGAGCTCCACGTCGGTGTCGTCGAGCGCGGTGTCGTCGAGCGCGGCGGCGGGCGGCGGGGCGTCGGGCGGCGGGGCGTCGTCCGAAAGGTGGGCGGGCAGACCGCGGTTGCGCAGTGTCGCCGCGATCGGCCCGGTGAACTCCGCGATCAGCTGGGCGCCCCGGCTGGCGAGCGCGGGGGTGGCCTGCGACTCGCTGAACATCACCCGGCCGCGCCTGCGGTCGGCGAGCACGAAGTCGGTGAACGCACGCACGCCGTGCCGGATCAGCGGGCCGAGCTGTGGGGGCGCGGCGCGTACGGCGGCCAGCAGCGTGTCCCTGGCCTGCAACACGACCAGGTCCAGCACCTCGATGAGCAGCTCGTCGACGTGGCCGAAGCTCTCGTAGAAGTACCGCTCGGTCAGGCCGGCCTGGCGGCAGACCCCGCGCATGGACACCGCGTGCGCCCCCACCGTGCCCATCAGCTCCAGGCCGGCCTCGACCAGCTGGGCCCGCCGGGCCGCCACCCGGTCGGCCGGTTCGCGACCGCGCCAGCGGCGTTGCACCCCGCTCGCCGGGTCCGACCTGGTCGCCATGCCCGGCATCGTGCCAGGCAGTGTTGACATCACTTGATGTTGACAGCGCATGATGTCTAAAATACCGCGAGAGTCGCACGCTGAGGAGGCCCCCGTGTCCGAGATGCTCGATCGCACCGCGCCGGCATCGCTCGGCCCGGACTCGCTGACCTGGCGCCGCTTCGGGGACCTGCGCATCGCGCTACTGATGGTGTGGGCGGGCACGCTGCAGGCGATGCATCCGGTGATCAGTACCGCGTTGCTGGAGCACTCCGACGTGTTCGAGAACCCGGTGGGCCGGCTGCTGCGTTCCGGCGGGCCGATCGTCGACGTGGTCTACGCGGGGGCGCCGGCCGCGGCTCGGGTGCGCGGCTTCCACCGGGGGATCGAGGGCGTGGACGAGCGTGGCGAGCGGTACCACGCGCTGCACCCGGAGCCGTACTTCTGGGCGCACGCGACCTTCCTGAACATGCAGTACGTGGTCGCCGAGTACTTCGCCGAGCCGCTCGGCGACGCCGACAAGGAGCGGCTCTACCAGGAGTCGATCCGCTGGTACGCCCAGTACGGGCTGTCGATGCGCGACGTGCCGCCGGACTACCCGGCGTTCCTGCGGTACTGGGAGCACACCGTCGGCGAGGTGCTCGTCGAGTCCGGGGCCATCCGACGCTCCGCGCTGCACGGGGCCGGCCCGGTGCCGCCGCCGGTGCCATGGATCCCCCGGCCGCTCTGGACGCTGTTCGGCGGTCCGCTGGTCGGGCTGGAGATATGGCTGGCCAGGGGGCTGTTGCCGGCGGCCGCGCGGGACCGGCTCGGCTGGAGCTGGTCCGCGCGCGAGGAGCGGAGGCTGCGGCGGTTCGGTCGCGCGGTGCGCACGGTGTTCCGGCTGCTCCCACCCGCCTACCGGCTGGCCCCGACCCCCAGGCGCGCGTTCCGCTCCGCCGGCGTACGCCCCTGACGCCCGCTGGTCACCGAGCTACGCCACGCTGCGATGCCGACGTGGTGGCCCGTCCGCCCGATGTCACTGGCCGCGCGGCACCCGGAACCGCGGGTGGGTCGTGGGTTCGCCGGCGACCGAGCGTGCACAGGGTGCGTCACACCTGGATGCGAGGTGGCTGGAATGCGGTCGCGGCGATCAGCTCGCCGAAGCGCCGGACGACCTGGCGGTGATACTCGCCGATCAGGGCCTCGTGGGCGAGCGGTTCGGTCGGGCCGGCCGGCACGCCCCGCTGCCAGGTGCGCAGCAGCTCGCGCCAGATCAACACGTGCTGGGCCGGTCCGACCGGGTCGTAGAAGGCGCCGGCCGCCTCGGGCACCCCGATCATCATCTCGCCGATGGAGTTGAACATGGCGAGGAACACGACCTGGCCCGCGGCGGCCAGGATCATGCGCAGCGCGTGCAGCTCGGCCTGCATGACCTCGGTGAGGTCCGGCTCGGGGCCGCTGGCCAGTAGTTCCAGTCGGTCGATGGCCCGGCTGGCGGGTGCCGGGTCGTAGCGGCGCGGGTCGGTCAGGATGGCGCGCAGCGTCGCGAACAGCACCGTCTGGTCGGCCTCGATGATGTCGGAGAAGATCTTGAGGGCGGTGTCCGGCAGCTGTCGGGAGAAGCGGAACACGTAGCGCCAGGTCTCGACGCCGCCGTAGAGCCGGATGTCCCGGACGGTGTGGCCGAGGCCCCGGCGGGCGTCGGCGAACCCGGCCGAGACCAGCCGGCCCAGCACCACGTTCGCGGTCGGCGCGCTGATGTCGAACTCGGCGGCCACCTGGCGGACCGACGGCATGATCTCGCCGGGCGCATAGCGGCCGGCGGCGATCCGGTACGCCAGCTGGTCGACGACCTTGTCGACGACGCTCGGTCTTGGCACAGGCTTCCTTCCGCGCGGCGGGGCCGGTCCGCTCCCAGGCACCCGACGAGAGTAGTCGACCCGGCCGGCTGGCCCGTAGCCGTGCACCCTACCTATTTACTCACTGTCTAATACAGTTTAACCTCACGTTTTCGTGACCGACGAGGAGGCGCGGACGGTGCCGGTGCACGCGGCGCGGAACGGACCCGGGGAACCGGTGCCCGACGGCGAGTTCTGGCCGGGCGCCGGGGACTCGGCCGGCGGCTACCTGGCGTTCGCGGTAGCGCCGCGGGCCGCCGGCGAGGGGCTGCCGACACCGGCCGACCTGGCCGGGCTGGCGCCGGTGCTGCTGCAGGCCGGCGCAGTCGAGGTGCTGCGCCAGGCACCGCACAGGCGCTGGCCGGCGTCGCACAGGGGCCGTCCGGCACCGCGCCGGCGTCGCCAGACACAGCACAGGGGAAGGAGAGCGCTGCATGATCGACCACGAGGTGGTGGTGATCGGGGCCGGGCCCGGCGGGATCGCGGCCGGCGCGATGCTCAAGATGGCCGGGTTCCGGGACTTCGCGATCTTGGAGCGGGCCGGCGAGTTCGGCGGCAGCTGGCGGGACAACCACTACCCCGGCATCGGCGTGGACATCCCCGCGCTGGCCTACCAGTACTCCTTCGCCCGCAAGCCGGACTGGGCCCGGCTGTTCCCCAAGGGCGCCGAGGTCAAGGCGTACCACGAGCGGGTCGCCCTGCGGTTCGCGCTGGATAAGCACGTCCGCTTCGGCGTCGACGTGGCCCGCGAGGTGTGGGACGACGAGCACCACCTGTGGCGGCTGCACCTGCGCGGCGGCGGCACCGTGACCGCGCGGTTCGTGATCAGCGCGGTGGGCGCCTTCCTGAACCCGCGCGAGGACGTCGGCATCCCCGGCCTCGGCGACTACGCGGGCACGCTGCAGCGCCCGGCCGCCTGGGACCACGGCTTCGACCACACCGGGCGGCGCGTCGCGGTGATCGGTACCGGGGCCAGCTCGGTGCAGATCACCCCGGCGATTGCCGGCGAGGTCGCCGCGCTGACGGTGTTCCAGCGCACCCCGGTCTGGTGCCTGCCCAAGCCCGACGTGGAGCTGGCGCCGTGGTTCCAGCGCGCGCTGGCCGTGCCGGGCGTGGCCGCCGGGCTGCACGGGGTCGGCCTCGGCGGCATGCAGCTGCTCACCAGCTTCGTCAGCCGGACCCCGCCCGCGCTGGCCAGGCCGGTCGTCCGGGCGGCCGACCAGGCCGCGCTGGCCCTCTACGCCCGGTACATCCGCCGGGTGGTGCACGACCCGGCCACCGCCGAAGCGCTGACCCCCCGCTACGGCCCGCTGACCAAGCGCCCGACGATCTCCAACGACTACCTGCGTGCGTTCAACCGGGACAACGTCACGCTGGTCACCGCCGGCATCGAGCGGTTCACCGAGAAGGGCATCCGTACGGCCGACGGCGTCGAGCACGAGTTCGACATGATCGTGCTGGCCACCGGCTACGAGCTGTTCTCCGACCCGGAGAGCTACCGGCCCGGCATGATCGTCGGCCGGGACGGCTTCGACCTCGGCGAGTTCTACCGCGAGCACCACCTGCAGGCCTACGAGAGCGTGGCGCTGCCCGGGCTGCCCAACCGCTGGAAGCTCACCGGGCCGTACTCCTGGACCGGCACCGGCTGGCACTTGCTCGTCGAGCTGAACGCCCAGCACGCGATCCGGGCGATCGGGGAGACCCGCCGGCGCGGCGCCACCCTCGCCGAGGTGCGCCAACCCGCGCATGACGCCTACCACGCCGAGGTGCTCCGGCGGAACCAGGTGATCCAGTACTACTTCACGGTGCAGAACCGGGGCGTGCGCACCTACTACGTCAACTCCCAGGGCGAGTCGGTGTACGTCCGGCCGTCCAGCGTGCTGGAGGCGCGCCGCCGCTCCCGCACCTTCCCGCTCGACGACTACCGCTACCGGACCGTCCGCGAGAGGACCCCAGCATGAGCCGCCCAGTGATCGACCCCGAACACGCCGTCGTCGCCGTGACCGGCGGGGCCAGGGGCATCGGGCGGGCCACCGCGCACGCCTTCGCGGCCCGGGGTGCCCGCGTCGCGATCGGCGACCTGGACGCGACCGCGGCTGAGGCGGTCGCCGCCGAGCTCGGCTCCGGGGCGCTGGCCTACCGGCTCGACGTCGCCGACCCCGACTCGTTCGCCGAGTTCCTGGACAAGGTCGAGGCCGACCTCGGACCGGTCGATGTGCTGGTCAACAACGCCGGCGTGATGCCGGTCGGACCGTTCCTGGACGAGTCGCCCGAGGTGTCGGCCACCCAGATGAACGTCAACTTCTGGGGCGTCTACCACGGCATGCGGCTGGCGGCGGAGCGGATGCGCCCGCGCGGGCGGGGCCACATCGTCAACGTCACCTCCGGCGCCGGCAAGATGATCCTGCCCGGGCTCTCGGTCTACTCGGCCACCAAGTTCGCCGCGACCGCGCTGAGCCGGGCCGTCGGCGAGGAGCTGCGCCCGCACGGCATCACGGTCAGCGCGGTGCTGCCGGTGGCCGTCGACACCCAGCTCACCGACGGCATCCCGCTGTACCACCTGCCCCGGTTCGTCACCCGGCTCGGCCTGATCCAGCCCGCCGAGGTAGCCGACGTGATCGTCGGCACGCTGCGCCGGCGCCCCTCGGTGACCGGGGCGCCGCGCTGGATCGGGCCGCTGCTCGATCTCGTGCAGCTCGTGCCGCCGCCCGTGCTGCGGCTGGCCCGCCAGCTGGCCAGGGCGGAGATCACCATGGGCCCGATCGACCGGGCGGCCCGCGCGGAGTACGACGGCCGAATCACCGGGCAGCTGCGCCAGGTACCGTGAGCAGGTGCAGCCGGTAGATCCAACGCAGCAACCAGCGGGGCCGGCCTCGGTCGTTCTCGTGGTCGACTTCGGGGCGCAGTACGCCCAGCTCATCGCCCGCCGCGTCCGGGAGGCGCAGGTCTACTCCGAGATCGTGCCCTCGGACACCCCGGTGGCCGACATCGTGGCCCGCAAGCCGGCGGCGGTGATCCTGTCCGGTGGCCCGTCCAGCGTGTACGCGGACGGCGCGCCGGCGGTCGACCCGGAGCTGTTCCGGGCCGGGATCCCGGTGCTCGGGCTGTGTTACGGCTTCCAGGCGATGGCCCGCGCGATGGGCGGTGAGGTCGCCCCGGACGGCACCCGCGAGTACGGCCGCACCGAGCTGACCGTGTGCTCGGGCGCGGAGGGCGTGCTGCACGGCGGGCTGCCGGCGCGCCATCCGGTGTGGATGAGCCACGGCGACTCGGTGGTCCGCGCGCCGGAGGGGTTCACCGTGACGGCGTCCTCGCAGCGCGCCGCGGTGGCCGCCTTCGAGGACACCGACCGCAGGCTGGCCGGCGTGCAGTACCACCCCGAGGTCGGCCACTCGCCGCATGGCCAGGAGGTGCTGCGCCGGTTCCTGCGCGACATCGCCGGCATCGCGCCGTCCTGGACCACGGCGTCCATCATCGATGACACGGTGGAGGCGATCCGGGCGCAGGTCGGCGACGGTCGGGCGATCTGCGGGCTGTCCGGCGGGGTCGACTCCGCGGTGGCCGCCGCCCTGGTCCAGCGCGCCATCGGTGACCAGCTGACCTGCGTGTTCGTCGACCACGGGCTACTGCGCTCCGGCGAGCGGGAACAGGTCGAGCGGGACTTCGTGGCCGCCACCGGCGCAAAGCTGCACACCGTGGACGCCCGCGAGCGGTTCCTCGACGCGCTGGCCGGCGTCACCGACCCCGAGCGGAAGCGCAAGATCATCGGCCGGGAGTTCATCCGGGTGTTCGAGGCGGCGACCGCCGAGGTGGCCGGGCGTAGCGCCAGCGGAGCACGCACCGGGCGTAGCGCCAGCGGAGCACGCATCAGTACCGCCGAGGAGCACGTCGGTTTCCTGGTGCAGGGCACGCTCTACCCGGATGTGGTCGAGTCCGGCGGCGGCACCGGAACGGCGACGATCAAGAGCCACCACAACGTCGGCGGGCTGCCAGACGACCTCGAGTTCGCGCTGGTCGAGCCGCTGCGCGCACTGTTCAAGGACGAGGTCCGCCGGGTCGGCGCCGAGCTCGGGCTGCCCGACGAGATCGTCTCCCGGCAGCCGTTCCCCGGCCCCGGCCTCGGCATCCGGATCATCGGCGAGGTCACCGAGGACCGGTTGGTCACGCTGCGCGCCGCCGACGCGATCGCCCGCGACGAGCTCACCGCCGCCGGGTTGGACAAGGAGATCTGGCAGTGCCCGGTGGTGCTGCTGGCCGACGTGCGCAGCGTCGGTGTGCAGGGCGACGGGCGCAGTTACGGCCACCCCGTGGTGCTGCGGCCGGTCAGCTCCGAGGACGCGATGACCGCCGACTGGACCCGCCTGCCCTACGACGTGCTGGAGCGCATCTCCACCCGGATCACCAACGAGGTCGCCGAGGTCAACCGGGTCGTGCTCGACGTGACCAGCAAGCCGCCGGGAACGATCGAATGGGAGTAGGCCGGCTGCGGGACATCTACGCGCGCCCCGAGCGCGTGCTGTCCGTGGAGTTCTGGCCGCCCAAGACCGAACGCGGTGAGCAGAACCTGTTCGGCGAGCTGGAGCGGCTGCGCAAGCTGAACCCGGCGTACTGCTCGATGACGTACGGCGCGGGCGGCTCGACCAGGGACAAGACGGTCGAGCTGGTGCACCGGATCGAACGCGAGCACGGCGTGGACATGATGTGCCACCTGACGGTGGTCGACCAGTCCCGGGCCGAGGTGCGCGGGGTGCTGGACCGGCTCGAGACGCTCGGGGTGCGCAACATCATCGCGCTGGGTGGTGACCCGGCGCCCGGCGCCGAATGGGCGCCGCACGCCGACGGGTTCGGGTACGCGGGCGAGCTGGTGGCCGAGGCGGTTGACCGGTTCTCCGTGGCGGTCGCCGGCTTCCCCGAGGTGCACCCGCGCGCGCAGAGCCGCGAGTCGGACCTGCGCCACCTCAAGGAAAAGGTCGACGCCGGCGCCTGCGTGGTGATCACCCAGCTGTTTTTCGACAACAACGACTACTACCGGTTCGTGGCCGACGCCCGGCGGATCGGCATCGAGGTGCCCATCGTGCCGGGCATGCTGCCGATCCGGTCCGCCGGGCAGGCCCGCCGGTTCACCGCCATGTGTGGCGCGCGGATCCCTCCCGCGTTGGAGCGGCGGCTCGCGGCGGTGCAGGACGACGACGCGGCGGCCGTCCGGCTGGGCATCGACTACACGACCGAGCAGTGCGAGCAGCTGCTCCAGTTCGGCGTACCCGGCTTCCACTTCTACTCCCTCAACCAGGCCGACGCCCTCCTGGAGATCCACAGCCGCCTGGAGCTGTAGCTCGCGCGGCACGGGATGGTGTGGGCCGGCGCGGTGGCGGGCCGGCGGGGTGGTGGGCCGGCGCGGGGGTGGGGCCGGCGTCGGGTGGCCGGCTCGGCGGTGGTGGGCCGGCGCGGTGGTGTTCCCGTTCTGGTTCGCGCACCTTGCGTGGTTCTCGCGCATGGTGCGAGGTGTGCGGGAACCCTGGAAGGTGCGCGGCGTGGTTCCGGGAGGTGCGCGGGAACCCTGGAAGGTGCGCGGCGTGGTTCCGGGAGGTGCGCGGGAACCCTGGTAGGTGCGCGGGAATCGGCGTGGTGGCGGAAGCGCGCGGCTGGTGGCGGGCGCTCGTCGGCTTGCACACGGCTTGTGCACGTGGCGCACACGTTCTAGCTGGTGCGGTGGTTTGCGCGGTGCGGTGTTTTGGGCGGTGCGGTGGTTTGGGCGGTGCGGTGGCGGCGTGGCGCGCGCCGTCGTTGGCTCGCACACGGTGTGTGGAGGCGCCACATAGGTTCTAACTCGTGTGCCGCGTCGCGACGGCGTGTGCGGCCATGCTGGAACTTGTGTGCGGCTGCCGGAGCTCGTGTCCGGCGCCAGAACCCATGTGCGGCGGCGGCAACTTGTGTGCCACGTCGAGAAGCCATGTGCGGCGGCGGCAACTTGTGTGCCACGTCGGGACGGCGTGTGCGGCCTCAGGCGTGGGCGGCATCTGGACGGCGCGTCAGCGGGGTGAGGTGTCCACCCGGTAGCGGATCAGGCGCGAGCTGTTGCCGACCACGGCGACCGAGGACGCGTTGTGCAGGATCGCCGCGACGACCGGGGACAGCGCGCCCGCCGCCGACACCACCAGCCCGGCCGCGTTGACCGCGATGGACAGCCCGTAGTTCTGCCGGATCAGCCCGATGCTGCGCCGGCCGAGGTCGCGCAGCTCCAGCAGCGTGGTCAGGTCGTCCCCGGCCAGCGCCACGTCGGCCGTCTCCACCGCCACGTCCGTGCCGCCGACGCCCATGGCGATGCCGATGTCGGCCAGCGCCAGTGCCGGGGCGTCGTTGGTGCCGTCGCCGACCATTGCCACCGTGTAGCCCTCGGCGCGCAGCGTCCGCACCACGTCCTGCTTCTCCTCCGGCAGCACCTGCGCGCGGAACTCCTCGATGCCCAGCTCGGCGGCCACCGCGGCGGCCGTCTCCGGGTGGTCGCCGGTGAGCAGCACGATCCGCTTCACCCCGTCGGCCCGCAGCGCGTCCAGCACCTGGCGCGACTCCGGCCGCACCGTGTCCCGCAGCGAGACCAGGCCGACCAGCGTGCCGTCCACCGCGAGCAGCAGCGGCGTCTCGGTGGCCCGCTGCAGCCGCCGCACCCAGTCCGCCGCGCGTCGGCTCACCGGCACACCCTGGCGGCGCAGCAGCTCCCGCGAGCCGATCAGCAACGCGGCGCCGTCCTTGAGCACCCGCATGCCCTGGCCGAGCAGCACCTCGCACTCCTCGTGCGGCGGGATCGCGATGTGCCGTTCCTCGGTGGACCGGATCACCGCCTGCGCCAGCGGGTGCCGCGAGTGGATCTCCGAGCTGGCCGCGTAGGCGAGCACCTGCTCCGGGGTCCAGTCGTCGTTGAAGGAGACCACGTTGGTCACCACGGGGCGGCCCAGCGTGAGCGTGCCCGTCTTGTCGAACACGATCGCGTCCACCCGGCCGGCCGCCTCCAGGTGCGCGCCGCCCTTGATCAGGATGCCGCGCCTGGCGCCGTTGCCGATGGCCGCGCTGATCGCCGTCGGCGTGGACAGCCCCACCGCGCACGGGCACGCCACCAGCAGCATCGTCATCGCCCGCCGGACGTCGCGGGTGACCAGCAGCGTGAGCCCGGCCAGCGCGAACGACGTCGGCACGAAGCGGCGGGAGAAGTTCTCCCCGACGGTCTGGATCGGCGCGCGGTCGGACTGCGCCTGCTCGACGCGCGCGATGATCCGCCCGATCGCGGTGTCCCGGCCGACCGCCGAGGCGCGCACCACCAGCCGCCCGCGCAGCAGCACCGAGCCGGCGTGCAGCGCGGTGCCCGGGCCCACCGCGATCGGCAGCTGCTCACCGGTGATCGCGGCCTGGTCGACCACGCCCTCGCCCTCGACCACCACGCCGTCCACCGGCAGGACCACGTGCTCGTGGACCACGACCTCGTCGCCAAGCACCAGCGACTCGATGTCGACCTCGATCTCGATCACGTCGCCGTCCGCGCAGGCGGTGCGCACCCAGGTGCGGGTCTGCGTGCCGGTGAGCAGCTCGGAGATCGCGCGGCGGGACCGGCGCAGGGTGAGGTCCTGCAGATACTCGCCGATGTTCAGCAGCCAGAGCACGGTCAGCGCGACGACGTTCTCGCGCAGCACCAGGCTGGCCACCGTGGCGGCCGACACCAGCGCGTCGGTGCCGGCGCCCCGGCCACCGCCCAGCGAGCGCAGCGCGCCGCGCAGGAACGGGTAGCCGGTGAAGATCGTGACGCCGGTCGCCACCGTGCGGCTGGTGGTGCCCAGCATGGGCGGGCGGCGCAGCCCGTAGCGGCGGAAGCCCAGCGCGGCCAGCGCCACCCCGCCGACGACGAGCCGGGCCAGTTCGCTGGAGCGCACGTCCGCCGAGCGCGGGCTGCGCGCCGAGGTGGCCTCGGGGTCGGCGCCGAGGCCCTTGCCGATGGCCTCGGTCAGCTCGGTGCGGTCGCAGCGGTCCGGGTCGTACCAGACGACCACGTTGCCGGTGCGTGGGTAGGCGTGCACCTGGCGGACCCCGGACACGGCGTCCACCGCGTCCTCGACGGCAACCGCCAGCGCCGAGCTGCCGAGCAGCTCGGGGGTGGCAAAACGGACTCGGCCGGCGGCGTCCGAAACGGTGTGCGGCGGTCGTCCACCGGCCCGCTCCGGCAGCGCGCCGGCCGCCTCAGTGCTCGTGGCCATGCCCATCGGTGGGGTCAGCCGAGGTACCGGAGCTGGGCGGCGGTGTCTGCTCGCCGATCCGGCCTCGGGCCTCGCTGACGATGTCGGCGGCGGCCAGCCGGGCCTTCTCGGCGCCCACCTCGGCGGCCCGCGCGCCGCGCAGGCCCCACGAGGTGACCGCGACGGCGGTGCTGTGCAGCACGTTGCTGCCGGCGGCCCGCTTGACGCCCTCCAGCGCGACCGCGCCGGCCAGGCCGGTGGCCACGATCCCCGCTGCCTTGCCGACGAGCGCGCCGACTATCACGCCAAACCTCCATGAACTCCGGATGACAGCACGGGAACGACGAAGGTGCCCGCGCCCCCGGACTGCCGCGTGATCACAATGGTAGCCATCGTGAGGATGCTGTCCGAACTGGGCTCTCAGCGTGCAAAGTTGACTATATTAGTGGACCCTCGACCGGAAGTTCGAGCACGAACGAGTTATCGGTACCGTAGCTGTTAACATCCGCGGCGTTTCCGAAAGAAGTTGGTGTGTATGGCCGCGCACGGGGCACAGCCGGTACCCGGCGGCGCCGCGAGCGGCCGGGAGCGCGTCGAGCGCGCGGCCTACGACCTGTTCAGCCGGCGCGGGGTCCGCGCGGTCGGCGTCGACACGGTGATCAGCGAGGCCAACGTCGCCAAGATGACGCTGTACCGCAACTTCGACTCCAAGGACGACCTGATCCTGGCCTTCCTGCGGCGCCGCGAGGAGCTGTGGACCAAGGACTGGGTGCGCGCCGAGGCCACCCGCCGGGGCAACACCCCCCGGGAACGGCTGCTGGCCATCTTCGAGATCTTCGACGAGTGGTTCCGCGAGCCGGACTTCGAAGGCTGCGCGTTCATCACCACGATGCTCGAGTTCGCCGACCGGTCCAGCCAGGTGCGCCAGGCCAGCGTCGCGCACCTGGCGGAGATCCGGGCCTTCCTGCGTGAGCTGGCCACCGCCGCCGGCGCGCCGGACCCGGACGGCTTCGCCCGGCAGTGGCACATCCTGATGAAGGGTTCCATCATCGCGGCCGGCGAGGGCGACCCCGAGGCGGCGCTGCGGGCCAGGGAGCTCGGCCAGCTGCTGCTGCGCGAGCGCGGTATGTCCGACTGAGCTAGTGCAGGGCACTAGCCACCCCGCTGCGGGCCCGACCGCTCCGGCGACGACCGCTCGGCGACGACCGCTCAGCGCCTCGGTCCGCCGCGCCGAGGCGGCCGCACGCTGGCGACCAGCAGCAACAGCCCGACCAGCACCGCACCGCCGGCGAGCAGCCAGCGCGGATCGAGCAGCGGCAGCGGTGGCGTCCAGTGGAACAGCGCGGAGCTGGCCGCGGCCAGGCTGATCAACCCCATCACCAAGGTGAGCACGTCGGGGCCCCGCCGCCTCGCCCGCTGGGTGACCGCGACCGCAGAGTGCTCGGTGCCGTCCACCGCGTCGCGCCCGGCGTCGGCACCGGTGTCGTTGCTGCCGCTGGGCAGGTTCGGCTCAGCCACGGCGCACCTCCACGGCGCCGGCCCGCACGGTCACGTCCAGCTCCAGTGCGGGGGGACCGCCCGGGTCGGCGACGACGACGTCCGCCATCGGGCCCTCGCTCCGGCCGCGCTGGCCGAGGCAGTCGACATCGCCCATGTCGGCGTGGCAGTGCACCCGCACATTCAGGTTCGGTGGCAGCAGCACGGTGGCCTGGCCGGCCTCCAGTCTGATCAGGGTGCGCACCGGCTCCGGACCGGCCGAGGCCGGCGGGACCGAGGCCGGCGGGACCGAGGCCGGCGGGACCGAGGCCGGCGGGACCGCGGTGCTCGCCGCCCCGGCCGGCGGCTGGGCCCCCGGCGGCTGGGCCCCCGGCGGCGCGGCCGGCGTTGTCGTCGCGGAGGCGCCCGGCGCCGGCGGGACAGCGGGGGTGGCACCTGGCACGCCGGGCAGCACCGGTGCGCCGGGGACCGGCGCCGCCGGCACCGGGATCTCCGGCGGTGCGCCGGCGGGCCTCGAGCCGGTCGGTACCGAGCCGCTCGGTACCGGCATCCCCGGGACCGAGCCGGACCGCACGGGGCCGGCCGGTGCGTTGAGGTTCAGCCCGCGCAGGTCGAGGGTGATCACCCCGAGGGTGCGCTGGTAGCTGGGCGCAATGTCGTCCAGCGTGGCCGGAGCCGCGCGCAGCTCGCCGGCCCCTTGCCAGTGCCGCACCGGGTTCGTCGTGGCCAGGTAGCTGACCAGCACTAACGGGATGGCGACCGCGATCAGTCCGCGCCCGGAGTGCCGAAACGCGCCGAGCACCAGGCCGATCCCGACCACCGCGAGCATCGCGCCGAGGATCAGCCGGAACCCGCCGAAGCCGCTGCCGGCCAGCACGATCGCGCCGGTCACCCCGCCGGCCAGCAACGCCAGCCCGATGGTGGCCGCGGTCAGCACCGAGCGGCGGCGACCGGGTTCGGGGGTCCCGGGCGCCGGCCCCGGCTCGGGCAGGTCCCAGGCGAACGGGGCCGCGCCGAGCGGATCCCACGCCGGCGGCGCCGACGACGGGGTCCCGCCCGGGTGCACCGCCGTCGAGCTCGCCGCGACCGAGGCGCCCACCGGCCCACCCGCACCCCCGGACAGGTCCGAGGGGGTCACCGACCCGCCGGCCCCGGCCAGGCCCGCGGCATCCAGGCCGCACTCGCTGCGGTTCTGGTGCAACAGGTACAGCAGCCCGCCGAGCACGGCGAGGCCGACCAGCACGCCCGGGTCACCGCTGAGCAGCGAACCGGCCCCGGCCAGGCCGGCCACGATCGCGGCGATCAGCACCACCGGGTGCACACCGCCGCTGCGCCGCGTCAGCAGCCCGGTCGGCGGGTCCCTCGGATCCGTCGGCAGGGTCACCCAGGCGGCCAGGTAGAGCAGGATGCCGACGCCGTAGAAGGCGGCGACCACAAACGCGATCCGGACCAGTACCGGGTCGATGTCGTAGCGGCGGGCGATGGCGGCGGCGACCCCAGCGATCTTACGGTCGCCCTGGCGGCGGCTCGGCCTGGTCAGCCAGATGGCATGCAGCGTGGCGCGAGGCTCGGTGGTCGGACTCATGTGGTCCACCTTCCGGTCGGGCGCGGCATGGTCACATCGGGGCGTAACCCGGAGGCGCCCCTGAGTCTGCCACCGCCCACCGGGGGCGCGGCCCCGACGCACCTCCGGGTCTACCCCGATGAATACCGCACCGGTCCGTGTGAACATGGTCGACGTGAACACCCGACACCCGGGTCGGGCGGCCGCCGCATGAGCAGCGACACCCCACCCGTGCAGGCCCCCGCCGGCCGGCCCACCGAGGTCGAGGCGCCGGGTCCGGCCGCCGCCGCGGCGGCTCCGACGGCGGCGGCTCCGGCCACGGCGGCGGCCCCGGCCACGGCGACGGCACCGCCGGTGGTGCGCGTGCCGCTGCGGCGGCACCGGTCCGGCCGGATGGTGGCCGGCGTGGCCGGCGGCATCGCCGAGCACCTCGGCGTGCCGGTGCTGTGGGTGCGCTCCGGGTTCACCGTGCTGGCCGCGCTGTCCGGCGCCGGCGTGCTCGCCTACGGGCTGTGCTGGATGTTCATCGCGCAGGAGGACGACCGCCGGCGCCGGGTCGTACCGGGTCGGGAACGCCGCCAGGCGCTCGGGCTGGCCGCCGTCGGGCTCGGGGTGGCGATCGCCGCCTCGGCCGCCGGGGACACGCTGGTCGGCTGGGTCGCCGGTCCGCTCGGGGTGGCCGCGGTCGGCGTCGCGCTGGTGTGGCGGGAGGCCGACGAGACCCGCCGGCGGCGCTGGGCGGCTGCCGGGCGCAGCGGCGTGGTGGGTGGCGGGGGCAAGGCGGCCGCGGTGCGGGTGCTGGCCGGCTCGCTGTTCGTGGCGGGCGGGCTGGCGGTATTCCTGCTCGGCCGGCTCGACCTCGGCCAGCTGCAGTTCGCCGTGCTCGCCGTGCTGGCCACGCTGGTCGGCGTCGCGGTGCTCACCGTGCCGTTCTGGGTCCGGCTGTCCCACGAGCTGAGTGAGGAGCGGCGGGAGCGGATCCGGGGTGCCGAGCGCGCCGAGATCGCCACCCACCTGCACGACTCGGTGCTGCAGACGCTCGCGCTGATCCAACGGCAGGCCGAGCAGCCTCGCGAGGTGCGCCGGCTGGCCCGAGGCCAGGAGCGCGAGCTGCGCACCTGGCTGTACGGGCCGACCGGCTACGGGCAGCCCGGCTCGCCACCCGGCCAGGCCGGCACGCCGAGCGCGAGCACGGTCGCCGAGGCGATCACCGCGGCGGCCGCCGAGGTCGAGGACACCTACGCGATCGCGGTCCGCCCGGTCGTGGTCGGCGACTGCGCACTGGACGACCAGCTGGCCGCACTTGTACAGGCCAGCCGGGAGGCGATGGTGAACGCCGCCAAGCACGCCGAGGTGGGCGAGGTCAGCCTGTACGCCGAGGTCGAACCGGACAGCGTGCACGTGTTCGTCCGGGACCGCGGCATCGGGTTCGACCCGGCGGCGGTACCGGACGATCGGCACGGGCTGGTCGACTCGGTGCACGGCAGAATGGGCCGGCACGGCGGCTCGGCGTCGCTGCGCAGCGCGCCGGGGGAGGGCACCGAGGTGCACCTGGAGATGCCGAGGGGCCGGGTCCCGGAGCTGGCCAGGGGCGGTGAGGCCCGCAACGCCGACCATCGGGCCGAAGAACGAGCCGAGCAGAGGGCATCAAAGGAGCGTCATGACTGAGCAGACCCCGGCAGATACCTCGGCACAGACCCCGACCGAGGCGCCGGGCACCCCCGCCGACGGCCCGGCCCGGATCAGGGTGTTCCTGGTCGACGACCACGCGCTGTTCCGCAGCGGGGTACGCGCCGAGCTGGACACCGTGGCCGACGACGTCGAGGTGGTCGGCGAGGCCGGCTCGGTGGCCGAGGCGGTGGCCGGGGCCCGGCACTACCTGCCGGACGTGGTGCTGCTGGACGTGCACATGCCGGACGGCGGCGGCGCGGAGGTGCTGCGCCAGGTCCGCAAGGAGCTGCCGGAGATGGTGTTCCTGGCGCTGAGCGTGTCCGACGCGGCGGACGACGTGATAGCGGTGATCCGGGCCGGTGCCCGTGGCTACGTGACCAAGACGATCTCCGGCCGGGAGCTGGCCGATGCGGTCCGCCGGGTGCGCGACGGGGACGCGGTGTTCTCCCCCCGGCTCGCCGGGTTCGTGCTCGACGCGTTCTCCGACCGGCCCGGCGCCGCGCCACCGGTGGACCCGGAGCTCGACCTGCTGACGCCCCGGGAGCGGGACGTGCTACGCCTGCTGGCCAGGGGATACGCCTACAAGGAGATCGCCGCCGAGCTGTTCATCTCGATCAAGACGGTGGAGACGCACGTGTCCTCGGTGCTGCGCAAGACGCAGCTGTCCAACCGGCACGAGCTGTCCCGCTGGGCGTCCGACCGCCGCCTCGTCTGACGGCGGCGGACCGGGGCGGCTCTGCGCCGGGCGGTCAGCCGCCGAAGTTGTCGATCAGCCAGCCGCCGTCGGAGTCGGGCACCAGCACGATCCGCTGGGGGATCGTGCGCGTCTCGCCGTCCGAGGTCTGCAGCCGTACCTGGGCGCGGACCGTGTGGTTCGGCGCCGACGCTGTCGCGCTGACCAGCCGCACGCCGCTGAACTCGCGCCAGTACGCGGTGTACGCCGCCTGGCCGCCCAGCTGGGTGCGGGCCCGGGGGGTCAGGTGGTTCCACGCGGTGGCCGGGTCGGCGGGCAGCAGCGCGTAGTAGCTCTCCGCCGCGGCCTTGAGCTCGCTGTCGGCGGCGGGGTCGGCCGGCGCGGTGACGGCGGTGCCGGGCTGGGCGGTCCGTACCTCCGACCGGTCGCCCAGCGCGATGGTGGCCGAGAGCGCCGCGGTGATCAGCGCCGCGGCGGCCAGCCCGCCGATGACGAGCCGGTTGCGCAGCATGGACTCGGCCGGGCGCCGGTGCGGCCCCGGCAGTCGGGGCAGCACGCCGGGCACCCGGGCGAACGCCAGGCTCGCGGTGCCCGGCCCCCCGCTGTGCAGTCCGCCGACGCCCGGTCCCCGGCCGGAGCTGTACAGTCCGCCGGCACCGGGAGAGTCACCGGCGCTGTGCGCCCCACCGCCGGAGCTGTGCGCCCCACCGGAGGTGCCGGCGCTGCGTGCCCCTCCACCGGAGGTGCCGGCGCTGCGTGCCCCGCCGGAAGCGCCGGCGCTGGGTGACCCGCCCGCGCTGTGTGCCCCACCGGCCCGATGGGCGGGCCCCCGCCCGGTGCTGGCCGTCCCGCCCGACTCGCCGTCCGGGCCCGGCGACCCGTCAGTCGGAACCACCCCGGCACGGTCCGCCGCGCCGCCGTCCGCGCCGTCTAGTCCGACCCCGGGTATCCCGACCCCGGGCAGGCCGGCTCCGGGTAGCCGGATCTGGTCACCGTCGATCAGGGTCGACGACCCGGTGCGGTCCGCCCCCCGGGGCGGCGGGACCTGGCCGGGGCGGCCGGTGTTGGTGGCGGCGTCCAGCAGCAGCGCGCGGGCCTGGCTGGCGTTCGGGCGGGTGGCCGGGTCCGGGTCGAGCAGCCGGACCAGCGCGGCGGTCAGCCGCCCGGCCTGCGTCGGCGGCCTGATCTCGCCGGAGGCGACCACGTGCAGCTGGGTGAGCGGGTTCTGGCCGACCCCGAACGGCGGCAGGCCCTCGACGCTGATGTACAGCGTGGCGCCGAGGGAGAACACGTCGGCCTCCGGCGTGGGCGGCGCGCCCCGGGCCACCTCGGGGGCGAAGTAGTCCGGGGTGCCGGTGAGCACGCCGGTCTGGGTGACCGTGATGTCGCCGGACGCCCTGGCGATGCCGAAGTCGGCCAGCTTCACCGTGCCGTTCGCCGAGAGCAGCACGTTGCCCGGTTTGACGTCGCGGTGCACGATGCCGACCCGGTGCGCGGCGTCCAGCGCATCGGCCAGCTGGGCGCCGATCCGAGCGGCCGCTCGGTCGGTGAGCAGGCCGTCCATGGTGAGCACGGTGGCCAGGCTGCGCGCCCGCAGGTACTCCATGACCAGCCACGGCTCGTTGTCCTGCATGGTCACGTCGTAGACGGCGACCGCGTGCGGGTGCTGCAGCCGGGCCGCGATCCGCCCCTCGCGCAGGATCCGCTGCCGCGCCTCGGAGGCCTGCCGCAGGTCCAGCCCTGGCTCCAGGACGACCTGCTTGAGCGCGACCTGGCGGCTCAGCCGCAGGTCGGTGGCCAGCCAGACGGCGCCCATCGCGCCGACGCCGAGCTGGGTGAGCAGTCGGTAGCGCTCGGCGACCAGCAGCCCGGGATGGGCGAGTGGAACGGTCGCGGCAGGCCAGCTGGGCCAGTCAACGTCGGCCACGTCTGTGGTCCCCTCTGGTGTCGGCGGCCGGTATCAGTGGCCGCCGAGCAGCCCGCCGAGCAACCCGCCGCCGTGGCTGGAGCCCTTGCTGGAGCTGTCGGAGTCGTGCGAGGAGGACTTGCTCCCGGAGTGCTTGGAGCCGCCGGAGTCGCTGTCCGAGCTGTCGGAGTCGGACTTGTCAGACCGACTCGACCGGTCGGAGCGGCCCGACGAGCCGCCCGACGACGAGTCCGACGAGTCGGGGTCGCTGTCGGCGGACTTCGCCCGCTTCGACGAGGTCCGCCTCGAGGTAGACCCGTCGGACGAGTCGGCGGACGAGGACGACGACTTGCTCGCCGTGGTGGAGCTGTGCCGGCCGGGCTGGCCGCCGAGCAGGGAGCCGACCGCGCCGGTGACCCCCTGCACCGTGTCGCCGAGCGCGTTGGACGGGCCGATCGGCTCGGTCAGGCTGCTCAGCGCCGAGCCGGCCGAGGAGCCACTGTCGTGCTTGGCGGCGCGCTTGCCGTCGTCCGACCGCTCGCTGGACTGGTGCCGCGCCGAGCCGCTCTTCGCGCCGGTCAGGCTGTCGGTGCTGCCGCTGACCCCGCCGAGCAGGCCACCGAGCAGGCCGCCGACGCCGTGGTCGACCGTGCCGCCGACCGCCTTCGTGGTGCCCGAGACGGTGCTGCCGAGGCCCTCCAGGACCGGGCCGACGACCGGCAGCGGCAGCGCCTTGCCCAGTGAGGAGACGGTGCCGCCGAGCGCGTTGCCGGTGCCGGTGACCGTCTTGCCGAGCGCCTTCGTGGTGCCTGTGCCGACTGTGCCGACCGCGCTCACTGTGCCGTCCAGCGCCCCGCCGAGGGCCCGGGTGGTGCCACTGACCGCCTGGCCCAGTCCGTCGACCGTGTCACCGAGCGGGCCGCCCACCGCGTTGCCGACGCCGGATACCGCGCCGCCGAGGCCGTCGCCGACGCCGCTGACCGTGTTGTCCAGCAGGCCGCCGACCGCGCCGCCGGTGCCACTACCGGCGGCGGCGGGCGCCGTCGCGGTGGGGGCCAGGCCGGGCGTAGTGCCGGGCAGGGTGGCCGGCGCCGTCGGGGTCAGCACGGTCGGCGTGAGCGGCAGCACGCCGGCCGGGTTGGCCAGCGCGGCCGGGGTGGGGAACGCCACCGGCCGGATCAGCAGCGGGTTGTCGGGGTCCAACCCGCTGCCGGGCCCACCGAGCGGGCCACCGGGGTACGGGAAGCCGGGTTCGCCGAGCACGCCGCTCTCCGGGTAGCCGCCGTCCAGTGCGCTGGAGCCGGCCGGGCCGGGCACGGTGTGGCCGAGCAGCGCGGCCGCACCGGCCAGCGAGCCCACCGCGAGCATGGCCCCGGCCGAGGTGGCCAGCTTGCGCCTCGGCGAGGTGGGCAGCCCGATGAACGCCCGGTCGAATCGGGGGTCGACCGGGCGTCCCAGGCCGTGCGGCGCCTGCCCCTCACGGCGCATCAGCGCACCGACGGAAACCGCCGTGCGCGCTCCGGGGGCGCGCCCGGTGTGGGCGCCATTCGATCCGGCTCGCCGGCCGAGCAGCTCGGCGACCGTGATTACCGACCGAATGGGCTGACCGCCGCGCTGGGGAGCGAAGTCTGCCACTGTGTTGAGTCCTCCTGGGGGATGATTAGTCCCCCTGTGTTTACCGGACAGTGACCGTGGCGGCCAAGTGCTACTCAACCGCTCACCGTCACTCACCTGAGTGGCGTAGAGGCCGCTTGCAGACGATTACCAACCGTTCATCTGAGTGCTCAGATCAGCGCGACAACCTGGAAGACCTCCGCCAGTCGTCCTTCGACCAGCTGGTGCCGCCGCGCGGTCTGCAACCCCCAGGTCCTGATCCGACTTTCAAGATCATCGAGGTGGCCGGTCTGGGACTTGTGCGCGCGCAGTGCGGCCAGCTTGCGCTCGACGGTGGCGGTGATGTCCACGACCTGGTCCTGCCGTTCGTCGGGGGCGGCCATCAGCCACAGCTCCCGCACCGTCCAGGCCGCCAACCCCTCCTCGGCGAGCAGCTCGGGGTGGGCGAACGGGTTGCGCGCGTCCGGGTAGACGGCGGCCAGGGCGGCCTCGCCGACCGCGCGGTGGTCCGGGTGCGACGCGCCGACCCGGCGCCAGGCGATCTCGGGCGACGAGGTGAGCACGCGCTGGGGGCGGAACCGGCGGATCTGCCGCGAGATGTCCCGGCGCAGCTCGATGCTTGGGGTGACCCGGCCGTCCGGGTAGCCGAGAAAGGTCACCTCCCGCACGCCCAGCTCCTCGGCGGCGGCCCGTTGCTCGCGCTCGCGCAGCCCGGCCATCTGGTCGCGGGGCGTGTCGTCGAAACCGCCGGCGTCCCCGGAGGTGCACACGCAGTAGGCCACCTCGATGCCGGCGTCGGTCCAGGACGCCACCGTGCCGCCCGCACCGAAGTCCACGTCATCGGGGTGCGCCGTGACCACCAGGGCGCGCTGTACCTCGGAACGTGGCTGCACCGGGTCGATCCCGGTCAGACGTCGCCGCGGAACCGGCGCCGGGTGCCCTCCAGCGAGCGGTAGCCGGCCAGGCCGCTGCCGCCGCCGAGCACCAGGCCGAGCACGTCCAGCACGGGGCCGCCGGAGGTGCACAGCAGGCCGACCAGTGCGACGCCGGCCAGTACCGCCGCCGTGGCGCGCTGGCCGCGCACGTAGTCCAGCACCGCCTCGCCGGAGATGCCGCGCTTGTTCGCCGCCGAGGAGAGCATCGCCAGGTAACCGGCATTGCCGAGGGTGACCAACAGACCGAGCAGCGCGACGAGGAACGCGACAAAACCGAACACGGCACCCATGGATCCACAGTGCCACAGATCGCGCCCGACCAGGGTGGAGCGCGCCCGGCGGTGTGCGACCCGGTCGGGATGCGGGCCGAACCGGTCGGGACGTCGTGACCGAGCCGGTCGGTCAGGCGCGCCCGAGCCGGCCCCGGCCGAGGCGCAGCAGCATCATGCCCAGCTCGCGCCCCTCCGGGCCGAGGTCGCGGAACCGGGTCAACACGGCCTGTTCCCGGCTCAGCACGATCCGGGGGCCGCCCTCGGCGCGGCGGATGGCGCCGATCTGCCGGGAGACCTCGGTGCGCCGTTGGATCAGCCGCAGGATGTCGGCGTCGAGCTGGTCGATCTCGTCGCGCAGCCCGGTGATGTCCGCCGACGGCGGCAGCGACTCGACCGAGCCGGCGGCTGGCGCGGCCGGTGCGGACGTCGCGGTGGCGGGGTCGGTCGGGGTACTGGTGCTGGTCACGGTTCCTCCTGTGGGGCCGGGTGGGTCGACCGACGGGCCCGGACTCGTGACGGCGACTGACATGACGCGGCCCCGGGTCCGTGGACTCCGGGGCGACGTGGTCGTTGCTGGTTGCTCAGGCGGCCACGGGCACCGAAGACCGGTACCCGTAGCTAAAGTTGTACACACGCGCTGGCACGTCGTTCATCATGCCACAGCGGCCGGTACCGTGGCTGCCACGATGAGTGCGTTGTTCGAACTGCCACCCCCGGCGGCGCAGGCCGCGTCCACCTCCGGAGCCGGCTCGCGGCATCGCCGAGATCCGGATGAGCTGCTGCACGGGCTCAACTCGAGACAGCGCGAGGCCGTGGTGCACGCCGGCTCGCCGCTGCTCATCGTCGCTGGCGCCGGCTCCGGCAAGACCAGGGTGCTCGCCCACCGGGTCGCGTACCTGCTGGCCGCGCGGGACGTGCACCCCGGCCAGGTCATGGCCATCACGTTCACCAACAAGGCCGCCAAGGAGATGGCCGATCGGGTGTCCGCGCTGGTCGGGCGGCGCAGCGCGGCGATGTGGGTCTCCACGTTCCACTCGATGTGCGTGCGGATCCTGCGGCGCGAGGCGAAAACCCTGGAGATGGGCTCCAGCTTCTCCATCTACGACGCCGACGACAGCCGCCGGCTGATCACCCAGGTGGCCCGCGACCTGGACCTGGACGCCAAGCGGTACCCGGCGCGCGGGTTGGCGGCGCAGATCTCCAACCTGAAGAACGAGCTGTTGGATGCCACCGACGCGGCCGACCGCGCCGGCAACGACTACGAGCGCCGGGTGGCCGAGGTGTTCGCGGTCTACCAGCGCCGGCTGAAGCAGGCCAACGCGCTGGACTTCGACGACCTGATCATGACCACGGTGAGCATGCTGCAGGCGTTCCCGGCGGTGGCGGAGTACTACCGGCGGCGGTTCCGGCACATCCTGGTGGACGAGTACCAGGACACCAACCACGCCCAGTACATGCTGATCCGCGAGCTCGCGGGGCACTCGGACGTCGGCACCGGCGCCGGCGGCGGCGGCGGGGAGCACCTGCTCGGGCCGGCCGAGCTGTGCGTGGTCGGCGACGCGGACCAGTCGATCTACGCCTTCCGCGGCGCCAACATCCGCAACATCGTGGAGTTCGAGCGGGACTACCCGAACGCCCGCACGATCCTGCTGGAGCAGAACTACCGCTCCACCCAGACGATCCTGTCCGCCGCCAACGCGGTGATCGCGCGCAACACCGACCGCAGGGACAAGCGGCTGTGGTCCGAGGCGGGCGACGGCGAGAAGATCGTCGGCTACGTGGCGGACAACGAGCACGACGAGGCCGCCTTCGTGGCCGCCGAGATCGACCGGCTCTCTGATGCCAAGCAGGCGAAGAACAGCGACATCGCGGTGTTCTACCGGACGAACTCGCAGTCCCGGGTCTTCGAGGACGTGTTCCTGCGGGTCGGCCTGCCCTACAAGGTGGTCGGCGGCGTCCGGTTCTACGAGCGGCGCGAGGTGCGCGACGCACTGGCCTACCTGCGGGTGCTGTCCAACCCGGAGGACACGGTCAGTCTGCGGCGGATCCTGAACGTGCCGCGCCGGGGCATCGGCGACCGTGCCGAGGAGGCCGTCTCGCTGGCCGCCGAGAAGCACCGGATCTCCTTCGCGGCCGCGCTGCGCCGGGCCGCCGCCGGTGAGGTGCCGACGCTGGCCACCCGCTCGCAGCGGGCCATCGCCGGCTTCGTGGACATGCTGGACGAGCTGCGCTCGCGGGTGGTGGACGGCGAGCCGGTGGCCGAGCTGTTGGAGTCGGTGCTGGCCCGCACGGGGTACACCGTCGAGCTGGAGGAGAGCGAGGACCCGCAGGACGAGGCCCGCGTGGAGAACCTCGCCGAGCTGGTCACGGTGGCCAGGGAGTTCGCCGGCGACGCGGCCGCCGACCCGGACGCCACCGCCGCCGCACTGGAGCAGGGCCTGCCGGCGCCCGGTTCGCTGGCCGCGTTCCTGGAGCGGGTGGCCCTGGTCGCCGACGCCGACTCGATCCCGGACGGCGGGGATGGTGTGGTCACCCTGATGACGCTGCACACCGCGAAGGGCCTGGAGTTCCCCGTCGTGTTCAGCACCGGCTGGGAGGACGGCGTGTTCCCGCACATGCGGGCGCTGGGCGACCCGAAGGAGCTGTCCGAGGAGCGCCGGCTGGCCTACGTGGGCATCACCCGCGCCCGGGAGCGGCTGTATCTGTCCCGGGCCATCGTGCGCTCGGTGTTCGGTGCGCCGTCCACCAACCCGCCGTCCCGGTTCCTGGACGAGATCCCGACCGAGCTGCTCGACTGGCGACGGTCCGCGGCGTCGTCTTCGGAGCGCTCGGCGCCGGTCGGCATGGTCGGTTTCGGTCAGCGGGGCCGGCCGGGTGGTGCCGGCTTTGGCGGCGCGGCCGGTGGCGGCCTGCGCGGCGGCTCGGACCGGGCCGCCTGGCGGCCGGGAGCGGCCCCTTCGATGGCCCCGACGCTGTCGCTGGCAGTCGGCGACCGGGTCAGCCACGACAAGTACGGGCTGGGCACCGTGGTCGCCACCGAGGGCGTCGGCCTCCGGGCCAACGCCACCATCGACTTCGGCAGCTCCGGCACCGTGCGCCTGATGCTGATCGGCGGCGTCCCCCTCACCAAGCTCTGACCGGCCGCCCGCGAGTCCGGGATCAAAGATTTCCGCGAGTCGGGGATTTTGTCAGGGTGAGTCGCGGATTTCGTCAGCGCCCGGGTCGGCGCGGGCCCGGGATTGGCGCCATGCGCAAGTTCTCTGGCGCGTTCCGCTAGTGACGGTCGGCCGGGGTGCTCCTACCGTTCTCCCGTGAGGCGATCACCCGGATCGCCGGGCAGGGGGACAGGTCGTGACGACCGTTCTGGTCACCGGCGCATCGTCCGGTATCGGCAAGGAGACGGCGAAGGCGCTGTTGGCCGACGGCTACGCGGTGTACGTCGCCGCCCGGCGGGTCGACAGGATGGCCGAGCTCGAGCAGCTCGGGGCGACCGCGCTCGCGATGGACATCACGAACGACGAGGACATCGTGGCCGCCGTCAAGCGGATCACCGCCGAGCGCGGCGGGATCGACGTGCTGATCAACAACGCCGGGTTCGGCATGTACGGGGCGATGGAGGACACCACGCTGGACGACGCCAGGTACCAGTTCGAGGTGAACCTGTTCGGGCTGGCCCGGCTGACCCAGCTTGCGCTGCCGTACATGCGGGAACAGGGCGCCGGGAAGATCGTGAACATCTCCTCGGTCGGCGGCAAGATCTACACCCCGCTCGGCGCCTGGTACCACGCCACCAAGCACGCCCTGGAGGGCTGGTCGGACAGCCTGCGCCTGGAGCTCAAGCCGTTCGGCATCGATGTGATCGTGATCGAGCCCGGCATAATCCGGACTGAGTTCGGTGATGTGCTGGTCGGGCCGATGCTCGACCGGTCCGGGCAGGGCGCCTACGCCGATCTCGCCCACAAGGTCGCCGCCGCGACCCGCGCGAGCTACGAGTCGGGCGGCGGGTCGCCCGCGTCGCTGATCGCGCGGGTGGTCGCCAGGGCGGTCGGCGCGCGGCGGCCGAGTACCCGGTACGCGGCGGGCCAGTACGCGAAGCCGCTGATCGCCGTGCGCAAGTGGCTCGGCGACCGGGTGTTCGACCGGGTGGTGCTGAGCCGGTTCTGAGCGGCGGTCGGGCAGGAGAGGGGAACGCGATGGGGCCCGAGAAGTTCACCCTGGGGCCTACGGTGCGCGTGCTGCTCGCCGATCTCGGCATCGCGCTGCCCAACGTGCTGCGCCGGGCGTCGCTGCCGGAGTACCTGCTCAGCGGCGGGCCGGTGGCGTTGACCTCGGCCGAGTTCTTCGCGTTCTGGCGGGCGCTGGACGACGAGGCCGCCGAGGAAAACCTGCCGCTGCGCATCGCGCAGGCCGTCTCGGCGGAGGTGTTCGACCCGCCGCTGTTCGCCGCGCTGTGCAGTCCCGACCTCACCGTCGCGGCGCAGCGGATCGCCGTGCACAAGCGGCTGATCGGCCCGATGCGGATCTCGGTGACCTCGTCGGTCCATGGCACCACCGTGCGATACCACTGGCCGGCGGAGCTGGACCCACCGAACACGCTGGTGATCACCGAGCTCGTCTTCTGGGTGGTGCTGGCGCGGGTGGCGACCAGGTTCGAGGTCCGCCCGCTGCGGGTGGGTACCCCGTCGCCACCCGCCGACATCGAGGCCTACCAGGCGTTCCTCGGCGTGCCCATCGACCGCACCCCGGAGCAGTCGATCACCTTCTCGGCCGTCGACGCGGCCCGGCCGTTCCTGACCGCCAACGACCAGATGTGGCAGTTCTTCGAACCCGAGCTGCGCAGGCGGCTCTCCGAACTGACGGACGGTGCCACGATGACCGAGCGGCTGCGCGCGGCGTTGTTGGAGATGCTGCCGGCCGGGACCGCGACGATGGGCGCGGTGGCCCGGGAGCTGGCCGTGAGCACCCGGACCCTGCAGCGGCGGCTGCGGGCCGAGTCCACCTCGTTCCAGGCGGTGCTCAGCGAGACCCGGGAAGCGCTGGCGCGGCACTACCTGTCCACCGCCGGCCTGCCCGCCGCCGAGATCGCGTTCCTGCTCGGCTACGAGGACGCGAACTCCTTCTACCGGGCGTTCCACTCGTGGACCGGCCAGACCCCACAACGCGTTCGGGCCGGCGGAGGCTGAGCGCGGCCGGGCTCAGCCCGGCTCGGCCCCGCTCTGGCTCGGCCCGGGCGCTAGGCCGGGGTTGCCGGTGCTTCGGCTGCCTCGGTCTCGGGGGGCCCTCGGAAGGTGTTCCGGTAGGCCTGCGGTGAGACGCCGAGGACCAGCCGGAAGTGCTCGCGCATCGCGGCGCCGGTGCCGAACCCGGCTTCGGCCGCGACCCGGTCGACGGTGAGACCGGTCGTCTCGAGCAGTTCGCGGGCCCGTTGCAGCCGTTGTTCGATGAGCCAGCGCATCGGTGAGACGCCCGTTTCCTCGCGGAACCGGCGGCTCAGCGTTCGTTTGCTCACCGCGCTGGTCGCGGCAAGGTCGTCGAGGCTGATCGGGCGGTCCAGGTTCTGCAGTGCCCAGGTCTGGGCCCGGAGCATGGTCGAGGTTCCCGCGTCGGGTACGAGGCGTTGGATGTACTGCGCCTGCCCGCCGTCCCGGTGTGGCGGGATGACGGTGCCTCGGGCAACCTGGTTGGCGACGGCCGCGCCGTGGTCGTCGCGGATCATGTGGATGCACAGGTCGAGGCCGGAGGCGACGCCGGCCGAGGTCAGCACGTTGTCGCAGTCGGTGAACAGCACGTTGGGGTCCAGGGCGATCCCGGGGAAGAGCCGGCGGAAGTCGTCGCAGGACTGCCAGTGCGTGGTGGCGTGCCGGCCGTCCAGGAACCCGGCGGCGGCCAGCACGAACGCGCCGGTACAGATCGAGGCGACCCGGGCCCCGGGCCGGATCAGGGCCAGCGCCGAGGCGAGCTGGGGGCTCAGTCGCCCTTGGCGCGCGGGGTCGTAGTCCTCATCGGCAGCCGGGAAGATCACCGTGTCGGCGGTGGTCAGGACGTCGGGGCCGTGCTGGACGTCGAGCGTGAAATCGGCGTCCGTCCGCACCGGTCCGGATTCCAGCGCGGCGGTGATGACCTCGTAGAGCGGCGTGCCGTCCGGTGCGCGGGCCTGGCCGAAGAGGCGATGCGGGATGCCGATCTCCAGCGGGATCACGCCCTGGCGGAGGAACACCACCACGCGGTGCGGCACCCGAGACGAGCCCATGGCCAGATCCTTTCACATCGTGTCTCGATGGCCACTGGATCGACGCTGCCCGTCCGCCCACCCTGACGAGAGCCGATTCAGCAGCTGATTCGGTGGCGGGCAGGGTGAGCGGGAGGACCTCGGATGAAGGTGTTGTGGGTACTGGCAGCTCCGGAGCGATCTTCGTTGACCGGCGCGCTGCACGACGAAGGCATGCGGGTGTTGCACGAGTTGGGCCACGAATGCCGCGTGTCGGATCTGTATGCGATGAAGTGGAAGGCAGTGGTCGACCGCGACGACTATCCCGAGGAGACCGCGACGCCCTTGGTCGTGACCGTCGCCTCGCACCGGGCCTACACCGAAGGAACGTTGAGTCCGGACATCGCGGCCGAACAGGCGAAGCTGGACTGGGCCGACGCGGTGGTGTTCTCCTTTCCGCTGTGGTGGTACGGGATGCCGGCCATTCTGAAGGGTTGGTTCGACCGCGTTTTCGTGCAGGGTTACGCCTACGACGTGCCCGACCCGACGACTCCAGGACGCTCATTGCGTTACGGCGAGGGGAACTTGGCGGGTAAGCGTGCCCTGGTATTGCTTTCCTGCGGGAGCCGGGAATCGGCCGTCGGGCCACGAGGTATCAGCGGCCAGCTCGAGGAAGTGTTGTTCCCGCTGTTGCACGGCACCTTGTGGTACACGGGGATGAGCGTGCTGCCGCCGGTGTGCATCTACGACGCGGACGAGGTGGACCCGGGGCAGTTCCAGGCCGCCTCTGCCGGTGTGCGGGATGCGCTCGTCGGGCTCGGCACAACCGAGCCGCTGCCCTATCGCTATCAAAACTTCGGTGACTACGTGCGAGGGGTCCTTCGCCCGGACCTCCTCCCTGGCCGCACCGGTCTGGCTATCCACTTGATCGACGGTTGAGGGGAGACGTCATGGCCGGTGGGCTGTCCAGTTCGGTTCCGGTGAAATCCGAAGGCCAGCTGCGGCGGGTGCTCGGCGTACCGTCATTGGTGTTGTTCGGGCTGGTGTACATGGTGCCGCTGACCGTGTTCACGACGTACGGGATCGTCACCAAGTTGACCGGCGGCCGCTTGTCGGTCGCGTATCTGGTCACGCTGGCGGCGATGGTGTTCACCGCGTGGTCGTATGCGCGGATGGCCGCGATCTATCCGATGGCCGGTTCGACGTATGCCTACGCACAGCGGTCATTCGGCGCGCCGATCGGGTTCCTGGCCGGCTGGTTGCTCCTGCTCGACTACCTGCTGCTGCCGATGCTCAACTACCTCGTTATCGGCATCTACCTCAAGGCCGCCATTCCCGCGATGCCGGAATGGGCGCCCATCCTGGTCACGATCGGTGTGGTCACGGTGCTCAACATCGTCGGCATCGTCTCGGTGGTACGCGCGAACTCCCTGATCATCACGCTGCAGGCGGTGTTCATCGCGGTCTTCGTCGGCATGGCGATATTCGCTATCTCCGGTTACCGAGGCGCGAACCTGCTGGCCCCGTTCAGCGGTGACGGCAGCGTCGCCGGGGCGAGCCCGATCCTGGCCGGCGCGGCGATCCTGTGCCTGTCCTTCCTCGGGTTCGACGCGATCTCCACCCTGTCCGAAGAGGCCCGCGAGCCGACCCGCAGCGTGCCCAAGGCCATCATGATCGCCACGGTCCTGTCCGGGTTCCTCTACTTCGCGCTGTCGTACGTGTCGCAGCTGGTGTTTCCGTCCAACAGTTTCACGGATATCGAATCGGGCTCGCTGGACGTGATGGTGGCGGCGGGTGGGCGGTTCCTGAACGCGTTCTTCACCGCTGTCTACGTCGCCGCGGCGGTCGGCTGCGCCGTCACCTCACAGGCGTCGGTGGCCCGGATTCTCTATGCGATGGGCCGCGACGGCATTCTGCCTCGGCGGGTGTTCGGACATGTCTCCGTGCGTTTCGGCACTCCGGCCTTTGCCACTCTGGTGGTGTCGGTGATCTCGCTGGCGGCACTGTGGATCGACCTGGTCACGCTGGCTTCGGTGGTGAGTTTCGGTGCGTTGTCGGCCTTCTCCGCGGTCAATCTGTGTCTCTTACGGCGCTACTACCGTGACCATGGGAAACGCTCCGGTCGAGCGGTGCTCGGCAATCTGGTCGCGCCGCTGATCGGTTTCGGCTTGACCGTATGGCTGTGGACCAGCCTTTCCGGACTGACCATGGCGGTCGGGCTGATCTGGCTCGCAATGGGCTTCGCCTGGCTGCTGTTCGTCACCCGAGGGTTCCGTCGCCCGACGCCGATCCTGGAACTGGACCAGTAGCGGTGTACCAACCCGACGAGTTCCGGGATAACAGCACTGGCAGCGCCTACGCGCACATCATGGACAACCCCTTCGGCATCCTCGTGACCGGATGCGGCGGCAATCTGAACGCGACGCACCTGCCCTTTCTGCTCGACGAGGAGCACTCTCCTTCGGGCCTGCTCGGACACTTCGCGCGCCGCAACGAGAGCCTCGCCGAACTGCCGGACGGCGAGGAGGTGATGGCGATATTTGCCGGGGCCGATGCCTCGCCGAGTCTGTACCGCGCCGAGAAAGACGTGCCCACCTGGAACTACAGCGCGGTCCATCTCTACGGCCGGTACCGGCGGGTAGGTCAGCGCGAGCTCTCTTCGATCCTGGCGCGGACCGTCGACCGATTCGAACGGAAAAGGAGTGAACCGTGGCGGCTCGACAGCCTCCCTGAATCAATCACTCGGTCACTCAGCCGAGGAGTCATCGGTTTCCGCATCGAGACCACCCGCATCGAAGGCGGCTACAAGTTGAGCCAGGACAAGCTGGCCGCCGATGTGGAGTCCGTGCAGTTGGGGCTCCACGCATCGCGCCATCCCCGAGCTGAGGCCGTCGCCGAGGAGATGCGCCGGGCCGAGGTCCGAGGGAGAACGAGGCCGCCGACGACCGATCCCGAGGCCTGGCTCGGCCCAGTGCGGTGACCCACGCCGAAAGTTTCACAGCCCTATTCGAAGGAGATGCCATGAGCTCGTCAGTTCACGTCCAGGTACCGCTCGCCGTGGAGATTGTCGGTGCGGATCTGGTGCCGGACCTGGTCTTCCCCGGTGAGGTACTGGCCGGCGACCCCGCGATGGCGGTGCAGATCATCTGGGAGAGCCCCGACCAGGATCAGCTCCGCGGTATCTGGGAGGTCCATCCCGGGCAGTTCACCTGGCGCTTCGACGTGGACGAGTTCTTCGTCGTCGTGTCCGGCCGGGCGACCGTGGAAACCGCCGGCGCGGCGACCCTGGAACTGGTGCCCGGGTCGGTCGCCATCTTCAAGCCGGGCGATCGGACGACCTGGACCGTCCACGAGACCCTGCGCAAGGGCTACCACATGGCTGGGCTCAACTCCGCCGGCGCCTGACGGCTACGCCCGCCGGCGGGCCCCGTGACAGGGGCTCAGTCGGCGGCTGCGCCGGGGCTGCCGGTGACGCGGATGCCGCGGGTGGCCAGCCAGGGCAGCGGGTTGAGCTTCTTGCCACTGGGGTCCCAGATCTCGAAGTGCAGGTGCGGCCCGGTCGACTGGCCCCGGTTGCCCATCTCGGCGATCTGCTGGCCGGCCTTGACCTGCTGCCCGATGTGCACGAGCGACCGGTTGATGTGCCCGTACACGCTGATCCAGCCCCCGGGATGGAGGATACGAACCCACAGGCCGAAGCCGGACGCGGGGCCGGAGGAGATGATCGTGCCGTCGGTCACCGCGTAGATCGGGGTACCGATCTTGTTGGCCAGGTCGATGCCGTAGTGCGTGACACCCCAGCGGCCGCCGAAACCGGAGGTGAACACGCCGTTGGTCGGCTTGACGAACTCCTGGCCGTTGAAGATCGAGGCCTGCGGCGCACCGGCGGCCAGCGCGGACTTGATCCGCAGGGCGTTGCTGGCCAGCTGCTCGCCGACCTTGACCGCCTTGGTCAGGCTCGCCACGTCGGCGATATCGGTGTTGTCGTCCATCGCGACGAGGTCGGGCGTCTCCCGGGTGTAGCGGCCGACCGCGGCGGCATGGCCGGGCAGCTCGGGCGCGGAGGTGCTCTGGATCAGGGCGCCGACGGCGGTGCGGGTGACGTCCCGATACTCGGCGCCGGGCTGCCAGCTGGACAGGCTCGGGACGGCCGCCACCGTCGCCCCGGTGGCCACTGCCGCGAGTGCGACACGGCTCTGCCAGGGCGAAGCGGGCGCGGGACGCCGATGGTGACCACGATGGGCCGGCGGGCGGTACCGCACGTTCTCATCGAGGACCGGTTCAGCGCCGCGTGGGGAGCGGTCGAGCGCCAAGACCTGCCTTGTCTAGTACTCAGGACCGGTCCGGCGGCTAGGTCGGGGGAACCTCTCGAGCCATTTCGGGGTCGGCTCGAGGCGCCGTCGTGATCAGTCTGTGATACGGACCTCCGGAACCTAGCGGCCTTGCTGGGGTAGTGCAAATCCGCTGGCGGCGTGTTCTCGGTCGGCTCGAACGCGGCCTGGGCCAGCCGGTCCAGCCGAGTGGGCCAGCCGGGTCAGGAGGCCGGGTCGGGGACGTCCCGGGGGGCGCCGGGGTGGCCGGGTGTCGGCCACCTGGCCGGGCCGCCGGGCCTGGTCGAGGAGCGCCACCTGGCCGGCCGGCTCACCCGGGCACCGGCACCGCCGGTGGTGGTCCCCGGTCCGGCCACTCCGTTGAGCCGGCGCGCCGGCCGGTCGTCAAGGCGGGCCAGCGAGGACGCCACCCAGTGCACCGCGCGCGGGTGGATGGACAGCGACATGTGGCCGACGTCGGCCAGCTCCAGGGTGTCGACCGCCAGGTCCGGGTGGATCAGCCGGGCGTTGCCCTGCGGCACGATCAGCTGGTCCATCCGGCTCCACACCACGAGGAACCGGGTGCGGCAGCGCGGGGCCGGCTCGGCGAGCTCGGTGAGCAGGTCCGAACCGGGCATCAGCTGTCGGGTCAGCGGGGTGGGCAGCAGGTACGCCGCCGCCGAGCCGCCGTGCGGGCTGCCCAGCGTGACCAGGGTGTGTACGGCCTCGTCGCCGCCGAGGCGCTGTACGTAGTACCGGGCGATCAGGCCGCCAAGCGAGTGCCCCACGACGTGCACCTGGTCCGAACCGGTGCGTTCGCGCAGCCGCTCGACATGCCGCCGCAGTTCGTGCGCGGCCATCCGGATGTCGCCGGTCAACGCGGTGAGCAGGCTGTAGTTGACGCCGTGCACCACACCGAAGCCGCGCCGGCGCAGCGCCCGGCGGAACACCGCGAACACCGAGCGGTTGTCCATGAAGCCGTGCACCAGCAGGATCGGCGTGCCGGCCGCGACCATGTCGGTCACCACCAGGCTGCGCTGCCCGGGGCTGAGTGAGTCGGTCCGGTAATGCCGGTAGCTGACCTCGGGCTGGACGTGCTCGCGGACCAGCCCCCACGGGTAGCTGGCCAGGTGCGCGGTGCACCAGGCCGCCTCCACGGCCAGCCCGCGCAGCCCGGCCGGGGTCAGGAAGGTGCGCGCCGTGTACTCGGCCGCGCCGGCCACCGTGTTCAGCACGCTGGACACTGTGCCGCCGGTGCTCGCGGACGATCCGGCCGACTCGCCGCGGCGCGTGCGGTCGACTAGGCCGTCCGGGTGGCCCACAATGCTGTCGACCACGCCGCCCTCGTCATCGGGGACAGACATGTACCGACGGTACGTCAAACACGGATTAAATACATCCGCTGCGCAAATCCAGCCTGCCGCCACGCCGTACGGCCCGCGCTGAGCTGCGATTTCAACGAGATTGGACTAACTTCCGGCGATGCGGTCGAGGTTACCGGTCGGTGCACTGACCCCGATCGCGGTCGGTGGGGTGTGGGCCGGGGCGCTGCTGCTGGCCGCCGGCCCCCGATACCCCGTCGCGATCGCCACCGACGGCGCCGTCGTAGGGCCCGTGTTCGGGATCTGGCCGCTGCTCGCGGTGCTCGCCGTGGTGCCCGCCGTGGTCTCGGTGATGTTGCTGATGGTGCGCCAGCGGGCGCCGGGGTTGGCCCTGATCGCCTCGGTCGGCGCGGTGTCGGTCGGCCAGCTGCTGCTCACCGCGCAGCTGCTGCTCGACCCGGTGCGGGCTGCCCGCGCCGAGCTCGTCGCCCCCACCGGCGTCGGTGAGCTGCGGCCCGGACTGGGCGGCTGGCTGCTGCTCGCCGGGCAGGTGGCCACCGCGCTCGCCGGGCTGGCGGCGGCCCGGGAGGCCAGCGCGCTGCGCGGCGAGCGGAGCATGGACGAGCCGGCGTACGGGCCGCGTACCCCGCCGGGCGCGATGCTGCTCGGGGTGGGCTGCGCCGTGCTGGCCGGCGTCGGTGTGCTGGCCGCGCCGTATGTCTCCGCCGACCCGTGGCTGGTGCCCCGCTCGGTGCTGGACGCCCCGGTATGGGCGGCAGCGGGCGGCTTCGCGCTGGCCATCGGGATCGCGCTGGCGGTGGTGCTGGCCTGCTCGACGCCGGACCCCCGGGTGTCGATCGGCGGCCTGGTCGGGGTGTCGATCGGCGTGCTCGGGGTGGTGGCGCCCCGCGTCACGGTCGCCGCGCTGGCCGGTGACCACGGCCTGCGGGTTGCCCTCGGCCCGGTGCTGGGCACCCTCGGCGGGCTCGGCCTCGCGCTGCTGGCCGCCTGGGTGGGCTACCGAGGCCGGCGGCTCGCCTACGGGAGTCCCGGTGTCGCGGGCGGCGTGGCTCACGGGCGCAACGGTTATCCGGTGCTGACGGGTGGCACGCTCCTCGACGGGATCGGCGCCGCGGCGGGGCCGGGTGGGTTCGACGCCCCGGGGGGTACCGGCGCGCTGGCCAGGTTGGGCGGCGCGGTGGACCGGTTGGCCGGATCGCCGGCCGCCGTGCTCGCGGTGCGCTGCCGGCTGGCCGGTGCCGCGCTGGCCACCCTGGCCGGCGGCGCCGCGGTCGCCGCCGCGCTGACCGAGCCACTGCGGCTGGCGCCCGACCTGCCGCACCCGCAGCTGGCCACCCGGTGGCTGCTGCTCGCCGCCGGCGCGGTGCTGGTGCCGCTGGGGCTGGTCACCGCGAGCCGAGTACTCGGGCCGAGGGTGCGCCCGGCGCTGGCCGTCGTACTGGTCACCGTGCCGATGGCGGCCGGCGAGCCGCTCGCGGCGGTGCTCGGGGTGCTCGGGCTGGACGGGGTGAGTGCCGGGCCGGGGCTCTGGCTGACCCTGCTCGCGGTGAGCGTGGCCGGCACCGCCGCGCTGGCCGTGGTGCTCGCCGGCGGCTTCGAGCGCGACGAGGTCGACCTGACCAGGACACCGTACGAGGGCCCGCTCGCGGCGGCGTCCGCGGCGGCGGCGGTGCTCACCGTGCCGGCGTTCTGGCTGCCGCTGGTGGATGGGGCGGGCTGGGGCACCACGGGGGTGTTGCAGCCGCCGTTCGGGCTGGCCTCGTGGGGTCTGCTGGCCGGGTTCGCGGTGACGATGGGTGCGCTGCTGATCGGGCCGAGGTGCCGCCCCGGGCCGGCCATGGTGCTGTACGGCGGGGTGTTCGCGGTGCTGGTGTTCCGGGCGGCCCGGCTGGCGGTGACCCCGGGCCTGGTACCCGGCAACGGGCTGGGCGAGGGGGCCTGGGCGACCGGGCTGTGTCTGGCGCTCGTGGTGGTGGCCGCGGTGCTGGTGCCGAGGACCCGCCCGCGCGCGCCGCTCGCCCCGCTGCCGGAACCCGACGCCCAGCTCGAGCCCGAGGAGGTGGGCAGGTGACCGGCCGGATACGGGTCGTGGTGTCCGAGGCCGACCCTGACGGCGGGGTCCCGGGCCTGGCCAGGGCGCTGCGCGACGCCGGTATGGAGGTCATCTACACCGGGCCCCGGCAGACGCCGGAGCAGATCGTGCAGACCGCGCTGCAGGAGGACGCCGACGTGATCGGCCTCGTCATCGGCCACGGCACGCCGCCCGCGCTGGTGGCCGAGCTGGTCGACGCGCTGGCCCGGCGGGACGCCGAGGACGTGCTGGTGTTCGCCGCCGAGCCCGCCGTCGCGGAGCCCGCTGAGCCCGCCGAGCCCGCTGAGCCCGCCGTCGCGGAGCCGGCTGAGCCCGCTGAGCTTGCCGTCGCGGAGCATGCGGAGCCCGCCGTCGCGGAGCATGCCGAGTCGGGCGGGGCGGACCCGGAGTCTGCCGAGCCGGGCGGGGCCACGGTCTTCGCCCCGGGCACGAGCCCCGAGCGGATCGTCGACTGGGTCCGGGAGCGGTCCGGATCCCCCTAACGGATCAGCGCGTCTCTCATGCGGATCATCTGTGCGCTCGCGATCGGTGACTACGTGACTACTGCGTTAGATTCGGCCGCGGTGACGGTCGGCGACGGCGCCACCGGGAGATCAAGGAGCCCAGACCCGTGAGCGATGCCAACCTCAGCGCCAATCTCAGCGCCAATCTCAGCGCCAACCTCAGCGAGGCCGCCCGCGCGGCCGGCGGCCCGATCGAAGCGATCGGCGCGCTGTACATGCTGCACCCGGAGACGTTCGCGCGCAGCGCCGAGCACGGCTACCCGAACCCATTCGCCGGTTACTTCGCCGGCCGGGGCGGGGTGCTCGGGGACGCCGAGGCCAGCACGGTCAACGCCGTGTTCGCCGTGTTCGAGCCGAACGCGGTCAAGATGTTCTGGGAGCAGGGCGTTGCGGTGCACGGCGCGGCCGGCGGCGCGGCGGTCTACCACGAGCAGGTCGCCGAGTTCGCCCGCAAGCACCTGACAGGCGCCGACGGGCTGGACCGGATCGCCGAGCTGGGGCAGCGGGTCGTGGACAGCGCCCCGGTGCTCGGCCTGCCGCTGTTCGCCGGCTGGAAGTCGATGCCGCTCGCCGAGGACACCCCGGCGCGCGCCATGCAGGTGATGTTCAAGCTGCGCGAGCTGCGGGGTTCGGTGCACATGGCCGCGCTGGCGGTGTCCGGGCTGACGCCGATCGAGGCGCACATGCTCAACCGGGGCGCGGAGTACTGCGCGTTCTTCGGCTGGCCGGAGCCGTTCGCCAGCGGCGCCGGCAAGGAGTCCGACCGGCAGGTCGCCGAGGACACCACCAACCGCCGGATGGCCGAGATCATGGCGGCCGCGCTGTCCGTCGAGGAGATGCACGAGCTCGGCCGGCTCGCCTCGGCCGCACTGAGCACCGCGACAGCGTCCGCGGCGGTGCCCGAGGAGGCCGGCGTTCACTCACCTCGGTGAGGTGACGTGAGGGGGTTCACCGAGCCGGACCGCGTCTTGGGCTCCGAGCGCCGATAGGGTCGTCCCCGCAGCTCACAGCGTGGGAGCCCAGAGCCACGAGGCGGCCCACGACAATTCGTGTGGCAGGAGAGACAGTGGACCTGTACGAGTACCAGGCGAAGGATCTTTTCGCCGCGCATGGCGTCCCGGTGTTGCCGGGCCGGACCGTGACCACGGCGGCGGAGGCCGCCGAGGTGGCGACCGAGATCGGCACAGCGGTCGTGGTGAAGGCCCAGGTCAAGACCGGTGGCCGGGGCAAGGCCGGTGGCGTCAAGCTGGCTACCGACGCCGCGCAGGCCCAGGAGAAGGCGCAGGCCATCCTGGGCATGGACATCAAGGGCCACACGGTGCACCAGGTGCTGGTGACCGCGGCCAGCGA
>Ga0137415_10000259_pt1 | contig 47554 bp, 37 predicted proteins | sample CZODoug3_1_1_16f_FD_183082 | JGI IMG/M metagenome (GOLD analysis project Ga0137415, IMG submission 183082) | Vadose zone soil fungal communities from Angelo Coast Range Reserve, California, USA - CZODoug3_1_1_16fungal (Hybrid Assembly) | ecosystem: Environmental > Terrestrial > Soil > Vadose...
CTCCATCGCGGGGCTGGTGCTGGCGTACCTGACGTTCGACCTGCCCTTCGCGATCTGGCTGATGAGCGCGTTCTTCGCCGACCTGCCCCCGGCGCTGGAGGAGTCCGCGCTGGTCGAGGGGGCCAGCCGCTGGCAGGCCTACTGGTACGTGGTGCTGCCGCTGACCCGCTCCGGCCTGGTCACCACGTTCGTACTGTGCCTCGTGTTCGCGTGGAACGACTACGCGTTCGCGCTGGTCTTCAGCGGGCCGAGCTCGCAGACGCTGCCGATGGCGGCCAGCCAGCTCGTCACCCAGACCGGGATCGACTGGGGCCAGCTCTGCGCGATCGGCGTCTTCGTAGTGGTGCCGATGATGCTGGCCGGCCTGGCCGTGCGCCGCTGGCTCGTCACCGGCCTGACCCTCGGCGCCGTCACCGGCGAGTAGACCCACCGATAACGGCGCCGTCGGCACCGTTGGCACCGTGCGCCGGGTCAGGTGCAGCTGAGCTCGATCGTGCCGAGCCGGTCGATGGAGGCGACGACGACGTCACCGGGACCGACCGGAACCGCCGCGGTCAGCCCGCCGGAGAGCACCACCTCGCCGGCGCGCAGCCCCTCGCCCTCGGCGGCCAGCGCGCGGACCAGCCAGGCCACCGCGGCGGCCGGGTGGCCGAGCGACGCCGAGCCGGACGCGGTGGCCACCACCTCGCCGTTGTGCTCCAGCACCACGCCGACCAGGCGCAGGTCGATCCCGGCCACCGGGACCGGGGCGCCGACCAGGTACCGGCCGGCGGAGGTGTTGTCGGCGACGACGTCGGCCATGGTGAACCGGTAGTCCCGGTACCGGGAGTCCAGGATCTCCACGCCGACGGCCACCGAGGCCGTCGCGGCCAGCACGTCGGCGGCGGTGACGTGCGGCCCGGCCAGGTCGGCCGCCATGGTGAACACGATCTCCGGCTCGGCCCTGGGCTGGATCAGCTCGCCGGTGGCCAGCGGGGCGCCGAGGTCGAGGGCGTTGCCGGCGGCCAGGAAGCCGTAGATGGGGGAGTTCACCCCGACCTGGGCCTGCTTGGCCCGCGAGGTCACCCCGAGCTTCCAGCCGGCGAGGGGGCCGGCCTGCTCGCGCAGCGCCCGCTGCACCGCGTAGCCGGTCGCCAGGTCCAGCTCCGGTACGTCGTCGGAGAGCTGGTCGATCGCCGTGCGGTCGGCGACCGCCTTGCTCAGCCGGGCGGCCAGCTCGGTCACGTTCGCCATCTCAGGCCTCCCCACCCTGGACCACCCGGACGGTGACCGCGCCCAGGCGGTCGAACTCGGCCCGGAACACGTCGCCGTCGGTCATCGGCACCGCCGAGTGCAGTGCCCCGGTCATCACCAGGTGCCCCGGTTCCAGGGCCACCCCGTTCTCGCCGAGCACGTTCGCCAGCCAGGCCACCACGGCCACCGGGTCGCCGAGCGCCGCCGCGCCGGCCCCGGTGTCGATCAGCTCGCCGTTGCGGGTGAGCGTCATGCCGATCAGCCGGGTGTCCAGGTCCTCGATCGGTACCACCCGGCTGGCGGTGGCCACGGCGCCGTTGGAGGCCAGGTCGGCCACGGTGTCCGCGAGCTTGATCCGCCAGTCCGCGATCCGGGAGTCGACGATCTCCATGGCGGCCGCCGCGCCTGCGATGGCCCGCCGTGCCTCCAGCGGGCTGACCCCAGGGCCGGCCAGCCGCTCGCCGAGCACGAAGACGATCTCGGCCTCTAGCTTCGGCGCGATGAACCGGCTCAGCGGGATCGCGTCGCCGTCGGCGTACACCGTGGAGGCCAGCACCGGGCCGTAGTCCGGCGAGTCGACGCCGATCATCCGCTGCATCGGCTTCGAGGTCAGCCCCACCTTGTAGCCGATGATCCGGTCGCCGTCGGCGAGCAGCAGCGGGACCAGCTCGCGCTGGATGGCGTAGCCGTCGGCCATCCCCAGCGAGGGGTCGGCATCGGTGAACGGCGGGATCGGCACCCTGGTCCGGCGGGCTTCGTAGAGCGCGCGGGCCTTGCCGGGCGCATCCGTCACGGGCATCGGTCAGCTCTCCTTACGGTGGGCGTGTTCGGGGGCCCAACCCAGCCGGCGGGACACCGCTTCGGCCGCGTCGATGACAGTCTGGGCCAATCGGCGCCTCGGCACCCCGCGAAACCGGCTGACCGGCGCGTTCAGGCTGAGCGCCGCCACCACGCCGCCGCTGAGGTCGCGGACCGGCGCGGCCAGCGAGGCGACCCCCACCTGCCGCTCGTTGATGGCCTCCGCCCAGCCGCGGCCGCGCACGGTGTGCAGCTCGTCGCGCAGCCGGGCCGGGTCGGTGATGGTGTGCCGGGTCAGCGGGGCGAGCTGGACCCTGGCCAGGTAGCCGGCGCGGTCCTGGTCGCCCCGATAGGCCAGCAGCACCTTGCCGGAGCTGGTGCAGTACAGCGGCACGCGGCGGCCCGGCTCGCCGAACAGCCGCAGCGAGTGCGCGCTGTCCAGGCGCTCCAGGTAGACCACGTCGTCCCCGCTGGCCACGCCCAGCTGCACGCTCTCCCCGGTCTGCTCGCGCAGCGCCAGCAGCACGGCGGTGGCGGCACCGTGCAGGTCCATGTGCAGCCGGACGGCCTCGCCGAGCTCGAACATGATGATGCCGAGGCGGTAGCGCCCGGTGCGCCCGTCCTGCTCCACCAGGCCCTCCTGCAGCAGGGTGGTCAGCAGCCGGTGCACGCTGCTCTTGCCGAGCCCGAGCCGGCGGGACAGCTCCGCGACGCCGAGCTCCTCCTCCCTGGTCAGGAAGGCCTTCAGCAGGCGAGCGGCATTGCGCACGGTGGTCAGCGTCGCGTCAGGCATCCGGCCGCCCGTCGTGTTCTGATATCCGGAACGCTCGTCGTCCCACCGGGAAGCTAGGTGCCGGGGCGCGGGGCCGTCAAGCGCTCTCGGTGCGAGTCGGGCCGGTGTGCGGCAGAGTGGTCCCCGTACCCGTCGAGCATTCGGTGGGGTGGAGCGAACACAGGAGTGCCCCGGTGACCCTGCAGTCGGAAAAGGCCGGACCAGCCACGCCCGTCGACTTCTCGCTGGAGCAGCGCTACCGCGCCGGCGCGGGGCCGGTGCTGCTGACCGGTGTGCAGGCGATCGGCCGGCTGCTGGTCGAGCAGCACGCGGCGGACGCGCGGGCCGGGCTGCGCACCGCCTCCTTCGTCTCCGGCTACCAGGGCAGCCCGCTCGGCGTGCTGGACAAGGCGCTGTCCGGCGCACCGGAGCTGGTGGAGACGGCCGGGCTGAAGTTCGTCCCGGCGCTGAACGAGGAGCTGGCCGCGACGGCGATCTGGGGCAGCCAGGTGGAGGTGCCCGGCCGGCACCGGGGCGTGGACGGGGCCGTCGGCGTCTGGTACGGCAAGGCACCCGGGGTGGACCGGGCCGGCGACCCGATGCGGCACGGCAACATCTGCGGCGCCGACCCACGCGGCGGGGTGCTGGTGCTCGCCGGCGACGACCCGGCCTGCAAGTCCTCCACCATCCCGTGCATGAGCGAGCGCACGCTGGCCGGCTTCGGCCTGCCGGTGCTGTTCCCCGGCAGCGCCGAGGAGATCGTCCGGCTGGGCCGCTACGGGGTGGCGCTGTCCCGCGCGTCCGGGCTGTGGGTCGGTATGAAGATCGTCGCCGATGTCGCCGACGGGGTGTGGACCGTGGACGGCTCGGTCTCCGACGTACCGATCACCGTGCCCGAGCTGGCCTGGGAGGGCCGGCCGTGGCGCTACGAGCAGGTCCCGATGCTGCTGCCGCCCGCCTCGCTGCACGCCGAGGAGCAGCTCTACGGCCCGCGCTGGGCGATGCTCAACGCCTTCCTCGAGGCCAACCCGGTGAACAGCGTCGAGGTGGACACCCCGGACGCCTGGCTGGGTATCGTGGCCGGCGGCAAGACGTTCCACGACGTCCGTCAGGCGCTGCACGACCTGGGGCTGGACGAGGACGCGCTGCGCCGCTCGGGCATCCGGCTGCTGCGCCTCGGCATGATCCACCCGATCCAGCGGGACCTGGTGCGTCGCTTCGCCGAGGGTCTGGACACCGTGCTGGTGGTGGAGGAGAAGACGGCGTTCGTCGAGTCGGCGGTCCGCGACGCGCTGTACCGGCTGGCCGACGCGCCCGAGGTGATCGGCTCGGCGGACGCGGCGGGCGCCCCGCTGGTCCCGGTGGCCGGCGAGCTCACCGCCGGTGCGCTGGCCGGCCCGCTGCGCCGGGTGCTGCGCGCCCGCCCTGAGGTCGCCGAGCGCCTCGCCCCGCCGGACCTGGCGTCCCGCCCGGTGCTGGAGCTGCTGCCGGTGGCCCGCACCCCGTACTTCTGCTCGGGCTGCCCGCACAGCCGATCCACGCTGCTGCCGGAGGGGTCGGTGGCCGGCGGCGGGATCGGCTGCCACGCCATGGTGGCGCTGGCCGGCCGGCCGGGCACCGAGGTGAGCTCGATGACCCAGATGGGCGGGGAGGGCGCCCAGTGGATCGGCCAGTCCGCGCTGCTGGACGAGCGCACCGGGCCGGCGCACATGTTCCAGAACATCGGCGACGGCACCTTCGCGCACTCCGGCCAGCTGGCCGTGCAGGCCTGCATCGCCGCCGGGGTGTCGATCACCTACAAGATCCTCTACAACCGCGCGGTCGCGATGACCGGCGGGCAGGACGCCGAGGGCGGCCTCGAGGTGCCGGCGCTGACCCGCAAGTTGGCCGCCGAAGGCGTCGTCCGGATCATCGTCTGCGCCGACGAGCTGGAGCGGTACAAGGCACTGGACGCGTTGGCCGACAACGCCCGGCTGTGGCACCGGGACCGGTTGGACGAGGCGCAGCGGGAGCTCGCGGCGGTGTCCGGGGTGACTGTGCTGATCTACGACCAGCGGTGCGCCGCCGAGTCCCGCCGGCTGCGCAAGCGGGGCACCATCCCGATCCGGCCGACCCGGGTGGTGATCAACGAGGCGGTCTGTGAGGGCTGCGGCGACTGCGGGGTGCAGAGCAACTGCCTGTCCGTGCAGCCGGTGGACACCGAGTACGGCCGCAAGACCCGGATCGACCAGACCTCGTGCAACACCGACTACACCTGCCTCAAGGGCGACTGCCCGTCCTTCGTCACCGTCCAGGTCCCGGACCGGGGCAGTGCGGGCGCCGGCGGTGCCCGCAAGGCGCCGCGTACCCGGCCGGAGCCGCCGGCGGTGCCCGACGTGCCATGGCGGGCCCTGGACGGCACGGTGGACCTGTTCCTGGCCGGCATCGGCGGCACCGGCATCGTCACGGTCAACCAGGTGCTGGGCAGCGCCGCGGTGCGCGACGGGCTCGCGGTGCACGGGGTGGACCAGACCGGGATGTCGCAGAAGGCCGGCCCGGTGACGTCGCACCTGAGGGTGGCGGCCGCCGCCGCCGGGCTGGCCCCGTCGAACCGGGTCGGCTCCGCCCAGGCGCACTGCTACCTGGCCTTCGACCCACTGGTCGGCGCGGACGACAAGAACCTGGCCTACGCCAGCCCGGCCACCACGACCGCGGTGGTGTCCACCAGCGAGGTGCCAACCGGCGCGATGGTGCGGGACGCCTCGGTGGTCGCGCCCGGCGGTGCGACGCTGCTGGACCGGATCTCCGGCAGCGTCCGGGAGCTGGTCGCGCTGGACGCCGCCCGCGCCGCGCTGGCGCTGTTCGGCGACGCGATGCCGGCGACGTTCCTACTGGTCGGGGCGGCGTACCAGAGCGGAGCGCTGCCGTTCTCGGCGGCCGCGATCGAGTGGTCCATCGAGCTGAACGGGGTCGCGGTGGCCGCCAATACCGCCGCGTTCCGCTGGGGCCGGGTGGCGGTGGCCGACGCGGGCGCGTTCGCCTCGGCCACCGGGTCGGGCACCGGGTCGGGCACTCCCGACGCGGGGCCCGAGGCGCCGGAGCTGCCGGCCGGGTTGGACCTCGGCGAGCTGGCCGGCGAGACGCGCCGGCTGGCCGGCCTCCGGGCCACCCAGCTGGTCGGCTTCCAGAACCTGGCCACCGCCCGGCGCTACCTGACGGTGGTGCGCGCCGCCTGGTCCGCCGAGCGCGCGCTGGGCGAGCGCACCGACTACAGCGAGGCGGTGGCGCACGGCCTGCACAAGCTCACCGCGTACAAGGACGAGTACGAGGTGGCCCGGCTGCTCACCGACCCCGAGTTCGAGGCCCGGCTGGCCGCTGAGGTGCCGGGCGGGGTGAAGCTGCGCTACCGGCTGCACCCGCCGGTGCTGCGTGCCATGGGCCGGGACCAGAAGATCGCGTTCGGGCCGTGGCTGCGCCCGGTGCTGCGCGGGCTGGCCAAGGGCAAGCGGCTGCGCGGCACGCCGCTGGACCCGTTCGGCCGCACCGAGGTCCGCCGGCTGGAGCGGGAGCTGCGTGACTCCTACACGGCGATGCTGGCCCGGCTGACCGGGGCGCTCGGCGCGGACAGCTACGACACCGCCGTGGCCGCCGCGCAGGCCGCTGACCTGGTACGCGGCTACGAGGGCGTCAAGGAGGCCAACGTAGTGCGGTACCGGGCGAGGCTCGCCGAGCTGGGCGTCGAGTAATCGACCCTGAGTCTCGCCGAGCCCAACCACAGCGGGCTTCGCCACGCGATCCGTGGCCGCTGTGGTTGAGCTCGGCGAGACTGGTCGGGCAGGGGCCCGGACGGCTCAGCTTGCGGTTCGACGGAAGCCCGGGACCAGGACGGCGGCGACCGCGAGGTGCAGCACGGTCAGTGCGATCCGGGTCGAGGTGCTGGCGCCCTCCAGGAAGATCGGCACGATGGACAGCAGGGCCACCGCGACGGCCACGCCGGTCCAGATCGCGACGGCGCGCCCGGTGAAGCGCTCCAGCAGGGCGAGCAGCCCCCAGCCGAGCAGCCCGAAGACCGCCGTGAAGATCACCGCGATGGGCAGCGTGATCACGGCGCTGCCCATCGAGTCGGTCAGCAGGAAGTCCGTGCCGAGCAGGCTGGCGATGCCCCAGAGCACGGCGTTCAGCGCCATGGCGGCCACGACGGCGCCACCTCGGTGGAGCCGGCGCTGGGCGGCGGCGGAGCGGACGGGGCCGGTGTGCGAGGTGGCGGCGGTCATGGCTTCCTCCGGTGGGGGTTGGTTCCGTTGCTGACGCGTCGAACGGGCGGGGCCGGGATCGACAGCGGGTGAGGAGGTTGTTGCTGAACTGTGTCTCAGGGACACTGTGTATGTTAGACACAGTTATTTGGCGGGGACAAGAGCGGGATGTGACGGCGGATGGTCAGGGCGGGCGCCGGTGAACGGGACGCGGCACAGAGCACGGCCGCGTTGCTGTGGGGCCTGCGGGAGCCACCCAGCCGGGGGCCGCGCCCGGGGCTGACCGTCGCGGGGATCGCCGACGCTGCCGTCGGGATCGCGGACGCCGACGGCCTGGATGCCCTGTCCATGCAGCGCGTCGCCGCCGCGCTGGGCGTGACCAAGATGGCGCTGTACCGCTACGTGGCCGGCAAGTCCGACCTGGAGGCGGTGATGATCGAGGCTGCCGTCGGGGACCCGCCCGACCTCGCGGGGGTACCGGGGGGCTGGCGCGCCCGGCTGGAGGAGTTCGTCCGGCTGCTGGCGCTGGCGTGGCACCGGCACCCCTGGCTGCCCTGGATCACCGTCGGCGACCGGGTGATGGGCCCGCGCGAGCTCGGTTGGGTGGAGAGCGCGCTGGCCGCGCTGGACGGCACGCCGCTGGACGGCACCGAGCGGCTGGACGCCGTGTTCGTGCTGTTCGGGCACATCCGCAACACACAGTCGATGTCCACCGCCGGCACCCAGCCGTGGACCGGCGACAAGCGGCTCACCCCAGTGATGGATCAGCTGCTCGCGGCAAACGGCGAGAGCTACCCGGCGCTGCACCGGGTGTTCGCCGCCAGTGGCTCGCTGGCCGGGTCGGCGGACAACGGCCGGGAGTTCGGGCTGCGCCGGCTGCTCGACGGGCTCCAGATGCTGATCGACCGACGGGCGCCGACCGACCGGCGGGCCCAGGACGGCCCGCCGGTCGGTCAGCGGCTCACGGAGTAGCTCGGGTCAGGGGCGCTCGGGCCCGCCGGCCTCCGCCGACTCGACCGCCCGGCCCGGAGCCAGCCGCGAGTGCCGGCGGCTGTAGGCCAGGTAGACGACCAGGCCGATCGCGAACCAGACGACGAAGCGCAGCCAGGTGAGCGGCTGCAGGAACGAGATCAGCCAGATCGAGAACCCGATGCCGATGATCGGTACCACCGGCATGCCGGGGCAGCGGAAGCCGCGCGGCAGGTCCGGCCGCTTGTACCGCAGCACGATCACCGCGACGCAGACCACGATGAAGGCCAGCAGGATGCCGATGTTGGTCAGCTCGGCGGCCTCGTTGATGTCCAGCAGGCCGGCGATCACGGCCGAGGCGATGCCCAGCACCCAGGTGATCCGGGTCGGCGCCCGGCGCGTCTCGTGTGTGCGGCCGAACCAGGCGGGCAGCAGTCCGTCCCGGCTCATCGAGTAGCCGACCCGGGCCGCGCCCATCAGGAACGTGAACATCACCGTGAGGATGCCGACGATCGCGCCGACCGCGATGACCAGGCCGAGCGCGTTGAGCCCGATCGAGGCGAACGCGTTGGTGAAGGCGGCCTTCGGTGTGATGTCCTTGTAGTTGACCATGCCGGTGAGCACCAGGCAGGCGGCCACGTAGAGCACCATCGAGATGGCCAGCGAGTAGAGGATCGCCTTCGGCATGTGCTTGCGTGAGTCAGCGGACTCCTCGGCGGCGGTGCTCATCGCGTCGTAGCCGAACACCGCGAAGAACACGGTGGCCGCGCCGGTGAACGCGCCGGCGAGCCCGAACGGCGCGAACGGCGAGTAGTTCGCCGAGTCGATGTGGAACACCCCGACCACGACCACCAGCAGCACGATCGCGACCTTGAGGTAGACCAGGCCGGTCTCCACCCGGGCGGCGCTGCGCATGCCCCGGTTCAGGATGTAGGCGATCAGCAGGCAGAGCAGCGCGGCGAACAGGTCGACCTTGTAGGAGCCCGAGGGCACCCCGGCCGGCTCGGTCCCCGGTGCGCCGGACATCCACAGCGGCAGCTTCAGGTGCAGGATGCCGAGCAGGCTGTTGAAGTAGCCAGAGATGCCGATCGCCACCACCGACACGATCGCGGTGTACTCCAGCAGCAGGTCCCAGCCGATGAACCAGCCGATCGGCTCACCCAGCACCGCGTAGCCGTAGGTGTAGGCCGACCCGGCCCGGGGGATCAGCCCGGCGAACTCGGCGTAGGAGAACGCCGCCGCCGCGCTGGCCACGCCGGCGATCAGGAAGGACAGCAGCACCGCTGGCCCGGCCGTCTCGTGGGCCACCGCGCCGGCCAGCGCGAAGATGCCGGCGCCGATGATGCCGCCGACGCCGATCGCGGTCAGCTGCCACAGCCCGAGGGTGCGCTGCAGGCCGCCCTCGGAGCTCTCGGTGCTGATGTAGTCGATGGGCAGCCTGCGGAAGATCGCGGTGCGGCTGCTCTGGGATGACGACGTTGTCATGAAGGCTCCTGGGCGGCGTCAGTGGCAAGTGTCAGTGGCGGCTGGTGACCGAGCGAAGGAAGAACATCACGTTGGCCGGGCGCTCCCCGAGCCTGCGCATGAAGTAGGGGAACCAGGCCGACCCGTACGGCAGGTACACCCGCACCTGGTGGCCCCCGGCGGCCAGCTCGCGCTGCGCCTCGGGGCGGACCCCGTAGAGCATCTGGAACTCGAAGTCGTCGGCGCGCCGGCCGGCCCCGGTGGCCAGCTGCTGTGCGTAGTCCACCAGCGCCGGGTCGTGGGTGGCCACCATCGGGTAGCCCTGGCCGGCCATCAGCACCCGCAGGCAGCGCCGGTAGGACTCGTCGACCTCGGCGCGCTCCCGGAACGCCACCGAGGCCGGTTCGTCGTAGGCCCCCTTGCACAGCCGCACGCGGGAGCCCGGGCCGGCCAGCGCGGCGCAGTCGGCCTCGGTGCGGCGCAGGTAGGCCTGCAGCACCGCGCCGGTGCTCGGCCAGTCGGCCCGCAGCGCGCGGACGGTCTCCAGCGTGGCGTCGGTGGTGCTGTGGTCCTCCATGTCGACGGTCACCGTGGTGCCGACCGCCGCCGCCCGCGCGCAGATCCGGGCGGCGTTGTCGCCTGCCAGCTCCGGGCCGCCGGCGGGCAGCGCCTGGCCGAGCGCGGACAGCTTGACCGACACCTCGACCCGCCCGGCCAGCCCCTCGGCGCCCAGCCGGTCCAGCAGCGCGAGGTACGCCTCGGTGCTGGCCTGGGCCTGGGCGCGGTCCTCGGTGTTCTCGCCGAGGTGGTCCACGGACACCAGCCGGTCGGTGGTCAGCTCCCTGGCCACCGCCAGCGCCCGGTCCAGGTCGGCGCCGGCGACGAACCGGTCCACCAGCGGGCGGGCCAGCGCGGAGTGCTCGGCGGCCGAGCGCAGCGCCGGCGAGCGGGCCGCCGTGAGCAGTGCGGAGCGCAGCATGTCACTCACCCCTGGTGCGGATAACCGCTGGTCGTGGGCGGGTTCAGGTTCTCCTTGATCGAGCGCGGGCTGGTCCAGCGCAGCAGGTTGAAGATCGAACCTGCCTTGTCGTTGGTGCCGGAGCCCCGCGCGCCGCCGAACGGCTGCTGGCCGACGACGGCGCCGGTCGGCCGGTCGTTGACGTAGAAGTTGCCCGCGGTGAACCGGAGTGCCTCGGCGGCCTTGGTGATGGCCGCCCGGTCGGTGCCGATCACCGCGCCGGTCAGCGCGTACGCCGAACCCCGGTCCACGGTGTCCAGCACCCGGTCGAACGCAGTGCTGTCGCTGTCGTCGTACACGTGCACCGCGAGCACCGGGCCGAAGTACTCCGTGCGGAACACGTCGTGCTCCGGGTCGCTGCCCTGGATCAGCGTCGGCGCCACGAAGTAGCCCTCGCTGTCGTCCGCGGTGCCGCCGGCCAGTACCTCGAGGCTCGGGTCGGCGCCCGCGCGGCGCAGCACGCCGTCGAGGCGGTCGTAGGCGCGCCGGTCGATCACCGCGCTGGTGAAGTTGGCCAGGTCCGCCACGTCGCCGACCTTCAGCGAGGCCACCTCGTCGACCAGGTCGTCGCGCAGCCGCTGCCACACCGAGCGCGGTACGAACGCCCGCGACGCCGCCGAGCACTTCTGCCCGGAGTACTCGTAGGCGCCCCGGACCAGCGCGGTGCGCAGCACGTCCACCTCGGCGGACGGGTGGGCCAGCACGAAGTCCTTGCCGCCGGTCTCGCCGACCAGCCTCGGGTAGCCCCGGTACTGGCCGATGTGCGCGCCGACCTGGCCCCACAGGTGCTGGAAGGTGGCGGTGGAGCCGGTGAAGTGGATGCCGGCCAGGTGCTCGTCGGCCAGCAATACCTCGGACAGCGCGCGGCCGTCCCCCGTCACCATGTTGATCACGCCCGGGGGCAGGCCGGCGGCCTCCAGCAGCCGCATGGTGAACCAGGCGGACAGCGTCTGGGTCGGCGACGGCTTCCAGATCACCGTGTTGCCCATCAGCGCCGGGGCGGTGGGCAGGTTGCCGGCGATCGCGGTGAAGTTGAACGGGGTGATCGCGTAGACGAACCCCTCCAGCGGGCGGTGGTCCATCCGGTTCCACACGCCGGGGGAGGACTCCGGCTGCTCGGCCAGGATCCGCCGGGCGAAAGCCACGTTGTAGCGCCAGAAGTCGGCGAGCTCGCAGGCGGCGTCGATCTCGGCCTGGATCGCCGTCTTGGACTGGCCGAGCATGGTGGCCGCGTTCAGGGTGTCCCGCCACGGCCCGGAGAGCAGGTCGGCGGCGCGCAGCAGCACCGAGGCGCGCGCCTCGAACGGCAGCTCGCGCCACGGCGCGGCGGCCCGCAGCGCGGCCTCGGTGGCGGCCTTCGCGTCGTCGGCGGTGGCTGTGCCGAACGTGCCGAGCACGTGGCTGTGCCGGTGCGGGGCCACCACGTCGACGGCGGCGCCACCCCCGAGGCGCTGCTCGCCGTCGATGGTCTGGGTGAGTTCGAAGCGCTGTCCGGCCAGCTCAGCGAGCCGCGCGGTCAAGCTGGCCCGCTCGGCCGAGCCGGGGGCGTAGTCGCGCACCGGCTCGTTCCGGGGCGCCGGGGTCGTGGCGATCGAGTCCACGTCGGTACACCTCCCGCTTGTCATGAATGCCGCCTGTGGTGAATGCCGAGAACGGTAGCCGCGCAGGGCCCGCCAGCATTTGGCCAACTGGCTATAGTCGCGGTCACATCGTTGTCCGATCGGACAACATGGTGCTGAAGTGACAGAAGGTGCGCCCGATGCGCGGAACCCCGCTCGACCAGCTGCTGGAGGGCATCGAGGGTGCCCTGGTCGAGCTGCCGGTGGCGCCGGCCGGCGCCCAACCGCTCGTGCTCGGGGTGGCCATCCTGGACCCGGACGACGAGTTCGGCGACCACCACGGCGAGCTGGTCCTGGTGATCGGGGTGCGCGGCCGGGAGTCGCTGCCGTTCCTGCGCGCGGCGGCCCGCAGCGGGGCGGTCGCGGTGGCGGTCAAGCCAGGGCCGTCCGGCTCGGTCGGCGAGCTGGCCGAGGCGGCCGCCGACGCGGGCGTCGCGCTGCTCGCGGTGCGTCCCGGGGTCCGCTGGGACCAGCTCGGCTCGCTGCTGCGTGAGCGGCTGGACGCGGCGGAGCTGGTCGGCGGCCTGCCGCACGGCACCTCGGGCGGTGCGGGGGCCGACGGCGAGGACCTGTTCGCGCTGGCCGAGGCGACCGCGCTGGTCACCGGCGGCATCGTGGACATCGAGGACCCGGCGAACCGGGTGCTGGCCTACTCCCGGTCCGACGATGCGGTGGACGAGCTGCGCCGGCTGTCCATCCTGGGCTGGCAGGGCCCGGAGAGCTACATGCGGATGCTGCGCGAGTGGGGCGTGCTGGACCGGCTGCGCGAGGGCGAGCACGTGGTCCGCGTCGACGCCCGCCCCGACCTGGGCATCCGGGCGCGGCTGGCGGTCGGCGTGCAGGCCGGCTCGCGCTACCTGGGCACCATCTGGGTGCAGCAGCGGTTCTCGCCGACCGTGCAGCCCTTCGCGGAGCGGGCCGAGGAGGCGCTGGTCGGCGCGGCTCGGCTGGCCGCCGCCGAGATCCTGCGCCGGCGCACCGGGTCGGGCCCGGTGTCCAGTGGCGCCCAGCTGACCGAGCTGCTCACCGGCCGGGCCAACACCGACCTGGTGGCTGGCCGGCTCGGCCTCGACCCGGCGGCCGCCGCCCTGGTCGTCGGGTTCAGCGGGCCGCCAGGGTCGGACGTGCCGTCCCGGGCACTGCGGTCGGACCAGGTGCGCGGGGTGGTTTCCGTGTACGCCACCGCCTACCACCGGTCCGCGCTGGTCGGCGTGCTGGAGGACCGGGTGTACGCGGTGCTCTCCGGGGTGCCGCGCGGCCGGCTGGACCCGGCGCTGCGGTCCTGGGTGCGGGACGCGGTGGAGGTGGTGCGGACCCGCACCGGGCAGGCCTGGCTCGCTGGGATCGGCTCACCGGTACCCGCGCTGGCCGGGCTACCGGACGCCCGCGCCGAGGCCGACCGGGTGCTCGACGCGCTGGCCAGGGCGTCGAGGTCGCGCTCGCCGCGCGGCGCCGCCCCGGCCGTGGCCACCATCTCGGAGCTGCGCAGCGAGATGCTGCTCGGCGAGGTACTCGACGTGCTGGGCGGGCGCCCCGAGCTGCGCCACCCCGGGATCGACGCGCTCGTGGCGCACGATGAGCAGCGCGGCGGTGAGCTGGTCGCCTCGCTGCTGGCCTACCTGGACGCGCTGGGCGATGTGCGGGCGGCGGCGGCCACCCTGCACGTGCACCCCAACACGCTGCGGCACCGGCTGCGCCGCGCCCGCACGGTGTCCAGAGTGGCCTGGGACGACCCGAGGGAGCGGTTGTCCGGCCACCTGCAGCTCGTGCTGGTCAGCCGCCGGGAAGCGGGTTCCGGGCGCTCGTAGCACGTCGCGCCGACAGTTACGCCCCGGCACCTCCGACTCATCCACAGTCGGCCCTCGCGCCGCGAGTTGTCCACAGCCTGGCCACCGCGTCCCCCACGCCCGGCTCCACCGGCGCACGCTGGCTGCATGAGCTACGACGCCCGCCAACCCACCGACCACGAGGCCGCGCCCGGGCTGCGCACCCCGGAGGACCTGGTCGCCGCCGTCCCGTACCTGCTCGGCTTCCACCCGGCCGACTCGCTGGTCCTGGTGAGCACCAGGACGGCCGGCCAGCCCGGTGTCGAGTTCACCCTGCGGGTCGACCTGCCGCCCCCCGAGCTGGTCACCGAGATGGCCAGGGAGCTGGCCGGCGTGGTGCTCGCCCAGCGGTGCGACGAGCTGCTGCTGGTGGTCGTCGGCGGGGCCGCGCCGGGGGCACTGTCGAAATCTGGGTCGAGCCCTGGGGCGAAATCTGGGTCGCGAGCTGGGCCGAGGTCCCGGCGCGGCCGGGTGCCCGAGCAGCGGTCCCGCCCGGCGCTCGGCCCACCCCGCGCCGAGGTGGTGGCCGAGGTGATGCGGGCCTGCGCCGAGGTGGGCGTGCTGGCGCGGGCGGCGATCTGGGTGGCCGGGTTCGTCGCCGGCACGCCGTGGCGCTGCTACGGCGCCTGCGGCTGCGTCGGTGCACTGCCCGATCCGGCCTGCTCCCCGGTGGCCACCGCCTCGGTGCTGGCCGGCCAGGTCACCTACGCCGACCGGGCCGAGCTGGAGCGGGTCGTCGCGCCGGCCGCCGAGCCGGTCCTGCTGCGCCGCGCCGACCTGCTCACCGCGCGGCTGGACGAGCTGTCCGCCGGCGGCGACCCGATGCCGCCGGCCACCGGCGAGCTGGTCGCCGCCCTGGAGCACTGGATCGACGTCGCCTCGGCCGGCCGGCCCCAGCTGGCCGACGAGGACGTGGTGCGACTGTGCCTGGCGCTGGGTGACCCGCTGGTCCGGGACGCGGCGTTCGGCTCCGCCTACGACGCCAGGGCCGAGGGCGCCGAGCGGCTGTGGACCGCACTGGTCACCGAGTCGCCCGACCCGGAGGCCGCCGAGGCCGCCGTGCTGCTCGCGCACAGCGCGCTGATCCGGGGCGACGGGGCGCTGGCCGGCATCGCGCTGGCCCGCGCACAGCAGGCCTGGCCGGGCCATCGGCTGAGCGCGATGATCAGATCCGCGCTGGACGCCGGCCTCGGCCCGGACCAGCTGCGGGACTGGTTCGTGGACGGCAGCCAGCGGGCCACCGAGCTGTTGGACCGTCGGCTGGACCGGCGGTGAGCCGCCCGGGGGGTGGGTCAGCCCTCGGAGCTGGCCAGGTAGCGCTGGGTGAACTCCCAGGCGTCGGTGACGATCCGGTCCAGCTCGGTGCGGCTGGGCCGCCAGCCCAGCTCGTGGTGGGCCCGCTCGCTGGAGGCGACGAGCACCGCCGGGTCGCCCAGCCGCCGGGGCGCGGTCTGCGTGGGCAGGGGGTGGCCGGTCACCGCGCGGCAGGCGTCGATCACCTGGCGCACCGAGAAACCGGTCCCGCTGCCCAGGTTGTAGATCCGGTGCTGCTTCGGCACGGCGTGCTCGAGGGCCAGCAGGTGTGCCTCGGCCAGGTCGTCGACGTGGATGTAGTCGCGCACGCAGGTGCCGTCCGGGGTCGGCCAGTCGTCGCCGTAGATCTGCACCGACGCCCGACGCCCCGTCGCCACCTGCAGCACGATCGGGATCAGGTGGGTCTCCACGGCGTGCCGCTCGCCGTACCGGCCGTGCGCGCCGGCCACGTTGAAGTAGCGCAGGCTCACCCCGGCCAGCCCGTATGCGGCCGCGTAGGAGGTGATCGCGTGGTCGATCGCCAGCTTGGTGGCGCCGTAGGTGTTGGTCGGCCGGGTGGCGGCGTCCTCGGTGACCGGCACTTGGTCCGGCTCGCCGTAGGTGGCCGCGGTGGAGGAGAACACCAGCCGGGGCGTCCCGTGCGCGCGCATCGCCTCGAGCAGTGCGAACGTGGTCAGCACGTTGCCCCGCCAGTACCGGTCCGGGTGCTCCATGGACTCGCCGACCAGCGACTTGGCGGCAAGGTGCAGCACGCCGTCGACGCCGTCGGCCAGGATCGCCGAGGCGGCCTCCGCCACGTCGCCCTCGATGAACCGGCAGCCGTCCGGCACGGCGTCGCGGTGCCCGGTGGACAGGTCGTCCAGCACCACCACGTCATGCCCGGCCTCGACCAGGTGCGCCGCGCACACACTGCCCAGGTAGCCGGCTCCGCCGGTCACCAGCACTCGCACGCCATTCCTCCAGATGCTCGGTCCCGCCCTGAGCACACCGTCTCATGCCCGTCGCGGCCCGCTCGACCGGACCGCTGCGATGCCGCTCGCACCCGTCCGGTCGCGCGCGCCGGCTCAGCGCGCGCGGACCAGTACCGCGTGCGCCAACAGCGGCTGAACCTTCGCCTGCTCGCCCGCGGAGTCCACCGGCACCGCGTCACCGAACCGGGGGATCGCGCTGACCTCGACGTCCTGGCCGGGCACGATGCCGGCCGCCTTGAGCTCGGTCATCAGGTCGGCGTCCGCCTGTACGTGCTCGGCGATCCGGCGGACCTCCACGGTGCCACCGCCCCGCCGCGCGAACTCGTCCAACCGCTGCAGGCCGAGCTCCAGCGTCGGCACCGCCGCCGGGGCTCGCTCGCTCGCCGGGCCCGTGTCGCTGAGCTCGTCCAGCCCTGGGATCGGGTTGCCGTACGGGGAGACCGTCGGGTCACCGAGCAGCCGCACGAGCTTGCGCTCCACGGCGTCGCTCATCACGTGCTCCCAGCGGCACGCCTCGGCGTGCACGTGCTCCCACTCCAGCCCGATCACATCGGTGAGCAGCCGTTCGGCGAGGCGGTGCTTGCGCATCACCGACACCGCCCGGGACCGGCCGGCCGGAGTGAGCTCGAGGTGGCGGTCCCCAGCGACGATTACCAGGCCGTCCCGCGACATCCGCGCCACCGTCTGGCTCACCGTGGGCCCGCTCTGAGCCAGCCGTTCGGCAATGCGCGCCCGCAGCGGGACGATGCCCTCCTCTTCCAGCTCGTAGATGGTGCGGAGGTACATCTCGGTAGTGTCAATGAGATCGTTCACAGCTGCCGCCCCTTCTTCCAGTACCAATGGTATCCGTTCCGGGGCCGTCCAGATTCGGCCGACCCATCTGAGCTAATCGGTCCCCCGACCGGGGTAGGAGCAGGATGTACGGCGTGTCGCCCCTGATCTCGCCAGCCGAGCTTGCCGAGCTGATCACCGGGCCCGGCCCGGCGCGCCCGGTGGTGCTCGACGTGCGGTGGCGCCTCGGCGGTCCACCCGGGCTCGCCGACTACCGGTTCGGCCACCTGCCGGGTGCGGTTTTTGTCGACCTGGACACAGTGCTCGCGGCCCCGCCGGGCCCCGCCGGCCGGCACCCGCTGCCCGATCCGGCCCGGTTGGCCGAGGCCCTGGGCTCGCTCGGCGTGGCCGAGGGGGCAGTGGGGGCTGCGGGGTCCGTGGGGGCCGTGCCGTCCCTGGTGGTCTGCTACGACGACTTGGACGGCTCGGTGGCCGCGCGGGCCTGGTGGCTGCTGCGCTGGCTCGGGCTGCCGGCCGACCGGGTGCGGGTGCTGGACGGCGGCTACGCGGCGTGGGTCGCCGACGGGCTGCCGCTGAGCACCGAGCCGGTCGACCCGGTGCCTGCCGTGCTGACACCGCGACCTGGCTCGATGCCGGTGCTGGACGCCGACGGCGCCGCCGACGTGGCCCGCCGGGGCGTGCTGCTGGATGCCCGCGCGCCGGCCCGGTACCGGGGCGAGACGGAGCCGGTCGACCCGCGCGCCGGCCACGTGCCCGGCGCGCGCAACGCCCCGTTCAGCGCGCACCTGGGCGCCGACGGCCGGTGGCGGGCCGCTAACGAGCTCGCCGAGCACTACCGGGGCCTCGGTGTCGGCGCTGGCCGGCCCGTCGGCGCGTACTGCGGGTCGGGGGTAACCGCGACGTCGGTGGTGCTCGCCATGGAGTACGCCGGCCTCGGCGCCCCGGCGCTGTACGCCGGCAGCTGGTCTAACTGGAGCGCCGACCCGGCCCGCCCGGTCGCGCTCGGCGCCGAGCCGGGCGGCGGCGCCGAGCCGGGCGGCGGCGCCGAGCCGGGCGGCGGCGCCGAGCCGGGCGGCGGTGCCGAGCCGGGCGCCGGCGGGGAGCCGGATCCGTCGTGACCGCCTACGGTTCGATGTCATGAGCACCTCGCCCGCCGTGGTCTGGACCCCGCGCTATCTCGGCTACCGGCTCAGCGACACCCACCCCCTGGACCCGATCCGGCTCGACCTGACGATGCGGCTGGCGAACGGCCTCGGTGTACTGGAGGGCATCGACATCCTCACGCCGGAGCAGGCCCCGGACTCGGAGATCGAGCGCGTGCACCGGGCGTCGTACCTGTCGGCGGTGAAGTCGGCGCCGGAGGCCTCGTTCGATGTCGGCCACGGCCTCGGCACGCCGGACAACCCGATCTTCTTCGGCATGCACGAGGCCAGTGCGCTGGTCTGCGGCGGCTCGCTGCTGGCGGCCAAGCAGATCGCCGACGGCACGGTCGACCGGGCGGTGAACATCGCCGGCGGGCTGCACCACGCGATGGCCGACGCGGCGTCGGGCTTCTGCGTCTACAACGACTGCGCGGTCGCCATCTCCTGGCTGCTGGACAACGGCTTCGACCGGATCGCCTACATCGACGTCGACGTGCACCACGGGGACGGGGTGCAGGCGGCGTTCCGGGACGACCCCCGGGTGCTCACCATCTCGGTGCACCAGCACCCGATGACGCTCTGGCCGGGCACCGGCTGGCCCGGCGAGACCGGCTACGGCGACGCGGAGGGCACCTCGGTCAACCTGGCGCTGCCGCCGGGCACCCGGGACGGCTCCTGGCTGCGGGCGTTCCGCGCGGTGGTGCCCTCGCTGCTCGCCGAGTTCCGCCCCGCGCTGCTGGTCACCCAGTGCGGGGTGGACACCCACCACGAGGACCCGCTGGCCGAGCTGAGCCTCACCGTGGACGGGCACCGCGCGATCTACCAGGAGCTGCGCGAGCTGGCCGGCACGTACGCCGGTGGCAAGTGGCTGGCGCTGGGCGGCGGCGGGTATGGGCTGTTCCGGGTGGTGCCCCGGTCCTGGACGCACCTGCTGGCCACCGTGCTGGACCGGGACATCGACGCCGACCGGGGCATCCCGGCGGACTGGGTGGCGCACGCCGCCGGGCTGACCAGGCGGCCGCTGCCCACGACCATGGGCGAGGACGCGCCGGTCGACCACCAGCCGTGGGGCACCGGCGGTGACCCGGTCGACGATTCGATCCGGGCGACCCGGCGCGCGGTCTTCCCACTGCACGGCCTCGACCCCGACGACCCCCGGGACTGACGGTGACCGACGCCGAGGCGCCACCGGCCGCGCCCGCCGAGCCGAGGGACGACGGCTATCCCCGGCACTGGGAGGCCGACGTCGTCGCCTCGGACGGCGGCGTGGTGCACCTGCGCCCGATCCGGCCGACGGACGCGCCGGCCCTGGTCGAGTTCCACGGCCGGCTCTCGCCGCGCACCCGCTACCTGCGTTACTTCGGGCCGTACCCGCAGATCCCGCCGAGGGACCTGGAGCGGTTCACCGTGATCGACCACCACGACCACGTCGCCTTCGTGGGCTTGTTGGGGCACGAGATCGTCGCCGTCGGGCGCTACGTGCGGCTGGACGAGAGTCCGTCCGCCGAGGTGGCCTTCGTCGTACGGGACGACCACCAGGGCCGGGGCCTTGGCTCGATTCTGCTCGAGCACCTGGCCGCGGCCGCGCGGGAGAGCGGGCTGCGCCGCTTCGAGGCCGAGGTGCTCGCCGAGAACCACCAGATGGTCCGGGTCTTCCGGGAGGCCGGCTACCAGGTCAGCCGGGAGTTCGCGGAGGGGACGCTGCACCTGGAGTTCGACGTCGAGGCGACCGAGCGGTCGCTGGCCGTGCGGGACGCCCGGGAGCAGGCCGCCGAGGCGCGCGGCGTGCACAACGCGCTGCACCCGCGCTCGATCGCGGTGATCGGGGCGTCCAACGATCCCGCCAAGATCGGCCACGCGGTGCTGGCCAACCTGCTGCGGGGCAACTTCAGCGGCCCGGTGTTCCCGGTCAACCCGACGGCCCGGTCGGTGCGCGGGGTGCGGGCCTACCGCTCGGTCACCGAGATCCCCGACGAGGTGGACCTCGCGGTGGTCGCCATCCCGGCCGCCGGGGTGGACGACGTGATGGACTCCTGCCTGGCCAAGGGGGTCAAGGCGCTGGTCGTGCTGAGCTCCGGCTTCGCCGACGAGGGCCCGACCGGGGTCGACGCCCAGCGCCGGCTGGTCGTCCAGGCTCGGGCGCACGGCATGCGGGTGATCGGCCCGAACGCGCTCGGCGTGATCAACACCGCCCCCGACGTGTCGCTCAACGCCACGCTCGCCCCGGAGCTGCCTGGCCGGGGGCGGGTCGGCTTCTTCTGCCAGTCCGGCGCGCTGGGCATCGCCATCCTGGCCGGGCTGCGCAGCCGCGGGCTCGGACTGTCCACCTTCGTCTCCGCCGGTAACCGGGCCGACCTGTCCGGCAACGACCTGCTGCAGTACTGGCAGACCGACCCGGCCACCGACGTCGTGCTGCTCTACCTGGAGACGTTCGGCAACCCGCGCAAGTTCGCCCGGCTGGCCCGCCGGGTGGCCCGCCGCAAGCCGGTGGTCGCGGTGAAGAGCGGCCGGTTCACGGCGCAGCTGGCCTCGTTTGGCACGCACGGCGAGCCGGTCGACGACGCCAGCGTGCAGGCGCTGTTCGAGCAGGCCGGCGTGATCCGGGTGCAGACGCTGCCCCAGCTGTTCGACACCGCGCAGCTGCTGGCCTACCAACCGCTGCCGGCCGGGCCCAGGGTGGCCGTGGTCGGCAACTCCAGCGCGCTCGGCGTGCTGGTCACCGACGCGCTGCTGGACGAGGGGCTGACCCCGGCCGGGCCGCCGGTCGACGTCGGTACCGCGGCCAGCCCTGAGCAGTTCGCCGAGGCGATCTCCACCGCCGCGCACGCCGAGGGCACCGACGCGCTGGTCGCAGTGTTCGTACCGCCGATCGCGACACCGGGGCTGGCCTACGCGCGCGCCCTGCGTTCCGCCGCCGAGGGCACCGGCAAGCCCGTACTGAGCACGTTCCTCGCGGTCGAGGGCGTGCCGGCCGAGCTGGCCGTGCTGGGCCCGGACGGCCAGCCGGGCCGTGGCTCGGTGCCCAGCTACCCGAGCCCGGAACGCGCGGTGGCCGCGCTCGCCCGGGTGCTGCGCTATGCCCGCTGGCGGGACGCCCCGGTGGGGGAGTTCCGTCGCCTGCCCGGCATCCACCCGGAACAGGCCCGGGCGCTGGTGCACGACCGGCTCGGCGCGGCGCGCGACCCGGTGCCGCTGCAGGATCCGGACGCCACGGAGCTGTTGGCCTGCTACGGCATCGAGGTCACCCCGTTCCGGCTCGTCGACTCGCCGGAGTCAGCCTCGGCGGCCGCCGAGGAGCTGGGCTACCCGGTGGCGCTCAAGGGGGTGGGGGAGCGCTGGCAGGGGCCCGCGCTGATCGGGATCCGGCTCGACCTCGGCGGCCCGGACGCGGTGGCCGCCGCGTACCGCGACCTGGCCGAGGTCACCGAGCAGGCCGGGCTGTACGTGCAGCGGATGGCGCACAAGGGGCTGTCCTGCGTGCTCGAGGTGCTGGACGACCCCTCGTTCGGCTCGCTGATCTCCTTCGGGCTCTCTGGCATCGCCACCGAGCTGCTGGGCGACCGGGCCCACCGCGTCATTCCGCTGTCCACGGCGGACGCGTACCGGCTGATCCGGGCACCGAGGGCGGCCCCGCTGCTGTCCGGCTACGGCGGCGCTGCGCCGGTCGACATCGCCGCGCTGGAGGAACTGGCGCTGCGGGTGAGCTGCCTCGCCGAGGACCTGCCAGAGGTCCGCTCACTGCGGCTGGGTCCGGTGCTGGCCGCCGCCGAGGCCGTGTCGGTCACCGCCGCCCGGATCGTGCTCGGCCCGCCGCCCAACTGGCAGGATGGCGGCCCCCGCCGTCTCGGCTGAGCCGCCGAGCCGACCCCAGCCCGCGCACCCGGCCAGGTCGGCACGGCCGCGCCGCGGGGCCAACCCGCCGCGGGGCCAACCCGCCGCCGTGCCGACCCAGGGTGGGCACGGCGGCGGGTTAGCTCAGCGGAAGCTGACCTGCAGGGTGGGCTGGCTGGTCGCGGCGAAGAAGTCGTTGCCCTTGTCGTCGACCACGACGAATGCCGGGAAGTTCTCCACCTCGATCTTCCAGACCGCCTCCATGCCGAGCTCGGCGTACTCCAGCACGTCGACCTTGCGGATGCAGTCCTTCGCCAGCCGAGCCGCCTGGCCGCCGATCGAGCCCAGGTAGAACCCGCCGTGGCGCTGGCAGGACTCGGTGACCTGCCGGGACCGGTTGCCCTTGGCCAGCATCACCATGGACCCGCCGGCCGCCTGGAACCGCTCGACGTAGGAGTCCATCCGCCCGGCCGTGGTCGGGCCGAACGAGCCGGAGGCGTAACCGGCCGGGGTCTTGGCCGGGCCGGCGTAGTAGACCGGGTGGTCGCGCAGGTAGTCGGGCATCGCCTCGCCGGCGTCCAGCCGTTCGGCGATCTTCGCGTGCGCGATGTCCCTGGCGACCACCATCGGGCCGGTCAGGGCGAGCCGGGTCTTCACCGGCAGGGTGGACAGCTGAGCCCGGATCTCCGCCATCGGCCGGCGCAGGTCCACCGCGACGACCTCGGCGGAGGCGCCGGACGCGGCCAGCTCGTCCTCGGCCACGTCGGGCAGGAACCGGGCCGGGTCGCGCTCGAGCTGCTCCAGGAACACGCCGGCTTCGGTGATCTTGGCCTTGGCCTGCCGGTCCGCCGAGCAGGACACCGCGATGCCCACCGGCAGCGACGCCCCGTGCCGGGGCAGCCGGATCGCACGCACGTCGTGGCAGAAGTACTTGCCGCCGAACTGTGCGCCGATGCCGAACTGCCTGGTCAGCTCCAGGATCTGGGCCTCGAGGTCGCGGTCCCGGAACGCCTCGCCCCGGCCGGAGCCGCGTTCCGGCAGCGTGTCCAGGTACCGCGCCGAGGCGAGCTTGGCGACCTTGAGCGTGTACTCGGCCGAGAGGCCGCCGACCACGACCGCCAGGTGGTACGGCGGGCAGGCGGCGGTGCCGAGCGAGCGCAGCTTCTCGTCCAGGAACTGGGCGAGCCGCGTCGGGTTGAGCAGCGCCTTCGTCTCCTGGTAGAGGAACGTCTTGTTGGCCGAGCCGCCGCCCTTGGCCAGCACCAGGAACTCGTACTTCGGCCGGTCCCCGGGGATGTGCATCAGCTCGACCTGGGCCGGCAGGTTCGAGCCGGTGTTGCGCTCCTCCCAGAACGAGGTCGGCGCCATCTGCGAGTAGCGCAGGTTCAGCTCCTGGTAGGCCTCGAAGATGCCCCGGGAGATCGCCGCCTCGTCGGTGTCCCCGCCGGAGCCGCCGGTGAGCACGCCCTCGGTGCGCTTGCCGATCACGATCGCGGTGCCGGTGTCCTGGCACATCGGCAGCACGCCGCCGGCCGACACGCATGCGTTGCGCAGCAGGTCGGTGGCCACGAAGCGGTCGTTCGCGCTGGCTTCGGGGTCCTCGATGATGGCACGCAGCTGCGCCAGGTGGGACGGGCGGAGCAGGTGTTGGATGTCGGTCACCGCTGCCTTGACCAGGCCGGTGAGGGTGGCGGGCTCGATCCGGAGGAAGTCCCGGCCGTCAACTCGCAGCGGCGTGATGCCGCCGAGGTCGAGCCGGCGGTACTCGGTGTCGTCCGGGCCGAGTGGGAGTACGTCAGTGTGGTGGAACTCGGGCACGGACGCAGACGCTACCCGGCAAGGCGGGGTGCTGGACAACGCTGGCCGCGCGCCGGCGGCGGCCGGACCCGGACATGCCGACAGCCGCCCCCGAGGGGTAGGGGCGGCTGTCGGACGTTCTTCGGTGGCGCGCCCCGGTGAACCGGGCGCGCCCTGAGCTCAGCTGGCGTAGGCGCGGAGCCGGTTGGCCCGGTCGCCCACCCGCAGCTTGGCCATGACCTCGCGCTCGATCTGGCGGACCCGCTCCCGGGACAGCCCGAACGTGCGACCGATCTGGTCCAGGGTGCGCGGCTGGCCGTCGTCCAGGCCGTAGCGCATCCGGATCACTCGCTGCTCGCGGTCGTCCAGCGTGGCCAGCACCCGACGCAGGTCGTCGTGCAGCAGGTGCGAGATGACCGTCGTCTCGGCGTCGGTCGCCTCGGCGTCCTCGATGAAGTCGCCCAGGGGGGCCTCTTCCTCGTTGCCGACCGGCATGTCCAGGCTTACCGGGTCACGCGAGTGGTCCAGCAGGTCGGCGATCTTCTCCTCGGCGATCCCGGACTCCGCCGCGATCTCCGCGTGGGTGGCGTCGCGGCCCAGCCGCTGGTGCAGGTCGCGCTTCACCCGGGCGATCTTGTTGACCTGCTCGACCAGGTGGACGGGCAGCCGGATGGTGCGGGCCTGGTCGGCCATGCCCCGCGTGATCGCCTGGCGGATCCACCAGGTGGCGTAGGTGGAGAACTTGAAGCCCTTGGCGTAGTCGAACTTCTCCACCGCGCGGATCAGGCCCAGGTTGCCTTCCTGGATCAGGTCCAGCAGCGGCATGCCCCGGCCGGTGTAGCGCTTGGCCAGCGATACGACCAGGCGCAGGTTCGCCTCCAGCAGGTGGTTGCGGGCCCGCTCGCCGTCGCGCACCAGGGCGCGCAGGTCAGCGGCCTGCTGGCGGGAAAGGTTCGGGTCGCTGTCGAGCATGTGGTTGGCAAAGACGCCGGCTTCGATACGCTTGGCTAGGTCGACCTCTTGCGCGGCGGTCAAAAGCGCCCTTTTGCCGATACCATTGAGGTAGACCCGCACCAGGTCGGCGGCTGGGCTCTGCGCGTCCAGCTCTTCGGCCAGCGGCTCGAGCTCCGGGGACAGAGACTCCGGAGCGGCTGTGGTGACCCTTCGTGCGAGTGTCTGCGGCGCAGTCATTGTGCGGTCCCTCCCTACGCGTACCGCTGGGGCAACCCGTGGTGTCCACTGAGCGGCTTCACCATGTAATACGCATCAGGGGGGGAAATCGTTCCCAAATCAGGTACGTGGCCTGGCGCACTCCTGAGTTTCCTGAGAGTCCGTGACCAGCCAGTGTATGGGGTATACCGCCCGCGACCAGGGAGTCTGGGTGAGGTGGCCGGCGAACCCGGCGGCGGCGCGACGCTGAGAGTCACCGATCCGGGTGTGACCGCCGTCAACCTCCACAGTGGAACGTGCCGCCGGGAACCCGTGCGGCCGGCGCGGTCGGGGCACCCCTTCTGACGGGTGCACGATGCGTACTGACTGGTAGCGGGGCAGGATGCCCGGGGAAGCCGTAAGGAGGCGCGACACCGTGACCAGCCCCGAAGAGCCGCTCGCCAGGGCCCGGCGGACCGCCGCCCAGATCGTGTCCGGCATCGGCGAGCGGCTCGGCACCGAGGACCTGCGGGTGCGGCTCGACCCGGTGGGCATCGGGGCCGCGCTCGGCCGGGCCGCCGCGTCGCTGGCCGGCCGGCCGTTTCCGGTCGCCAGGGTCACCCTGGACTACTCCGGCGCACTCGGGCGGGCGACCGTGGCCTCGGCGTTGCGCGCGGTCGGGTTGACCGTCGAGGGGCCGGCCGAGCTGAACCCCCGCGACCGCCGCCACGGGGACCCGGCCTATACCTCCAACGCCTGGTTCTACCTGTGCCGCCAGCAGCACGAGCTGTTCGCCCGGTACCTGCGCGCGCTGGCCGAGCACGCCGACGTGGACCGGCGCACCCGGGCGAAGCTGGACTTCGCGGTCGGCCAGATCGTCGAGGCGACCGCGCCGGCGAACTTCCCGGCGAGCAATCCCACCGTGCTCAAGCGGGCGTTCGACACCGGCGGCCAGAGCCTGCTGCGCGGGCTGCGCAACCTGGCCCGCGACGTGGCCACCAACCAGGGCATGCCGCGCCAGGTGACCCCGGGCGAGTTCACGGTGGGCCGGGACCTGGCGGTCAGCCCGGGCAAGGTGGTGTTCCGCAACCGGCTGATCGAGCTGATCCAGTACGAGGCGCGCACCGAGACCGTGCACCAGGTGCCGATGCTGTTCAGCCCACCGTGGATCAACAAGTACTACGTGATGGACCTGGCGCCGGGCAAGAGCCTCGTGGAGTGGGCGGTCCGGCACGGGCACACCTGTTTCATGATCAGCTACCGGAACCCGGACGAGGGCCTGCGCGACGTCGGCATGTCCGACTACCTGCGCGAAGGGCCGCTGGCCGCGCTCGAGGTGATCGAGGACATCACCGGCGAACCGGCGGTGAACGTGGTCGCGCTGTGCCTCGGCGGCACGCTGGCCACCGCCACGGCCGCCTGGCTGGCCGCGCGGCGCCGGCCCGGGGTGCACACGCTCACGCTGATGAACACGCTGCTCGACTTCACCGAGCCCGGCCAGCTCGGGGTGTTCGCCGACCCGGAGGCGATCGAGAACCTGAGCCGGCTGATGCGCCGGGCCGGTTACCTGCCGGCGAGCAGCATGAAGGCCACCTTCGACGCACTGCGGCCCACCGACCTGATCTGGAACTACGTGGAGCGCAACTGGCTGCTCGGCGGGCAGCCGGCGCCGTTCGACCTGCTCACCTGGAACGCCGACTCGACCCGCATGCCGGCCACCATGCAGACCGAGTACCTGCGCACCTGTTACGTGGAGAACCAGCTGGCCAGGGGCAAGATGGAGCTGGCCGGCGAGCGGCTGGACCTGAGCGATGTGCAGCAGGACGCCTACGTGATCACCGCCGAGGCCGACCACATCGCGCCGTGGCGCTCCGTCTACACCGGCGCGCGGCTGCTGGCCGGGCGGGTCCGCTTCGTGCTGTCCAACTCCGGGCACATCGCCGGGGTGGTCAACCCGCCGAGTCCCAAGTCCCGGCACTGGTGCGCCGACCCCGCCGACCTGGGTGACGCCGGCGACCCCGTCGACCTGGGTGACGCCGGCGACTCCGCCGTGGCGCCCGGCCTGCCGGCCGACGTGGCGCCCGGCCTGCCGGCCGACGTGGCGGACTGGCGGGCCGCCGCGCAGGAGCGGGCGGCGAGCTGGTGGACCGACTGGACGCCGTGGATCGGCGCGCGGGCCGGTGTGCGCCGGCCGCCGCCGGAGCTGGGCAGCGCCGCGTACCCGCCGCTGGCGGACGCGCCGGGCAGCTACGTACATGCCTGACCGGCCTCGGCGCGGGTTCGCCGAGGGGAACAACTGTGGATCAACCGTTTGGTCCGGGACACAATGGGGGACATGAGCGAGCAACGGCCCGACGAGGATGCCGGGCGAGCGGGCAGCGACCCCTGGTCGACGCAGATGGATGCGTTGGGCGGGTTCATCCGCGCGCAGCGGCACCTGGCGAATCTGTCGCTGCGCGAGATGGCCAGCCTGACCAGCGTGTCCAACGCCTACTTGAGCCAGATCGAGCGGGGCCTGCACCAGCCCTCGTTGAAGGTGCTCCGCTCGATCGCGGACGCGCTCAACCTGAGCACCGAGCAGATGCTCGCGCAGGCCGGCTGGATGCGCGGCGGCAACGGCCACCGCACGGAGCCCGAGCGGGAGCCGGCGTCGAACCGCGGTGCCGCCCCCGACACCGAGGACGCGATCCGACGCGACCCCCGCCTCTCGCCGGCCCAGCGCGAGGCCCTGCTCGGCGTCTACCGCAGCTTCGTCGAGGGCTCCTCGTAGCGGCGGCGCGGCGCCAAAGCCCCGGCTTGTTGTTACCGAACTGCACAACAGGCAGGTTTTGAGCGCGAAAAACCTGCCTCCTGTGCAGTTCGGTAACAACAGGCTGCCCCGAGGGCGCGCCGCGCAGGCGGGTGAGGCAGGTCATGCCCGCGCGTGATTGAAATACTTAACGCTGCTGCGTAGTTTTATGGACAGGCAGTGTCGAGTAGCGCTCGGAGAGGGCATCCCATGACCAGCACCCAGGAACAGTTCGCCGACTTCGCGCAGCGCGGCCAGGACACCCTGATCAAGGCCGTCCAGGACTGGGCGGACACCGCGCAGGCGTACACGCGCAGCTTCACCGAGGCCCAGCCGGAGCTGCCGGCCGCCCGCGACATCGTGAACAACGTCTTCGACTTCGCCGAGCAGCTGCTGCGCAGCCAGCGCGAGCTGGCCACCAGCCTGGTCGCCGCCGGCGCCGAGGTGGCCGAGGCGACGCGCGCGGCGACCGAGCAGGCCAGCCAGCAGGCCGCCGCCGCCGCGCAGCGCGCCATGGACGAGGCCAAGGCCGCCACCGCCCGCGTCGCCGGCCAGAACTGACCGATCCCGGCCCGCGCAGCCGTGGCTCAGCAGGGCCGCCGGCCCGCGAAGCCGCCGGTCGGCCACCCCTGGCCGGCCGGGGTCAGCTGGAGAAGCCCATCCCGGCCGCGTCCATGGACCGCAGCCAGGCGTTGCGCCGGCCGCCCCTGGCATCCGCGCGGGCCAGTGACCAGCAGGTCAGCTGCGCGCCGAGCCAGCGCAACGGCTCCGGTGGGAACGGCAGCGGGGTGCCCCGGACCATCTTCAGCTCGGTCCGCTCGGTGCGCTCGCCGTCCAGCAGGTCGAGCATCACCTGGGCGCCGAACCGGGTGGCCGCCACGCCGAGCCCGGTGAAGCCGAGCGCGTAGCCGATCCGGCCGCCGGCCGAGGTGCCGAAGAATGCGGTGTACCGGCTGCTGGTGTCGATCACGCCGCCCCAGCTGTGCGAGAAGCGCAACCCGTCGAGCTGCGGGAACGTCTGGAAGAAGTGCTCGGCGAGCGTGCGGAAGGTGGCCGGGCGCTGGTCCAGCTCGGCGCCGACCCGACCGCCGAAGTGGTAGATCATGTCGTAGCCGCCCCAGAGGATCCGGTTGTCGGCGGTCAGCCGGTAGTAGTGGAACAGGTTCGCCGCGTCGGCGATGCCCTGGCGGCTCCGCCAGCCGATCGAGTCCAGCTGCGCGCCGCTCAGCGGCTCGGTGACCAGCACGTGGTCGTAGATCGGCACGATGTAGCGGCGCAGCTTGGGTACCAGCGGCTGGAACGCGTTGGTGGCCAGGGCGACCCGGCGCGCGTTGACCCGGCCGTACGGGGTGCGCACCACGGTGGCACCGCCCCGGCGGTCCAGCCCGGTGGCCGGGCTGCGCTCGAAGATGCGCACGCCGAGGCGCAGGCAGGCGTCCTTGAGTCCCCAGGCCAACTTGGCCGGGTGCACCATCGCCACGCCCCGGGGGTTGGCCAGGCCGGCCAGGTAGGTCGGGGAGTGGACCTCGGCGCGCATCGTCTCGCCGTCCAGGAACGTCACGTCCGTGCCGGTGTCGGGTGCCTCGCGGGCCTCCTGCGCCAGCGCGGCGACTTCGTGCGGGCGGGTCGCCACCTCGATCTGCCCGGTGCGCTCGAACTCGCAGTCGATGCCGTAGCGGCGCACGGTGGCCTCGAGCTCGTCCAGGTTCTGGGTGCCCAGGCGCTGCAGGGTGTCCAGCTCGTCGGGCCAGCGCCGTAGCCCGTTCTGGAAGCCGTGGGTGAGGCTCGCCTCGCAGAACCCGCCGTTGCGCCCGGACGCCGCCCAGCCGACCTCGTGCGACTCCAGAAGCACGACCTCGCGCGCCGGGTCACGCTCCTTGGCGAGCAGCGCCGTCCACAGCCCGCAGTAGCCGCCGCCGATCACCACCAGGTCGCAGTGCAGCTCGCCGACCAGCGCGGGCCGGGCCGCCGGGCGCGCCGGGTCGGTCAGCCAGAACGGGGTCGGCTCGGCCTCCGCGAGGGATCGCGCGGTGCCCCAGTTGGTCACTGATCCGAGCGTGGACATGACCCAATGATACGTATTCAGTTGTATATTGTGTCAAGGGCAACGAATATCGTTGCGTGACTCTGGACGAGACGTCGAAGCGGATCATCGAGCAGTTGCAGGAGGACGGTCGGCGCCCGTACTCCGCCATCGGCAAGGCCGTGGGCCTGTCCGAGGCCGCTGTGCGGCAGCGGGTGCAGCGGCTCTCGGACCAGGGCGTCATCCAGATCGTCGCGGTCACCGACCCGCTGCGGGTGGGCATGTTGCGCCAGGCGATGGTCGCGGTGAACGTGGAGGGGCCGATCGAGCCGGTGGCCGACGCGCTGGCCGGGCTGCCCGAGGTGCCGTACGTGGTGATCTGCGGCGGCCGGTTCGACATCCTGGCCGAGGTGGTCTGTGTGGATGACGCGAGCCTGCTCGACCTGATCTCCAGCGTGATCCGGACCACGCCGGGGGTGCGCAACGCCGAGGCGCTGCTCTACCTGCAGCTGCGCAAGGACTCCTACCGGTGGGCCATCCCGTGACGGTGGCGCCGCCGGCTCTGCCGGGGCGCCGCCTCCAGTGCGGTCAGGAACAGCTCGAGGGCCAGCGGGAACGAGCTGCTGTCCAGGCGGGGCAGTAGCTCGTCGAAGGTGGCCGCGATGTTCGGGAACTGCTCGGGCGGCAGCGTCGAGTAGCCGGTCCGCCAGGCGCGCTCCGAGGGGCCGACGCCGGGGCCGGTCGTGGCGGCCGCGTCCAGCGCGGAGAACGCCAGCACCAGGTCGATGAACGACAGGTAGTGCCGCACGGCCTCCACCTCGTCGAACCCGGCGCCCCGGAACAGTCCCAGCATCGTCTCGACCGTACGGATCTCGTTCGGCCGGCCGGTCACCCGGGACGCCGACAGCACCGCCGTGCGCGGGTAGGCCAGGTTGCCCCGGTAGACGAGCACGGCCAGCTGGCGCAGGTCGGTGAGCCACTGGCCGGTCGGCTCGAACTGAGCCAGGGAGCGGCCGATCAGCTCGTCCGCGACGGCCAGCAGCAGCTCGTCCTTGCTCGGGAAGTACCGGTAGATCGCCGTCGCGTCGGACCCGAGCGCGACACCCAGTCGGCGCATGGACAGCGACTCGCTGCCGTCCTGCTCGATCAATCGCATACTGGTGTGCACAATCAGTTCCGCGGAGAGCACCTGCCCACTGCGGGTGGGTCGCCTGCGTCGCCGCTCGGCGGGGACCCGGTCGCTGGCCATGCCCGCAGATCAACACGGTACCGGTCTTATGTCAACGCTATTGACCTAATAGTGGTGTGCCCCGTTCCATTGTTCACCTCCCAGGGTGAAGGGGCCGACTGTGCCGACTATGCCGTCTCCCACGAACGGACCACCGCCGAACCGCCAGCTGCGGCGTTCCATCGGGGTGCTGGACGGCTGGGCGGTGGCCGCGTCCAGCACGGCCGCGACCACCAGCATCGGGATCGGCATGGGCCTGCTGGCCGGCGCCGTCGGGGTGCAGCTGCCGATCCTGCTGATCCTGGCCTTCCTGCCGGTGCTGGGCATCGCCGGCGCGTACTCCCGGCTGAACCGGGTCGAGCCCAATTGCGGCAACGGCTACACCTGGGTGGGCGTCTCGCTCGGCCCGTGGCTCGGCTTCCTGACCGGCTGGCTGCTGCTGGTCGGGGTGATCCTGTTCCTGGCCTACACCTGCGCGATCGTCGGCTCGGTGCTGCTGCAGTTCACCGCGAAGTTCGGGCTGTACTCGATCGGCGGGGTGCAGCTCGACCCGAACGCCACCCTGGTCTGCACCGTGATCGGGCTGGTGGTGCTGGCTCTGGTGGCGTTCACGGCGGCCACCGGGCTGGCCCGCTCGGCCCGGTTCCAGGCGGTGCTGCTGGGCTTCGAGTACATCACGATCGTCGGGTTCTGCCTGTGGGGGATCGCCTTCGGCCACCAGCCCTTCGAGTGGGCCTGGTTCAACCCGTTCGGCTTCGAGTCGGTGACGGCGCTGACCCAGGGCCTGGTACTGGCGGTGTTCATCTACTGGGGCTGGGACGCGGCGTTCAGCGTCACCGAGGAGACGACCACGCCCGGCGCCTCGGCGCGTAGCGGCTACATCACCCTGTTCTCCGCGCTGGCCCTGTTCCTGACCGGCGCGATCGCCTTCCAGCGGGTGCTCACCCCGGCCGAGCTGGTCGCCCACCCGGCGGATGCGCTGGCCTTCTTCGCCGCCCGCCTGGCCGGTGAGCCGTTCGCCTCGCTGCCGCTGCTGGCGCTGATCCTCTCCGCGGTCGCGTCCATGCTGGCCGCGCTGATCCCGACCGCCCGCCAGGCACTGGCGATGGGCCGCGACGCCACCCTCGGCAAGGTCTGGGCCCGGGTGCACCCGAGGTACGGCACGCCCGCGGCGGCCACCGTGCTCAGCGCCCTGATCGCGGTGCTGATCGCGGTCCTCTCGGTGAGCATCCCGCAGGTCGGCGCCATGATCCTGGCCTCGATCAACGCCATCGGCATCCTGGTCGCGCTGTACTACGGGCTGACCGCGCTGGCCTGCGCGGTGCGCTTCCGGGCGCTGCTGCGGGCCGGGCCCGGGCAGGCGCTCAAGGTCGTCGTGGTGCCGGCGCTGAGCGGCCTGGTGATGTTCGCGATCGGCGGCGTGCTCGTGCACTCGTACCTGACCAAGAGCGACCACTTCGCGCTGGACCCGGACAACGGCTACTTCCAGCTGCTCTGCCCCGGCGTGGTGATCGCGCTCGGCCTCGTCGTCGCGGCGGTGGCCAAGTGGGGCCGCCGGTCGGAGTACTTCCGCACCGGGCGCGGCACCGACGACCTCAACCTGGACCTGCGTACCCCGGAGGCCGACCATGTCAGCTGACCTGATCTTCACCGGTGGGCCGGTGTACCTGGGAGCCGGGCAGCTCAGCGCCGGCGTCGCGGTGACCGGCGAGCGGATCACCGCGGTCGGTGCCCAGGCCGCGTGGGAGCAGGCTGGGCCACGTACCGAGGTGGTCGAGCTGGCCGGGCGGCTACTGCTGCCGGGCTTCACCGACGCGCACATCCACCCGGTCAGCGGCGGCATCGAGCTCGGCCAGTGCGACCTGTCCGGCGTGGAGACTCAGCCTGCGTACCTGCGGCTGATCGCCGAGTTCGGCGCCGCGCACCCCGACGAGCCGTGGATCCGGGGCGGTGGCTGGGCGCTGGCGGCGTTCACCGGCGGCATCCCGACCCGCGAGCTGCTCGACGCGGTCGTGCCCGACCGACCGGTGTACCTGCTCAACCGGGACCACCACGGCGCCTGGGTGAACAGCCGGGCGCTCGAGCTGGCCGGGATCGACCGGCACACCCCGGACCCGCCGGACGGCCGGATCGAGCGCGACTCCGCCCGCGTGCCCAACGGCATGCTGCAGGAGGGCGCCGCGCACCTGGTCGGCCGGCTGCTGCCGGAGCTGACCGACGCCGACCGGCTGGCCGGGCTGCTGCGCGCCCAACAGCTGCTGCACTCGCTGGGCATCACCGCCTGGCAGGACGCGCTGCTCGGCGACTTCAACGGCATGGGCGACCCCAGCCAGGCCTACCTGGACGCGGTCGCCGGCGGCCGGCTCACGGCGCGGGTCAGCGGTGCGCTGTGGTGGGACCGGGCGCTCGGCGCCGAGCAGGTCGACGGGCTGCTGGCGCGGCGCCGGCGGCTGGACGTGCCCGGGCTGCGGGCCCGCACCGTCAAGATCATGCAGGACGGCATCGCGGAGAACCACACGGCCGCGCTGCTGGCGCCCTACCTGACCCGCTGTGGCTGCCCCAGTTCGAACAGCGGCCACAGCTTCGTCGACCCCGAGGCGCTGACCGGCTACGTCACCGCCCTCGACGCCCTGGACTTCCAGGTGCACTTCCACGCCCTCGGCGACCGGGCGGTGCGGGAGGCACTGGACGCGGTGGCGGCGGCACTGGCGGCCAACGGCGACCGGGGCAACCGGCACCACCTGGCGCACCTGCAGGTGGTGCACCCCGACGACGTGCCCCGGTTCGGCCGGCTCGGCGCGCTGGCCAACATCCAGCCGCTGTGGGCCTGCCACGAGCCGCAGATGGACGAGCTGACCATCCCGTTCCTCGGGCCCGAACGCACCGCGGCGCAGTACCCCTTCGCCGCGCTGCGCGACACCGGCGCCCGGCTGGTCGGCGGCAGCGACTGGCCGGTGAGCAGCCCCGATCCGCTGCACGGCATCCACACCGCGGTGAACCGGATCGCCCCGGGCGGCACCGGACCGGTGTTCCTGCCCGAGCAGCGGATCGGGCTGGCCGCCGCGCTGGACCTCTACACGGCCGGCTCGGCGTACGCCTGCCATGCCGACGACACCGGCCGGATCGCCGAGGGCTACCTGGCCGACCTGACCGTGCTGGACCGCGACGTGCTGCGCGAGCCACCCGAGCGGATCGCGGACGCCTCGGTCGAGCTGACCTTCGTCGGCGGGCGCTGCGTGTACGGCGCCTAGTCGGCCCGCGGGGTGCCATCGTCGACTCCGACAAGTGTTCTCCACCGGGCCACTCAGCGTGCCGATCTTCACGGCCTACGGGCTGAGCCCAGCATGATCCTCGCGATCTTTCGCTAGCGGCAGTCGACGCCTCAGCCCGGACCGTCGCCGGCCGGTGGCAGTGGGGCCCTGCCGGCCGGCGCGGGGTTGGCCTCGACGAGCACGGTGAACGGCCCGTCGTTGATCGACTCGACGGCCATCATCGCGCCGAACCGCCCGGTCTCGACCCGTGCGCCCCGCTCCCGCAGCGCCGCCACCACCCGGTCCACCAGCGGCTGGGCCCGCTCCGGCGGCGCGGCGGCCGACCAGGACGGCCGGCGGCCCTTGCGGGTGTCCCCGTAGAGCGTGAACTGGCTGACCACCAGCAGTGGCGCGCCGGCGCTCGCGCAGGACTGCTCGTCGCGCAGCAGCCGCAGCTCGTGCAGCTTGCGGGCCAGCACGGCGGCCTGCTCGGGGCCGTCCTCGCGGTGCACCCCGAGCAGCACCAGCAGCCCGGGCTCGTCGATCTCGCCGACCACCTCGCCGTCCACCCGCACCGCCGCGCGGGTCACCCTGGCCGCGACCGCTCTCACCCGCGCCGCCCGGCGCCCGCGCCCGCCGTGCTCGCCGACCCGAGCGACCCGAGCGACTCGGCCGGGGCGCCGGTCGCGGCCCACTCGGTGGGCAGCAGCACACCGTGCCGGACCAGCTCGCGCACCGCAGGCAGGCTGGCCGCCACCAGCTCGTCGACCGGACGGTCGTGCGAGTAGCCGAGCAGCGCCAGCAGCTCGATCAGCGGCAGCGCACCCTGGCAGCCGGCCAGCAGCGCCTCGGCCACCTCGTCCACCTCGTGCCGCCAGCCAGGGCCGTCCACCCGGCGGACCGTGGAGAGCACCGGCTGCCAGCCGTTCTCCCCGGGCTGGGCGGCGCGCTCCAGCACCACCGAGGGGGCCAGCGTGAGCCGCGCGTCGAGCAGCGCGGCGTCCTCGCGGTGCGCGCGCAGCCAGGCCACCCGGTCCAGCCAGCCGGCGGTCTCCACGCCCAGCGGGTCGGCGAGTGCCTGGCGCAGGTCCTCGCAGAGCACGGTCGGCTCGGCCCGGCCGGCCGCCGAGCCGGTGTTGCGCAGCGTGATGAAGCCGAAGCCGACGCCCTCCACCTGGTGGCTGTCGAACCAGGACAGCCACTGCTCGGCGTCGTGCCGGGCAGCGGGGGAGGCCGGGTCGATCCCGGAGTCGCGCAGCCAGGTGCCCACGTACAGGGCCGGGTCGGCCACCTCGCGCTGCACGAACCAGGCGTCCACCCCGCCGGCGGCGCCGTTCCCGGGGAGCCAGGACGCCACCCGCTCCGGCCAGTCCTGGCCGCGCACGTGCAGCCAGCAGGCCAGCAGCTGGGCCACCCCGCCGTCGGCGAGCAGCCCGGGCAGCGCGCCGACCAGCCGGGCGGCCACCTCGTCACCGGCCAGCCCGGAGTCCCGGTAGGTGTGCCGCACGCGGGGCGGGCCGGCCACGAACGGCGGGTTGCTGACGATCTGGTCGAACCGCTCGCCGGCCACCGGCTCCAGCCAGGACCCGCCGCGCAGCTCCACGTCCACCCCGCTGAGCGCGAAGGTGGCCTCGGCCAGGGCCAGCGCGCGCGGGTTCACGTCGGTGGCGACCAGCCGCTCGGCGTAGCGGGCCGCGTGCAGCGCCTGGATGCCGCAGCCGGTGCCCAGGTCGAGCAGCCGCCCCACCGGCCGGCGCACGGTGGCCGAGGCCAGGGTCAGCGAGGCCTGGCCGACGCCGAGCACGTGGTCCGAGCGCAGCGCCCTCGGCTGCCCGCGGAACCGGCCCAGGTCCAGGTCGGAGACTACCCACCAGGCCCCGTCCTCGTCGCCGTGCGGGCGGACGTCCAGCGCGGCCGCCAGCCCGCCGCCCGCCGGCGTGGTCGGGTCCACCCCGGTCGCGCCGGCGGTCTCCGTGGCCGGGTCGCCGGGGCGGAGCAGCCCGGCGGCCAGTGCCTGCTCCACGGTCACCGGGGACAGCGCCTCGGCCACCGCGTCGGCCGGTTCGGTGTCGCCGAGCAGGAACAGCCGCACCAGGGTGCCGAGCCGGCCGCCGGAGCGACTGGCCACCCGGGCCGGCACCGGCTCGTCGCGGCCCAGCGCGGCGTGCGCCTCGTCGCCGAGCAGCTCCGGCACCCCGTCGACGTGGTAGCCCACCTGCTCGAATGTCTCGCGCAGCGCCGCGCACAGATCGGGGCTCAACCGAGGAGTCATCAAAAAGCTCCCGAGAATCCCCTGGCTTGAGCCATGGGGAGGTAAGGGGATGTGTTAAGGGGCGCGGCAAGCCCACGGTCAAGGCGCGTAAGAAGGGGTTGCCGTCGCTGGAACACACCACCCGGGGCTTCTCCGTCCGAGACCGCCGGTTGCGGCTGCCCAACGGCGTGGTCATCCCCGTGGTGTGGTCGCGGGCCTATGACCTGCCTTATGGCGGTCCCCGTAGGCGGTGCGCCGCCGAACTCGCGCGAGCGCAACGGAAGATGGCCAGACGCCGCCGCGCTCGCGGACAAGTCCCGTCCAACGGCTACCGTCGAGCCCGACTGTCCGCCGCCAAGCTGCGCTCCACGATGGCTCGAAAGGCGGCCGATGCCGCGATCGGTGCGGCCAAGCGGGAACTGATCGAACGTGGTGTGCGGGCGGGCCGGAAGGTGGTGTTGGTGCCGCCCGCCTACACCACCATGACCTGCTCCGCGTGTGACGCGATAGCCAAGCAACGCTTGGGGCTGGCCGAACGAACCTTCCGGTGCGAACACTGCGGACACACCGCCGACCGCGACCGCAACGCCGCCAGAGTGATTCTGGCCATGGTAGATCCCAACCATGCCAGTGCTGAGGACGTAAGACACCGCTCAACTCCTCTCCGGGATGCGACGGTGCGGTCTGAGCTGGAAATCCCCCGCCTTGGCCGAGGGAAGGGTTAACAAAGGATCCTGTCACCCGAGCCCTTCGGCGCTCGCACGGTAGCCTGGCCGTCCCTTCACGACCCGTGGGTGGTGGGTGGTGCCGTCGGTGCCACCCGCTACCCACATCCCCTCTGGAGAGATCGTGGCCCTGAGCCTGAGCCTGCGTGACGACGCCGATGCGCTGCTGGACCGGGATCCGCTGGCGCTGCTCGTCGGCATGGTGCTGGACCAGCAGATTCCGCTGGAGCGGGCGTTCTCCAGCCCCTACGAGCTGACCCAGCGGCTGGGCCACGACCTGGACGCCCGGGAGCTCGCCGAGTTCGACCCGGAGGCGCTGGCCGCCGTGTTCGGCCAGCCCCCGGCGCTGCACCGGTTCCCCAAGTCGATGGCCGGGCGGGTGCAGGAGGTCTGCCGGGCGCTGGTGGAGCGCTACGACGGCGACGTGACCGCCCTGTGGGCCGACGTGCCGGACGGCGCCACCCTGCTCAAGCGGCTCAAGGCGCTGCCCGGGTTCGGCGAGCAGAAGGCGAAGATCTTCCTGGCGCTGCTCGGCAAGCAGCGCGGGGTCACCCCGCCGGGCTGGCGGGAGGCCGCCGGCGCCTACGGCGAGGACGGCTCGTACCGGTCCGTCGCCGACATCGTGGACGAACAGAGCCTGGGCAAGGTGCGGGCGTACAAGCAGCAGATGAAGGCCGCCGCGAAGGCCAAGGGTTAGTGGTGGGTTAGTGGCCCTCGGGTCAGTTGTCAGGGCTCGACAGGGAGTAGGGTGCGAGCGGCGGGAGGTGGTGTCGAGATGAGTCCGGATCCGGACGACACCCCGGTCCTGATTACCGATGCGGCCCGGTCCTACGAGGACGAGTTCAAGACGCGCAAGCGGCGATACTCGATCATGATGGCGATGCGGGTGCCGTGCCTGGTGCTCGCCGCGGTCTTTTACCACACGCCATGGCTGGCGGCGAGCTTGATCATCTTGTCGATCCCGCTGCCCTGGATGGCGGTGCTCATCGCGAACGACCGGTTGCCGATCAAGGCGTCGAAGTTCCGGCGCTACCGGGACGAGGCCGACGCCAAGGATCTGGAGTCGGCGGCCAAGCAGCTGGAGTCGAAGAGCCACCCGATCATCGAGTCCTGACCTCGGCTCGCCCGGTCAGCGGGCCCGGACCGCCGCGCGGACGTCCGCGAGCGCCCCGGCGACCCGTGCGGCCAGCCCGGCATTGGCCCGGACCAGGGCGATGTTGCAGGCCAGGCTCGCCCCGCCGGTTGCGGTGTGGAAGTAGTCCAGCAGCATCGGGGTGACGTCCCGACCCCGCACGCTACGCTGCTCGGCCAACGCGAGTGCCTCGCCGAGCACGCGGTCGTGCAGCTCCGGGTTCAGCTCGTCGGCCGGCGAGACCGGGTTGGCCGCGACGATCCCGGACATCGAGCCCAGCGCCCAGTGCGCGGCGGCGATCTCGGCGAGCGCCGCGACGTCGTCCACCCGCCACGGGGCGGCGCGGCCGGAGTCCCGCAGGTAGAAGCCGGGGAACGCGTCGGTACCGAAGCTCAGCACCGGCACCGACAGGGTCTCCAGCTGCTCCAGCGTGGCCGGCACGTCGAGCAGCGACTTCACGCCCGAGCACACCACCAGCACCGGCGTCGTGGCCAGCGTGGCCAGGTCCGCCGAGACGTCCCAGCTGTCCCGGGCACCCCGGTGCACCCCGCCGAGCCCGCCGGTGCCGAACACGGCGATGCCGGCCATCCGGGCCAGCAGGCAGCTGGAGGCGACCGTGGTAGCCCCGTCCAGGCCGAGCCCGAGCGCCACGCCGAGGTCCCGCCCGGACAGCTTCGCCAGCCCGCCGGCGCACACCCGGTCCAGCTCGGTCGGGGACAGGCCGACCACCGCCGTGCCGTCCAGCACCGCGATCGTGGCCGGCACCGCGCCGCCAGCCCTAACCAGCTCCTCCAGCTCGGCGGCGACCTGGCGGTTGTCCGGGGCGGGCAGGCCGTGGGCGAGCAGTGTGCTCTCCAGCGCGACGACCGGGCGGCCGTCGGCGACCGCGTCGGCCACCTCCGGGGCGACCCGTACGGCGTCGGGCATGTGACTCCTCTGTGGTCTCTGTTGTCCCTGTTGGGCGCCTCGGGGCCGAGGGGGAGCGGCCACGGTGCCGTCCGGCTCGCCGAACGCACGGTCCGGCCCCCGGTGCGGCATCATGGTCGGGTGAGCACTTCGACACAGACGCTGCCCGACGTCGACACCCGCCCGGAGGGCACAGACTCTACGGGTGACGACGATCCGAAGATGTTCCACTACGTCCGCAAGGAGAAGATCGCCGAGAGCGCGGTCCTCGGCAACATGGTGGTCGCGCTGTGCGGGGAGACCTTCCCGGTCACCCGCGCGCCGAAGCCCGGCTCGCCGGTCTGCCCGGACTGCAAGAAGATCTACGAGTCGATGCCGACCGGCGGGGGCTCCTGACCCGAGGCGGTTGCGGCCCGGGTCGACGCCCGGCCGTCGACCCGGGACATCCCTCGATCGAGTGATCACGGATCGCTCGTCGGGGTGATCGCGGACGTTTGCAATCGCACACGATCCGCCCCGTTCGGCCCCGGAGCGCCCGGCTGACCGTGTTCGCTGGGCGGCATGACGTGGGCTGGGCAGCGAGCTGGGTTCCGCCTCGGTGGCCAGCGGCGCGCCGAGCGGGGCGATCTGGCGCGCAAGGCGGTGGTGATCGGGGCGGTGCTGGCCGCCGCTGTGGTGTTCTTCGCGACGCTCACCGTGGTGGCCGGCCCGTCGAGCGGGCACGGCACTGGCGGGCTGTCGTCCTTCCTCGGCTCGGCGCCGGCGAAGAAGGACTCCAGCGACAAGAAGGACAAGAAGGACAAGAAGGACTCCGACAGTTCCGGTGACTCGGGCTCCGGCTCCGGCGACTCCGATAGCTCGGATTCCGGCGGCTCGGACTCGGGCGGTTCGGACAAGGGCTCGGACTCTGGCGGCTCGGATTCGGGCGGTTCGGACAAGGGCTCGGACTCGGGCGGTTCGGACAAGGGCGGTTCGGACAAGGGCTCGGACTCTGGCGACTCGGGCTCCGGTGACTCCGGCAAAGGCTCCGGCTCCGGTGAGTCCGACAAGGGCTCGGACTCCGGGGGCTCCGACTCGGGCGACTCGGGCCAGAGCTCCCCGGCGTCGGGCGGGGGCGGCTCGGGCGGGTCCGGCGGAGGTGGCTCTTCGGGCGGCTCGGGCAGCGGCTGGAGCGGCGGTTCGGGTGCCGGCTCGGGCGGCAGCGTCGGGCCGACCGGGATGGCCAGCCCCGGCGCGGCGCCGAGCGCGGGCTCCTCGGGTGGTGGCTCGTCGGGCGGCGGCCAGGGCGGGGCGGCGGCGGGGGCGAACGGCTTCGGCGGCGGTGCGGGTTCGGGCGGGTTCGCGCAGGCGGGCGGCGGCGAGCGGGCCACGGTCGGCAGCGGGAACGGCACGACCCAGGTCAACTGCTCCAAGGTGGTGACCAACCCGGCCGGGCTCCAGGCCGCCCTGGCCACTGCCAACCCCAACGACGTGATCTGCGTGCGCAACGGTGCGAGCCCGAACGGCGGCACCGGGGCGGGCTCCGGTTCGGCCGGTTCCAACGGCTCGGCGGGTTCGAACGGCTCGGCGGGTTCGAACGGTTCGGCGGGTTCGAACGGCTCGGTGGGTTCGAACGGCTTCGGGGGGTCGAGTGGGTCCGGAGGGTCCGGCAGCGCGGGCGGTGGGTCCGGCAACGGCGGTGGCTGGGCCGGGTCCGGGAACTCGGGCGGTGGCTCGGCCGGGAGCGCTGGCTCCGGCGGCTCCGGCGGCTCGGGCGGGTCCGGTGGCGGGAGCTCCGACGGCTCCGGTGGCAATGCGGGTGGCGGCTCAGGCGGTGCCTTGGGCGGGGCCGGCAGCTGGTCGGGCGGCGGTGACCGGGACGGGGCGAGCGGGGCCTCGGCGTCCGCGTCGGCCTTCTCCCCGGGGGCGGCCAAGCAGCTGCACATCTGGCTGACCGGGTACTCCTGGCAGGACAACACGCCGCCCGGGTCCTCGACCGTCAGCCACCCGGTGCTGCATCACGAGGCGGGCGGCACCGGCACCTACGACGACCCGATCACCGTCGCCGTGCCCGGCCAGGGCAACGGGATCTGGAAGGCGGGCGCCCGGTTCTACCTGCCGACGGTCAAGCGCTACGTGATCGTCGAGGACACCGGGGCGAGCGCACCGCCGTCCGGCCAGGACGGCCACCTGGACATGTGGATCGGCGGCCAGGGCGGCTCCCGGTCGGCCACCGACGCGTGCATGGACAAGATCACCGGTACCAACGTGCCCGCCCAGCTCAACCCGCCGTCCGGCCTGCCGGTGATCCAGGGCCCGGTCTACGGGGACGGCGGCTGCAACGTGCCCGGCGAGAGCAGGTCCTGAACCGGGGTCAGCCGCGCGGTGGCTCCGAGCCGGAGGCCAGCCGATCCGGCTCGGGCGCGTCCTCGACCCGCCGGTCCGCTGCCCGGTGATCGGCCGCCTGGTGGTCGGCCGCCTGGTGATCTGCCGACTGGTGATCGGCCGCCTGGTGGTCGGCCGATTGGTGCTCGGCGGCCAGGTGCGCGGCCTCCCGGTCGTGGATCGCGCGGTCGTGCTCCACCCGGGTGCGCCGCGAGCCCGGCTGCGGCCGGGGCCTGGACGGCGCCTGGCGGGCGGCCCGGTGGCTGGGCGGGCTGGGCGCGGCCTCCCGTTCGATGCCCAGCGACTCGGCCAGCTGGCGCACCCCGAGCATCCGCTGGATCCGCCGCTTGCGCTGGTGCGGGTGCACCGGCCAGAGCTCCTGCATGGCGTTGTTCAGCTGCGCGCCGAGCACGACCGCGAACCCGATCAGGAAGGCGAACAGCAGGAACGCGATCGGGGTGGCCAGCGCGCCGTAGGTGTACCCGGTGCTGCTGATGGCCGCGATGTAGATCCGCAACCCGATCGCCGAGATGGCGAACACCAGCATCGCGAGCACCGCGCCGGGCAGCAGCCGATGCCACGGCAGGCTGCGCGGCAGCGCGACCTTGTACAGCGTGGTCAGCCCCACCACGATCACCACGATGACCGCCGGGTAGTAGAACGTGTTGATCAGCCCGAGCACGGTCGGCGTCCAGGAGTCGGGCAGCACCCGTTCCAGCAGCTCGGGGCTCAGCGTGAGCAGCGGCAGTGTGATGACTGCCACAATCAGCGCCACCAGGTAGACCAGCAGCGCAAAGATCCGCTGCCAGGCGGGGTGCCGGACGCTGTACTGCTCGTGCGCGAAGGTGATCGAGTCCACCAGCGAGGAGACCGCCGAGGAGCCGGCGAACAGCGCGATCGGGAAGCCGATCGAGATGATGTCGGCGCGACCCCGGTTCAGGATGTCGGCCACCGTCGGCTCGATGAACTGGCTGACCACCTCTTGGTTGAAGATCGTGCCGGCGAACCGGATGATGCCGTGTTGGACCGCCACCAGGGTCTCCGGCCCGATCCAGGCCGCCACGTACCCCATCGAACCCAGCAGGCCCAGCAGCAGCGGCGGTAGCGACAGGGTCTCCCAGTAGGCCGCCTGCGCGGCCATCGCGAAGATGCCGTCGTCCCACGCCTTGGAGAGCGTCCGGCCGGCCAGCCGGCGCGCGGGCGAATCGGTGACCGGCGGCGCCTCGGCCGCGGCCTCGCCGTCCTCCGGTGAGTTCGATTGCGTTCTCATCGCCCCGCAAGTGTGCGGCACCGCGGCGGAATCCGGGAATTCCCGGCCGGCGACTCGCCGGCCCGGGTGCCCGATCCGGTGGCCCGGCCGGCAACTAAACTGCCAAGGCCCTCGCGGCCTCGCGGCGTGACAGTTCCGCCGCGTCCGTCTGCGGGTCCCGTCCATCGAGGTGGTGGTCGGGTGGCACGAGGAGGGCGATTTCGCAGTGTCCCTGACGCGGCACCGCCGCTGCGTCCTGACGCGGTCGTCGTCCCCACCCGGGGCGTCACCGCGGAGAGGAGTCGCGTGTCCGAGCTGGACTCTCGATCCCGGTTATCCGCAGCACGGTCAGCACCCCAGCCGGCGGCACCGCCCACCGCAGAGCCCACCGCAGAGCCCACCCCAGAGCCCACCGCTCCGCCGTCCACCAGGCCGGCCGGACCGAGGCTGCGGAGCTGGCAGCGCCGGGCCCTGGCGCGGTACCTGGCGGCCGCGCCGAGGGACTTCCTGGCGGCGGCCACCCCGGGCGCCGGCAAGACCACCTTCGGCCTGCGGATCGCCGCCGAGCTGATCGCCGACCGCACGATCGCCTCGGTGACCGTGGTGACGCCGACCGAGCACCTGAAGTACCAGTGGGCGGAGGCGGCCGGCCGGGTCGGCATCGCGCTGGACCCGGAGTTCCGCAACACCAGCGGCGCGACCTCGTCGGACTACCGCGGCGTGGTGGTCACCTACGCCCAGGTCGCCGCCCACCCGGTGCTGCACCGGGCGCGCACCGAGGCCAGGCGGAGCCTGGTGATCCTGGACGAGGTGCACCACACTGGGGACGCGAAGTCGTGGGGCGACGCGATCCGTGAGGCGTTCGAGCCGGCCACCCGGCGGCTCGCGCTGACCGGCACCCCGTTCCGCAGCGACGACAGCCCGATCCCGTTCGTGACCTACGAGCCGGACGGCGAGGGTGTGCTGCACAGCAAGGCCGACCACTCCTACGGCTACTCCGACGCGCTGCGCGACGGCGTGGTCCGGCCGGTCGTGTTCCTGGCCTACTCCGGCCTGGCCAGCTGGCGGACCAGCGCGGGCGAGGAGTTCACCGCCCGCCTCGGCGAGCCGCTGACCGCCGAGCAGACCGCCAGGGCATGGCGCACCGCGCTGGACCCGAACGGCGAGTGGATCGGCTCGGTGCTGGGCGCGGCGGACACCCGGCTGAGCCAGCTGCGCGCCGGCGGGGTGCCCGACGCCGGCGGCCTGCTGATCGCCAGCGACCAGACCACCGCGCGCGCCTACGCCGCCCTGATCACCCAGCTGACCGGTACCCCGCCCGTGCTGGTGCTCTCCGACGAGGCCGGCGCGTCGGCCCGGATCGCCGAGTTCGGCGCCTCGGACGCCCGGTGGCTGGTCGCGGTCCGGATGGTGAGTGAGGGCGTGGACGTGCCCCGGCTGGCCGTCGGCGTGTACGCCACCAGCGCCTCCACCCCGCTGTTCTTCGCCCAGGCGATCGGCCGGTTCGTCCGGGCCAGGAAGCCGGGGGAGACGGCCAGCGTGTTCCTGCCCAGCGTGCCGGCGCTGCTCGAGCTGGCCAGCGCGCTGGAGAAGCAACGGGACCACGTGCTGGGCAAGCCGGACCGGCCCAAGGAGGGCTGGGACGACGAGCTGGTCGCCGACGCCCTGCGGCAGAAGGACGAGCCGGGCGAGGACGAGAAGGCGTTCACCTCACTGGGTGCCGATGCCGAGCTGGACCAGGTGATCTACGACGGGGCTTCGTTCGGCACCGCGGCGTTCGCCGGCTCCGACGAGGAGCAGGACTATTTGGGGCTGCCCGGCCTGCTCGAGCCGGACCAGGTGCGGGCGCTGTTGCAGACCCGCCAGCAGCGCCAGCTCGCCGACCGGTCCGGGTCCGCGGCCCCCGAGGCGGCGGCGACCAGCCAGACGGTCGCGGAGCGGCCGGTCTCGGTGCACCAGCGGCTGTCCGAGCTGCGCCGGGAGCTGAACACGCTGGTCGCGCTGGCCCACCACCGCACCGGCAAGCCGCACGGGGTGATCCACGGCGAGCTGCGCCGGTCCTGCGGCGGGCCACCCACCGCGATGGCCAGCGCCGACCAGCTCACCGAGCGGATCGCCGCGCTGCGCACCTGGCGGGCCTAGCCCGGACGCTCACCGTAGGTATCCGGTTGGTCGCGGTCCCGCCCGCGACCAACCGGTCCACCGGCGAGCCCGTTGTGACAGGCATCACGGCGATCGGGGGGCCTGGCGGCCGAGGCGGCCGGGTTCCGACCGCGCACAGCCCGCTCCCAGCAAGCTCCGAAATACGCGAAGGGGCGAGGACCTTGGTCAGGTCCCCGCCCCGTCGCGGGTGTCGGTGGAGTGCTGGTAGCTCAGGCGCCCGACTGGAGGTCGACGGACAGTTCGCGGAGTTTGGCCTCGTGGGCTTTCGCGTGGTGGCCACAGAAGAGAAGTTCGCCGCCGGATGGCAGCACTGCTCGTACCTTCGCGGCTGCCCCACAACGGTCGCAGCGATCGGCGGCGGTGAGCTCGGGCCGGACAAGTGTTCCTGGCATAGCTGCCTCCTCCGTCTCCGACACCGGAACTCCCGGTGCCCTCATGCGGGACGTCACCGCGCAACCGCGGTCCCGTCACTCTTCCAGACGTTCGGGCCCCCCGCACGTGTTCCCGACCCAGACGCGATATCCGTCACGGTCATTTAGCGTGTCGGTTACACCACGGGGTGTTACTGGACTACGTAAAGCATCATCCGTCTTCGCCCGCTGTTCAGGCAATCCGGCAACAGCGGTAACGAGGTGTACCGAGTTGCTTCCTCTGGGTGAGCACCCTGGAGCCATCGAGAAGGGCGCAATGAGCTCGAAACTTTCTCAGGGCCTCGCGCGTGTTCCGGCCCCCGTGCTCTTCCTGATCGGCGGCGGCTCGCAGTACGTCGGCGCGGCGCTCGCGGTGGCGCTGTTCCGCGACCTGGGGCCCGCCGCGGTGGCCTGGCTGCGGATGCTCGGCGCGGCGCTCGTGCTCGTCGCCTGGCGGCGCCCGCCGGCGGCGGCCTGGCGCGGCCGGGCGGTGCTGCTGGCGGGCACGTTCGGCCTGGTCACCGGGTTGATGAACATGGCGTTCTACGAGGCCATCGCCCGGCTGCCGCTGGGCACGGCGGTAGCCGTGGAGTTCTGCGGGCCGGTCGCGGTGGCGGCGCTGGCCTCCCGGGGCGCCCGCGACTGGGCCGCACTGGCACTGGCCGGGCTGGGCGTCGCGCTGATCGCCGACGTGCAGTGGGCCGGCAGCGCCGCCGGGGTGCTCTGGGCGCTCGGCGCGGCGACGGCCTGGGCCGGCTACATCGTGCTCGCGAAGCGGGTCGCCCAGGGCGGCAACGGGCTGGACGGCCTGGCCGTGGGGTTCGCGGTGGGCGCGGTGCTGCTGGTGCCGCTGGCGGTCGGCGTCGGGCCGGCGTGGGGGAGTCCCCGGGTGCTGCTGCTCGGGGTCGGGGTCGGCGTGTTGAGCAGCGTGCTGCCCTACGTGCTGGACCAGCTCGTGCTGCGCCGGATCGGCCGGGCCCGGTTTGCGGTACTGCTGGCGCTGCTGCCGGTCACCGCGGCCCTGGTCGGGCTCGTGGCGCTCGGCCAGGTGCCGGGGTGGGCCGAGGCCGCCGGCATTCTCGCGGTGGTCGCCGCGGTGGCGCTGCGGTCCCGCGACGGTGATCCGGCGCCGGCCGGCGCGCCGCCGGCCGGAGCCGGCGGGGCGGAGCACCCCTGACAGTCCCTCGGTCGGGGTCCGAGATCGGGGCCCGGGTCGGGGCCGCCGGGAGCGGAGTCGACTCGGGCCGTCCAGCGCCCCCGGAAATGGCCCTGAGAAGGCGCTGGACGGCCCGAGTCGTGCGGGGCTAGCTGACGGACTGGAGCGCGACCGCGGCCTGGCGCAGGCTGTCCTCGTGGGCGCGGGCGTGGTGGCCGCAGAAGAGCAGCTCGCCACCGTTGGCCAGTACCGCGCGGACCTTGGCCCTGGCACCGCAACGATCGCACCGCTCAGCGGCTTCGAACGGGCGGGTCTCGGCCAGGGACGCACTTTCGATGGCGGACATCGGCGTCTCCATTCTGTGGGGAGCGTGTGCCGGGAAGATCGGCATCGGGCTACCCCCCGTTACCTATCCCGTCCTCGGTCGAGTTGTCCCGAACCGGGCCGGACGGTGCGCGGCGCGGTCGTTCGGCGGGCCGGGTCGGGGCGCCGACCGACGCCGGTCGACCCGCCGTAGTGCCAGGTGGGCGCGCTGCTGCCGGGCGTGCGGGGCCGCACCGGCGCGGCCGGCCGGGCCGAGGGCAGCGGCCGCCGAGGCGGCCGAACGGGGGGCGCCACGTTCACTCGATGGGTATCGGCAGGGTACCGAGCACCGGCTGCCGTGACCCGCGCCGGCGGGCCGGCGAGGACAACCGTGCTACGCCGACGTGGCCGGACCGGCCACCCGGCGTCGCTCGGTGTTCCTTCGGTTCAGTCCTAGTCCAGGTAGTCGCGCAGTACCTGGGAGCGGGACGGGTGGCGCAGCTTCGACATGGTCTTGGACTCGATCTGCCGGATCCGCTCGCGGGTGACCCCGTAGACCTGGCCGATCTCGTCGAGGGTGCGCGGCTGGCCGTCGGTGAGCCCGAAGCGCAGCCGGACCACGCCGGCCTCCCGCTCGGAGAGCGTGGCCAGCACGGACTGCAGCTGGTCCTGCAGCAG
>Ga0137415_10000261_pt1 | contig 47395 bp, 47 predicted proteins | sample CZODoug3_1_1_16f_FD_183082 | JGI IMG/M metagenome (GOLD analysis project Ga0137415, IMG submission 183082) | Vadose zone soil fungal communities from Angelo Coast Range Reserve, California, USA - CZODoug3_1_1_16fungal (Hybrid Assembly) | ecosystem: Environmental > Terrestrial > Soil > Vadose...
CGCCGCAAGATCGAGATCGATCCGACCAAGCCCGCGGTGATCCGCACCATCCGCGGCGGCGGCTATCTGTTCTCGCCGGCCGGCGACAAGGCGTAGCCAACACTCCACTGTCGCCCCCGCTTTCGCCGGGACTACGATGGTTTTGTGCTTTGGGCCGGGCACGACGGCGCATTTGCAGCGGAATCGTTCCAAGCGCTGGGGTTCCCTTCCCTCCAATTTTCCACATATTGAAATTACTTGCTTTTCGCCCCCGAATGTTTCGTCGCAAGCCTTGCGACGAAACAATTCTCCTGGTCATGAAACCATTTTCCGCTATTCGCGCAGACGTCCCGAAACGGTGATTAACTAACAATCCTCCCAACGAAACGCCGCCAAACGGCGAACTGGGAGCTTGTCATGCCGAACGTCATCGCCATCAACGCTGCAGCCCGCAAGAACATCGCGGCGGCCCGCGCGACATCCGATGAGATGCTGCTCGAGAATATTGCCAAGGGCGGCCGTACCGCGATGCATGTGCTTTATTCGCGTCACAATGTCCGGGTTTACCGCTTCGTGCTGCGCATGGTGCGCGACACCACCATGGCCGAGGATCTGGTGAGCCAGGTGTTCCTGGACGTGTGGCGTACCGCCAGCCAGTTCGAGGGCCGCTCCCAGGTTTCCACCTGGCTGTTGTCGATCGCCCGCTTCAAGGCGCTGACCGCGCTGCGCCAGCGCAAACACGAGGACATCGAGCAGGAGGACGTGCTCGAAATCGCCGACGATGCCGACACGCCGGAAGCCTCGCTCGATCGCGCCAATACCAGCGCCATCCTGCGCGCCTGCGTCGCAAAACTGTCGCCGGCCCACCGCGAGATCATCAACCTCGTCTACTACCATGAGAAGTCGGTGGAAGAGGCCGGCGAGATCATCGGTATTCCCCAGAGCACGGTGAAGACCCGGATGTTCTATGCCCGCAAGCAATTAGCCGATTTGCTCAGAGGCGCCGGCGTGGACAGCATCGCTGCGTAAAATATAATGAATTCAATGGCTTGATTAAAAATACGGTGCACAAAGGGGATTGCCCTCTAAGCCAAAAATGAGCGGCGACGAAACAATTGAAACAATCCACGACATCACCCGGAAAACCGCGAGCCCTATAGCTGAGATCAACAACGCAACGCCGAACACCAGCGACGCTCGCTGAACCAGTTTCCAGACCACCAAGTTTCTAACCTCCCCAAGTAACCTCCAACGACCCGGCCGGGATGCCCCCCAGCCGGGTCGCTCTGCGTTTGGGGCGTGTCTTGGTGAGATTTGGCTAGAGAAGGCTCACACGGACGTGACGGCGCCCGGTTCCGCTGACGATTCCGCCGTGCATCGTTGCGATGGCGCAACGATTTCATCGCCGCAATGCGCATGATAAACCGTCGACCTAACAGTGACGGATGGTGCGCGATGTTCGAAGGCTGGGATGCGATAGTTTTGGCCCGGGCGCAGTTTGCCTTCACGATGTCGTTCCACATCGTGTTCCCCGCCTTCTCGATCGGGCTGGCGAGCTATCTGGCGGTGCTCGAGGCGCTCTGGCTATGGACCGGGCGCGAGGTCTTCATCAACCTGTTCAATTACTGGCTGAAGATCTTCGCCGTCGCGTTCGGCATGGGCGTGGTGTCGGGCATCGTGATGTCCTACCAGTTCGGCACCAACTGGTCGGTCTTCTCCGATAAGACAGGCCCGGTGATCGGCCCGCTGATGGCCTATGAGGTGCTGACCGCGTTTTTCCTCGAAGCAGGCTTCCTTGGCGTGATGCTGTTCGGCCTGCGGCGGGTCGGCCACAAACTGCATTTCTTCGCGACGGCGATGGTCGCGACCGGCACGCTGATTTCGGCGTTCTGGATCCTCTCGGCCAATTCCTGGATGCAGACCCCGACCGGCTACGCCGTCAATGCCGACGGCCAATTCATCGCCGCCAGTTGGCTCCAAGTGATCTTCAACCCGTCATTCCCCTACCGGCTCGTGCATATGGTGCTGGCGGCGTATCTGACCACCGCGCTGGTGGTCGGCGCGGTCGGCGCTTATCACCTGCTGCGCGACCAGCATCTGGCGGGTCCGCGCGTGATGTTCTCGATGGCGATGTGGATGGCAACGCTGGTGGCGCCGATCCAGATTCTGGCCGGCGATCAGCACGGCCTCAATACGCTGGAACACCAGCCCGCCAAGGTGATGGCGATGGAAGGCCATTTCCAGAGCCACAAGGACGGCGCACCGCTGATTTTATTCGGCTGGCCCGATATGGCCGACGCCAAGGTCAAATATTCGATCGAAATCCCCAAACTGTCTTCGCTGATATTGAAACATTCGATCGACGCGCCACTGGCCGGGCTCGACACCGTGCCGCGCGAAAACTGGCCGCCGGTGCCGATCACCTTCTGGTCATTCCGCATCATGGTCGGGCTCGGATTCCTGATCCTGGGACTTGGCCTGTTCAGCCTGTTGATGCGCTGGCGCGGCCGGCTCTACTCGTCGCGCCTGTTGCATCTGTTTGCGATGGGAATGGGCCCGGCCGGCTTCATCGCCGTGCTCGCGGGCTGGGTCACCACCGAGACCGGACGCCAGCCATTCACGGTCTATGGGTTGCTCAGAACGGTTGATTCGGCCTCGCCGCTGGCGGCGCCCGCGGTCGGCTCCTCGCTGATCGCCTTCGTCATCGTCTATTTCGCGGTGTTCACGATGGGCGTGATCTACATCCTGCGCATGATGGCCACCCCGCCGCATCCCGGCGAACACGGTCCCGACAGCCACGTCCCGGCCCGCGCGGCCGGCATCACGCCCGCAGCCGGCACGGCAGCGGAGGGCGCGCGATGATTTCCGCCATCGACCTCCCGATCATCTGGGCCTTCATCATCGCGTTTGCCGTGTTCGTCTATGTGGTGATGGATGGATTCGATCTCGGCCTCGGCATCCTGTTTCCGCTATTCCCGCAAAAGGCTGATCGCGACGTCATCATGAACAGTGTCGCTCCGGTGTGGGACGGCAACGAAACCTGGCTGGTGCTCGGCGGCGGCGGCATGATGGCGGCGTTTCCGCTGGCTTATTCGGTGCTGATGCCGGCGCTCTACACGCCGATGATCGCGATGCTGCTCGGACTGGTGTTTCGCGGCGTCGCCTTCGAATTCCGCTGGCGCACCCAGGCCGAGCGCAACCGCTGGGATCTCGCCTTTGCCGGCGGATCGCTGCTGGCGACGCTGGCGCAGGGCATTGCGCTCGGCGCCATCCTGCAGGGCGTGCATGTCGAGGGACGGCACTATGCCGGCGGCTGGTGGGACTGGCTGACGCCGTTCAGCCTCCTGACCGGCGCGGCGCTGGTGATCGGCTATGCGCTATTGGGTGCGACCTGGCTGGTGATGAAGACCGAAGGCGCGCTTCGCGATCGCGCCTATCACCTCAGTTGGGTGCTGCTGATCGCCATGCTTGGCGCCATCGGCGCGGTCAGCATCGCTACGCCGTTTCTTCATGTCCAGTACACCCAGCGCTGGTTTGCCTGGCCGAACATCATCCTCACCGCGCCGGTGCCGGTCGCGGTGGCCGGCGTCACCGTGTTGCTGGTGCGCAGCCTCGCCAACAAATATGACTACCAGCCGTTCTTCCTGACGCTTTTGCTGTTCGCGCTGTCCTATGCGGGCCTGGGCATCAGCATGTATCCCTATATCGTGCCGCAGAGCATCACGATCTGGCAGGCGGCGTCGCCGGAGAACAGCCAGATCTTCATGCTGTTCGGCGTCGCGATACTGATCCCGCTGATTCTCGGCTACACGGCGTGGGCCTACTGGGTGTTCCGCGGCAAGGTCAACCACGGGAGCGGCTATCATTGATGCGGGGGGAGCAAAATCCGCGTCCGCTGGCGCACCGCCTGCTGTGGTTTGCGGCACTCTGGCTTGGCGGCGTCGGCACCGTCGCGCTGATCTCCTTTGGCTTGCGGCTCTGGATCGCGCCGAAATGAGCCAATCGGGCAACGGTCCGAAAACCGCAAATATCGAAAAACCAAGATATTCCAGCGATGTATCCGATGCATTCGCCCTAAACTTGCCATCAAGCTGTCACTCAGATTTGATGGTTCGAATGATTTGGCTAGACGCGCCAATGATTTGCCTAAAGCGCCAACCGGGAGAGCTTTGCATGACCAAATTCCGCCACCTGATTTGGGCGACCATGGCCGCGGCCGGCCTGATGCTTTCGGCTTCACAAAGCTACGCCCAGCAGCCCGACGTCGGCGATCAGCCGGGGCTTCTGGCCGACGACTCGGTGGAGTTGGATCCGGAATACCGCAAGCAGGTGGTGTACTATCGCACCAATGAGGCGCCCGGCACCATCATCATATCCACCGCCGAACGTCATCTCTATCTGGTCCAGGGCAACGGCCGCGCGCTGCGCTATGGCATCGGCGTCGGGCGCGACGGATTTCAGTGGCAAGGCCTGGTCAACATCACCCGCAAGGCGGAATGGCCGGACTGGACGCCGCCGCCGGAGATGATTGTCCGCCAGCCCTATCTGCCGCGCTTCATGGCCGGTGGTCCCGGCAATCCGCTCGGCGCACGCGCCATGTATCTCGGCACCACCGTCTACCGCATCCACGGCACCAACCGTCCCGACACCATCGGCACCGCGGTTTCCTCCGGCTGCTTCCGGCTGGTCAATGCCGACGTCGCCGATCTCTATGGCCGCGTGCCCGTCGGCACCAAGGTCATCATCCGGCAGAAGCCCGAACTGTAACCGCGGCGACGTTTTCGACAGCCGATCGTTTTCCCGAATTTTGGCGAGAGATAAATCATGCGCACATTCCGAGGCGGCCTCCTGATTGGTCTGGCGGTCGCAGTCGCGGTCGCGGCCGTTGCCATCACCTATGAGCGCTACGACACCCGCACGCTGAAGCGCACCATCCGCCGCGGCGAGGTGTTCTGCGGCGTCAACAAGGGCCTGCCCGGCTTCTCGATCCCCGACGACAAGGGCAACTGGAGCGGCTTTGACGTCGATTTCTGCCGCGCGGTCGCCGCCGCCATCTTCGATGATCCGACCAAGGCGAAATTCATTCCGCTCGATGCCAGCGAGCGCTTCAAGGAACTGCAGAATCGGAAGGTCGACATCCTGTCCCGCAACTCGACCTGGAGCATGTCGCGCGAGACCAATTACGATCTCTACTTTCCGGCGGTCGCCTATTATGACGGCGAAGCATTCATGGTACCGCGCGCGCGCAACATCGATTCCGCGCTCGACCTGAACAACAGCAAGGTCTGCGTGCAGGCGGAGACCACGACGCAGCTCAACCTCGCGGACTACTTCCGTGCCAACAACATCAAGTACACGGAGATGAAATTCGGCAAACTGGACGAGGTCGTCAAAGCCTACGATACCGGCCAGTGCGATACGTTGACGGCCGATGCCTCCCAGCTCTATGCGCTGCGGCTGAACCTTGGCAAGCCGAACGACCACATCATCCTGCCCGACATCATCTCGAAAGAGCCACTGGCGCCGGTGGTGCGGCAGCGCGACGACGACTGGATGATGATCGTGAAGTGGACGCTCTACGCCATGATCAATGCCGAGGAGCTCGGCATCACCTCGAAGAATATCGACGAAGCCTTGAAGTCGAAGAAACCCGAAGTGATGCGCCTGGTCGGCACCGAAGGCTCCTATGGCGAAGACCTTGGCCTGACCAAGGACTGGGCCGCCCGCATCATCCGCCATGTCGGCAATTACGGCGAGGTCTATGACCGCAATGTCGGCGCCGAATCGAAGCTGAAGATTCCGCGCGGGCTGAACCAGCTCTGGAGCGCCGGCGGGATTCAGTACGCGCCGCCGATCCGGTAAATCTCTCCGCCGTCATTGCGAGGAGCGAAGCGACGAAGCAATCCATAGCCGCGGGTGACGCTGTGGATTGCATCGCGGAGCCTGTCATCGGGCGCGCATTCGCGCGACCCGTTGGCTCGCAATGACGAGGAGAGAGCGTCAATAGCTCTTCGCCCGCGCCAGCTGATCGGCGTGGAAATTGACATCGCCGAACAATTCCTGGCACACCCGCGCGCGCTTCATGAAGAAGCCGATGTCGAACTGGTCGGTCATGCCCATGCCGCCATGCATCTGCACGCCTTCCTGAACGGCCAGCGTCGCGGTTGAGCCGGCGCGCGCCTTGGCGACTGAAACCGCCGTGGCCGCCTTGTCGATGTCGGCATCGAGCGCCTGCAGCGCTTTGAGCACCGCGGCGCGGGTGATCTCGATCTCGATATAGAGCCCTGCGGCGCGGTGCTGCAGCGCCTGGAATTCGCCGATCGCCTTGCCGAACTGCTTGCGCTCCTTGAGATAGGAGACAGTGCGGCCGAACACCTCTTCGCTGAGGCCAACCATTTCAGAGGCCACCGTACCGCGGCCGATATTGAGCACGCCATCGAGCAAGGCCCCGCCCTGGTCGACCTCGCCAAGCACATGATCCGCATTGACCTCGACATGGTCGAAGATAATCCGCGCCGCGTTGTGAGAATCGACCATCGCCGTCCGTTCGGTCGCGAGGCCCTTTGCCTTGGGATCGACCAGAAACAGCGTCAGCCCGTTGCGCTCGCCGGCGGCGCCGCCGGTGCGCGCCGCTACGATCAGCAGATCGGCGGTGTGGCCATCGACCACAAAGGCTTTCTCGCCGTTGAGCCTGAAGCCGTTGCCGGAACGCACCGCCTGCATCTTGGTCTGCAGCGGGCGATGCTTTGCGCCCTCGTCGACCGCCAGCGCAGCGAGCAGCGAACCGTCTGAAATTTTTGGCAGATGCTGGGACTTCTGTGCTTCGCTGCCACCGCGCGACAGCGCGGAGGCCGCCAACACGGATGTTGAAAGAAACGGCGACGGCATCAGCGTGCGGCCGATCTCTTCCATCACGATGCCGGCCTCGACGCAGCCGAGCCCGCTGCCGCCGAATTGCTCCGGCACCAAGAGCCCGGAGAAGCCCATTTCCGCAAAAGTCTTCCAGAGCTCGCGGGAAAAGCCGATCTCATCCTTGGCATCGCGCATGCTGCGCAGATGCGACACCGGCGCCTTGTCGCTGACGAGGCCGCGCGCGCTGTCGCGCAGCATGGATTGTTCTTCGGTGAGGACGAGGGCCATGGATGGATTCCGGTCTAGACGTTTCAGATCAAATCTTGGAGGTTCGTCATGCCCGGGCATCCACGTCTTGGCCACAACAGCAAGAAAGACGTGGATGGCCGGGTCAAGCCCGGCCAAGACGGTGTGGAAGGCGCTACGCTCCCGGCAGATCGAGGATGCGCTTGGCGACGATGCCGAGCATCACCTCGCTGGTGCCGCCCTCGATCGAGTTGGCCTTGGTGCGCAGCCAGGCGCGCGGGCGGGCGCCGCCTCTGGAGCGCTCGCTTTCCCATTCCAGCGCGTCGATGCCGCCGGCCGACATCAGGATCTCGTAGCGGCGCTTGTTCAACTCGGTGCCGTAATATTTCATCGCCGAGGAAAACGCCGGATGCGACTGGCCGGCCTTAGCGAGATCGACCGCGCGTTCGGCAGCAGCCGACAGCGCCGCCTCGTCGACCTCGAAGGTCGCGATCTGGCTGCGCAGCATGGCGTCGTCCAGCCGGCCCTGTTCGTCGGTCCCGACCGAATCGGCGGCGATCTGGCCGAGCGGCCGGCCAACGCCGCGTTCGCCCATGCCCGAGATCATCGCGCGCTCATGCTGCAGCAGATATTTCGCGACATCCCAGCCGCGGTTGACCTGGCCTACCACACGCGATTTCGGCACCCGCACATTGTCGAAGAAGGTCTCGCAGAACGGCGAGTAGCCGGAGATCAAAAGGATCGGCTTTGTGGACACGCCCTTCGAGGCCATGTCGAACAGGATGAAGCTGATGCCGTCATGCTTCTTCGCGGTGGAATCGGTGCGCACCAGGCAGAAGATCCAGTCGGCATAGTTGGCATAGGACGTCCAGATCTTCTGGCCGTTGATGATGTAATCGTCGCCGTCGCTTTCGGCGCGGGTCTGCAGCGAGGCGAGGTCCGATCCGGCGTTCGGCTCGGAATAGCCCTGGCACCAGCGAATCAGTCCCGCGGCGATCTTCGGCAGGTGTTCTTCCTTCTGTGCCTCGGTGCCGTATTTGAGAAGCGCCGGCCCGAGCATGGAAATGCCGAACGAGACCAGCGGCTGACGCGCGCCGATCGCCGCCATCTCCTGGCGCACGATCTTGGCCTCTTCACCGTCGAGGCCGCCGCCGCCATATTGCTTCGGCCAATGCGGCACGGTCCAGCCCTTGTCGCGCATCCGCTCGAACCAGACGCGCTGTGCGTCTGACGCGAATTTGGTGTTGCGGCCGCCCCAGAAGGTATCGGCCTCCGAGGTCATCGGCTTGCGCATCTCCGGCGGGCAATTGGCCTCCAGCCAGGCACGGGTTTCACGGCGGAATTGGTCTGTAGCGGTCATGGTGCGTTTCCGTCATTGACAGTCGGGAAAGACCTTAGCCCCCGCATCGCGGAATTCAATATCTGTTGCGGGCGCCATGTCGCCGCAGCGGTGGTCATGGTGCTGCAACGGGTGTATGCGCAAGGCGCGTAACGATTGAAAAACAAGAGGAAACCGACATGCGCCTGATGTTGCTTTCGCCTGGCGAAATGAGCGCGGACCAAAAAGCGACCTATGACGAATCGATCGCCGGCAAGCGCGGGGCCCCGCCGGCGCCGATGATGGCCTGGCTCAACAGTCCCGAAATGGCCCGGCACGCCACGCGGCTCGGCGCTGTGCTGCGCTTCGATACGATCTTTCCGCCAAAGCTGTCGGAGATCGCGATCCTCGTCACCGCGCGGCACTGGACCGCCCATTACGAATGGTATGCGCATAAGCGGCTGGCGCTGAAAGGCGGCATAGACCCCAAGATCATCGAGGACATCCGCGATCGCCGCACCCCTGTCTTCGACGACCCGAAGGGCCGGATGATCTACGACGTCGCCAAATCCCTGCATGAGGGCCACGGGCTGTCGCCGGCGCTGTACGACGAAGCGGTCAAGGTGCTGACGCTGCGCGGCGTCACCGAGATCATCGGGCTCTGCGGTTACTACACGATGGTGTCGATGACGCTGAACACCTTTGAATTCGAAGTGCCGGTGGGGGAAGTGTCGGAGCTCGCGTGATCTTGTTCTCCTCCCCGTTCTTCACGGGGGGAAGGCGTCCATGATAGATGAACGCCGATGCGAAGCATCGGCTATGATGAGGGGCTCTCTCCGCTAGTGGCGCTTTCGGAAACATAGGATTTCGGAAAGACCTGTACCCCCTCACCCGGATTTCTAGCTACGCTAAGAATCCGACCTCTCTCCGCAAGCGGGGCGAGGTAAACAAGGAGAAACAGCATGCCCCAAAATCCACCCATCATCGCCGGGACGCGGATCGGGCATGTGCATCTCAAGGTCGCCGATCTCGATCGCGCGCTGTCGTTCTATTGCGGCGTGCTCGGCTTCGAGCTGATGCAGCGCATGGGCACCGGTGCGGCGTTCATTTCGGCCGGCGGCTATCATCATCACATCGGGCTCAACACCTGGGAGAGCAAAGGCGGCCAGCCGCCGCCGCCGGGCACCACCGGGTTGTTTCACACCGCGATTCTCTACCCCACCAGACCAGCGCTGGCCGATGCGCTGCAGCGGGTGACCAGCGCCGGAATTGAGCTCGACGGCGCCAGCGACCACGGCGTCAGCGAGGCGCTGTATTTGCGCGATCCCGACCAGAACGGCGTCGAGCTGTACTGGGACCGGCCGCAGGAAAAATGGCCGCGCACGGCAGACGGCACGCTTTCGATGTTCACGCGGCGGCTTGATCTCGACGAATTGCTGCGGCAGCGGGAGGTGTAGTTTCTCGCCGTCATTGCGAGCCAACGGGTCGCGCGAATGCGCGCCCGATGACCGGCTCCGCGAAGCAATCCATCTCTTCGCTTTTGGACTTCTGGATTGCTTCGTCGCTACGCTCCTCGCAATGACGGCGCCTTCCCGCGAATCATGATCAGCACGGCTGCGATCAACTCCAGCCCGATGCAGCCGTAAAACGGCAGTGTGTAGCTGCCCGAGGCATCGCGCAGCAGCCCGACCACGCCGGGACCGAACGCATAGGTGATCTGGTTGATCGCCGTGATCAGGCTGACCAGCACGCCGAACGATCGCGGGTCGAACTCGCGCTGCACGATCAGCGCCGGCAGCGTGATCAGATTGCCGACCGAAAATCCGAACAGCGCGCAGGCCGCGATTAGCACGAAATCATCGTGTACATTGATGATAACGACGAGCGCTACCGCCTGGCTGACGAACGAGAGCGACGACGCCAGCCGCTGGTTCAGCCGATCGATCACGAAAGAGAATAGCACGCGGCCGACCACCGCCATCGCCGTCAGCAGCGCGACCGCGACCGCCGCGCGCTCCCGCCCGATCACCGAATCCAGAAACGAGATCAGGTGGACGATGAAGCCGACCTGCGCGAACAGCACCAGCGCGAAGGCGCTGGAGACCGACAGGAAACTGATATCGCGGAATGCGCGTGCGCGGATTTGGGTGGCCGACGGCGCATCCGCAGCGGCCGCTGCGGCCGCACCCGAATAGATGGGCGGCTGTCCGACAAAGATCAGGATCACAGGAACCATCAGCACGATCATCACGACCGCCGCCGCAAGCATCGCGCCGGAGAAACCAAAATAACCGATCGCCGCCACCAGCAACGGCACGCCGGCAATGCCGCCAAAGCTTGCGCCGTTCAGCGCCAGGCTGATCGCCATGCCGCGCTTGTTGTCGAACCACAGCCCGAGCGTATTGGTGATGATGCTGAGGCTGGTGCCGGCCCAGCCGAAGGCCAGCACCGCGTTGGCGAGATAAAGCTGCCAGGGCTCGCGCACCTGCCCGATCGAGATCGCCGCTGCGGCCATCGCAAACACGCCCGCGATCAAGCATTTGCGCGGGCCGAACGCCCGGATCGCCTCGCTGACAAAAGCGACCAGCGCAGCACCTGACAGATAGAAGAACGTCGTGCCCGACGACACCAGCGACGCCGGCCAGCCGTGCAGGCGATGCAGCTCGGCGACATAGACGCTCTGGCCGTAGAAGCCGAGCCCCCAGCCGAAGGTCGCGAGCAAAAAGCAGACGACGACGATGCGCCAGCCCTCGTAGCGGATCGAGGTTTCGTCGATGGTGATGTGAGTGGAGGCGTCCAATGTTCTTGCTTCTTTGCTTTGCGCACCGTCATGCCCGGCCTTGTGCCGGGCATCCACGTCATTCTTGCTGCTGGTGGCCAAGACGTGGATGGCCGGGTCATAGGCGAGCGGAAGCGACGCCGTCCTTAAGACGGCTATGCCCGGCCATGACGTTGAATTAACCGTTTGGCAAGAGGGAAGCTTCGATCGCTGCCGAAATGTCAGCAGGTGTCAGCAAGTCTGGGCATGTCCCTAGATGCTCGGCTCTGGAAATTCATTCACCGCCTGCAACTTTCGCCGCCGTCTGGCGAACGAGGACAGCAACAGCACGACAAGGCCCAATAGCACCGGCGGGAACACTACCATGTTGACCGCCGACCAGCCGTAATGAGCGAGCAACTGACCGGACGAGAACGACCCGATCGCCATCATCCCGAACACCAGGAAATCGTTGAAGGCCTGCACCTTGTTGCGCTCCTGCGGCCGGTGCGTTTCCAGCACCAGCGCGGAAGCGCCGACAAAAGCGAAATTCCAGCCGATCCCGAGCACGATCAGCGTCGCCCAGAAATGCAATGCGGTGATGCCGGAGAGCCCGATCGTCGCAGCACAGGCCTCCAGCGCCAGGCCGAGCGCGACAATGCGCGGCGCGCCGAAACGGGCGATCAGCGAACCCGTGAAGAAGCTCGGTCCATACATCGCCACGATGTGCCATTGAATGCCGAAATTGGAATCGCTGACGGTGAGGCCGCACATCTTCATGGCGAGCGGCGCCGAGGTCATGACGAGGTTCATCATCGGGTAGGCGATGACGCCACACAAAGCCGCCGCGATGAAGCGCGGCTGCCGCGCGATCTCGAGCAGCGGCCGGCCGCCGTGCAGATCGCTCGCTGCCGGCTTCGGCGCATCGACGCCCGACAGCACCGCCATCGCGATCAGCGCCACCAGCGCCTGCACCACGAAGCTGAAGGCGAACAGATAAGGCGGCCAGATCTCCATGGTCCATTGCACGAGCTGCGGACCGAGCACGCCGGCGAATACACCGCCGGCCATCACCCACGACACGGCTTTGGGCCGGAACGCGGCGCTGGCGCCGTCGGCGGCGGCGAAACGATAGGATTGCGACACCGCGCCATAGAGCCCGCCGAGGAAGGTCGCACAACAAAACAGCCAGAACGACGCGTGCAGGATGGCAAGGGCGCCGAGTAGGCCGGTCAGCACGCCGCAGCCGGTGCCGATGATGAAGGCTGTCCGGCGGCCATGGGCGCGCGAGATCGCCCCGGTCGGCAGCGTGCCGCTGGCCAAGCCGAGCACATACATCGACAGCGGCACGGTCGCGAGCGAGATGGTCGGTGCCAGCGACGCGCCGACGATCGAGCCGGTGGCAAAGATCACCGCCGAATTGGCGCCGGTCAGCGCCTGCGCGGCGGCGAGCCGCAGCACGTTAGCGCGCGCCCGCGCATCATCGGCAATCTCATCGGTTGCTGTGGTATCCAACATCGGCATTCCCGCCCGGAAGGCCCCGGCCGGGAGCCTCTTGATTCCCCGCACTATGAAGAGACGGGATCGCCCGATCAACCGACGCAAACGGGCGCGCGCTATGCGCGGGCGTCACCCTTTGATCGCGCGAACGCAAGGATCTGGTTGTTGGCCGGCATTGGCGCGGCTTCGACCAATGCCAGGCCGACGCTGTCTGCCAGCTTCTCCAGTTCGCCGACATCGCGCACGCCCCATTCGGCGTCGCGCTCGCGCAGGCTGGTGTCGAATATGGCATTGCTGAGCGCGGTGTGCTTGCCATCGCGCTTGAAGGGACCATAGAGAAACAGCCGGCCGTCGGGCCGCAGATAGCGCGCGGCGCCCACGAACAGGCCCTCGGTGACACGCCACGGCGCGATGTGGATCACGTTGGCGCAGAACAGCGCCTGCAGATTCTTCGGAGCGCGGCCGTCATGCGCGGGGAGAGGCCAGGCGGGATCGGAAAGGTCGATCCGCTGCGGCGGACGGATGTTCGGCAGGCCTGAATATGTCAGCCACGCCGCGATGCTTTTCAGATGCGCCTCGCTGAGGTCGCTCGGCCACCAGATGATGTCGGGGCTGTGACGGGCAAAATGCACCACATGCTGGCCGGTGCCGCTGCCGGCCTCCAGCACGTCGCCGGATTTACCGGCGAGGAATTTCGCCAGCACGGCCCAGATCGGCGCGTGATTGCGATGGAACGCGGCCGCATCCAGCCGGCCATCGGGCTCGACCGGCCGGCCATCCTTGCCGAATTCCACCACATATTCCGCCACAGCGCTCTCCGTTCAGGCCTTTTAGACTGCACCGGCGTCCCCTGCAAAAAACCCTCAGACATGGCTGCAATTCCGGGAACAACCGGGCTCCCGCGGGGTGCGCCGTTAGCGCACATTGACCACCCTTTGCCGGCACCCATTCTCCACATTGCCAGCCAATGGCCTTTATGCTTTTCACCTCCTATATTCCGCAGGAATCATCGAGAATAAGTCCGGGAAACGCCTTTGATCGCCAATTCCTCCATGAAGCCAGCCTTCCTTCTGGCGCTGCTGATCGGCGCTGGCTTGGCTAGTCCGGCGCAGGCGCAATCTGCCGCCGCCGAAGGGCAGAAGATCGCGTTCGACCGCGGCAAGGGCAATTGCCTGACCTGTCATATGATCAAGGGCGGCGATCTCCCCGGTACCATCGGCCCGGAACTGACCGGCATCAAAAGCAAATACCCCAATCGCGACGACCTAGTCGCCATCGTCACCGACGAAACCAAGCGCAACCCGCAGACCGTGATGCCTCCGTTCGGACGAAACCGGATTTTGACCGAAAAGGAGATCAACGCGGTGGTGGATTTCCTGCAGACGCTGTGACGCTGTCAGCGCACGCCCCTAGGAGACTTTTCGGATGAGCATCACGCACAACGGATTTTCGGCCCAACGGCGGCTGGTGCTGAAAGGCGCGGGTACGGTCGCGCTGATCGGGCTTGGCGCAGGTCTCGGCGTCATTGCCTTCGATCCGAGGCAGGCCTTTGCCGCGGCCAATGACAAATATCCGGAAGAGGCCTTCAAGCAGAAAAACGAGGCCGACGCGATCAAGGCGCTCTACGGCAAGACGGCCGAGCCCTCCGACAAGGTGAAGATGGACGCGCCTGAAATTGCCGAGAACGGCGCGGTGGTCCCGATCTCCGTCACCACGACGCTCGAAGACGTCACCTCGATCTCGTTCCTGGTCAGCGAAAATCCAAACGCGCTGGTGGCGTCCTACAAGATTCCCGCCGGCACGGTGCCGAGCGTAGCCAACCGCATCAAGATGGCGAAGACGAGCAACGTGATCGTCGTCGTGGAAGCCGGCGGCAAGCTCTACAGCGCCACCAAGGAAGTCAAAGTCACCGTCGGCGGCTGCGGCGGCTAGATCAAACAAGGAAGAGATCGATGGCATCGACCATTCGCGTGCGCGCCACCTCCAACGGCGACACCACCGAAGTGCAGGCGCTGATCCAGCATCCGATGGATTCCGGCTTCGTCAAGGATGCCAAGGGCGATATCATTCCGGCGCATTTCATCCAGGAATTGACCTTCGAATATGACGGCAAGGCCGTGTTCGTCGCCGACTGGGGCGGCGGCGTCTCCAAGGACCCCTATGTCAAGTTCGCCTTCAAGGGCGGCAAGAAGGGCGATGATCTGAAAGTTAGTTGGGTCGACAACAAGGGCGCGACCGACACCACCACGGCGAAGATTCAATGAACGCACGATCCGCGATCCCTCTTGCTTCGGCGGCGCTCGCGCTGCTGGCGCTGGCGTTCGTAGTGCCGGCAGCAACTGCCGCCGACACGGTCGATCCGGTCGCCGACGCCAAAGCATTCCAGAAATTCTTCACCGACAAATTCCCCAAGCTGAAGCCGGAGGACTTCGTCAACGGTCCCTATTCGATGAATGAGGATTTGCACCGGCAATGGGAAGAAAAGGAACAGTTTCCGCCTTATGAATTTTCGCTCGAAGCGGGCAAGGAAATGTTCACAAAGCCGTTCAAGAACGGAAAGAGCTTTGAGGATTGCTTCCCCAACAAGGGCATCGGCATCCGCCAGAACTATCCTTATTTCGACGAGAAGGAAGGCAAGGTCGTCACGCTTGAGCTGGCGCTGAACCGCTGCCGCGAGGCCAGTGGCGAGGCGCCGTTGTCCTATGTGAGAGACGACATGGCCGCGCTGACCGCCTACATGGCCTTCACCTCGCGCGGCAAGCCGATGGATATCAAGCTTCCCAACGATCCGCGGGCGCTGGAAGCCTATCAACAGGGCAAGGAATATTTCTACACCCGCCGTGGCCAGCTCAATTTCTCCTGCGCCACCTGCCACGTGCAGAGCCCGGGCGAGCGCATCCGCGCCGAGGTGCTGGCGCCCGCGCTTGGCATTCTCAATGCGATGCCGATCTATCGCTCGGAATGGAGCGGTATGGGCACCACCAGCCGTCGCTTCACCACCTGCAACAGCCAGATCCGCGGCGTACCGCTCGATCCGCAGGCCGACGAGTACCGCGATCTCGAATATTATTTGTCCTATGTCAGCAATGGCCTGCCGATTTCGGGACCGGGAGCGCGGCCATGAAAATCTGGGTGCTTGAATCTATCCTCGCGGCGACACTTCTGCTTGCAGGCGCGATGTCGGCACTGGCCGCGAGCACTGAAGCCGAGTTCAAGGCCGCCTACGCCGCGGCTGAAGCCGCCAACAAGGAGGCCGGCAGCTTGCGCAATCAATGGACCACGACGGCGGCGACGCTGGCGGCTGCAAAGAAGGCCGCCGATAGCGGCGACTTCGACAACGCGGTCGCGCAGGCGAAGGAAGCCGAAGCCTTGGCGAAAGCTTCGATCTTTCAGGCCACCAGCGAGAAGGAACGCTGGAAAGACCTGGAAATACGCTAGAGCATGATCTTTTCGGAAAACCGGTACCCACTTTCCCGGATCGTGCTGCAAGCGATGGCGCGGACCGCGCGGAGAGAATGATGACTATCCGCCGCCGGGATTTTCTTAGAGTTACCGCTGCCGCCGCGTTGTCAGGCGGCCTGCCTCGCCTTGCGCGCAGCGCCGATACCGCTGGCGTCTACGATCTCGAACGCTTCGGCAATGCGCGCATCCTGCACCTGACGGATACGCATGCGCAGCTCAGGCCGGTGTATTTCCGCGAGCCCAGCGTCAATCTCGGCATCGGCGCGATGGCAGGCCAGCCGCCACATCTGGTCGGCAAGGCCTTTCTCGACCGCTTCGGCATCAGGCCCGACAGCGCCGACGCCTATGCCTTCACCTCTGTCGAATTCGAAAAGGCCGCGGGCCGCTTCGGCAAGCTCGGCGGCTTTGCGCATCTGAAGACGCTGGTCGATCGGCTGCGCAGCGACGTCGGACCTGCGCGATCGCTGCTGCTCGACGGCGGCGATCTGTGGCAAGGCAGTGCGCTTGCCAACACCATGCAGGGCGCCGACATGGTGGAGGCGGCGAACCTGCTCGGCATCGAGGCGATGACCGGACATTGGGAATTCACCTATGGCGAAGCGGCGCTGCGCAGCAATCTCGAGCGCTTCAAGGGCGAGTTTTTGGCGCAAAACGTCTTCCTCACCGAGGAGGCCGCCTTCAACGATGCCAAGGTCTTCGATCCTGCCTCGGGCCGTGTGTTCAAGCCGTCCACCATCAAGGAGATCGGCGGCTATCGCATTGCCGTGATCGGGCAGGCGTTTCCCTATGTGCCGATCGCGCACCCCAAACGTTTCACGCCGGACTGGAAATTCGGCATCCGCGACGAGGAATTGCAAAAACTGGTCGACGCGCATCGCAGCAACGACAGGGTCGATGCCGTGATTCTGCTGTCGCACAACGGCATGGATGTCGATCTGAAGCTGGCAAGCCGCGTCGCCGGCATCGACTTTATCTTGGGCGGCCACACCCATGACGCCGTCCCGCAGCCGATCAGTGTGACCAATTCAGGCGGCGTCACGCTCGTCACCAATGCCGGCTCCAACGGAAAATTTCTCGGCGTGCTCGATCTCGAACTCGCCAAGGGCAAGGTGGCCAACGCACGCTACCGGCTGCTACCGGTATTCTCGGAACTGCTGAAGCCAGATGCCGCGATGCAGGCGCTGATCGAGAAAATGCGCGAACCGCATGCCGGCGCGTGGGACGACAAGCTCGCGACACCAGATCGTCTGCTCTATCGCCGCGGCAATTTCTCAGGCACCGTCGATCAATTGATCTGCGACGCACTGCGCAGCGAACTCAATGCCGAGATCGCGCTGTCGCCCGGCTTTCGTTGGGGCCTCACGGCGCTGGCGGGACAGCCGCTGACCATGGAAGATGTGCTGTCGGAGACCGCGATCAGCTATGGCGAAACTTACTTCCAGAGCATGACCGGCAGCCAGATCAAGGATGTGCTCGAAGACGTCTGCGACAATCTGTTCAATGCCGATCCCTATTATCAGCAGGGCGGCGACATGGTCCGCGTCGGCGGCCTGTCCTATACCTGCACGCCGGCCGAAACAGTCGGCAAGCGGATTTCCGAGCTGAAGCTTACCAGCGGCCGCCAGCTCGAAGCCGGCAAGAGCTACAAGGTGGCCGGATGGGCTTCGGTGAACCAGCAGACCGGCGCACCGGTCTGGGACGTGGTGGCGAACCATTTGCGTTCGGGCAGGCCGCCGAACCGGGAGGCGCCCGGCGTCACCTTGAAGGGCGTTGACGATAATCCGGGCCTTGCGGGATCGGGATGATGCATTGCTCGACCATCACGCGCGCTCTTATTGCTGCGCTGCTTCTAATGGCGGCCGCGCCGATGGCGCGCGCGCAGCAGGCGGCGCTGCAGGATAAGCCTTTCGCAGAGCACAAGATCGTGCTGCAGCTCTCCGACAATGACGCCAGGAAGCAGGGCCTTGTGATCAGCGTCGCCAATAACCTGATGAAATTCTACGACCCCGACAAGGTCGCGGTCGAAATCGTGGCGTTCGGCCCCGGCATCGACCTGCTGCGGCCGGAAAATCCCAACCGCAAGCTGGTCGAAAGCCTGGTCGCCCAGGGCGCGCGCGTCGATATCTGCCTCAACACCGTCGACACGATCGAGCGCGACACCGGCAAACGCCCGGAATACATCGCCGCCGCGACGCCGGTTCAGGTCGGCGTCGCACAGATTCTGCTGCTGACCGAAAACGGCTATACACTGGTCAGGCCGTGAATACCGTCATTGCGAGCGTAGCGACTTGTCCGCCGAAGCTCAACGAGCGAAGGCGGAAGCAATCCATCTCGCAGCGAAAAGAAAGAATGGATTGCTTCGTCGCTTCGCTCCTCGCAATGACGAATGAGTCAGCCCAAGGAGTTTTGTCATGTTTCGACGTTTTGCAACTATCACATTTGTTTGGTTCGCCCTCGCCGTAAGCGCGCTTGCCGCCGACAAGGCCCATCACATCGCCATTCAGGTCGACCAGAACGACCCGCAATTGATGAATCTCGCGCTCAACAATGCCACCAATGTGATCGAACATTACCGCGCCAAAAACGAGGACGTGGACATCGACATCGTCACCTATGGCCCGGGCCTGCACATGCTGCGATCAGACACCTCGCCGGTGCAGGACCGCATCAAGCGGCTCAAGGACATGGTCTTTCCGGGCAAGATCCAGTTTTCCGCCTGTAACAACACCAAGCAGGGCATGGAAAAGACCGAGGGACACGCGATTTCGGTTCTGCCCGACGCCACGATTGTACCGTCAGGCGTGGTCCATCTGATGGAACTGCAAGAGCAAGGCTGGAGTTACGTCCGTCCCTAAGGGAGCAAGACTCCTTCGACATGGCCCCCTTGTGGAGACGAAGATTGTTTGAGCAGGGCCGTCATAATAGAATAATATCCTCCGCGAGACTCAAATTGAGGACGCGGCAGCCGCCATGATCTTTCGTCAGCTTTTCGACAGCGTTTCGGGCACCTACAGCTATTTGCTGGCCAGCCGGCCCGGCGGCGAGGCGCTGATCCTCGACCCGGTGCTGGAAAAGGCCGACCGCTACTGCCAGTTGCTGCGTGAACTCGATCTTCGCCTGGTCAAGGCGATCGACACCCATCTGCACGCCGACCATGTCACGGGCTTAGGCGAGCTGCGCGACCGCACCCAGTGCATCACCATCATGGGCGAACAGAGCAAGGCCGACGTGGTATCGATGCGGGTTTCCGACGGCGACAGAGTGACGATCGAAGGCTTGAGCCTGGATGTCCTATACACGCCCGGCCATACCGACGATTCCTATAGCTATCTGATGGGCGATCGCGTCTTCACCGGCGATACGCTGTTGATCCGCGGCACCGGCCGCACCGATTTCCAGAACGGCAGCGCGCGATCTCAATACGATTCGATCTTCAACCGGCTCTTGAAACTGCCGGAGGAGACGATGGTGTTTCCCGCCCACGACTACAAGGGCGACACCGTCTCCACCATCGGCGAGGAGAAGCGCTACAATCCGCGGCTGCAGGTGCGCTCGGTCGACGAATATGTCGAGCTGATGAACAATCTCAATCTGCCGAACCCGAAGCTGATGGACGTGGTGGTCCCGGCCAACATGCATGTCGGCCTGCAGCAGGACGATCTCGCCAAACAGGGCCTGTCGTTCACCGCCCGCGAAGCGATCGACGGCCTCGGCCGCCCGGACATCCTGTTGGTCGATCTCAGAGAGAACAGCGAACGCGCCAAGCACGGCATGCTGTCAGGCGCGCTGCATGCACCCTACCCCGGCATCTGCGAGAACTTAAGTCCCGGCGGCATGTTGCGCGAAGTGGTTGCGGCCACCGGGCGCCGCATCGTGTTCTTCTGCGCCTTCGGCGAGCGCTCGGCGATGGCGGTGGCCGCCGCCAAGAAAGCCGGCCTAGCCAGCACCGCGCATATCGAGGGTGGCATGGATGCGTGGAAGAAGGCTGGCGGTCCGGTGATGACGGGGTGAGATCGCTCACCATCGTCGTCCCTGCGAAAGCAGGGACCCATACGCCGCGGCTTGTCGATTTAGCGATGGGGTAGACGCCTTCTGTAAACAACAAGCATCGGTGGTTATGGGTCCCTGCTTTCGCAGGGACGACAGAAGCGTATATGGCCGGGCTACGACGTCAGCGCGCCACCCGCTTCAATTCCGCCGTCAGCAGGTCCAGCGCGTCTGCCAACATCACGCCACCGCACACCGTCAGCCGTTCCGGAATCACGATGCGCTTTTCCGGCGGGTAGAAGCGCTCCAGCGCGGGATGCAGCAGAAACGCGCGGCCGTCGTCCTCGGCGAGGTCGCCGGCTTCAGACACCAGGATGAAATCCGGTTTCAGATTGACGATCGCCTCCAGCGAGGCAAATCCGCCTGACGCCAAGCCGAGATCGCCGGCCGGGTTGAGCAGTCCGGTTTCGGCCAACAACGAGTTGACGAGGCTGTCGCGGCCCGCCACCCAACCGCGGCGCGACAGCGGCAGCACGCGATAATGCCGGTTCATTCCGGCCTCGCGCGCGCGGGCGATCGCGGCATCGAGCCGGGCGATTTCGGCATGAGCCCGATCCTGGTGCTGCACCACCTCGCCCATCTCGCGGATCTGGTCTTTCACCTCGTCAAGCGTGCGCGGCACCGTGAACTCGACCAGATGCAACCCCTTTTCTTTCAGCAGCTCCCGGGTCGAGCGCTTGTCGAACAGGCTGGCGACGACGATGTCGGGCTTTGCCACTAGCACGTCCTCCGCGCCGCCCGAGAAGATCGGAAAACGCCGCGCATCGCCGGCCGCCCAGGATTGCCAGGCGTCGCGCGAGAACCGACTGAGGCCGATGATCTGCCCGGGATCGGCGAGCGACAACAGCAATTGATCGCTGCAGACGTTCATTGAGACGATGCGCGGCAGGCCGGCCGCGAACGAGGCGTGACACGAGATCGTCACCGCGACGATCGCTGACCAAGATGCAGATCGCCAGCGCATCAGATATCGGCCCAGGGTACGATCACCGCCTCGCGCTGATATTCCGCGCGAAACGCGCTGATCCGAAACACCTGTGCCATCACCTGCTCGGACAGCGCCTCCGCAGGCTCCCCCTGCGACACCAGCCGCCCCTCGGAAAGCACCAGCACGGTATCGGCAAAGCGCGCGGCGAGCCCGAGATCGTGCGTCACCACGATCACCAGCACGCCCGCCTCAGCCGCCGCGCGCAGGCCCCTCATGACGTCGATCTGGTGACGCGGATCGAGCGAGGCGGTCGGCTCGTCCGCCAGGATGACAGGGGCTTCCACCGCCAGCACGCGCGCCAGCGCGACGCGGCTGCGTTCGCCGCCGGATAATTCCGTGACACGGCGTTCCGCGAATTCCATGACATCGACCGCCTGCATCGCCCGCAGCACCGCCTCGGCGTCTTTCGGCGACAAACGCGCCGGATCGGTGGCGCCATGCGGATAGCGGCCGAGCGCCACGATATCGCGCGCCGGCAGCGGCCAGTGCACCATGTGCCCCTGCGGCAGATAGCCAAAACGTTTTGCCCTTTCGCGCAACGACAGCGATGACAGCGGCTCGCCGCCGACATGGATCGCGCCGGTCGACGGGATCAATCCCGCCAGCGCCCGCAACAGCGTAGTCTTGCCGGCGCCGTTCGGCCCGACCAGCGCAGCCAGATGGCCCGGCGACAGCGACAGCGAGATATCATGCAGCACCGGACGGCTGCCCAGTGCCGCGCTCAGGTTTTGCGCCGTGAGCATCGTCATGCGACGCCTCCGCTCAGTGCGCGGCGTTCGCGCATGATCAGATAGAGGAAGAACGGCACGCCGATGATCGAGGTCAACACGCCGACCTTGATGTCGGAGGTCGACGGGATGATGCGGACCGCGATGTCGGCGGCCAGCAGCAGCGCGGAGCCGGTGAGCGCGCTCGGCACCAACAGCCGCGCCGGGTCGTGGCCGATCAAGGGCCGCATCAGATGCGGCGCCACCAGGCCGATGAAGCCGATGGTGCCGGTGACGGCGACCGCGCCGCCGACGCCGAGCGCGACGCCAAGGATCACCAACAGCCGCAAGCGGCCGACATCGACGCCGAGGCTTTGCGCGGTTTCCTCGCCGAGCGTGAGCGCGCGAAAGGCGCTGCGCTGGCTGAACAGGATGATCGCGCCCGCGACAATGAACGGCAGCGCCAGCATGACATGCTGGAAGCTGCGGTCCTCCAGCGAGCCGAGCAGCCAGAACGCGATTTCCAACACCACAAAGGGGTTGCTGGAGAGATTCATCACCAAAGCGGTCGCAGCCCCCGCAAGGCTCGAAATCGCCAGCCCCGCGAGAATCAGGATCAGAAGCCCGGCATTGCGGCCGGCGATCGTCAGCAAAGCGAATACCGAGCCGAAGGCGGCGATGATCGCCGCCACCGGCAGCGCATAAGACCGCACATCGGCAAGACCGAGCGAAATCACCAGCACCGCGCCGAACGCCGCCGATTGCGGTGCGCCGAACAGCGAGGGCGAGGCCAAGGGATTGCGCAGCAGGCCCTGCAGCGCGGCACCTGACAGCCCGAGAATGGCGCCGATCGAAAGCGCCAGAATGGTGCGCGGCAGCCGGATTTCGCGCACGATCACCTGTGAAACGTCGCTGCCGCCCCCGAACAGGGCCTCGACCACCGTCAGCGGCGACAGCCGAATGGGGCCGATGCCGAGCGAGATCACCGCCAGCAACGCCACCAGCGCGATCAGCGCGGCGGTAGCGCCAAAGCGCCGCCGCGCGGCGAGTTCGGCCGCCAACCTGATGTCTTGCCCGCTCATGGCGACATGCTCTTACAGCGATTGAAGTGGCACACAAGCGACACGCTAACAAAAAGTGTCCCATCAGCCCCATGCCGCAGTTCCGCCGGGATTGACTCCGTGTTCGGCAAAATCCTAGATGACCCGGACGGTTCCTTAAGTAGGGATCAAAAGGGAATGCGGTGCGGGGAAACTTCCCCAATGCCGCGGCTGCCCCCGCAACTGTATGCGGTGAATCTTGCGTCTGATGCCACTGGGAATCTCGGTCCTGGGAAGGCGACGCAAGGTAACGACCCGCGAGCCAGGAGACCTGCCGTCAGCCGTGGTCACACGCGAAGATGTCGGTCGGGGAGTACAGGCATTAGCTTCACCTGATGTGCTGGAAGCACGATGGTGAGACTTGGTTCGCTGTGACGTGCCACTGACGTCATACCGAGGTCTCACCTATGTTTGCTATCACCCCGACCGCCAAGCGGCGCCGTTTTCTGCTGGCGTCTAGTTTCCTTGCACCAATCGCTTTCTTGAGCATTTCCGCGGCCCGCGCGCAGCAATCGGCCTCGCCTAACGTGCTGCCCACCGTCGAAGTCGAAGTGCCCCCCGATCGAAGTAAGCCGCGCACCGAGCCTGTCCCTGATCGACCGACCCCGTCGCGCCGTACCATACCGTCCACGCAACAGGCGCCCACCGACACACAACAAGCGGGTAAGGCGGCCAAGGAGCAAGCCATCGTGGTCAGCCCGACCGCGAAGGAAACTCCAGTCGATCAGATCGCCAGTTCGGTTACCGTCATCACCGCCAAGGACATGGAGCGCGATCAGCGTCGCACCGCGTCCGACGCGTTGGCGACTGTGCCAGGCCTTAACGTGGTGCAAAGCGGAGGTCCTGGCGGCCTGACCTCGATCTTCATGCGCGGAACCAACTCGAACCACACCAAAGTCCTGATCGACGGCATCGATGTCAGTGATCCGAGCAACCCGACCCGCGTGTTCGACCTCGGCCAGTTGTTAACGTCAGATATTCAACAGATCGAGGTGTTGCGCGGCCCGCAAAGCGGGCTTTACGGCGCCGACGCGCTGGGCGGTGTGATTTCGATCATCACCAAAAAGGGCGAAGGGCCGCCGCGCGTGACGGGCATGCTCGAAGGCGGCTCGTTCGGCACGTTCAACCAGACGGCCGGTGTTAGCGGCGCACAAGATCGGATCAACTACTCGTTCAATGTCGCGCATTTCCGCGCCACCGACGTACCGGTTACGCCGCTCGAGCTGTTGCCGCCGGGGCAAAAAGCCATCGGCAACAACTACGACAACATGACGTATTCGACCAAGCTCGGCGCCGACGTCAGCGAAAATCTCACGCTAAACGCCGTCGCACGATACACGGATGCGACCCTGCGTTTTACCGGGGACACCTTCGACCCCGTGACCTTTGCCAGTTTCCCGGCCGCCGCGCAGAGCACACAAACGGTACATCAGCTCTTCACCCGTGGCGAAGCCGTCTGGTCGATATTCGACGGCGGCATCAAGAACTATTTCGGCATCAATTACACCAATCACTGGAATTGGAACATTTCACCGGGTGACGCTGCGCCAACGATCAACACCGGCGATCGGGTGAAGTATGACTGGCATACCGTCGCCCAGCTCGGCTCCCATCACACCGTCATTGTCGGCGCTGAGCATGAGACCGAAACGCTGCAGACGTCGACGGTATCGGCGCAAAACGTCAACAAGGCAGGTTACGTCGAACTGCAATCACAATTTGCCGACCGCCTGTTCCTGGTTGAGAACATCAGGCAGGATGACAATGACCAATTCGGTCAACACCCGACCTATCGTCTCGCACCCGCGCTGATCCTGCCGTTCACGGAAACCAAGCTGAAGGGGAGCTATGGTACCGGCTTCAAAGCGCCGACGCTGAGCCAGCTTTATGTCAGCTTTCCGGCATTCTTCTTTTTCGCCAATCCGAATTTGAAGCCTGAGGAAAGCGTCGGCTATGATGCCGGTTTTGAACAGCCGCTATTCCACGACCACGTCCGCTTCGGGTCGACCTATTTCCACAACGACATCACAAATCTGATCCAGAGCGTGGTCGATCCCGTCACGTTCTCCAGTACCAACACCAACATCGGAAAGGCGATTACGGAAGGCACCGAAAGCTTCGCTGCTGTCACGGTCACCGACCGCGTTCGGCTCCGTGCGGACTACACGTTCACGCGGACCGTCGATGCCACCACCGGACTCGAATTATTGCGGCGTCCCAAGGAAAAATGGAGCGCTAGCCTGATCGTGAATCCGATTGACCCGCTAACTCTGTCGGTGACGGTACTGCATACCGGCAGCTTCATCGACGCCAGCCGCGATTTCAGTATCCCGCGCCTACTGGCGCCGGCTTATACGGTGACCAACGTAGCGGCTGATTACGTGATCAGCGATCAGGTCAAGGTCTTCGGCCGCGTCGATAATCTGCTCAACGTGCACTACCAGAATCCGACCGGATTCCTGCAGCCGGGCCTTGGGGTCTTTGGCGGCATCCGCCTCGCCAATTACGGTGTGAACTAGCGCCAGGGCCGACAGCCCCAGTCGGGACCACATCTTCTGGTCGTTAGACGTGAACAATGTGCCCAACGCGCGGTATTGCGACTACGCTGCCGGGCCGGACCTACATGGTGAGGGCCGGCGCGACCTTCTGAGGCTACCAGAATCGAGTTCCAGCCGGCCCGGCATCACCGGGCCGGCTGGCCCTGCCTTCACCAAGATTGCCGATTTTCTCGAAACGGCCGGTTTCCGGGGCAAAACCGCCCCAAAGATACCCCTCTGGCCATCGGATGCATGATAGGATCGGCATCGAGGCCGCCGTCCTGCGATGTGCGCCATGACCGGGAGGCAACTGATGGACGAGGAGCTAAAGAGCGCTGCCGAACTGAAACAGATCAGATTGGACCGCAGGAACGCTCAGCAAGTTGACGGCGTCAAGGCCATGGCCGAGATCGCGGCCGCCGACGTCGCGATCCGAAAGCGCACGGCGGCGCTGCGCGAATTGCGATTGGCCAGAGAGGCCGCCGAACGCGACCGACCGGCGGAGCCGAAAGCCAAGGGCAAGGGCAAGGGCAAGAAAGGGATTCCGTCCAAATGACAAAAGAGGATCGTGACCGCGCCGAAGCACGGATCAGCAAAATCACCCGAGCCGCCCAGGACGCCCGAACCGGCAAGACCGAACGCGACGCCTCCGCGAAGGCCGTGCTCGACAACATGGCGAGGCTGAAGGCATTGCGGCTCGCCCGCGAAGCCACCGAGCCTCCGCCCGCGCCCGTTGCGCCCAAGAAGGCACGGGCCAAGCCAGGCAAGTCGCAAGAAAAAGCCCCGACATTGACGGCCTGGCTGGAAACCCAGCACAGCAGCGGGCGGCGGACCTAGCGCAGCGTGGCTTTGAATTGGATCGATGTGGACGTTTGGCTCACCTCGCCCCGCTTGCGGGAAGAGGTCGGATTGCCTCGGCAATGCGAAGCATCGTCCGGTGCAATCCGGGTGAGGGGGACTATCCGCGAGTCTGAGTCTGTGGGGAGTCCGCCCTTCCCGCGAAGAGCGGGGCGAGGAAGATCAACCAGCCCGCATCAGGTCGGCGCTGGCCACTCGATCATCGAGCGCGTTTTGGTGTCGGCATCGTAGACCTGCACCTGAAGCATCTGGTAGGCGTGCTTCAAAGCCATACCCGCTTCTTCGGCCGCTTCGACCGTATCGTGATGCGACTTGAAGTGACCATCTACCACCAGCGTATAGCCGCTGGTCGGCACTTTATCGGCGCGAATGATTTTGCGCGGCGGCGCCTCTTCGATCTCGATCTTCGGCTTCTTCATGCGTGTCTCCTGGATCATGACCCGATTGAACTCAATCGAACCATGATTTCTTCTCTCTGTGATTGACCATGTTCGCCTCGCTTTACACTTAAATAGCGGAAAAGGGCAGGAAAGATCGTCGAACTAACGCTATTATGGCCAGCAAAAGGCGGTGAGATTGAGGTCAAACCGCGGATACGACGCGATGGCGAGGCCAGACGTCGATTGCTGGGATGATTGCTGCGATCCAAAGGAAAGAACATGGGTGGAATCCAAAAAGACAGCAAGCCTCCCAAGCCCGTCGACGACAAATCCAAGAAAGAATCCAGGAAACCGCCGCCTCCGCCGGTCGAGGACGACGAATACGAAGATGGCGACATCGCCACGCCGAAGCGCGACCGCCACGGCAATGACGACGAGCCGTTGTGAATTGAACCGTCATCCTGAGGAGCCGCGAAGCGGCGTCTCGAAGGGATGCTCGGCCCGGCTGGTGGCTGTCGTCCTTCGAGACGCGCGCAAGAGCGCGCTCCTCAGGATGACGGGGACAGAAAATCCTCGCTCTCGATCATCCGGATACTCCCGAGATCGAGCAGATGCGCGCCGAAGCCGCCGCGCGCCAGTCTGATCGCGAGCCCCGGCGAGGCCAGCAGCAACATTGCCGTCATGGCGAGCGGCACTGCGCTGATCCGGTCGAGCCGCACCGGCGTCAGTTCCTCGGTGCTGTCGGCGTAAGGCCCGATTTCCCTCATCAATTGCCAGCCCTCCCGGATCACGTCGCGCCGGGTGCCGCCGCGCGATGCGCATCCGAGCAATGCCTGCATCCCCAGATGCGTGCGCACCCCCTCGCGGCTTTCCGGCAAGGCCTCGGGCGTCTCGCCCAGCGAGACGCGCAACAACAGCTCGACGAGATCAGTGCCCGCGCGATACGCATTCATCGGTTCGACCAGCCGCGGATTGCAATCGATCAGGAGCGGCGTGGTGCTATCCAGCGGCATGATGGCGTCGACCGACAAGGCGCCGTGCCAGCCGAGTTGCCGGCCGATCGTTTCGACCAGGCTGCGCACGGCGGGCCGGCTCACGCTCTGCTTGATCGCCTCGCCGCCGCCGATTCCAGCGGCGACCTGCCGATAGGCATGGAAGCCGACAAGCTTGCCGCGGCAGAACACCGACTGCGCCTTTTCGGTGCTGCCGGTGATCAGTTCCTGCACCAGCACCTCATCGGCGAAGGCGTCGTTCGAGCTGAGATCATACAGCGCGATGTTGAGATCGCTCTCGTTTCGCACGAACCAGATGCCGCGGCTTGCGGTCCCGACCGACGTCTTGACCACGGAAGGGAAGACAACCACGTCGCGCAATTGATCGGCGGATGTTACGATCCGGGTCGGCGGCTGCGGCAGATCGAGTTGATCGAGCAGCCGGCTGAAGCCGGCCTTGCTGTGGGCTGTGCGATAACTTTCAAACTCCGGCAGCGCCAGGCCGGTGCGACCCTGCAGCCGCTCGCGCACACGTGCGAACAAGAATCCCTGCTCATGCGTCGGCAGCAGCACATCGAAAGGCTGCGTGGCCAGCAATTGCTCGACAATCCTAAGAAAGCCCGCCGGATCAGCCCGCAGCCCCGGGCAGCGATGAAATTTCCGCACGAAGCGGGAGTATCGCGCAAGGCACCACAGCGAGGGATCGCAGACCTCGACGTGATGGCCCGCGAGTCCCAATATCGTGATCGCCTCGCGTCCCGAGGTACTGGAACCCTCGGAAACCAACACGCGGAGCGCCTTTGTCGGTTCAGGCATATCCAATCATTGCTGCATCGCGCTCGTTTGTCGCCGAATTTAATGCCGCATGCGTCTTTCCGGCCCGGTTCGCCGGAGCAGCCATGCAGCGGCATTCATGGACAAATAACCGGCAGCCTCTATTTTCGGTCGGCCTTTTTCAACCAGCCTTGCCGGGCCGTTTAGTGTGACGGAGTTTTAGATAGACATGGTCGACGTTCTGACCGCACCGCAACATGCCAACAGCGACCGCGCACCGCGCACGCTGGCGGCGATCTCGGTGGCACACTGGGTCAGCCACTTCCATATGTTCGTGCTGCCGATGCTGTTCCCTTTCCTGAAACAGCAGCTCGGCGTCGGCTATATCGATCTTGGCTTGGCGCTGACCGTGTTCGCGATCGTCTCCGGCCTGACCCAGGCGCCGATCGGTTACCTCACCGACCACATCGGCGCCCGCAAGATCCTGCTGATCGGTCTCACCCTCGGCGGCCTCGCGCTGATCGGGCTCGGCATGCACCTGAGCTATTCTTCGCTGATCGTCAGCGCCGTATTGCTGGGCTTGGCCAACAGCGTCTACCATCCGGCCGATTACGCTATCCTGTCGGCGCATATGGATGAAGCGCGGATGGGCCGCGCGTTTTCGATTCACACCTTTGCCGGCTTCCTCGGCGGCGCGGTGGCGCCCGCTATCGTGGCCGCACTGGTGGCATCGATCGGCGGCCTCGGCGCGCTGATCGTGACCGGCGCGGTGGGTCCATTGGTGGCGCTGTTGCTTGTTGCCGTCGGTATCCCCGATGCCGGCGCCTCGAAGCGCAACCGCGATAGCGCGAAGGCGCCGCAGGCCAACGTCATGACGGCGACGATCATCGTGCTGACGATCTTCTTCATGCTGCTCAATTTGTCGAATGCCGGGATCGGCAATTTCGGCGTGGTGGCGCTGATGGGCGGCTATGGCGTGTCGTTCTCGGCGGCCAACATCGCGCTGACCGCGTTCCTCGGCGCCAGCGCCGCGGGCGTGCTGGCGGGCGGCCATCTGGCCGATCGCACCAGCCGCCACGGCCAGCTCGCCGCCGGCTGTTTTGCGATCAATGCCGGCATCGTGCTGGTGATCGCGCTGGTCAACCTGCCGTCGATCGTCCTGACGCTGGCAATGGGATTGGCCGGGTTCCTTGGCGGCGTCATCGCGCCCTCGCGCGACATGCTGGTGCGCAACGCGGCGCCCCCGGGCGCGGCCGGGCGGGCCTTCGGCATCGTTTCCACCGGTTTCAACCTCGGCGGCATCGTCAGCCCGTTGCTGTTCGGCTGGATCATGGACCAGAACCTGCCGCATTGGGTGTTCGGCGCTTCGGTGGTGTTCATGATCCTGACGGTGCTGCTGGCGCTGGTCACCGACCGCAAGCCGCAGGCGGCGGCGCCAGAGGGTCCGGCCGCTAGCCTGATGCATTCCTGAGCCTCATCTCCAGTGGTTGACAGCATCGGGGGACAACCCATGATGCGCGGCAACAAAGATCGAACACGGCAAAAAAGATGGGATGAATCGCCATGACCTCCACCCCTGACCTCGTGATCCGCGGCGGCACCATTGCCGACGGCAAGGGCGGCGACCTGTTCGAAGGCGATGTCGCCATGTCAGGCGGCCGCATCACCGAGGTCGGCAAGGTTTCGGGCAAGGGCAAGGAAGAGATCGACGCCAAGGGCAAACTGGTCGCGCCGGGCTTTGTCGACGTTCACACCCATTATGACGGCCAGGTCACCTGGAGCCACGACATCACGCCCTCCTCGCAGAACGGCGTCACCACCGCAATCATGGGCAATTGCGGCGTCGGCTTCGCGCCGTGCCGCCCGAGCGATCATCAGCGGCTGATCCAGTTGATGGAAGGCGTCGAGGATATTCCCGAGCCGGTCCTGAACGCCGGCATCCCCTGGGCCTGGGAAAGCTTTCCGGATTACTTGGAGTGGCTGTCGAAGCGCAACTTCGACATGGATATCGGCGCGCAATTGCCGCATGCGGCGCTGCGCGTTTACGTGATGGGCGAACGCGGCGCGCGCCGCGATCCCTCCACGCCTGATGACAACAAGGCGATGGCGGCTTTGGCTGGCGACGCCGTGCGCTCCGGCGCGCTCGGCTTCTCCACCTCGCGCACCCTGAACCATCGCACCTCGACCGGCGATTTTACGCCGACGCTGAAAGCCGGCGAGGATGAATTGACCGCGATTGCGGGGGCGATGCATGGCGCCGGCCGCAGCGTGCTGCAATTCGTGCTCGATCTGTCCACCCTCAACGAAGACCTGCCGATGATGCTGCGGGTGGCCGAGAACACCAAAATCCCGGTGTCGTTCTCGATCACGCAGAACGACAAGGAGCCGCAGCGCTGGCGCCAGACGCTCGACACCATCCGCGACGCCTCGACGCGCGGCCTGTCGATCACGGCGCAGATCGCCGCGCGCCCGGTCGGGCTGATGCTCGGGCTGGAATTGTCACGCAACCCGTTCCAGACCCACCCCACCTACAAGACGATCGCCCATCTGCCGCTGGCCGAGCGGCTGAAGCGGCTGCGTCAGCCCGAGCTGCGCGCCGCGATCCTCAGCGAACATGCGACCGCGACCGACGATCCGCTGTTCTTCCGGCCGAACTACCACAAGATGTATCTGCTCGGCAATCCGCCGGACTACGAACAGCCGCTGGAAAACGCGCTCGGCGCGCAGGCCCGCCGCCAGGGCAGGCAGCCGGAAGCACTCGCCTATGACGCGATGCTGACCGACGAGGGCCGCGGCATGCTCTACGTGCCGTTCCTCAATTACGCCGACGGCAATCTCGATGCGACCCGCGAGATGCTGCGCGATCCGAACGCGGTGCCGGGATTGAGCGACGGCGGCGCGCATTGCGGCATCATCTGCGACGCCAGCTTCCCGACCTATCTGTTGACGCACTGGACGCGCGACCGCACCCGCGGCGAAAAGCTGTCGATCCCGTTCGTGGTCGCGGTGCAATCGCGCAAGACCGCGCTGTCGGTCGGCCTTTACGATCGCGGCGTGATCGCGCCCGGCTTCAAGGCCGACGTCAACGTCATCGACTATGACAGACTGCATTTGCATCCGCCAAAAGTGCATTACGACCTTCCGGTCGGCGGCCGCCGCCTGCTGCAGCAGGTCGATGGCTACGACGCCACCATCGTCTCAGGCGTGGTGGCGCAACGCGGCGGCAAGGCCACCGGCGCGCGCCCGGGCAAACTGGTGCGCGGCGCGCAGGGCAGTCAGCCGCAATTTGGTGCGGCTGCCAGCTAATACGCGTAAATGCTCACGGGGCAAAACACGCCGGAAAAAATATTTCTTGCCGAAGTCCTTTGGGTGACCGGTTCTGCAGCGTCAGCTTCCCGCCGTGACGTTCAACAATCTCCTTGGCAATCGCCAGTCCGAGACCTGCCCCCGGTCCGGACTTGCGCCGCCCCGGATCAACTCGGAAGAATGGTTCGAATACCCGTGACATGCTGTGGTCGGGAATGCCCGGCCCTTCGTCATCGATGGTAATCAAGGCGGCGCTGTCTTCCAGACCGACGGTGACAAAAGCGCCACCGCCATGAGTGGCCGCGTTGATAACCAGATTTCTGATCGCACGCGTCAGTGCCAATGGCGCCGATGAAATTGTCACCGCCTCCATTTTCATGATCGTGACCGACGCCTTCATCGATGCGAGATCCCTGCAGATCTCCGTGATGACTTGATCGACTCGCAGCAACTGGCTTTTTTCCCGTTGTGTTTCCTCGCGCACCAGCTGGATCGCGCTGTCCGCAATCCGGTCAAGCTCCTCCAGATCGTCCAGCCACATGGCCCGATCCTCCTCGTCGAGAAACTCGGCCCGAAGCCGCATCCTCGTCATCGGCGTCCGCAGATCGTGCCCCGCCGCCGCGACCAGCCGCATCCGGCTTTCGGCAGCGTTCTTCAACCTGGCCGTCATGGTATTGAGCGCGCGCGCCGTCGCCCTCAATTCGGCCGGACCACTTTCCGGTAATCGCGGAACAACGCCATCGGCGTCGATCGTTGTCGCCAGGCGTTCCAGCACCGCAAGATGGCGCGTGATGCGGTGGGCAAACCACAGCGCCACACAAACTGTTCCGAGGGCGACCAGCAAGAACCAGCCGGCGAGCGCGAACAGAAATTCCGGGCGACGGCGCTCCGGGACCGGGAGTGCAAGCCAACCCGATTTCAATTTGATCGACACAAACGGGTGAGTAGACTCGGTCGGTTGCGTTACAACGACCTCGAGATCGGATCCGGCGCTGCGCAATTGAGATTGCAGCTGGTTCGTCAGTTCCGGACGCGGCTGACCTGGTGCGGGGCCCGATCCCAAATGCGAGAGCCTGTCCTTTTCGTCGCCACCGAACAAGGGTGCGATCAGCAGGATCGCCTCAGAAACCAGTCGGGCATAATCCCCTTGTTCCTTTTGTATATGCCCCTGCCGCGCCAAAGATAAGGTTGCCGTCGCCATCACCACCACGCAGGTGATCGACAGAACCAACGTCACCACGATGCGCGCCCGCAAGGAATTCATTCGCCGGCTCCAATCTTCTCAACCTGGGCGGTAAAGACGTAACCGCCGTTTCGCACCGTCTTGATCAATTGAAATTCGATGTCGCCGAGCTTGCGGCGAATCCGACTGAGCAGCACGTCGACCGATCGGTCGAAAACGTCGCCGTCGCCCCGCTTGGTCGCGTCCAGCAGAAATTCGCGCGAGAGCGTCCGGCCCGACCTTGCGACCAGTGCATGCAAGAGATCGAATTCGGCCGAGGTCAGGTCAAGCAGGCCGCCGCTCGAGTTGACCACTCGCCGCAATCCCGGCTCCAACGTGAAACCCTCGAAACGATATTCCTGGGGCGAATGCACGATCCGGTCTGCGTCATTTTGACGGCGAAGGACCGCTCGAATGCGGGCTGCGAGTTCTCGCGGGTTGAACGGCTTGCCGAGATAATCATCGGCGCCAATCTCAAGACCGATGATTCGGTCGGCGTCCTCCTTTAGTGCGGTGAGAAGAATAATCGGAATATGCGAGTTCTCGGCCCGCATGTCCCGACAGATTTCCAGGCCTGATCCGTCCGGCAACATGACATCGAGCACGATCAGTTTGATGTCGTTCGACTCCAGCGCGACGTTAAGGGTGCGCTTGTCGGAAGCAAGCGTCACGCGAAATCCCTGCTCGGCCAGATACCGGCCAAGCAGCTTTCGAATCTGAAGGTCATCATCGACGATCAGGATGTGCGATTCGACGTACACTCGTTCGCGTCCTCATCGAAACTGCCTTGGACCGAATAGAGCAATTGCGCTCGTTGTTCAACGAGGCCGCCGCCAGATCATCCGTCCAGCAACATTGAGACATATTACGGCGGCGCCGAGGCAACGTTCGGACACTGACGGCCCTAATTTGGAGATTGCCGGGGGCATAAAACGTCAACGCTTCGGATACTCCGTTGTTGCGCGAGGATGAGAAGTCATTATGTCCAGTCTTGCCGGAAGCCGAAAGCGGATTGCGATCTGGGTCCTCGTTAGACTGTTTCCGACGATATGCGGCTGGCAAGACGACCCGCCCGTGGCGATTTCATTGGATCAGCCGCTCACATGTCGGCGACGCAGGTAACCCGCAAAGCGGTGAAACGACCATGTGCATTGAGCCAAATGGAAGGAGGTTCTGGAACCAGTCCGCGTGTTCGGTGCCGACGATGACTGCCGCCATTTACTTCGGCGAGCTGGTTTTTGCGGTTGCCGTTGCGATCATGTTGCTGGCCGCTTCAACGCTCACGTTTTCCGTCGCTGTTGTTCTGTTCTGTAGCGGCCTCGTGGCGTGGACCTTGGCCGAATACATCACTCATCGCTTTGTGTTGCATGCCATTGCCCCGGTACAGCACGGAATTCATCACGCGCGCCCGCAAGACGCTGTCGACAAGATCTTCTGGCAAATATGGCTAGCCTTCGCCGTTGTCTATCTGGCCACGGGAGGCACTGTTATGGCCGGCGTTCTCGTCGCCTACGCCTGGTATCTGTCTGTCCACTATTGCGCTCATCACCGTTCCGCAATTCTCCCGGCTGCCTTGCTGAAACATCACCTCGACCACCACAGGTTTGCGAACCGAAACTACGGTGTCACGACGAAGTTCTGGGATCGTATGTTCGGAACGATGCTTCAATGAAGCCATGCAAGCTCCGATGGTAGGGCGTGCCCGCTGCGCGCTTAACACGTGCATTGCGCCCGCCACGCAACATTCGGAAATAAAGCGCGAGGGTTCGGAACAAGGTTCGGTCGCAAAGGACCGGCACCTAATAATCCAGCTCTGTTGCCGGTAACCGAAATGCGCAAGACAACCCTTCCAGTCAATGACGATCCTCGGCAAAGGCAACACTATCTTCTCCGCGCCACCCTCGTGGCGTTGATGCTCGCGCCGTCTGTTGCAGCGGCAGGCGAGCCTTTGTTCACGTTGCCGGCTCCCCCGTTTGAATTGCCGGTTCTGCCGCCGGTATCTGGCACCTGGACTGTCATGGTCGGCGTGGGCGGCGAATACAAACCCGATTTCGAGGGTACTAACCGCAGTATGCTGAGCCCGGTCCCGATTTTCTCGATCCGTCGCGCCGGCTCGACCGAGCAGTTTCGCGGCCCGCGCGACAGCGCAAGCATCGCGCTGATCGACTTTGGCGACCTTCGTGCCGGCCCCGCCGCCAAGTTCGTGTCATCACGAAAAGCCAACAACTATTCCGAGCTAAATGGCCTCGGCGACGTCAAAACCACGGTCGAGCTCGGCGGCTTCGTTGAATACTATCCGGTCGACTGGTTTCGCACGCGCGGCGAACTCCGCCAGGGCATTGGCGGCCATCACGGCGTCGTTGCCGATCTGTCGGCCGACGTCATCGTCCCGCTCATTCAGCGTCTCACGATCTCGGCCGGCCCGCGCTTCACATGGGAAAGCACCAACGCGACCTCGCCCTATTTCGGTATCGATGCCGTGCAAGCGCTGGCGACCGGGCTGCCGGCCTTCGACGCCAAGGGCGGCGCGCACTCGGTCGGCGCCGGCGCTCAAGTGTCCTATCGGATCAATCCGCAATGGGAAGTTCACGCCTATGTCGAGTATGAGCGGTTGCTCGGCGACGCCGCCAAGAGCCCGCTGGTGACGCTCCGCGGTTCGCCGAACCAAACCACGGTCGGCATCGGCGCCTCCTACGCGTTCGACTTCAAGATACGATAGGGACGCCATGTGCCGCAGCGATCGACGCGCGAGCTTCACGGCGGTTGTTCTTGTTGCCGTCAGCGTCAGCGCTTGCGCGGCGTTTGACACCCGAGACACGAAACTGCAGGCGGTCAAGACCGTCGGCATCATTTCGGCGGTCGGAGATGAAATCATCTTCGCCAAGGGAGGGCTGACCGGGCTGAACAACCGCAGCCAGAGCTTTCCGATCGCCTCCTGGGGCCTCGATGACCTGATCGTCCAGCAAGCAACCACGGCCTTGAACGGACGTTTTCAGGTGCAGCCGGTCAGTTACAACCGCGCCGCCTTTACCGCGATCAAGGATTCTCCGGTTGCGCCCGTCAACCTCGTACGCGGCGACGCGTTCAAGAAGCTCGTCCAAACTGAAGTGTCCCCGCAAGGGCTGGACGCCTACATCGTCATCACCAAGGCTAAATCGAGTTTCGGCAGCGGCCCCCGAAAGATCGAAGGGATCGGTCTCATCACCTATGGCACGGTGATGGAATCCTACAACCAGGTCCACGCGCTCTATGAAATCAGGGTGTTCGACGGAAAGACGTTCGAAATCATCGAAAAGATGACCGCGCCGCCGCTGGACGATGGCGGGCAGGTCACGATCGCCGGCCCTAGCCGAAGGATCGATGAAATTTCCCCGAGCGACACCGGTAATCCCGCCGCGAACGAAAAGCTGCACGCCGCGATCGCGGACCTCGTGGCACGAAGCCTCTCGACGACGCTGAGCGACATGCATCTGGCAGATGTTCGGTGATCCGAAGAACCCCGGAGAATGTGATGAACTCAGCACGTTTCTGCTTTGCCTCACCGGCATTCCTGTTGACCGCAAGTCCCGTCCCCGCGGACGACATCCTTGGTACCTGGTTACGCTAAAATGGTGCCCTGCAGGTCGATGGCTATGATGCCACGATCGTGTCAGGCGTGGTGACGCAGCGGGCGGGCAAGGCCACCGGCGCGCGGCCGGGCAAACTGGTGCGCGGCGCGCAGCGCCGCTTGCACTGACGCCCGCCCTACTTTACGACCCGCGCTCCCAGGATCTCGACCGCCGCGTCCTTGATATCCCGGGCCGGGTTAGCAGGAATGAGCTTTATCGAGAGCGTCGAATCCTTGGCCAACCACGTATCGTCGGCCTGAGGCTTCGGGATGACGAACGTTTGCGCTTCACCCGGACGCGCCGGATAAAACGAAAAGGAACCCAGCAATTTCGGTGCGGCGTTCCCGGACGGGCCTTCGGCAAAAACTCCGACGAGGTAGGGAGGCGACGAGGCGTCTCCTCCAATCGGCCGCGCCGTGACTTCGAGCGCCACGCCGTCGCCCGGACCGCCGCCGGCGACCTGAACGGTGGCGGGTTTTTGCGCCGTCGCGACAACACTGACGGGCGCTCCGCTCGCTTTCACCGGCTCGCTCCCGCTGCCTGCCATCGCCAGATTTCCGGTAATGGCCGTATTGCAGACCAAAACGGCCGAAAAAGCCAGGACAACTGCAGTGACAACCGCAGTCGGAGATCTTGGCATGCTCACCTCCGCTCGGAGACAGCCTACCGTTTTTCGCGCCTAGAAAGAGATAATTTCGACCTTTCCGACACGGAACGAGGCGTCCGTCTTTCCCTCGATATAGGCTGGCACCGGCATCAATTGAATAGTCAGCTCTTCGCTCTTGATACGACCTTCGCTGGCCAGCGATTGAACCGGCGCCGTGATGTCGATGACGAAGTCGCGGCCGACCCCGCCGTGCCCGCGATGCCCGTGCCCGAAGAAGCTGAAACTCCCCGCATAATGCGGATCGACGTACCCGGTAGCGGGCGAGAGGTAGGGGCAGTTCACGAAGACGTTAACGAGGAGATCGCTTTGTGCGGAATTGAGTTGAACGTCACTCAGTCGCGCAATGGTTCGACGTGGCTCAACGCCGATGACCTCGCGGCCCATGGTGAATTTCCGAAACGGCCTGTCGCTCGTGAGTACGCCGGCGAGGTTGGGTGTGGCAACCTTGATCGCGGTCTCGACCAGCGCCACCGACGCGGCGGAATTGCTGGCGCTGCCGAGGGTCGTCAAGGCAACCGGAGCGGCCAGCGTCTTCTTTAAATTCGGAACGATGGCATCGAGCAGATTTCCCCCGGGCCGACGCGCGACCACCAGCGGGGCCTGAAGCACATCATAGGTGTATCCGAGCGGCGCAATCATCATGGCGCCTCCTGACTTGACGGGAGCCGCGTTGCCCTTCCGGTCGACAAAATCGGTGTCGTAACTCTCTCCGGGATCGGGGGTGGTATGGGTCCGCTGCCACTCCGCCCAGACCCGATCGACCATGCAATGGTGCAGCCAGAAAATCGGATCGAGCGGCGACAGACCGTCACCGATGTGACCGGTCTTGCCGGTCGCGGTTGCACCCGAGACGACGTGTCCGTCATTGTGCGGCGATCCCTCAAGACTCGATCGGAAAAGATCGGCGTTCGGCGATCCCTTGATCGATTCAATCTTGGCGCTGGTAAATGAACCGCCGCGCACGGGATCGTTCAACAGGCCGCGCCCCTTGGCCAGTCCGCGCCGCCCGACGGTGTCGATCGGACCCCAGGATTGGCCGTCGTACACGCCGGGGTCGTTCCAATGCTCGACGTTGAGTTCGGGAACGTCGTAAAATGGCGCTGGTATCACGCCCGACCTCTTGGACCAATTCCAGTACGGCAACGCGAAATCGGGATCCCCGATCATTTCGCCGCAAATCGCCTCGAAGAAATTGATGTAGTGCCGGTGCCAATGCAGGAACGAGAGTTGGCTGTGTTTGCAAAAATCGGCGTGGACCTTGGCCTGGTTGATCCAGTTGCGGCCGTCGCTGTCCGGGAGTCCGTGCATGGCGCTGACCGCATCGCCATATTTCTTGAAGAACGGATCGGTGTCCGGCAGCTCCATGACGTCGCGGCGAACCCGTGGGCCCGCCGCATGCGCAACCGATCTGATGATGAATGGCGCTGCGAGCCCGGTTGCCGCTGCTGCCCAAAGGAACGTGCGCCTTTTAATCATTGGTACCTCCTATCAAAGATAAAAAATATCCGAGGTCTAAAGCATTGGGTCTAAAAACACTGGGTCTAGAAATATCGCCGTGCCACTCAACGCATGCCGCGCGAAGCGCAGGGTGCAACGGTCGCTGACGTCAAAAAAGCTGAATGGCGGTCGTCTGCTAAATGCAGCGGCACGCGCGTACACAGGCAGCTTACCATTGTTGGTTTTTGAACACAACCATAGTTTGTTTTAGTTGTGACATACAGCCGCAAGCTAATCCATGCGATCATGCATGAAATCGTTTCAACACCGATGTTCGGTTTCGACTTGCTACCGGCCGTGTGCTCGCACCAGGCGCGAAGTCGGCATCGGTTCCTAGCGGGCATTCGGGCTCCAGCCCGACGCGTAGTGATGCCCTCGACATTGGAGCGGATGGCACGCATCGCGCTTTGAGGCGGGTTCGAGAGCGGCGCGCAGGGTCGTTTGCGCTACGCCCGCTGCGTCACCCGGACCGGCGGAGACGATCCCACCGGCATCAGTTCGTACGGCGGCTTCCAGCCCGGCAGAGCCGCAAGACGTTGGCGCCAGGCATGGAGCGCCGGAAAGTCCGCCGCGATATCGAAGCCGGTCTCTTCCGGCGGATAATAGACGTACCCCGCCATGGAAAAATCCGCGATGGTCGGCCGATCGCCGAGCACGAAGGCGCGATCGTTGAGGTGCTTGTCGGCAATCGCAAAGCTCGCCTGCACGCGCGACCGCAGAAACCACAGGATCGCCGGGTGCACCGGCTCCGGCGTCAATGAATTCTGAAACCGGTGCATCGCGTAGTTGTTCGTGAACTTGTGATTGTCGAACAGAATCCAGCGCAAGGCCTCGAAGCGCTCGTCAGCACCGACGGGCGCGAACTTGGCGGTGGTCTCCGCCAGCCAGATCAGGATCGCGCCCGACTGCGACATTCGCCGCCCGTCGACCTCGAGCACCGGGACCTCGCCCATCGCATTGGTACTGGCCCGCCAGTTCGCATCGTGGGTCTGGCCGCCGGCAAAGTCGACCCCGACCGGCTCCCAGTCGAGGCCGGCGCAATTCAGATAGAGCGCCAGTTTGTAGGAATTGCCGGAGGCGCCATTGCAATGGAGCCTGTAGCGGGCCATTGCCTCACGCGAATTTCGGCTGCCCGGCCGCGGCCGTCAACCGCGCCCGCTCGGTATTCGGCCAGAGCAGCAGCAGGCCGAGCACGCCCGACGCGACCAGGATCACCGCGTTGATGGTAAAACCCGTCATGTAGCCGTCGAGCGGCACTGCTGCGCGCTGGATCACGCTGCCCATCACCGACGGGGCGAGGATGCCGGCGAGCGTGTAGAGCGCGCCATAGATCGAGATCACGGCGCCGCGCTGCGACACCGGCGTGAACTCGCCGATCATCGGCGCGCAGACCACATAGATCGATCCGCACAATCCGGAACCGACCACCAGCAGCGCGATCATCAGTCCCCCGGGCGCGACATGGGGAATCACCGAGAGGATCAGGCCGCCGACGATCAACGGAACCGCGCCGAGCACGCCGCGCGAGCCACGCGTGGTAAAACCGCGCGCCAGCATCACCTGCGAGATCCAGCCGGTGAGGATCACGATCAAGGCGCCGAACACCCATGGCAGGATCGAAATCCAGCCCGCCTCCGTCTGCGAGAAGCCGAGCCCCTTGACGATGAAGGGCGTGAACCAGGTCAAGCCAAGCGACAGCGCCCAATAGGCGCCGAAGGTCGCGGCGACGCAGCCGATGAAGGTTCGCGAGGTCAGCAGCTGGAAATAGGGAATGCGCTGCTCGTTGGCGGCCATTGCCGCGGTCTGCACCAGCGGACCTTCCTTGCCGAGAATCAGCCACGCCACCACCCACATCAGGCCGACGATGCCGAGCACACCGAACGCATAGTGCCAGCTGTAATTGACGATCACCCAGTTCAGCGCGGGGACCGCGAGGATGACGCCGAACGCCGAGCCCTGCGAGAGCACGGCCGTCGGAAGGGTTCGCTTCTCGTCGGGGAACCATTTGTAGATGGCATGCACCGCGACCGAGCCCGCAGGGCCTTCGCCGGCGCCGAGGATGACCCGGCAGATCAAGAGCGTGGTGAAGCCGACGGTGCCGACCATCGGAAATTGCGCCAATGCCCATACCACCGCGAGCGCGAGCAGCACCCAGCGGGTGTCGATGCGATTGACGATGAAGCCGACGATGATGGCCGCAATCGAAAACAGGAAGAAGAACGAGGAACCCAGCAGGCCGAATTGTGCCGGCTCCAACTTCATCTCCGTCATGATCGGCACGCCGGCCAGGCCGACCACGATCTTGTCCGCAAAGTTCACCAGCATGAACAGGAACAGGAGAAAGGTAATTTTCCAGGCGCCCTTGGGCGTCGGCTGTGCGGTCATGGTTGGCTCCCCATATGGTCGTTGTCGGCTCTGTCAGATCGGCCCTGCCCAGAAGCTAGCCATGGGTTCCCTGCAACGCAACTGCGGATTTTTGGTCGTGACGCGTGCGCTGCAATGCCGTCTGCCGCCAGAAATTGTCCCGAGGGCTGCGACAACCGGATCACGATCGTGTCGCCGCGGCATTTGAAACCGTGATCTGCGAGCGCGGTCCTGATATGTTGCGCGCGCTCACATCCGGGGATTTTCATGGTCAGATTGTTACGTCGTCGCGCCGCGATCCGGGGCGCGTTTGCTTCGCTGGCGCTGTTCACCGCGTCGATCGCGTGGGCAGAGGATGCAAAGGCGCCGGATTATGAGGCCATCGTCGCGGCTCCCGACCGCGCCGATGCCGACCGCCAGGCCGACCAGCGCCGCCAGCCCGCCAAAATGCTGGCCTTTGCCGGCGTCCAGACCGGGATGAAGATTCTGGATATGGAAGCCAGCGCCGGCTACAGCACCGAACTGCTGGCGCGAACCGTCGGCCCCACCGGCATCGTCTACGCGCAGGATTCGGCGGTCGTGATCGAACGCTTCGTCAAGGACAAATTCGACGTTCGCGCGCAAAAGCCTGTGATGAAAAACGTCGTGCATGTGGTCAGGGATTTCGACGATCCTGTTCCGCCCGAGGTCTCGGGCCTCGACATGATCACCTTCTTCTTCGCTTATCACGACATCACCTATATGCAGGTCGATCGCGTTGTCATGAACAAGAAGATGTTCGCTGCGCTCAAACCCGGCGGCGTTCTGGTCATCGCCGATCATTCCGCCAAACCGGGCGAAGGCACAAGCGTCGCCAAGACGCTGCACCGGATCGAGGAGAGCACCTTGCGGCAGGAGATCGAAGCGGCCGGTTTCAAGCTGGTAACGGAGGGCAATTTCCTGCGCCATCCCGAAGATCCGCGGGATGCGGCGGTATTTCGTCCGCAGGTGCCGACCGACGAGTTCGTGCTGAAATACCAGAAGCCGTCGTGAGGTATGGCGATCGCCTCGCATGACCAGCGCCAACCCAACCGTGCTTGAAGTTACCGGCCTGACCAAGAGCTACCGTTCAGCCGGCGAGGCGGTCGCGGTGCTGCGCGGGGTAAACCTCATCGTCGCAGCCGGCGAGAGCGTCGCGCTGACCGGCGAATCCGGCAGTGGCAAGAGCACGCTGTTGCATTTGATCGCCGGCCTCGATGCGGCCGATGGCGGCAGCATCAGGCTGGCCGATGCGCTGGTTTCCGATCTCACCGATGCCGGCCGTGCCGAGCTGCGGCGCGATCGGCTCGGGCTGGTGTTCCAGCAGTTCAACCTGATCCCGAGCCTGACCGTCGATGACAATCTGGCGTTCCAGTCCCGCATCGCCGGCCGCCACGATCCGGTTTGGCATCAGGAGCTGGTGGAACGTCTCGGCCTGGACAAGTTTCTCAAGCGTTATCCCGAACAATTATCCGGCGGCCAGCAGCAGCGCGTCGCGATCGGCCGCGCGCTCGCGCCAAAGCCGCTGCTGCTGCTCGCGGACGAGCCGACCGGCAATCTCGACGAGGCAACCGCGGACGAGGTGTTGGCGCTGGCGCGCGATCTCGTGACGCGAAGCGGCTGCGGCTTTCTGATGGTGACCCACAGCGCGCGGCTGGCCGCGACGCTGGATCGGCAAGTCAATCTCCACACCGGCGTCATCGCATGAAACGCGCGCTCTGGGTCCTCGCCGTGCTCCTGAGCCATTGGCGGCGGCATCCGACGCAGTTGGCGACGCTGCTGATCGGGCTGATCTCGGCCACCGCATTGTGGAGCGGCGTGCAGGCGCTGAACCAGCAGGCGCGCATTTCCTACGACCGGGCGGCGGCGACCTTCGGCGGCGCCCGCACCGCGATGCTGGTCGGCCGCGACAGTGCGAGCTTTCCGCAACAGCTCTTTATCGATCTGAGCCGTGCCGGCTGGCCGGTGTCGCCGGTTTTGGAGGGCCGGGTCCAGATCGACGGACGTTCGTTGCGTCTGCTCGGCATCGAGCCGGTGACATTGCCGCCCGAAGTCGGCAGCGCGCCTACAATCGGCAAAGCCAATCTGCAATCCTTCGTCACGCCGCCGGGCGAAATGCTGGTGGCGCCGGAGACGCTGGCCGATCTCAATCTGACGGAGGGCGCAACGCCGCTCGCCAACGGCGGCGCCGCATTGCCCCCGCTTCGGGTGCAGCCCCAGCTGGTGCCGGGCGTGCTGGTGGTCGATATCGGGATCGCGCAGCAGATCCTCAAAATGCCCGGGCAGCTTTCCCGGCTCTTGATCGGCAAATCCAAGGCCGCGCATGCGCCGCTTGAAAGCGTCACCGGCGATACCCTCCGTCTGATCGAACCGAACGCCGAGAGCGATCTCGAGCGCCTCACCGACAGTTTTCACCTCAACCTCACCGCGTTCGGCCTGCTGTCGTTCTTTGTCGGCCTGTTCATCGTCAACTCGGCGATTGGGCTCGCCTTCGAGCAGCGGCTGCCGATGCTGCGCACGCTGCGCGCCTGCGGTGTCTCTGCACGCATGCTGAATTCGGTGATGGTGATCGAACTGGTATCGCTGGCACTGGTAGCGGGCATCGCAGGGCTCGTGTGCGGTTACCTGATCGCGGCCGCGCTGCTCCCTGACGTCGCGGCTTCCTTGCGCGGGCTCTATGGCGCGCAAATTCCGGGACAGCTGACGCTGAAGCCAGAATGGTGGTTCGCCGGCATCGCCATTAGCATCTTGGGCGCGCTGGCCGCCTCCGCCGCCAGCCTGACGAAGGCGATTCGTATGCCGGTGCTGGCTTCGGCGCAGCCGCAGGCCTGGCAGCAGGCGCAGCGGCGCTGGCTGATGTTCCAGAGTGCTGCGGCGCTCGCCGTGTTTGTCGCGGCGGCCGGCCTGCTATGGTTCGGCGATTCCCTGATTGCCGGCTTTGCCGTGCTGGCGGCGCTGCTGCTCGGCGCGGCGCTGATCCTGCCGATGGTTTTGGAACTCGTGCTCGCCTTCGGTGCGCGACATGCGAGGCGGCCGCTCAGCGTCTGGTTCTGGGCCGACAGCCGCCAGCAGCTATCAGGATTATCGCTGGCGCTGATGGCGCTGTTGCTGGCGCTGGCCGTCAATGTCGGCGTCGGCACCATGGTCGAGAGTTTCAGCCGCACTTTTCTGGTCTGGCTCGACGGGCGGCTGGCGGCGGATGTCTATGTCAATGCGGCCAGCGACGCGCAGGCGACGGAGATCAAGGCATGGCTGCGCGAGCGGACCGAGGTCGAAGCGATCCTGCCCGGCGGCCGCGCCGACACCCAATTGGGCGGCGCGCCGATCGAAGTGTTGGGCCTGCCCGATCATGCCATCTATCGGGACAACTGGCCGCTGCTGCAGTCAGCCGACAATGTCTGGATCAAACTCCGTCCTGGCGATGCGGCTCTCGCCAGCGAGCAACTGGCCCGCCGCCTCAAGCTTGCGATTGGCGACAAGATCGAAGTGCCCGCGCCGGGCGGCAACTGGCCGCTCGAAATCGTCGGCATCTACGCTGATTATGGCAACCCGAAGGGCCAGATCGCCGTCAACTTCGCCGCGCTGACCCAGCGCTTTCCGCAAACGCCGCTGACGCGCATGGGCTTGCGCGTCGCGCCGCCCAAAATTCCAGCGCTGATCGCGGCGCTGCAGGAAAAATTCGCACTCGACGACCGCAACGTCACCGACCAGGCGACGATGAAGGCGGAATCGACGCGGGTCTTCAACCGCACCTTCTCGGTCACATCAGCGCTGAACGCCTTCACGCTCGGTGTCGCCGGCATCGCACTGTTGACCAGCCTGCTGACGCTTGCCAATTCGCGCCTGCCGCAACTGGCGCCGCTATGGGCGATCGGTATCACGCGGCAGAAGCTCGCCGCCATCGAGCTGTTGAAGACGATGTCGGTGGCGCTGATCACCGCGTTGTTCGCGCTGCCGCTCGGACTGTTGGTGGCGTGGTGCCTGCTCGCGGTGGTGAACGTCAAGGCGTTCGGCTGGCGGCTACCGTTTCACGTTTTCCCGCTGCAGCTAGTTGAACTGCTCGGCGTCGCCATGGCGGCGGCGCTCTGTGCTGCGCTACTTCCCGTGCTCAGGCTGTCGCGGATGCAGCCGGCCAGCCTGATCAGGATCTTTGCCAATGAGCGCTAGCGGCCTGATATCCCGCCGCGCCTTCGCGGGCGGCGCGCTGCTTCTCGGCCTCAGTGCGAGGGCGCGCGCGCAGGGCTTTGCCGGGCTCGGCGAGAACGCCGAAGGATTTGCACCGGTCGTTCCCGGCAAGATTTTTAGGTTTCCCAGAGATCACGGCCCGCATCCGGAATTCCGCATCGAGTGGTGGTATGTGACCGCGAATCTCGCAGATAGCAACGGCGCAGCCTACGGCGCCCAATGGACACTGTTTCGCCAGGCCACCAAATCCGGCGCGCAGCTTGAGGGCTGGGCCAATCAGCAGGTCTGGATGGGCCACGCGGCGGTGACGCGCGCCGACACCCATCGATTCGGCGAAATTTTTGCGCGCGGCGGCGTCGGGCAGGCTGGCGTCGAGGCAAAGCCATATCTCGCCTGGATCGATGCCTGGCAAATGCGCGGGCTCGATACGATGAACGAGGACAACATCGCGCCGTTCGAACTGACTGCGTCGGCCGCGGACTTCAGCTACGCGCTGCGGCTCGACGCCGACCGGCCGCTGGTCTTGCAAGGCGACGCGGGCTACAGCCGCAAATCGGATCGCGGACAGGCCTCGTATTACTACAGCCAGCCTTATTTCAGCGTGAAGGGCAGCATCACCATCGACGACAGGCCGGTTGATGTCACGGGCTCAGCCTGGATGGATCGCGAATGGAGCAGCCAGCCGCTGGCGTCGGACCAGACCGGCTGGGACTGGTTCTCGCTGCATCTGCCCACCAACGAAAAACTGATGCTGTACCGGCTGCGTCAAAAAGACGGCCGCAACCATCTGTTCGGCAACTGGATCGAAGCCGACGGCCATTCCACCGAAATCGCTTCCGCCGAGAACCGCATCACGCCGACAATTCTAACCGACATCGATGGCCGCAAGGTGCCGACCGGATGGCGCATCGTCATTCCGTCGCGTGGTCTTGCAATCGAAAGCGTCCCGTTGAACGCCAAAAGCTGGATGGGAACGAGCTTTCCCTATTGGGAAGGGCCGATCAGCTTTGCCGGCAGCCACGCTGGGTTAGGCTATCTGGAGCTGACGGGGTATTAGAACTGCAACACCTGGGGGGGAGGATTTTCGATGTTTCACTTGACCGCACTCGTCACCTGTATCGCGATCGGTTTCTACTTCTTCACCAGCATCAACGTCGCGCGGGCGCGCGCGGCCTTTGGCGTCAAGGTGCCGGCGACGACGGGCCATCCCGATTTCGAACGGGTGTTCCGCGTCCAGATGAACACGCTGGAATGGATGCCGATCTTCCTGCCGTCGCTGTGGCTGTTTGCGATCTACCTCAGCGATCCCATCGCCGCCGCGCTCGGCGTGGTCTGGATCGCCGGCCGCATCCTCTATCTGACCGGCTATTCACAGGCCGCCGAAAAGCGCAGCCGGGGTTTTTCGATTCAGGCGCTGGCGTGCGGGGTGCTGTGGATCGGCGCGCTGGCGGCCATCGTGTGGCAGGCGCTTCATGCGTGAGAACCGTCGTCCCGGCCTGGTGCGCAACGCACGTTCACTTCGTCGGCGGCTGACCGCTGTCTTTGGCCACGGAGACAGCCTCGCCGATCGAAAAACTGATCGGCACGCCCTGGCCGTTGCGGCAGCTCAGCAGACCCGAATAGGACGACGACGCCGATGCGACGATGTGGCAGCTGTCATCGTCCATCGCCAGCGTTCCCTCCAGGCGCGACGAAGAAACCTTCAACTGCATCACGCCGGGCTTTTCCTCGACGCCGTTGACGCTGCACAGCCCGACATGCCGAAGCGTCACCGGGCCTGAATAATCCGCCCCGGTGCGGGTCGTGGTTTTGGCCAGGCTGCCTTTGATTTGCCATTCCTGGAGGTAGCCGATCTGCCCGTTGGCAGAATAGGACTGCGCCAGCGCCATCGGGGTGCCGGTGAATACCAGTATGACAGACGCGATCGCTCTCATGGCATCCTCGCGCGCTAGATGTGAGCTTTCAGGAGGTTGTCCATCTGGTCCGAACCGAGGAAGCTGAGGTTGCGAAGCTTCAGTGTTCCACGGAGA
>Ga0137415_10000262_pt1 | contig 47256 bp, 42 predicted proteins | sample CZODoug3_1_1_16f_FD_183082 | JGI IMG/M metagenome (GOLD analysis project Ga0137415, IMG submission 183082) | Vadose zone soil fungal communities from Angelo Coast Range Reserve, California, USA - CZODoug3_1_1_16fungal (Hybrid Assembly) | ecosystem: Environmental > Terrestrial > Soil > Vadose...
GTCAGCAAACACCGACACTGTGTTGTCTTATGTAACCCAAATTAGCAGGCAATTGTGACAGACGTCAAACAATTGCGGCGGCACGTTGACACATTGCGTAAAGGCGAGGCGAAGGTCGCTCCTGGCGATTTAACTTATTGAATGGGTAGGTTGTTTTTTAGGTCGCAAAAACTGCCGCGATGCACCAAATTCTGGGACCTTGGTCGCGCGGCGGCGGGTGGGCCGTGGAGGGGGTGAACGGGTCGTCAGGTACGTTCGGTGGGGTCCAGGAGGCGGCTGTGCTCGCCGATCGCGAAGCGGTCGGTCATGCCGGCGATGTAGTCAGCGACGGCGCGGGCTCGGCCATCGGTGCCGCGGGACTTTTCGGCCGCGAGGGCGAGGTCCCGGTAGTCGGTGGGCATGAGGTTGATGTCGCCGAAGAATCCTTCAAACAACTGGCGGATCACCCGCCGCGCTTTTGAGGTCATGCGCAACACTTTGTAGTGCCGATAGAGCCGGTCCCGCAAAAACATCATCAGCTCGGTGTGCTCTTCGCGGCCAGTCTCGCTGAGCGCGGCGAGTGGCTTGGAGTGCAGCCGTACATCGTCCATCGAGCGCGGCTGGGCGACGTCGATGTTGGCCTGAGTCGTTTGGATGAGGTCGGTGACGATGTAGTTGATCATCCGTCGGATGATTTCGTGTACGAGCCGCCGCTCTCCGAGGTCGGGGTATTTGCCAACGACAATGTCGTATTGCCGTCGAAACAGGCGCACGTCCAACAGCTCGCGGATCTCGATCATCTCGGCGCGAATGCCGTCGTCGACGTCGTGATTGTTGTAGGCAATCTCGTCTGCGAGATTGGCAATCTGCGCCTCGAGGCCCGGTTGACGGCGCTGAATGAAGCGCTCCCCGATCTCACCGAGCTCACGCGCATTGCGCACCGAACAGTGCTTCAAAATTCCTTCCCGGCACTCAAACGTCAGGTTGAGCCCGCGAAACTCCGCATAACGCTCTTCGAGCTCGTCGACGACGCGAATCGACTGGAGGTTGTGCTCAAACCCGCCATACGGCTTCATACACTCATTCAGCGCTTCCTGGCCGGCATGTCCGAAGGGCGTATGACCGAGGTCATGCGCAAGGCTGATGGCCTCGGTCAGTGATTCGTTGAGATGCAATGCCAACGCGGCGGAGCGTGCGATCTGGGCTACTTCGATCGAGTGGGTAACGCGAGTGCGGTACAGGTCGCCCTCGTGATTCACAAACACCTGGGTCTTGTAGACCAGGCGGCGAAAGGCGTTGGAGTGGATGATTCGATCGCGATCGCGCTGAAATTCGGAGCGGAAGGCGGGTTTGGGCTCCGGGTGACGGCGGCCGCGCGACAGCTCGTCGTGGGCGGCATAGGGGGCCAGACCATACGGCGCATGGGCACCCGCATCGGGGACCGAGGCACGAACATCGGACGCCGAAGTCTGGGCATCCGGAGCAGGTGCATCGGGACCGCGGGCTATGTCGTTCACGCAGTCATCCGAAGTAAGTACTCAACGTGCGCTGCAAAGCCTGTTCGGGGTAATCGGCTGTCACGAATGACTCGCCGATGGACCTCAAGAGGATCAATCGCATCCGGCCGCCCAACGCCTTCTTATCGATCCGCATGTGCTCCAACGCAACCTCCGGTGTCACCCCCTCAATTCTCACCGGCAGCCCCACCCGCTCCAGCAACCGACGCAGGCGGTCCACTTGGGAGGCCTCGACCATCCCACACTCGTGGGACATGGCAGCGGCCATCAACAGTCCAGCGCCGATGGCCTCGCCGTGAAGCCACCGGGTGTAGTGCGTCGCTGATTCGACGGCGTGGCCAAACGTGTGGCCGAGATTGAGAAGCGCACGGTCCCCCTGCTCCCGCTCGTCCCGTCCAACGATATCCGCCTTAATCTCGCAAGAACGCTGAATCACGTACGAGAGCGCCTTGGGATCGGACGCCAGGAGCTCGTCCATATGGGCCTCGAGCCAATCAAAGAAGGGTGCATCGCCCAGCAGGCCATACTTGATGACCTCCGCGAGCCCGGCCCGCAGCTCGCGAACGGGCAGGGTGGAGAGGGTTGACGCATCTGCGATCACAGCGGACGGCTGATGGAAGGCGCCTATCAGGTTCTTGCCACCAGGATGGTTCACCCCCGTTTTGCCGCCCACAGACGAATCGACTTGGGCGAGCAGGGTCGTCGGCACCTGGACAAACGCAACGCCACGTTGGTAGCACGCCGCAGCAAAACCGGCCATGTCACCGACCACGCCGCCACCGAGCGCAACCACGGTGCAGTCCCGTCCGAATCGGTTCGCGACGAGCACGTCCAGGATTCGGCCCACGGTCGCCAAGGTCTTGTGCGACTCGCCATCCGGCAGAATGGCTTCAACGACACGGCTGCCACTGAGCGCTTCAATCAGCGGCATCATGTAGAGCGGTGCGACGGTGGTGTTGCTGACTACCAGAATGTCCCGCGCGGGGACGTGCTGCCGGATGAGATCCGGCTGCTGCAGCAGGCCTTCCCCAATCAGGATCGGGTAGCTGCGCTCACCTAATTTGACTTCGAGCGTATTCACACTGGCAGCCTAACGACCCGCCGCGACAGCGTCGAGTTCCCGCAGGATGTCTTCTGCGACGTGGCGAACCCTGCGATTGTCCGTAACGACCGTAACATCCGCGAGCTGCGCATAGAGAGGAGCCCGGATCTCCATGAGCGCTTCGAGCTTCACGGCGGGATCCACATTGCTCAGCAGCGGCCGGGCGCGCCCCTGCCGGACCCGCTCTGCCTGTTGAGCCACCGAGGTCTTCAGGTACACCACGCAGCCACGCTCGGCCAGTAGCCGACGATTTTCGGGCAACAGGACGGCACCTCCGCCCGTGGCCAGCACGATCCGCTCCATGGCGGTCAGGACCTCCAGGGTCTCGCTTTCGCGCTGCCGAAACCCGGTCTCGCCCTCTTTCTCGAAGATATAGGGGATATCGACGCCGGTGCGGCGCTCGATCTCGATATCGCTGTCGAAAAAAGGGCGGCGGAGCAGCCGCGACAGCTGCTTGCCCACGGCGCTCTTGCCGGAGCCCATGGGGCCGACCAGGAACAGGTTGGATTTCGCGAGCATCGAGCCCGCAGCATACCGAAAACGAAGCGGCCGCCCGAAGGCGGCCGCTTCATTCATCGTCGGGCGATTCGCGCCCGGAGTCGGACAATACCCGCTCGAATCAGTGCGGAATATTGCAAGCGTGCACGCCGTACGGGCTGACGAATCCCGGCGGTGAGCTGCTCGTAGTCGTCAGGTAAATGGCGAGCATCGGCAGTACGAACGTTGTCGATGTCGAGCTCTCCGTACCCGAAACGGTTGCCTTGGCGGTCAACGTCACCTGAACCCACAGCGCATGATCTTCCGGATAAACCACCGTGAAAGTCCCGGTTCCGTCCACGGCAGTGGTTACGACCCCGGGTGAAGTCAAAGCCACATCACCTGGCAACAGTACGCCGAGCGGCGGGGTTGTAATGTCCTCACCCGGATCGAGTATGCCGTTCAGATTCACATCCTCGTTGAGGCAAGCAGTCGGAAGAGTTGCCGGCACGATCGGAGGACCCACAGCGCACGCGGCCGCAGAGACGCCGTCGTATTGCTGCCAGCTGGTTCCGCAGACCTCATAGCTTCCCTTCCAGTACGCGAAGAACGGCCTGGAAGCGGAATGGACGGTCAACGATACCGCAGTGGAAGGGACCGGATGACCGGAGGCATCTTTTACCGACAGGAACCAGTCCATGATGAACGCAGTCTTGGTGTCGTTCTCGCGGACCTTGTTACCCGTTCCAATGGTGATGCTCAGCGCTGCACCGTCAACTGTCAGAGTGGCGGCTTTGCTGATCGCGGTGCCATGAACCGTCGCCGTCACCGACACTCCATTGGGGGCACTCGGAGTTGTGCTCGCGGTGTAGACCGACTGCGCTACACCCCCGATATCCGTGGTTGCCGACGCCAGCGAGAGCTTTCCGCCGGTGATGTCGGTCAAACTAAAGTCCACAGTCTGGCCTTGGACCAGGTTTCCGATCGCGTCCCTGACGATGGCTGTCAGCGTGCTTTGACCGGTGATTGCAACAGTGGTTGGACTAGGTTGCAGATCTATAACACTCGGAGTGGTAGACACAAAGTTTATGGTCTGTGTAGCACTGACCCCCGTGCCCGTCGCGGACAGGGTCGCCTGACCGGCATTCGTCGAGCAAATCACCACGGTCGCATTGCCCCCCGTTGTGACTGCAGAGCCCGCACTGAGCGTTCCGCGGGTGCTTGCGAAATTAACCACTGTGCCATCGGCAACCGGGACAGTACTCGACGTCCAGTTCACTACCACCGCCACAGCATTTGGATTGGTCGCAGTGTTCGGAGTGCAAGGGGTTGTCGGGGAAGCGGTGACGGTGATTGGAATGAGCGTAGTCGCGGATGGCGCCGTGAACTGAAACTGCTGATTGCTGACGGCGACGTTCTGCGACGCAGTTATGCCGAGCGCCGAAGCGCTGACCGTATCCGCTCCGGACTTCGCCGCTGTGAGCGTAAACGTCGCATGGCCGCTCGGATCGGTGGTGACTGTCGCTGCACTGAGTGAGTTTCCCGCAGCGGAAGTCAGCGTGACCGCTTGCGCGCCTATCGCCTTCTTTGCTGCATCAAAAAGTGACACGCTGTACGTGCCCGCTGTTCCCATCACGAGACTGGAGGGACCGCTAACAGTCAATGTCGAGCCTACGACGTGTACGATAATGTTTGTAGTGCTACCTCCCACTGTAGCCGTGACGGTGATATCGCGATTCGTGGGATCGCCAGCCGTGGATAGAGTTGCGGTGGCGGCGCCCGACGCATCTGTCTGCCCCGCCATACCGCCCGTAGGTGCATTGATTGCAAGTCCGCCCGAAGAGGCCTGGAAGTGGACAACGGCGCCCGGTACGAAATTGTTTTTGGCATCCTTCACAAAGGCAGTGATTACCGCGGGCGTTGAGTTGTCCGACGTGATCTGCGGTGAGCTGGTTTGCAGGGTGACCGATTGCGAGATGGCGCCCACGGCTACAGCGGTACTGCCGGATATGGTGCCGGAGGTTGCGGTTACCGTAATGGAGGAGCCCGGAGCCGCGGCTCCGAGGGAAAGCGTAGTGGTTGCTTTGCCCGAGCTGTCAGTAGCCCCCGTGGTCGTCGACAGGGTACCACTGCTATTGGTGAAAGTGATCGCGACGCCCGACATTGCAGCGCCACTGCCGTCGGTGGCCGTTGCTGTAATGGTCGACGTAGTCGATCCATCGGCGGGAAGACCTCCGGAATTCGACACCGCGATCGCGCTCAGCGTTCCCGCCTGCCCAGTGGGCGTGGTCGAACTCTTGAAAGCGTCTCCGCCACACGCGGCCAACAACATTGTGAACGCAGCTACCGCTGCTGCTGAGAAAAACTTATGCATGTCCCACCCTGCAAATTGGAAACCAAGCGGCCGTGCGGCCGATCAGTAAACGTTGACGCCCTCACGAACGATCTTCGGAGTCACGAAGATCAGCAGCTCATCCTTGTTGTTCGTCTTCGACTGTTCCTTGAACAGCGCGCCCAGGAACGGGATGTCACCCAGGAACGGCACCTTCGTCTGATCGTCGCGATGCTGCGTTTCGAGGATGCCGCCGAGGACGACGGTCTGACCGTCGTTCACCAGCACCTGGGTAACAATTTCGCGCGTATCGATCGACGGAACATTCACGCCGCCGGAAGCGACTGTGATGGTACCGATCGAGTCCTTCTTGACGTCGAGGTCGAGAATGATCCGGTTGTCAGGCGTGATCTGCGGTGTGACCTTGAGAGACAACACCGCCTTCTTGAACGAAATCGTGGTAGCTCCGCTGGAAGCCGACTGCTGATACGGAATTTCCGTACCCTGTTCGATGGTGGCTTCCTTCTGGTTCGCCGTGATGACGCGCGGCGAGGAGATGACTTCCGCGCGCGTTTCGGCCTGGGCGGCGGACAGCTCGAGGTCGACAATGTAGTTGGAGCCGAGGATACCGAGCGCAATGCTGCTGACATTCGCCCCCGCCGCCGGCAGGTTGACGTTGTAGCGCTGCGGAGCACCGGTCGAGCCGGTCGGAATCGAAACGGGGAACGAGCTGCCGGTCGAAGCCTGGTTGGCCAGCGCCGAGCCGATGGCCGTGTCAGTTGCAGCGGCGGTGCCGCTGGTCGTCCAGATGCCGCTGCCATTCGACTGTGCGGTGGTGTAACCGACCCGCGCGCCCAGATCGCGCTTGAAGTCGTCGTTCACAATCACGATCCGGGCCTCGATCAACACCTGGCGAACCGGAATGTCGAGAGTCGCTACCAGGCGGCGAATATCAGCGAGGCGGTCGGCCGTATCCTGCAACAACAGCGTGTTGGTGCGCTCGTCGACGGCCACGCTGCCGCGGGCTGACAACAACGTGCCACCCTGCGACTTGATGAGGCCTGCCATGTCCTGCGCCTTCGCGTAATTGACCTGCAGGTACTCGGAGCGCAGCGGTGCCAGCTCCTGGATGTCTTTCTTGGCAGCGAGATCCGCCTTCTCACGCGAAGCCAGCTCTTCCTGCGGCGCCACGATGATGACGTTGTCCTGCTTGCGCTTGTCCAAGCCCTTGGTGCGCAAAACGATGTCGAGAGCCTGATCCCACGGAACATTCTGCAAACGCAGAGTCACGTTGCCGGTCACCGTGTCGCTGACGACGATGTTTTGGCCGCTCGCATCAGCAAGGAGCTGCAGAACGGCGCGGGTCTCGATTTCCTGGAAGTTGAGTGTCAGTCGCTCGCCGGTGTACTGCGGCTTGTCGTCCTGGGCGGCGGCGGCTTTGCGCTGCGGCTGGATCTCGACGACGTACTGATCGTCGGACTGATAAGCGAGCTGCTCGTAGTCACCATTCGCGTTGATGGCGAGGCGGGTTCCGGTGCCCACGCGCGAAGCATCGAACGATGCGATGGGCGTGCCGAAGTCGCTGGCGTCATAGCGGCGCGCGAGATTCCTGGGCAGGTCGGCGTCGAAGTCGACAACGATCTGGTTTCCAACCTGGCGCAGGTTGATATGCGTGTGCGGATCGGTCAGGCGAACCAGGATGCGACCGGCGCCATCCGGGCTACGACGGAAATCGATGCTGCGGATGGCGCGTTGTGCGGCAGCTGACGAGGCGGCGCGGCTCGGTACCGCGGAGGCGGTCGATCCGGTGCTCACGCTGGCGTTGTTCGCACCACCCAACATGACGATGATGTTGTTGCCATCGACGCGGGTGTCATAGGGCACCAGCTTGTCGAGGTTCATGACCAGACGAGTCCGATCCTTCGTCTCGGCGGCGAGGATGGTATCCACGCCTGAGGTGTGTACGTCGATGCGACGGGCCGGGAGGGCCAGCGTCGTGCCGGGCAGGTCGAATGAAATCCGGGCCGGGTTGTCGATTGTGAAGGACAGCGGCTGGGGAGCCGGTCCCGACAGACGCATCGTGATCTGCACCTGTTGGCCCGGCAGCGGCTGCACATCGACGGCCTCGAGTTTCGGGCCATCGTCGGCGCGTGCCGGCTGGCTCGGGAGAGTCCCGAGAACGCCTGCGATCATGAGCCACGCGGCCGCGGCCAGGATCCGACTAATCGGGTTATGACGTTTCATTCGTGAGAGCTCCCTGAAGGACTGGGGCGCTTACGCCCGGTGCACCAAAGCTATTCGTTGAGACCGAGCGCCGCGGGGCGCTCCATGTACCCGCCGAGACCATCCGGAACAATCTCGGTGAGAGTGATCTTCGCCGGCGTGATATCGGTGATCTTGCCATCGGCCTGGCCCAGGTAGTTGCCGCCGGACACGCGGTGGACGAGGCCGTCCTTGGTCTGCACGAGGCCGTACATCCGGCCACCGAGCTTCAAGGTGCCCACCATCTTCAATGTGTCGAGCGAGAACTGCTCGAGGAACTCGCGGTTGCGCTTGGAATCCGGGCGCAGGCCCGCCATTCCGGAACCCGCACCCGAGCCACCCGGTATGAAAGGCGAGCGCATCTCGGCGGCCGCATACACGAAGGTCTCGTAGGGCTTGACCTCCGGAATCGGCTCAACACGGCCGCCCGGCTCCTTGCGGGTGTCCTCGATGAACCGCGTGAGCTCATCGTCCGCGCTGGAGCACGCTGTTAGAAGGGTCGGTCCCACCGCGACCAACAGACAGGCCAGACCGCGCAGTCTCGACGGCGCGCCTCGCGCCGCAGCACGGTGTGGGTCGCTTCGACCCACAGGAAAGTTGCGCGCAGCGCATGGCGATACACCAACGCTGTGTCTGAACCTGTTATTCAGTTGTGTCATGTTTGATCAACCCCCCCGTTTGGGGTCGTTTACCCTCAGCTGCCCGGTCTCGGCCGCTTCACGGCCTTGGCATCATTGGCCTGGACTTCGTCCTCATCGAGGTAACGATACGTCTTTGCCGTCAGATCGAGTGTGAGCTGGTCGTAAGCATCTTTAGTTGCTGACTTAATTTCGATGTCATGCAACGTCACGATGCGCGGGAGGGCGGCGATTCCGCTCACGAATTCGCCAAACTGGTGATAGCTGCCCGTGAGACTGATCTTGATGGGCAACTCTGCGTAGAAATCCTTCTTCTGCTCGGCCTGCGGCTGGAACAGCTTCTCTTCCAGGCCCGCCGACAGGCCGGTCTGCGAGATGTCGACCAGCAGGTTGGGCACCTCGGTCTTGCCTGGCAGCTGCCGCAGCAACGCGCCGAACGAGCGCTCGATGTCCTTCAGCTGCGTCTTGTAGACTTCGAGATTCACAGCCTTGGCGTGCTTGGTCTTGAACTCCGCGCGCAGCGCCTGTTCCGTATCCTCACGCTTCTGCAACTCCGGGACCTGCGCGTCCCACACGAAGATGTAGGCCAGCACCACGCTCAACACAATAAAACACAGTCCAACGGCACCCGCGCGCACGGCCAGGGGCCAGCGGCCCGGGTCGCGCGGATCGAGTGACCGCAGCTCTTCAATCAGGTTCATTGCGCACCTCTGCTGGCCATGACTTTGGCGCCCGGCTTGCCTTTGCCCTTGCCCGCACCGACATCCTGACCCGCAGTGGAAACCTGCTGGGCATACAACGTGAAGCTGGAACCCGGCGACTTGTCCTTGCCGGTCTGCACGACTTCCAGCTCCGGGTTGCGCAGCCATTCGGAGCCGTCGATGTTGCGCATGAACGAGGACACGCGCGTGCTCGACTGGGCCACGCCTTCAAACTTGAATCGCTTGTCTGTCTGCTTCACGCCGGTGAGATACACACCGTCCGGCAGCGTCCGCACGATCTCATCGAACACGTGCACGATCTCGGGACGCGAGCGCTGCAGCTTCTCGATGATCTCCATGCGCGCAATGAACTTCTGCTTGGAGCTCTCGAGGTCGTTGATCTCCTCGATCTGCTGATCGAGCTTCTTGATCTCCACCCGCAGCTGCTCGTTGCGCCGCTCCTGGGCATCGATCATGGAGCCGAACATCAGATAGACGGCGAAAGTGACGACCGCGGCGCCGAGGGCCGACACGCCCAGCGCCACCGTAAAGGCAATTTTCCGCTCTTTGCGTTCGTCTTCGCGCCAGGGAAGCAGGTTTATGCGTGGCATGTCAGTCGAAGCTCCTCAGTGCAAGGCCGCAGGCCGTGAGGAGCGCTGTGGCATCGCGTTGCACGGCCTGTGCCTTGGCGCGGGAGGACAATTTCATCTGGCCCAGCGGATCGCCCTTCTCCGCCGAAATGCCCACGCGGCTGGAGATCACGTCAGCCACGCCCGGAATGTTGGCGCAGCCGCCGCAGATCACGATCTTCTCAGGCTGCTCACGGCCCGAGCCGGACGCCAGGTAGAACTGCAGGGAGCGACTCACCTGCTGTGTCATGTCATCGATAAAGGGATCGAGCACTTCCGACTGGTAGTTGCCCGGCAGACCGCCCTCTTTCTTGGCACGGCCCGCTTCCTCCATGGATAGGCCGTAGGTGCGCATAATCTCTTCGGTGAGCTGCTGCCCGCCGAAGGCGAAATCACGGGTGTAGACGACTTTCAGGTTGCGCAGCACGCTGAACGTAGTGCTGCTCGCTCCGAAGTCGACGACCGCAATGGACCGGTCGATGCCGCCGTCCGGCATCTGGTGGGTCATCAGCTTGCAGGCGTTCTCGAGGGCAAACGCCTCGACGTCCACGATCTTTGCGGTGAGGCCGGCGGCTTTGACCGCGGCCTGGCGCTGCTCGACGTTCTCGGTGCGAGTCGCCACGAGCAGCACGTCATTTGTTGCGGGATCCTTCTCCGACGGGCCCAGCACTTCGAAGTCATAACTGACTTCATCCATCGGGAAGGGGATGTACTGGTCCGCCTGCATTTCAACCTGGGCTTCCAGGTCGGTGCTGCGCAGGGAGCGCGGCATCTGGATAACCTTGGTGATGGCGGCATCGCCGCTGATGGCAATGGCCACTTCGCCGCTCTTGGCGCCCGCGCGCTTCACAGCGCGCCGGATGGCTTCACCCACGGCTTCTGAATCCACGATCGCCTTCTCATTGATGGCGTTCTGCGGCGTGGGCTCCGCTGCATATGCCTCGACCCGATACTGGCCGCCCGCCATCGCCAGCTCGATCAGCTTGACTGACGAGGTGGTGATATCGAGCCCCAGCAAAGGGCGGTATTTGCGCTGGAAGAGGAACATTATTTTATTTCCTTTTCAGGTAGTTACGCCTGAAAGCGTGACCTGCGCGTCAAAGCGGTGGCCACTATATAACAGCGCATTGTTAAATAGAACGTGCGGCCCATCACACAACAGCGCTGTGTGCAGGACGGCAAGACAGGAACTGCTACGGGTCTCACGCAAAGAGACGCTGCCGCGATCGGGTGTAAACCCAGATTTGGAGAAAAACGATTTGTGCTGCGCCATGTCGAACTATCGTCCAGGAGACGCATTGACCCATGGCTACGGGAACTGACAGGTGTCGGGTCGTCGACCCGAGTTACCGGACGATTGCGAGGATCGGCCGAACCCGCCTTGGGAGGCGCGCTTTGTGGCTTGCGCGCCAGTGGGTTAACGTTCGAGCCGGCAACCCCGCTGTCGTAGGCACTTTCGTCCCGTAGACCGGAGGCTTTGCGTCCCCACCTTTCGGTGAGTTTGCCCTTGAAACGGCCGTTACTATGCATAGCGCCCGTTGGGAGCGCAAGGCAGGAGAGTTGTTTTCTGTGAAATGGAATTACTTTCGGATTATCGGAGCTGTAGCGGCCTGTGTGACATTAATCACACTTCTGGCGGCCTACGCCTTTATCTGCAGTTTTGTGTACCTGTCACCCACGTTGCCGTCGCCCCAGGCGATGCGCAGCGTTGAGTTTCAAGTACCCCTGCGTGTTTATTCGCGCAACGGCGGTTTGATTGCCCAGATCGGCGAGCAACGGCGGATTCCAGCGACTTTTGAGCAGATTCCCGAGCTCGTCAAACATGCGTTCCTGGCCGCGGAGGACGACCGGTTCTTCGAACATCACGGCATCGACTACATCGGCGTGGTCCGTGCGGTGTTGGTTGACACGATCTCCGGGCACAAGACCCAGGGCGCCAGCACCATCACCATGCAGACCGCCCGGAACGTGTTTCTCACGCTCGACAAGTCGGTCCGCCGGAAATTGCAAGAGACTTTCGTGACATATGAGATGGAACATGAGTTCAAAAAGGAGGAGATTCTCGGGCTGTACCTGAATGTCATATTCCTGGGCCAGCGGGCCTACGGGGTCAGCGCCGCCGCGGAAACCTATTTCGGCAAGTCCCTGGATGAGCTGACGGTGGCTGAAGCCGCCACCATCGCCGGGCTGCCGAAAGCGCCTTCCACCTATAACCCGATCGTCAACCCCCAGCTGGCAACCGCCCGGCGCGGTTACGTGCTGCGCCGGATGCTGGATGTAGGATTCATTGACGCCGTGACGGCCGAGGCTGCCAACAAGGAGCCCATGCAGGCGCGCGCCCACGGCCCCCTGTTTGACGTAGAGGCCCCTTACATCGCGGAGATGGCCCGCCTCCAGGTTCGTCAGCAATTCGGCATTGCCGCCGAAAGCGCCGGATATAAGGTGTACACGACGATCGACGCGCGACTGCAGGCTGCGGCTAACCGGGCGGTACGGATCGGACTCATCGAGTACGACCGCCGCTACGGCTATCGCGGGCCCGTAGGACACGTCACTGTGGCGCCGGAAGGGCGTCCGGACCAGCTGGACAGCCAGGTCGATGAGTATTCGGCGGTGGGCATCCTGTCGCCGGCGGTTGTTGTGTCAGTCGCGGAAAAGACTGTGCGTGTGTATGTGAAGAGCCGCGGCTTTGCGCAGATCGATTGGGATGGCATGGCGTGGGCCCGCAAGGCCGCGACCGGTGAGGTGCTGGGCGCGCCGCCGAAGACTGCGAGCGATATCGTTTCGAAGGGCGATGTTGTCTATGTTGTCGCCAACAGCAGCGGTGTTGCCCAGCTGGGGCAGATACCGGAGGCGCAGAGCGCCCTGGTGTCCCTGGACCCGGAAGACGGGGGGATTTCGGCGCTGGTGGGCGGGTTTGACTACTTCACAAACAAGTACAACCGGGTGATCCAGGCGCGCCGTCTGCCCGGCTCGGGGTTCAAGCCTTTCCTGTACTCCGCCGCGCTGGAGAACGGGTTCACTCCGGCCAGCGTGCTTCTGGACGCACCTGTCGTCATGGAAGGCGATGGCATCGAAGCGTCGTGGCGTCCGGAAAACTCCCACGGGGAGTTCAGCGGCCCGACGCGCTTGCGGGAGGCGCTGGTCAAATCACGCAACCTGGTCTCGATCCGGCTCCTGCGGGACCTCGGAACGCCCTACGTGATTGACTACGTAACGCGCTTTGGCTTCGACAAGCGGACTTTGCCCCAGAACCTGACGTTGGCTTTGGGCACCGTGCAATTGACACCTCTGGAAGTCGCCGCGGGCTACGCCGTGTTTGCCAATGATGGCTTCCGCGTTATGCCTTATTTTGTGGACCGGATAGAGAATGCCGCCGGCCAGATTGTTTGGCAGGCCAAGCCTCGGGTGGCTTGCGAAGAATGCGAACGGCCTGTAGATCTGGGAGACTTGGTGCTGACAGGCAATGCCCAGGAAAACCTGCAGATGGCCGATACCCTTCGGGGGGGGCGCGGTCCCCTGCCGGCGGATCAGCTCGCGGAGCGCGTCATCAGTCCACAAAACGCCTATTTGATGACCGACATGATGGCCGATGTAATCAAGCGGGGTACGGGTGTTCGCGCCCGCTCCCTCGGCCGAACCGACATTGCGGGCAAAACCGGTACGACGAACGGGGCCAAGGACGCTTGGTTCAACGGGTTCACGCCCAATCTCGTAGCCACGGTGTGGGTCGGCTATGACCAGGAGCGGCCGTTGGGCGAGCGCGAAGAAGGCTCCCGAACCGCCTTGCCGATCTGGATCCAATTCATGCGGGAAGCCCTGAGGGGCGTACCGGATAAGCGTCGCCCCATGCCGGACGGGCTGGTTCAGCTGCGCGTCTCGTCACGGACCGGCGTTCTGGTGGGCCCGGAAAACCCGGACGGTTTCATGGAAACATTCATGGCGGACCACCTGCCTGCGGGCAACGAGGAGGGTGGTTCCGTGGTGCAGGGCACCGAAGGAGGGGCACAAAGCTCAGAGCCCATTTTCTAAACCACACGTTGCGCGGATGGTCCCGAACAATGAGCAGACACAATCCACAAAGATCGGAAAACTTGCGGCGCGCTCTGGCACAAGAGGCGGCGCGCATCATGGCGGAGCATGGCATTCGGGATTTTCTGATAGCGAAACGGAAAGCGGCTGAGCGCATGGGCGTCGCGGACATGGCGGCGGTGCTGCCGAGAAACGTCGAGATCGAAGAAGCGCTCGCTGAATATCAGCGCCTGTTTGGCGGTGAATCCCACGTCGAAACCCTGCGGGACCAGCGCCGGGCCGCACTGAATGCAATGTTGTATCTAAGCGAATTCGAGCCGCGGTTGGTCGGAGCCGTGTTGAGCGGCACCGCGACAGAGCATTCAGACGTCCAGCTTCATCTGTTTGCAGACCGGGCCGAGTCGGTCACGATCAAACTGATGGATGAGGGCATTCCGCACGAGGTCACGGAAAAGCGGGTCCGCATGAATGCGGAGCGTGTGTTGGCCTATCCCGGGGTGCGCTTCGAGCTCGACGAGCAGTCCATCGAGGCAACGGTGTTTCCAACTGATGGCATACGGCAGGCGCCGGTGAGTCCCGTTGACGGGAGGCCTATGAGGCGCGCCAGCAAGTTGGAAGTCGAGGCGTTGCTCGACAGTTAGGCGCTGGCCGGCCGCTCGGGCTGGCAGGACCCAACTCGTCAGTCCGCAGCCCGGTGGATGCCCCCGACCAATCACGCGGGCTGCGCCTTACGGGCGCAGCCCCGATGTTTTAGTGAGAGCGCCAGGCACGTGCCACACCAGACCGGCGTTGGTGCTGACGTGCGGAAACACATCAAAATGTCATGCGACGTCTGCACCTGCTCGCGTGGTCGCGGCGCAAGTGTTTGATCTAAAAACATTTGACCTGCGCACGCGACACTTTAGCTACACGGCTAGTTACATGCCGCAACCAGCCAGTCCCTCGGCGACGTGTGGGGTCGTGAGGTGGCAAAAAGGTGCAATTCGGCGCACGCCACATTCTCCCCCAGGCGCAGTTTTGATCCGGCATTACAACCGGCATTCAAGATTCCTATATAATCTCTCAAGTATCTGAATTATAAATAAATATAACCGGCAGTTAAAGCGGCACAGTTTCGTGCTATTATTTTTGCATGACCGATACATTTGCCCTAGAGCCGTGCCTCCCACCCGAAGGGGACTCTGAGCTAGGCGATCTTGCATTCGAATTGGTGGAGCGCGCTGTGACACTTGCGGCTCCGATTCACCCTGTTGTGCAACAAAGTTTGGGCGAATTGGTGCGGTCAATGAACTGCTACTACTCGAACTTCATTGAGGGTCACGAAACGCGCCCGCGTGACATTGATCGCGCATTGCACGGTGACTTTTCAGCCAATCCAGGTCAAAGAGCGTTGCAGTACGAAGCGCGCGCGCACATTGAACTCCAAACAGCGATAGATGCGGACGAGGCCCCGGCGATCTGGCCGACAGACCAGTCATACATCACCTGGTTGCACGAGCGCTTCTGCTCGCGGCTACCGGAAGAAATGTTGTGGGCAGAGAACCCGGACAACGGTGAACGCTTACGCTTAGTTCCTGGTGAGCTTCGTGACCGAGACGTGCGCGTTGGCAATCACATCCCGCCGCGGCCTGCTGACCTGCCGGCCTTTATGAGGAGATTCGAAGAGGCGTATCGACCGAAAGCGCTAAGCCGGCAGCAGCAGATTGTGAGCGTCGCAGCAGCACATCACCGACTGTTGTGGATTCACCCGTTCGTTGACGGAAACGGACGTGTGACTCGTCTAATGTCTCATGCGATGCTTCGCAAGCTCCGCATCGGGAGTAGCCTTTGGTCGGTCGCGCGGGGACTCGCACGTCGCGCGGATCGCTATCGTGATCTGTTGTCCGCGGCCGACGCCCCACGTCGCAATTCGCTGGACGGGCGGGGCGCACGCTCGCTCGAGACATTGAGGGCATTCTCGAAGTTTTTCCTCGAGACGTGCATCGATCAGATCAACTTCATGAACGAGCTGCTGCAGCCCTCAGAACTGCTCCGCCGGATTCAGCTTTATGTCGATGACGAAGTCGCCGCCAAACGATTGCCGCGCGGTGCGTTCCCATTACTCCGCGAAGCGTTTCGCGCCGGTGAAGTCGCACGCGGTCGGGCTCCCGAACTCACTGGCTACGAAGAGAGGCGCGCTAGGCAGGTGGTCGCTGAGCTGCTTGAGAAAAATTTGTTGAAATCGAGCGGTCATCGAGCGCCGCTGCGGCTCGCCTTTCCGATAGAGACCCACGAGCGCTGGCTGCCCAAACTATATCCAGCCGATTCGGCCCCCGGTTGATGTGCTAACAGGCCAAAATGATTCAGGGAGACTAAGAGCATGACTTCGGCCCCTCCAATCTCGCCAGCGCTGATACCCAACTTTGAGACAGTACTGGTCGGGTACACGCTCGAGAACACTTGGAAGATTCAAGCGTACCGAGAGGAAGTCGCTAGCGGCATAATCCGCATTCCCACACTTGCCTTTGAGGCTACCGATAGCAACAACCGAAAGGCACTCGTTAAGGTGTTGGATCTACGCGTGAATGACGACGCGCCCGACGAATTGAAAGATCTGGAGATGCGTCTCAAGGTTTTCAACTATCAGCGCGAACTTATCGAGCGCCTCGCGCGCGAGAAGCTTCATGGAGTCGTACGGGGACTTCACGCCGGGTCGATCCCATTCCCCGGTGCGCCGCTCGGACGCGTGTATTACTTAATTTTTGAGTGGTCGGATGATGATCTTCGCTCGCAAGTAACCCTTCATGAACGGTTTGATGTCGGCTACGCTCTAAGAGTGTTGCACCAGGCGGCGACAGGTCTCCACGAGCTGCACTTCCGGCAAATAGCGCATCAAAGCGTGCGTCCAGCGAACGTAGTATTTCTTGCTGATCGCGTCTTGGGAAGACGTAAGTGCTGCCGCCTGCGACTAGGTGCAACGCCTGAAGCCACTCGATCACTTCCGGCACCAGGGGAATTGTCAGCGGCTCGCCGGTCTTCGTGCGATTGCATGTAGCTAAAACAGGAATCAATTTTCCGTGGGCCGCCAGCTACAAGTTAGCAACACATCCAGCTACACACTCGGGCCAACCCTACGCGGGACCGGACAGGACGTCCAGATGCTGAATTTGCAGAAAAGGCTTGAAGACAAGGGAAGAAAACGACGCTGGCGGGCTATCGTGGACCCACCGATACACCACAGAACCCTATTCGACGTTCTGCACCTGCTCCCGCATCTGTTCAATAATTGCGAACGAAGCCGTCGAAGTCGGTGAGCGATTGGAGGTTCAGGGTCACTCGCTGCTGGAGATTCCGACATCTAACCCCCAGCGAATGCTCAAGACGATCCTGCGAGGCCATCCTACATCTTCCCCAATGTATCTATCGTTTGCTGGTAACGCGGGCGAAACGCCCTTGTAAACGAACGGGCGTCCTCACCCTGCGCACGGTCGCGATTCCCGATGACGCGTTGGACGCTGTTAAGGGCTGCGTGCCATGAACGCATTCACCGGTCACAGGTGACCACGGCCCTCTGACCGTCTTTCGTACCGCCTGCAACACGACTGGTTGTTACACGATCAGGCGGCTAAAGCGGCAAAGGTGCGACGGACGTCGTTCTGGTTGTGGCGGTGGCGACAATTTGTCTGCGCATTAGGATGAAGCCGCGGGATTCTTGTGGGAACCAAAACTGACTTCATATACAGTTCGAACAGTCGATGTGACCAGTGACAAAAGGGAGGATGCATATGACGGATCTTGCATCACCGCAACTCGCGGCGCTGTCCCGCATCTTTTCTTCCGGTGTCATCCGAGAGCTGGCTAGAACGGGGCGGTCGCCGCTTTTCGCGCGGCTGGCAAGGCAGTGCCCGCTGTTAGCATTTTTGCCGACATCCGAGCGAGTCCGCGCGGTGTTCGAAGCCGCCTTTCAGCAACTCAAGCGCCAAGGTTGTCGGGACGAGTACGTTTACAAAGCGGCGCTCATTCAGAAAATCCTGCTTGGACGGCATTCTCTCCAGACTGCATCGATGCTGAACGAATTTCGCGTTGGCGGATGCAAAGCGGACCTCGCCATCCTCAACGACTCTGCCACCGTCTATGAAGTGAAGTCCGAGCGTGATTCGCTTGCCCGACTGCAGCGACAGATTACCGCGTATGCCACGGTTTTTTCGCGCGTGTTCGTCATTACTGCGGAGACTCACGTCACTGCTGTGATGAAATCAGTGCCCGAACAAGTTGGCGTTTTGCAGCTCAATTGCCGTCACCAGATCTCCACACTGCGAGAGGCCGTTGATTGCCCGGAGCGCACCTCCCCGATTGCTATTTTTGACTCCATTCGTACCGGAGAGGCACGCACAATTCTTCAGGCGCGCGGGATATCGATCCCAGCCGTTCCGAATACCCGGCAAAGAGCCATGCTTCGGCAATTGTTTGCGGAGCTGAACGCGCGCGAGGCCCACGAGGGCATGGTTCAGGTGCTCAAGAAAACCCGAACTCTCATGCGGTTGTCGGAACTCGTCTCGCAGCTCCCCGACTCCCTCCACACGGCGGCGTTGTCCGTACCCCTTCGCAAGATCGATCATGCACGCCTGGTCACTGCATTGAATACACCTCTGCAGGACGCACTGGCCTGGGCTTAGACGCATGTACCACCCCTATGTCCGCGGCAAACAATATGAGTTGATTACCATTCGCGAAATGGCGTCGGTCATTGCCACTGCGGGCTTTACGCCAATCATTGAACCGGTGCGTGAGACCTTGAGTGGATTGCAAAAAGCGCTGGAGGCGGTCGTCGAGGCGGACGGCCAGGCTATCGTGATCGTGAATCCTCATCACGGCGAATTATCCGCGGATGGTACGTCGCTCACGCAGCTGCTCAAAGACGAATTCAACCACCCGAAGATCGCAGCCGGCATTCTTCTCAAGGAAGGAATGACTACAGAGGAAGCGCTGAAGTATTACGGCACTCACAAAGACCATGGGCCGGTCTTTATCCATGCTGGCTTCTCAGATGCCAAAACTTTGGCCCAAAGGCTGAGCAAACCGACAGCCAGGCAATGGCACGTGTTTGACGAGGGATATTGCGGCAAACTGTATCAAAAACATTTCGCCGGGGCGCATCGGGTCTTGCTTCGCGATGGTTTTGAGCGGAAACGCAACGCTGACTACCACATTGTCGAGCCATTTTCCGACTTGCACGCCACATACAAAGACGAAGGGATGGACGGCTTCGGCGATTTCCTGATCGTGGGCGACGACTTTACAGAAGGCGGTGGCCCGGCTTATGCCGTCGCAATTCATCTGACCTACATCAATCCTGACCAAGACGACACGATGCAGGTCTATCACTTCGTTTCCAAGACTCAAGACACACCGCTGGATCCCGCGGGGAAGTTTGCCGAGGCGCTGTCGAAGATGATTGAGACGCTCGATGATCCCAATTCGCACGTCTTGGAAACTGATGCAGTTGAAGAATTCCGAGATCTGCACGAGCAGGGTCACTTTCCCGGTCTTGGATATATCAAGAAGCTGTCGATGAATCATCACATCGACACCCTCGCGGACTATCTCAGACCGAAGTAGCTCGCATGAGATGCTGCGCAGGATGCTTTGGGGATCGGGGTCTGCGGAAGGACATCTTTCCCTTTCGCTCGGTCGAGACCGGGGACTGTCATTACTGCATCTCCAAAAAAGTTCCGCTCTTGCCGCCGGACAAACTGGCGGATTACTTCCAACTTCTCATCGAAGCATATCGCCCAGACCCCGCAGGCAGATTGCTCGTTCATTGGTTTCGGGAAGACTGGGGTTTATTTGAGCACGAGCGCATGGACGACCTACGCGCGAAGGATCTGCTCGCCGAGATTTTGGACGACGGTGATATCGTCCGACAGAAATATGTCCCGGCGCAGGATGGCGGTATCAACCCCCTAGGCGACTGGCAGAAATTGCGCGACGAGTTGATGTATCAGAACCGTTTCTTTCCTGACGTGGAAATTGACTATGATCGCCTCGGGGACCTGCTCTCTCACCTCAAGATCGGCCCAGATGAAGTGCCTTCGGTATGGCACCGGGCCCGTATTCAGGTCGGAGAAGCGCCCTTCACCGCAGCGGACATGGGGGCGCCACCCAAACGGACGGCCTCTCACGGCCGCGCCAATCCCGCTGGAATCCCATACCTCTACCTGGGATCCACCCCAACTGCGGCGGTGTCGGAGATTCGCCCGCACACTGGGGAGACTGCCTGCGTGGCGAAATTTACCACTCCGCCTGATCTGAAGGTCGTTGATCTCCGACGACCCCGCAAGACCGTGTCACCGTTCCTTCTCCCTGATGCGTCAGACATAGTCCGGATGCGTGGCGATTTGCCCTTCCTGGAACGGCTCGGAGAGGAGCTGACTCGGCCTGTGCTCCCGCACGCCGCGGCCATCGACTACACACCGAGCCAATACCTGTGCGAGTTCATCAAAAAAAGGGGGTATGACGGGGTTGTATACCGTAGTTCCGTAAGTGACGGAATTAACTTGGCGCTCTTCAATCCTGCCAGGGCTTACGTCGGCAACGTAATCCAAACGCGAGTCACCCGTGTGTCAGTTGAAATAGCACCTGTTGTCGCTTAGCTGTTCAAGCGTGTCACCAGCGCAAGATCGCCAAAAGCTATTCGACGTTCTGCACCTGGGGAGAATCCGGTGCGAGACATCGCGTAGGCGGCCGGGCTGGCCGGGGGCGATGGGTTGGCCCGCAGCCAGGTATGCGGGGCGTGCGAGCATAAGGGGCGTCGCCTTACGGGCGCAGCCCCCGAACCCACTTCCAGGACGCACCCCTGGCAAATAGGACACTAGTTATGGCTGCGAAGGTCCGAGGGAGTCAGCTCAGGCCGCTTCTGCATGCTCACATAATCGCGTTTGGTGGCACCCGTGTACAACTGGCGGGGGCGGCCGATTCGCATCGCGGGATCGGAGATCATCTCCTGCCAGTGTGCGACCCAACCCACGGTGCGTGCGATTGCAAACATCACGGTGAACATCGACCGCGGAATGCCGATCGCGCTGTAGATCATGCCCGAATAGAAATCCACGTTCGGGTACAGCTTGCGCGACACGAAGTACTCGTCCTTGAGCGCAATCTCCTCCAGGCGCAAGGCGAGCTCGAACAACGGATTGTCCGTTCGCCCGAGCTTGGCGAGCACCTTGTGACACATCTCGCGGATGATCTTGGCGCGCGGGTCGAAGTTCTTGTACACGCGGTGACCGAAGCCCATGAGCCGGAAATGGCTGGTCTTGTCCTTGGCCATCGCGAGGTACTTCGGAATGTTGTCTACCGTGCCGATCTGCTCGAGCATGGAGAGGACCGCCTCGTTGGCACCCCCGTGTGCGGGACCCCACAACGCGGACACACCCGCGGAGATGGCTGCGTATGGATTGGCGCCCGTGCTGCCCGCCAGGCGCACAGTTGACGTGCTCGCGTTCTGCTCGTGGTCCGCGTGGAGAATGAACAGCAGGTCGAGCGCTTCGGCGGCGACCGGATCAACCTGGTAGGGCTCACAGGGAACCGCAAACAACATGTGCAGCAGATTGCCGCAGTAGTCGAGGTTGTTTTGCGGGTAAACGAACGGCTGACCGAGGGAATGCTTGTGCGCCGCCGCAGCAATTGTGGGGATCTTGGCGACGATGCGGTGGGAGAAGATCTCGCGGTGGCGCGGGTTATAAATGTCCATCGTGTCGTGATAGAACGCGGACATCGATGCAATCACGGCCGACACCATCGCCATCGGATGGGCGTTGTGATGAAAACCGTTGAAGAACCGCAGCAATGATTCGTTGATCATTGTGTGGTGCCGGATGTTGCCGCTGAACTCTTCCTGTTGTTTGTGGCTCGGCAGCTCGCCCAGCAGCAACAGGTAGGCCACTTCCATGAACGAGCTGTGCTCCGCGAGCTGCTCGACGGGATAGCCGCGGTACAGCAGTACGCCCGCGTCGCCATCAATGTAGGTGATCTTGCTGTCGGTCGCCGCCGTCATCCCGAAGCCGGGATCGTAGGTAAAGACACCCAGATCTTTGTTGATCGTTGAGATGTCAACGACCGACGGGCCGATGGTTCCATTGCGGACAGGCAGCTGAGCTTTGCGCTCCGTGGCTCGATCGACGAGCTCGAACTTTTTGTCGGTCATGCGGTACGTTTTTCCTGGTGAGACCGCGGCGTTTCGACACGACGTCGAGCGCGGGCCGATTTCGAGAAATACAGGGTCCGTGACCTGAAATCAAGTTACCAGACGGTAGAGACGCGACTGTTTTTAGGCCTGCCGGACGCAGCGTGCGAAGCTCAACTCGCTATTCAATGACCTTCAACGAATCGCCCGGTCGCGGTTCGCCTTTTGGATACAGTCCGTTCAGCAACTCGAGCCGCTCCTTTTGAAATTTCTCATCCGGCACGCTCTTGACGTAATCCTCGATTTTCGTCGTCGAGGTCGCGGTGACGATCTTCAGCCTGTACGGCTGTGCGAGCGGATATTCCGCAGGCTTCAGATGGCGCATCGTCTGGATGCTGCTCATGAAAATGCCGTCATCAATGGGCGCGCCGTTGGCACTCGAACGACTGGTGCCGCCAATCAGGAACACGCTCTTGTCACGGTAGAGCGCAGCCCAGCGGACGGGACCTTCACCGCTGTCGAGCGGCGAGCCGGATCGCGTGATCAGCGTATAGCCTTCCATGCCGTCGACTGAGATATCTGCGCCGCGCGCAAATGAGCCGCCCTTCAACTTCGCGAGCAGAAACTCACGCGGTGATTGCTTCTCAGGGCGCTTCTCGATCGTCATTTGCAGCAGCGCATCTTTCTTCTTCGTGTAGACCAGCAAACGGTCGCGAAGATTGTTCACGATCCAACCGCGCGGGAATGCCACCGTGAGGCCCATGCCTTCGTGATAGAAGCGGTTATCCCGGACGATGCCCTGCTCTTTGCTCGAGCCGTAGGGAAGACCGTCAATGGCCTGGAGGTACGCGTCACGATTGTCTATCCAGCCATCCGCTGGCTCGGCGGTGATATGCGCGGCCGCTCGAACAGCCTGAATCGCGCGCGCGTCCGGCGCGGGGTGGTCCGAGAACACGCCGTGGTAGATGTTGGGTTCTCGGGATTCGTCCTTCGCTCGCTGCAGCTCGAACGACTCCTGGGCTTTCAGCACTTTGAAGACTTCGGCCATGGCTTCAGGGCGATAGCCAGCCTTGGAGGCGTACTCGAGCCCGAGGCGATCGGCTTCCATCTCATTGTCGCGGCCGTATCCCTGCAGCCACGCAGTCGCGCCAATGTTCGCCATCTGCGCAATCGCCTCCGAGCCGCTGGCAATAGCGGCAGCAACCGCGCCGACTGACATCAACACTCCACGCGTCTGCGAACGCGCAGGATGCCGAGCCACGTCATGCCCAATTTCATGTCCGAGCACGGTAGCGAGCTCCGCTTCGGAGCCCAGGTAATTCATCAGACCCCGATGGATGTAGACGTACCCACCGCCAGGGGTGAAGGCGTTGACCTCATCGTCATCGAGTACGAAAAATTTGAAATTCCAGCTGGCGATAGGCGTCTGGGCAGCTACCCGTGCACCGACGCGCTGGACGTAGTCCTGCACGGCCTGGTCTTCATAGAGACCGTAGAACTGAATGATCTCGAGGTGGACCCGCTTCGCTTGTTCTTGTTCGCCCTTCACCGTGGTGAGGACGACGTTGTGCCCGCCAGTCGCTGGGTTCGTGGCGCAGGCGGAGGCTAGGAGAACCGAGGCAGCCGTCGTGGCTACAAGGGCGAGGTTGCGGAGGGCAAGAGCGGGGACCATTCGCAACTCCTTTGGGCCCGAGCGCCGAAGGCGCCCCCTGCGATCGCAGCCGGGCTGGGCGCCCCCGCAAAAACCGCGCTTTTTGCCGGCGGGCGACGGAGTCGTGTCCGCGGAAACTGCCGGGGGCGCCTAGCCATGGGCAATTTCCGCCAATGAACTATTTCGCGGCGCTGCTGCCCGCGGCCGCGGCGTTCCCCGCAGCGGCGTATTTCTTACGGAACTTGTCGACGCGGCCGGCCGTATCGACAATCTTCTGCTTGCCGGTATAGAACGGGTGGCAGTTCGAGCACACCTCGACCTGCAGATCGTGTCCGAGGGTCGAGCTGGTCTTGAATGAATTGCCGCACGTGCAATTGACCGTGATCTGCGCGTATTCGGGATGGCCTGAGGCTTTCATGAGTCACCGCTGCACTGAAGGGATGCCGACCGGGTTTATGGCGGCGCCCCATTCAGAATTAAAGGGCGCGGGAGTCTAGCGGCTCGCAGCCGCCTGCTCAAGCCTCTGACGCTGGAGTCTCACGGGAAGCTCGGACGAGTGCATAGCAGCAAGCGGGAACGGGTCCGAGATAGCGTTTCCTTATCCACAGAACCTGTGGATAACTCTGTGGACTGCTTGGCCCCCGAGTGCTGGAAATGCCGGCCATATTGCATATTTGTTATCTTGGTGAAAAAATGACCAGGGTATTTACAGCTTATTATTCATGGGGTTACGAGCATATTATTGGGCAACATACCCGGTTTAGCTCGTAATGTACTCATTTGCCGACTAGGGCCCATCGACCTGTGTATAAAGCCCGCGGACCGCCGGCGAATTCACCTCAAACCGCGGTTGACAATCCAAAAGCCCCGGTCGTTTGTGGGGTTTCGGGGCGGACGCAGTCAAGGAAGCTGAGCAGCAGATCGTTGAGGAAACGTAGGCCGACCAAGGTCGTAACCAGGCGGGTGCCCTGGACAACCAGCAACTGCTTCGCTACGAGGCTTTCAACCTGCGGTGCCACCACGTCCCACTCGAGCCCGGTACGCTCGCAGAAGGTCTCGATTTCGAAGCCCTCGACCAGGCGCAGGGCGTTCAACATGAACTCAAACGGCAAGTCGGCGGTGGGAACGCCCTTTCGGGTGATGGCCGCTGGAGCGGTCGTCACGTAGCGTCGCGGCTCGCGAGCTTGTGTCGTTCTCACAATAGATCCGGATGCGGATCCTGCGAACGTCAGCTTCCCATGGGCGCCAGCCCCCACACCAAGGTAGTCGCCGAAGGTCCAGTAGTTGAGATTGTGGCGGCACTGCCGGCCCGGCTGCGCATAGCCGGAGACTTCGTACTGAGCGAAACCAGCCTCGGCCAGACGAGCGCCGCACACGACCAGAATTTCCGCGGCCGCATCGTCGCTCGGCAGCTCGGGCGGCTGGGCAGCGAACACGGTTCCCGGCTCCAGTGTCAGTTGATAGTGCGATAGATGTGTTGGTTCGAGCGCCAGGGCGGATTCAACATCTGACAACGCCGCGGACACATCCTGTCCTGGCAGCGCGTACATCAGGTCGAGGTTGAAATTCGTGAGTCCCGCTGCGTGCAGCTCTTCGGCGGCACGGCGGGTTTCGTCCGGGGAGTGAATGCGGCCCAGGGCGGTGAGTCTTTTTGCGTCGAAAGTCTGCGCACCGAGGGAGACACGGTTGATGCCTGCGGCGCGATATTCCGCAAACCGCCCGCGCTCTATTGTGCCGGGGTTGGCTTCCATCGTGACTTCAACATCGGCGGCGAGTGTCAGGTTTTTCTGAACGGCGCCGAGTACTCTGCCAATAGCCGCCGGCGAGAACAGGCTCGGCGTGCCGCCGCCCATGAAGATGCTGATGACTTCGCGTCCGGCTACCTCGGTTGACTGGCTTTGGAGGTCGCGCTCGAGCGCCTCGAGGTAGCGGTTTTCCTCCAGCTCGCCGTGCAGGGTGTACGAGTTGAAATCGCAATACGGGCACTTCCGCACGCACCACGGGAAATGCAGGTAGAGCGACAGCGGTGGGGTGAGGAGCCGGGACATGCGATGGTGGTTAGGTGCGGCGGTTCTGCAGTTGCGTAACGAGGGCGCGCAGGGCCTGACCTCGGTGGCTCAGGGCGTTCTTTTCCGCGGGATCAAGCTCGGCGGCCGTGCGATCGAACCCTTGGGGCACGAATATGGGGTCATAACCAAAGCCTCCCAAGCCCCTCGGCTCACTGATCAGGGTGCCCTCCCAGACGCCGGTGGCCAGTATGGGCTGTGAGTCCGCGGGCGTGCTGACGTAGGCTATGACGCATTGGTAGCGCGCTGTGCGCTTCTCCGCGGGCACTCCGTGCAATTCACTGAGCATTTTGCGGAGGTTGTCCTGATCGCTGGCGCCCTCGCCGGCATAACGGGCGGAGAAGATGCCGGGGCGTCCCCCTAGAGCGTCCACCTCGATTCCAGAATCGTCTGCCAGAGCGGGGAGATTTGTTGCGGCTGCTGCATGGCGTGCCTTGAGTAGCGCGTTGGCCGCGAACGTGTCCCCCGTTTCAGGCGGAGTGTCGATTCCGAGCGTGTTCTGCGCGACGAGATCGATGCCGAAGGGTACGAGAAGGGACGCTAGCTCGCGGAGCTTGCCTTTGTTGCTGCTTGCGAGGACTACGCGCATGACAGGTGTGCTTGCGGGGGCTACCCCAGGGCTATGTGTGCGCCGACGGCCAAGCAGATCCATGGGCTCGGCGAATCAAGCGCTCGCCGAATGGAGGACCTGGGCCTGCAGCGCGAACAGGCGACCGATGCCGGTTGCGGCGAGATTCAACAGCGCATCGAGCTCGTGGCGGCGGAATGCGTGCCCTTCGGCGGTGCCTTGCACCTCTACGAATCCGCCGCCGTTGTTCATCACGACATTCATGTCAGTTTCAGCGTTCGAGTCTTCCGCATAATCGAGATCCAACACGGGCAGACCATTGAATATCCCAACGGATATCGCCGCAATCTGGCCGTGCAAAGGACTGGCCGCAATCGCCTTACGCGCAATCAGCTTTTCGCAGGCGTCCGCCAGCGCGACGAAACCACCGGTGATGGATGCGGTGCGCGTGCCGCCATCAGCTTGCAGCACGTCGCAGTCAATGGTGACGGTACGCTCACCGAGCGCTTTCATGTCAGTCACCGCGCGCAACGAACGGCCAATCAGCCGTTGGATCTCCTGGGTGCGGCCGCTTTGTTTTCCCTTCGCCGCCTCGCGAGGTGACCGGGTATGCGTCGCGCGGGGCAGCATTCCGTATTCCGCGGTGACCCAACCTTGTCCCTTGCCACGCAGGAATGACGGCACGCTCTCCTCGATGCTCGCGGTGCAGAGCACGTGCGTATCGCCGAACTGAACCAGCACGGAGCCTTCAGCGTGTTTAGTAAACCCGCGGGTAAACGTCACCGGCCGCAGCTCGTCGGCTGCTCGATTGCTTGGCCTGCTCACGGTCATTATTCACTTACCCAGCGCAGGGCCGCGGCTGATGTGTTGTCGCTCGCAGCCCCTGTACGCACCACCGCGCGCTCTGCGAGATCGATGAGGGTTTGCCGCAAAGGCACACCCGGAGCGCTGAGCTCGCTCGCGATCTCAGTATCTCGCACTCCCGCCCAGAGTCCATCCGTACAGACGAACAGCACGTCGTTCGGTTCCAGGGCACGGCGCTTGGCGAGCGTCATATCCGGAAGAATTGGGTCACCGCCGAGGCAACATTCCACAAAGTTGCGCATCGGATGCACTTGTGCCTGGTCGGCGGTGATCAAACCTTCGCGGAGCAGAAGCTCAACGTGGCTGTGATCGCGCGTCCGGGACACGACGGCGCCCTGCCTTAGGTGATACAGCCGGCTGTCGCCGACGTGCGCCCACCAAGTCGCGCCCTGCTGGACAACACAAACCGCACACGTGGCGCGCGGTCGGTGTTCGATGGAAAGGTTAGACCCGAGCTTGACGACCTCTTCATGCGCTCTGCCCAGTGTGAGGTGCAGAAAGCCCATGGGATCGAAGAGGGGCTGTGGGGTATGCCAGAACGCTTCGAGGATGACCTGCTGCGTCACCTCGGCCGCTCGGGCTCCATTGGCGTGGCCGCCCATGCCGTCAACGACGACGAGCAAAGCAGAATGCTCCGCCACCGCGGCGGAGACCCTGTCCTGGTTCTCCTCGCGCCCGCCAAGGAGGCTGATATCCGCGTAGTCCACCCGCAAGAAGAATTCCGTACTTCTGTTAGACTTGATCTTGCTTTATATCACCCCGCAGCAAACGAGCGAAGTTTCCGCTCCCGCCTCGACAACAATTCAGCATGGCCCCCCTCCCTTGACGACGATTGCCAGCATGACCGGGTTCGCACGCCGCGAGGAATCGGGGCCGTGGGGAACTCTCGTCTGCGAAATTCGCAGCGTAAATCATCGATTCCTGGAGGCAGGCTTTCGTCTGCCCGATGAGCTGCGCCAGACGGAATCTGAGCTGCGACAGCGGCTTGCGAAGGAGATCAAGCGCGGCAAGGTCGATTGCTCTATGTCATATCGCCGCCTGCAGGGGGCAGACAGCGAGCTGGAGGTCGATTCTCAGGCCCTCGAGCGGCTGACGGCGCGTGTTCGCGACATTGCCAAATTGCTGCCGGACCACACGGTCAACGTACTAGACATACTGCGGTGGCCAGGCGTCCTCCGAGACGACTCTGCTGTAGGTGACGAACTGCTGGTTACCGCACGCACGCTATTCGATGCGACCGTCACTGATCTCGTTGAGGCGCGTTCGCGAGAGGGCCTCCGGCTGCGGGAGTTGCTGGTGCAGCGGTGCGGTGCGTTGGAGGTGTTGGTTGCGCAGGTGCGCGTTCGGCTGCCTGAGGTCCAGTCTCGCGTTCGTACGAAGCTCAACGAGCGACTGGCCGAGTTGCAGATCAACGTTGACCGCGACCGCTTGGAGCAGGAGCTCGCTCTTGTGTTGCAGCGGCTCGATGTGGACGAAGAGCTCGACCGGCTTGCCGGTCACATTGTGGAAATCCGCCGCATCATCGGCGGCACCGATCCCGCGGGTCGCCGTCTCGACTTCCTCATGCAGGAGCTCAACCGCGAAGCCAACACGCTGTCTTCGAAGTCGCAGGACCTCGAGACGACGCGCAGCGCGGTGGATATGAAGGTGATTATTGAGCAGATGCGGGAGCAGGTGCAGAACGTCGAATAGTGGCCGGTAGCCACACGAGTCCGAGCGCTGCAGCCGCGACTGCAAGCACGGCACCGATTGCGAACGCAACGTGATAGCCGCTGTTCAGGGCGACCAACGGATCCACTCCCGATAGCGAGAGCCTGCGCATCCAGGCTGCCGCTGTGCTCGCCAGAATGGCGAGTCCCAAAGCGCCCCCCATCATCGACGAGGTGTTGACCAATCCCGAGGCGAGCCCGGAGTCCTTGGGGTCGACACCGTGCATGGCAGCCAAAACCAACGGGTTGAATGCGACTCCCCCGCCGATGGTGAGCAGGATCAGACCGGGGAAAACGTCTGTCAGCAGATCACCCTTCACGGGCGCACTCGAAAATAATGCGAGTCCGACCGCGGTGAGCAGCAGTCCGGCCGCAAAAGGAAGTTTGATACCGAAGCGGTTGACGATTCGGGCGGAGAAGCCGAGTGCCAGGACGGCCCCGACCAGGCTGGTCGGCAGGAAGATCAACGCGACCTCGAGCGAATTTTTTTCCAGCACCCGCTGCAAATAGAGCGTGATGAAGAAACCCGAACACATCGCCGCCGACGAAAGCATGGCTGCGAGGTTGGCAACGGCGAGGATGCGGATGCGAAACAGACCGAGTGGCACCAACGGGCTGCGAACGCGCGACTCGATGAAAAGGAATGCCGCCAGCAACACCAGGGCTGCTGAGAACGTCCCGAGAGATTGCTCCGACCACCACCCTGTTTCGTCCCCATTGATGATGGCGTAGACGGCGAGCATCAAAGATGTGGTCATCGTGAGGGCACCGGCGACATCGAGGTGTCCTGCGGCACGCCCCTGTGCTCGCGTAGCTGGCACGAGGCGCAGCGACAACACGTAAACGAACACGCCCACTGGAACGTTGATCAGAAAAATCCAATGCCAGTTAAAGGCAATGGTAATCACCCCTCCCAGAATGAGACCAATGCTGCCGCCGGTGGACAATATGAAGCCATAGACGCCCATCGCTTTTGCGCGGTCACCGGGCTCGGTGAACATGTTCATGATGAGTGAAAGAGAAACGGCATCCACAACCGCGCCGCCGAAGCCTTGCGCTGCCCGAGCCCAGATCAGCGCGGCCTGCGACGTCGCCAACCCGCATCCCAGGGACGCCAGGGTAAACGCCACTATTCCAATGAGAAACAGTTTGCGCGCACCGTACAGATCACCCAGGCGCCCACCGAGCAACATGAAGCCGCTGACCGGCAGCACGTAAGCATTTACAACCCAGACTAGAGACGTCTCGGAAAATCCCAGGTCAGCTCGGATCGTCGGCAGCGCCACGGTCACGACTGTTGCGTCGAGAACGATCATCACCACGCCCAGACACAGAACGAGCAGGGCAAGCCAACGGCGGCTGCCGTGGATGCGGTCTGGCATGCCGACGGACCTCTGGAGCTGAGTGAGCGGGAGGTCGCACCGTATCACAAGCGGGTGAGGTCACCGACCAACCCGCACTAACAATTTCAACTATCCTTCAGTCGGTCACCCTGGTCGGTCACCGGCGTTCCGCGGACCGCCGGTGAGCCGCCAGTTGAGCGCAACAATCCAACGTCAACCGTGGGAAATGTGTGCCGCATGCACCAGCGCGAGCTGCGGGTTGTTGACCTCACTCACCGCTTTCGCAACCGCATCTGCCAGACAACGTTCACCGGCGGCGGCCAAGTTCAGATCACGCGAGTAGATATCAGGGCACACCTGACGCGCTGCGACCGAGATCCGGCGGTACAGGGCATTCACTCCGGCTGGCGATGACAGGTTGAGATCGTCATAGCGCACGGACACGGAATACGAAGCAACATCGGGGGCTGCGGCAAACGAAGCTGTTGCAACAGTCAGTGCTGCGAAAGCGCCTGCTACGGCGAGCGAACGACGAATTGCGGTGGTCATGATCCTCTCCTGAGAAACGGGTGGCTGGTACGTCGCCGTCGCCGGCGATGTGTGTATGAGACACCTTCAACGCTCCCGGCGTCTGCGGGTCCGGATCGAGTTGGTCCCGTGTTCTGACGAGTTCGTACCAACGCTTCCGCGAACCCGGTCCGGGTACCGCGCGCGTTGGAACACCGCCGCAAACACGAGTGCCCCGTCGCACCTGCGGGTTCGTCCCTGTGGACAACGTAATCGTCCCGGATAGCGCGTACTTTTGGAGCTTTGGGGTCGCTGTGGGGTAACCTAGGTGCATTGCGGGAGAGTTGCAGATGAACGCCGTCACCTCTAATCGGCCGATCGTGGGGCCCGGCCATGCGGGCAGCCTGGCCGCCGGCCTGCGCGACTCAGTGGGCGCGGGACTCAGGTTCTGGCCCCTGTTGGCGATCCTGACCACCTTCTGGGTCTATGTGGCGCTGTCCAACGTGCTGTACGCGGCCACCATGCAGGTGAGCTTCGCCAGCATGTCGCCGGGGCATTTTTTCGCGCCCTGGCAGGAGCGCGTGTTGCAACACCTGTTTCTCTATCCGGTGCTGATTCTGTGTGTGCTGGGATCGATGCGCGTCGGCTGGACCCCCATGTGGCGAACGGTCCCGCTGCAGATCGCGATGGGTCTGTTGTTCTCGTTTCTCGCCTCTCCGGCCATGGTGCTATCGGGATGGCTGCTCGGCCACATGGACGGTTGGAAACACACCGAGCATTACGGCTGGTCCGACTTCCTCAAGGGTCCTGACTCGGCCATGTGGCTGGGCACTGCGACCAACTTTGAGCTGACATACGGATTTGGCCTCGCGCTGGTGACGGGTTTCGGCGTGTACCAGCGGTATCGGGATGCACAACTGCGCTCAGCCGCCCTGGAGCGGGCATTGACATCCGCGCATCTGGCAGCCCTGCGGATGCAACTGTCGCCCCATACTCTATTCAACCTGTTGCACACCATCAGGGGCCAGATCGGCTGGGACCCGGCCGCTGCACAATCCATGGTGGTGCAACTCGGAGATCTGCTGCGGCGGCTGCTGACCGCCGGTGAGCGCGACTTCTCGTTGCTGACCGATGAGCTGCGCTTTGCGCGGCTGTATCTGGAGCTGCAACAGAAACGTTTTGCTGATCGGCTGACCATCTGGATGGCCGATCTCGATGGCATTCCGTCGCTGTGGGTCCCGAGCCTGATCCTCCAACCGCTGATTGAGAACGCGGTTGTCCACGGCCTGGCGGGCCACAATGGCGGGGTGGAGATCCGGGTTGAAGTCACCGTCTGCGGGGAGAACCTGCTGCTGCGCGTAATCAACACGATCGCCCCCAACTCCATGGCCGGCCACGACGGAATAGGACTGCGGAACGTCCGCGAACGTCTCCAGGTCCAGTTCGCCGAACGAGCCAAATTCACGGCAGCCGCCGCCGACGCAACCAACTGGATCGCGGAAGTTCGCATGCCCCTGTTGCGCGACGGGCCGGAGCTCCAAGCCGCGTAGTGGCCGCCATGTTGGACGTAATCATCGTAGACGACGAGCCCACCGCGCGGCGTACGCTGCGCGAGTGCTGTGTGCGCGAGCCTGACTTGCGGATCATCGGTGAGTACGGTGACAGCCGCTCAGCGCTGGAGGCGATTCGCTCCCAACCGCCGCATCTGTTGTTTCTGGATATCCAGATCGATTCGCTGAATGGCGTGGGCATCGCGCGTGCCCTGGATCCGAACAAGCTGCCCCTGATTGTCTTCGTGACGGCCTACGATCAATACGCGCTCCAGGCATTTGAGGTCAGCGCCGTCGATTACCTGTTGAAGCCGTTCGACGACGACCGGTTTCGAAAGACGCTGGAGCGGGTTCGGCGGCGGCGGGAGGCGGAAGGAGTTGCCGAACGGCAGGCGACGCTGACGGCGGTTCTGGCCCAGATAGAGCGCAGCGTGCGGGCCCCCATCGAAAGTCGGCCGCGGATTCTCGCTGAGTCCGGCAGTCGCATGCACATGCTGGACGTGGGGCAGATTGAGCTGCTGGAAGCGGACAGAAACTACGTCAAGCTGACTGTGGGGCGGGAGGTCTTTCTCGCGCGCAGTACTTTGCAGTCGGCGGAGAGGTCACTGCAGTCGCAGCCGATGTTGCGCATAAGCCGCTCGTGTGTGGTGAATACGAATCACATCCGTGAGATCAGCCGCACGCCCCGGGGTGATTTTATTCTCGTGCTCGCGGGAGGGACCACGGTCACCAGCAGCGAGGGATATCGTGACGTGGTGCGGGACTATCTGGAGCGGCTGAAGATCGGGCCGCAATAGCAGACCCGCGCCCCGGGCGATTCTTTGCAAATGGGCGAGGAGCCCGTGTATGTTTCGCGGCCCATGCCCTCCTCACCCAACCGCGGTCGTCTGTTCGTCATTGCTGCACCTTCGGGGGCGGGCAAAACCTCGCTCGTCAAAGCACTCCTGCAGCACAAGCCCGAGCTGCACGTGTCGATCTCCTATACGACTCGCCCGAAGCGCCCGACCGAGGAAGACGGTCGCGAATACCATTTCGTGTCGGTGGGCGACTTCCAGCGCCTTCAAGAGCAGGGCCAATTTCTGGAATACGCCCAGGTATTCGATAACTTCTACGGTACGGGACGGCGTCCGGTGGAGACGGAGCTGGCAAGTGGGAACAACGTCGTCCTCGAAATCGACTGGCAAGGCGCACAGCAAGTGCGAAGGTCGTTGCCCGAGTGCGTGACCATTTTCGTGCTGCCGCCGTCGCGAGCCTCCCTGGAGGAGCGCCTCAGAAATCGCCGTACGGACTCTGAAGAGGTGATTGCGCGGCGACTACGGGATGCCGTCGGGGATATGTCTCACTGGGACGAGTTTAATTACGTAGTCGTGAATGACGACTTTGAGCGAGCTGTGGGCGAGCTGGCGAGCATCGTGGAAGGAAAGGGTCAGGGGCTCGATTCGCGCCGGCCTCAGCTTCGAGCGCTGTTGAAAGGGTTGCTGGGCTGACCCGGCGGCCGGCGGCGGCACCCTGGCCCACGGGCCTGATCAGGCTGGGCGCCCCGCAGCCTTTCGCGTATACTGAATGACCTTCTGCGTCCTATGGAACCAAAGCCTGGAACCCTAGCGGCGCCTCCTTCAAAATTTTCTAGCGTGGCAAAGTCGTAAACATGGCCAGAATTACTGTCGAAGACTGCCTGGGCAACGTCGAAAATCTGTTCCAGCTCGTGCTCCTTGCAGCGCAGCGGGCCCGTCGCCTCGCGAACGGCTCCGAGCCCACCGTGGCTTGGGAGAACGACAAACCGACCGTGGTCGCCCTGCGAGAGATCGCGGCGGGCAACGTGACCGTCGAAATGCTGCGCGAGCCGGAGCCTCCGGTCGAATCTCCGGTCCCGGAAATGGATGTCCAGTCCACTTTCCGCGCTCCGCAGTTCGGCCTGGGAGACTGACCTACCGGGCTACTGACCCATGGACTACGCGTCTTCGCTCCTGGGACTTCTCCCCGGCGGAAGGCGCACCCCGGGGCTGAAAGAGTTGCTTGCCTCGGTGGGGACGTACCTTCCCGCGGAGCAGGTGGCTCGCATTCGCGAAGCCGCGGAGTTCGGCGCTTCGGCACATAAAGGCCAGAAGCGCCTCTCCGGCGAACCCTACATCGCTCATCCGGTGGCCGCAGCGGCCATCCTCGCGGATCTGCGGCTCGATGGGGACACCATCGTCGCCGCAATACTCCACGACGTCATCGAAGACACCCCGACGCCGAAGGATCAACTAGCGGCGCGATTTGGGGCCGCGGTCGCAGAGCTCGTCGACGCCGTCACAAAGCTCGATCAGATCAAGTTCAAGAGCCGCGAGGAAGCGCAGGCGGAATCGTTCCGCAAAATGTTGCTCGCGATGGTTCGCGATCTGCGCGTCATCCTGGTGAAGCTCGCTGACCGCATGCACAACATGCGGACGATCGAGGCAATGTCGACGCCGAGACGCAGGGCAATTGCCCGTGAGACGTTGGAGATCTACGCACCGATCGCTGAACGCCTCGGCCTCTACAACATGAAGCTCGAGTTGGAAGATCTCGGCTTCAAGGCGCTGTATCCCCGCCGTTATCTCGTACTCGAGCGCGCGCTGAAGAAGGCGCGCGGCAACCAGAAGGAATTTCTCAAGAAGATCGAGCAGCAGTTGAATGCTGCGTTGGTCAAGAATGAGATTGCCGCGCAGGTCGAGACGCGCGAGAAGCATCTTTACAGCATCTACAAAAAGATGCGGCGCAAGCGCGCCATCCTCAACGAGATCGTGGACGTCTACGGACTGCGAATCGTCGTTGACCGGTCAGACACGTGTTATCGGGCACTCGGCATCGTGCACGCGGTATTCAAACCCATGCCCGGCCGATTCAAGGACTACATCGCCATCCCGCGCGTGAATGGCTATCAGTCACTCCACACGACGCTGTTTGGACCCAATGGCGTGCCGATTGAAGCGCAGATCCGCACGGAAGACATGCATCGGGTCGCCGAGTCAGGTATCGCCGCGCACTGGAAATACAAGGCCGGCGAGGGCGCCGGCTCGACGCAGCAGGAACGCACGCGCGAGTGGATCTCCAACCTCGTCGAGTTGCAGGAAGACGGCTCCTCCGAGGAGTTCCTCGAGAGCGTGAAGGTCGACCTGTTTCCCGACAAGGTGTACGTCTTCACGCCCAAGGGCGAGATTTTGCGGCTGCCGAGCGGTGCGACCGTGGTTGATTTCGCGTATTCGGTGCATACCGACATTGGCAATCGGTGCGTCGCTGCCAAGGTGGATCGGCGGTTGACTCCGTTGCGTACGGTGCTGCGCAACGGTCAGACTGTCGAAATTATCACCGCCAAGGGCGCGATGCCCAATCCGTCGTGGGTCAACTTCGTCGTCACGGCGAAGGCGCGCAGCGCAATCCGCCACTATCTGAAGAGTCTGCGACGTACTGAGGCGATTGCCCTCGGCCAACGGCTTCTCAACCAGGCTCTCGGTGAGTTCCGGGTATCGCTCGACGATGTAACACCGGAAGCGCAAGCCGCCGTCCTCGGCGAGTTGGGCATGAAGGACCTGGACGAGTTGTACGAGAACATCGGGCTCGGCGAGCGGCTGGCGCCCCTGGTTGCCAGGCGACTGTTGCCCGGGACCCACGCAGAGGATGGATCAGGCGCGCTGGCGCCGCTGTCGATTGCGGGAACCGAGGGTTTGCTCGTTACGTACGCGCGGTGTTGCTTTCCGATTCCGGGGGACCCGATATTTGCGTTCCTGTCGGCCGGGCGCGGCGTTGTGATTCATCGCGAGAACTGCGTCAACGTCGAGGACTATCGCAAGCATCCGGAGAAGTGGCTGCCGGTGACCTGGCAGGCCTCAACCGATCGTCTGTTCAGCTCGGAGATCCGGGTGTATGCGGTCAACCGTACCGGAATACTGGCCGGCGTGGCAGCCGCGATCGCCAATCTCGAGACCAACATCGACCGCGTCGCCATCGATGAGCACGGGAGCGATGCGGTCGTATTGATATTTGAGTTGCGTGTGCGTGATCGAGAGCATCTCGCTCGGATCATCCGTGTCATCAGGCGCATGCCCGACGTGGTGCGCGTTGCTCGTTCACTTGCCGCGCACGCGCGCGATCCAAGCGACGAGCGGGAAGAGGCGGACGAAATCGACGACCAGGAAGATACTGACAAATAGGGTGGTGGGCATTGCCCGCACCGATACTTAGCAGGCAGTGCCTGCAGGAGAAGACAATGGGCCGGCAGATCATTCAAACCAACCGCGCGCCCCAGGCGATAGGTCCGTATTCACAGGCAGTGCGGGCGGGTGACACCGTCTATCTGTCGGGTCAGATTCCCCTGGATCCGGAAACGATGCAGCTGGTCACCGGCGACATCGAAGCCGAGATCCGCCGCGTGTTTGAAAACCTGAAGGCTGTCGCCGAGGCCGCCGGTGGGTCGCTGGCGAACGCCGTGAAGGTGAACGTGTTCCTGACCGACCTGTCACATTTTGTGAAGGTCAACGACATCATGGCGACCTATTGCACCGAGCCCTATCCGGCCCGTGCTGCGATCGGAGTTGCGCAACTGCCGCGCGGCGCGCGCGTCGAGATCGAGTGCGTTCTTTACCTGGGCTGACCCAGACGGGTAGGGCTCGAGTCGCAGCGGATTGGCTTTAGGTCGAAACCGGTCGGTGTGACGTGGCGGCTATCAACCGTATGGAACTGGCGAATTCCGCGCGAGGTGAGCAGCGGCCGGTGACGGCTATGCGCGGCGTTGGCGCGGCTCTTGCTGAGAAGTTGTTGCGGATCGGGGTTGCACAGGTTCAGGACCTTTTGTTTGTTCTACCCCTGCGTTACGAAGACCGGACCCGGGTTGAATTGATCGGCGCACTGATTCCGGGTACGCGTGCGGTAGTGGAAGGTGAAGTCCAACTCACCGAGATCACCTTCCGGCGCCGGCGCCAGATGTTGTGCCGGATTTCAGACGGGTCGGGCTTTCTTACCCTGAGGTTCTTTTACTTTTCGGCAGCTCAACAGAACGGCTTGGCGCGCGGCACACGCATCCGCTGTTTCGGAGAGATCCGGCGGGGGCCATTCGGGCTGGAAATCGTTCATCCTGAATACCGTCGTGTGGCCGCAGCCGAGGAGCCAGCGCCGCTCGAGGAGACCCTGACTCCCATCTACTCGACCACCGAGGGCTTACCGCAGGGCCGACTGCGGGCATTGATAGCGCAGGTGTTGGATGATCTCGACGCGTCCGCCGTGCGTGATTGGATTCCGCCGGAGGTTATTGAATCGCTAGGGTTACCATCGCTACGGGAAGCCCTCGCCTATGTGCATCGCCCGCCGCGCGAAGCTGAAATCGATGTTTTGGCGGGCGGCTTTCACCCGGCGCAGCGCCGGCTGGCATTCGAGGAGTTGCTCGCACACCAGTTGAGTTTGCGGCTCATCAAACAGGAAGCGAAGACCGAGCCAGCCGCCGTGTTGGACGATCGTGAGAATCTCGCCGGGCGCTTCATCAGCTCGTTGCCATTTCCGCTGACAAACGCACAGTCGCGGGCGCTGCAGGATGTGAATACGGACCTGGTTTTGAGCCGGCCCATGGTTCGGCTGATACAGGGTGATGTGGGCTGTGGCAAGACTGTGGTCGCGGCTGCGGCTGCGGCCCGAGCGGCCGGCAGCGGAATGCAGGTGGCTTTGATGGCGCCCACCGAGCTGCTGGCAGAGCAGCACTTTCGGAATTTCGACGCCTGGTTCCGGCCGCTGGGCCTGGATGTTGCGTTGGTTTCGGGATCGGTTCCGGCGCGCACTCGCCGCTCGGCGCTGGAGTGCATCGCGGCGGGGACTGTGCGAATTGCTGTCGGGACCCATGCCCTGTTTCAGGAGGGGATGGATTTCAAGAATCTGGCGCTGGTGATTGTCGATGAGCAACACCGCTTTGGCGTTCAGCAGCGTATGCAGCTCCAGGAGAAGGGCCGCAAGGATGGCCGATTTCCTCACCAGCTCATCATGACGGCAACGCCCATTCCCAGAACACTGGCAATGACCGCCTACGCGGACCTCGATATCTCCGTCATCGACGAGCTGCCTCCGGGCCGTACCCCCATCAAGACGGTCGTCATTCCCGAGGAGAAGCGGGCCGCCGTTGTCGCGCGGATCGTCGAGGCGTGCCGCGAGGGTCGTCAGGCTTATTGGGTTTGCCCGCTCATCGAGGAGTCAGAAGAGCTGCGTTCGCAGGCCGCCGAGGAGACGGCTGCGTCGTTGGCCGAAGCCCTGCCCGGGGTGCGTGTGGGGATGGTCCACGGACGAATGCCGAGCGCAAAGAAAGACGAGGCAATGCTGGCGTTTAAGGACGGGAAGATCCAGCTGCTGGTAGCAACGACCGTAATCGAGGTGGGTGTGGACGTGCCCAACTCAACGCTCATGGTCATTGAGAATGCGGAGCGTATGGGCCTTGCTCAGCTTCACCAGCTCCGCGGGCGCGTCGGCCGCGGGACGAGCGCGAGTACGTGTGTGCTTTTATATAGGGCTCCCCTGTCGCAGCTTGCCCGGGAGCGACTAAAGGCTATCCGCGAGACGAACGATGGGTTCGAGATCGCCCGTAAGGACCTCGAATTGCGTGGACCGGGCGAATTGCTCGGAACTCGTCAGACGGGGCTGGCACAGTTGCGCGTGGCCGATCTCGTTCGTGACGCGGACTTATTGCCGTGTGTCCAGGAGACGGCCGAGCTGTTGTTGGCCTCCTACCCGGATAATATTGCGGCGCTTGCGATGCGCTGGGTGGGGACGGCTGAGCGGTATGGCCGAGTCGGCTGATCCATTGGGTGGCCGGATGGCTGGCGGCCCCGTCCGTCGCCAGCGGGGTCGCCGTGGCGGGCAAATGGCCAGATCGGCGCGGCGGGGGCTGATGACAAGGGTCGAACTGGATATCTGATGGCTGCAGTTTCGCCTGATCTTTCGCTGAGGCCTGCCAAATCGGGGGAGGCCCCCTTCTTCCATCGCCTGTCGCGGCGGATCGAAGAGTATTCGCAGCTTGCGCGGTTCAACAGACCCGTCGGCACGTGGCTGCTGCTGTGGCCGGCCCTATGGGCGCTTTGGATCGCTGGAGAAGGAACACCGAATCAGAAGGTGCTCATCGTGTTTGTTCTAGGCGTGGTCGTGATGCGAGCAGCCGGCTGCGTCATCAATGACTTCGCGGACCGCGATATCGATCCCCATGTGCGAAGGACGCGTGATCGCCCGATCGCGGCACGACGCGTGTCACCCGTTGAAGCACTGGTGCTGTTTGTCGTGCTTCTCGCGATCGCCCTATTTCTCGTTACGTTTCTCGATCTGCTGACCATCAAGCTGGCGTTTATTGGCGCGGCCCTGACGGTGTCGTATCCGTTCGTCAAACGTATTTTCCCCATGCCGCAGCTGTATCTGGGGATTTCGTTTGGCGGTTGGAGCGTGCCTATGGCCTTCGCGGCCGAGACGGCCAAACTGCCGCGCGTGGCCTGGGTTCTGTACATCGCGGCGGTCATGTGGGCCGCTATCTACGACACCATTTACGCGATGATCGATCGCGAAGACGACCTGAAGATCGGTGTGAAATCGAGCGCAATCCTGTTCGCCGACATGGACAAGGCCATCATCTTCGTCATGCAGGCGATGATGATCTGGGCGCTGGTGCTTGCGGGCCAGAACATGCATTTCGGGCAGTGGTACTACGGAGGTCTGACAGCGGCGGGCCTGCTGTTTCTGTACCAGCAGTGGCTGATTCGGGATCGCAACCCCGCCGGATGCCTGCGGGCGTTCTTGAATAATCAGTATGTGGGGATGGTGATTTTTGTGGGGATATTGCTGCAGTACATTTACGCGCAGTGACGGCCCCTCCTTCGCGGTCGCCACAGGCGACTTGATCAATAACTGATCAATTGTCGACTACCCGCCGGCTGCCCGGTTGACACTCATTGGGCCTCCCCCGAATACTCGCCACCTGAATTTTGGTCCTCTCCTGTATTGGCCTCACCTCGAGACACTGAATGAACCCAGTTCCGCTGAATCCAGCCTCGCTAGGCTCCGTTCGCCACGATTGGTCACTTCCCGAGGTGGAGGCGCTGTTCGCCCTGCCGTTCATGGACCTCATGTTTCACGCGCAGCGCGTCCACCGCGAACATCAGGTCCCGAACACGGTGCAGATGAGCACACTGTTGTCGATCAAGACCGGGGCGTGCCCGGAGGACTGCAAGTACTGCCCTCAGAGCGTTCACTACGACACCGGACTCGATCGCGAAACGCTGCTCGAAGTCGCCGCCGTCCGCGAGGCTGCAGAGCGTGCGAAGGCGGCTGGCGCCACTCGGTTCTGCATGGGCGCCGCGTATCGCGCGCCTAAGGCGAAGGACATTGCCATCATCTCCGAGATGATTCGGGAGGTGCGCGCGGCAGGCCTCGAGACGTGTGCAACCCTGGGGATGCTCAAGCCCGACCAGGCGCAGCAACTGAAGGATGCGGGGTTGGACTACTACAACCATAACCTGGATACGTCGCCTGAGTACTACGGCGAGATCATCACCACACGCACGTACCAGGACCGCCTAGATACTTTGGGTGCTGTTCGCGAGGCCGGTTTGAAGGTGTGTTGTGGCGGCATTGTTGGCATGGGCGAAACGGTGACAGACCGCGCGCAGCTGTTGCGCACGCTCGCGAATCTACCGGAGCATCCGGAGAGCGTGCCCATCAATCAGCTCGTTCAAGTGCCCGGCACGCCGCTCCACGGCAAGGCAGGTGTCGACCCGTTCGATTTCGTTCGCGCGATCGCCGTCGCGCGGCTTCTCATGCCTGCTGCACACGTTCGCCTTTCCGCCGGTCGCGAAGGGATGAGCGATGAGGTGCAGGCGCTGTGTTTTTTGGCTGGCGCCAATTCGATTTTCTACGGCGAGAAGTTGTTGACCACTGGAAATCCTGACGTGGTGCGGGATCAGGAGTTGTTTGCACGGTTGGGGTTGAAGGCTGAGGCGGCGGTGGTCCGCGGTGAGGGTGCGAGCGTTGGTTCGGGCGGAGGTGCTCATGGGCCGAGCGCGGGTGCCTGCGGGCATCACGATCAGGGCCACGCGCACACCACAAGCGCGGGTGCGACTGGCGTTGCGCCCGGTGTGGCGCTACCGGCCTGAGGACGAGGATGTGAATGCGGCACATGCGGTTCGAATACGCTCATGAAGCGTGGGCCGTCCGTCCTAGGGGCCGCGCTCGAACAGTTGGATCGTGCGCATCTGCGCCGCGAGCGGCGAACGATCGATGGATTCGTTGAAACCGGCAGTCGCGTAACGACGGTCGTTAACGGGCGGCAGCTGGTCGACTTTTCCAGCAACGACTACCTGGGCCTCGCGCGTCACCCTGCTGTTGCTGCAGCGATGAGCGAATGCGCTGAACGTTACGGTTCCGGCAGCGGCGCTTCGCATCTAGTGACAGGCCACGGTGTTGAACACACTCGCCTCGAAGAAGAGCTCGCAGCCTTCACGAGGCGCGAGCGGGCACTGCTGTTCTCCACTGGTTACATGGCTAACCTTGCGGTGATGACGACGCTCGCGAGCCGCGGCGAAACAGTGTTACTGGACCGACTGAGTCACGCATCGCTCATTGATGGCGGGCTATTGTCAGGCGCTCGTTTCAAACGATTCGCACACGCGGATGTTCACGCCGCCGAATCGGCGCTTGCGGCGCACGCCAAGAGCGCAGTAGTAGTCGCCACAGATGGTGTTTTTAGCATGGATGGTGACATCGGACCGCTTTCAGCGCTTGCTCGCGTCAGTCGATCGCACGATGCATGGTTGGTCGTCGATGATGCCCATGGTCTGGGCGTGATCGGTGCGACAGGGCGCGGCACCGTGGAACATTTCGGTTTGGACGCAGAAGCTGTGCCCGTGCTGATGGGCACGTTGGGCAAGGCGTTCGGATCATTTGGTGCCTTTGTCGCCGGCTCGGCTGAGTTGATCGAGCTTTTGATGCAGAAGGCGCGGTCATATATTTACACCACGGCGCTCCCGCAGCCGGTAGCGGCCGCGTCGCGAAAGGCATTGGAGATCGCACAGCGGGAAACGTGGCGGCGCGAGCGAGTGCTTGCGCTTGCGGCGCGGTTTCGTAGGGGGGCGGAGCAGATGGGTGTGCCGCTGATGGGGATACACGGCAATGCCGCAGCGGCAATCTCGTCGCGTGCTAACACTGCGGCCAGCGCGTCGGTCGGCGATGCCTTGGCTGGCTGCACATCGGTCGGCGGTGCGTTGGCTGGCGGTGCACTGGGTGGGGGCCCGCTGAGCGCCACCATTGCGACGCGCGTCGAGGTGCAGCCGTTGACTCCAATCCAACCGGTGGTGCTTGGCAGCTCCGAGGCAGCGCTGCGTGCGCAGCAAGCGTTGTTCGCCGCTGGTTTTTGCGTTGTGGCTATCCGACCACCTACGGTGCCACAAGGTAGCGCCAGACTTCGAGTAACACTGTCCGCCGCCCACACGGAAGCGCAGGTGGATGAGCTGGTAGAAATGTTGAGCCGTGTTTGCGCGGCCCCGGATATGGTCTCCTAATGGCGCAGTTATACGTAGAAGTTAATGGCAACGGCCCCGACCTGGTCCTGCTGCACGGATGGGGTCTCAACGTGCGCGTATGGGACGGCCTGGTGGAGGAGCTGCGGGACCGATTCCGTCTGATCGCTGTTGATCTGCCGGGCCATGGGCGGAGCGCTTGGACCCCAGGTCGAAATACGCCTGCTGAACAAGCGTGGCTGCTCCATTCGACGTTGGCGCCGATTTCGACTCGCTATTCGCTGTTGGGCTGGTCGTTGGGTGGGCAGATCGCGTTGGATCTCGCGGCGGCGATGCCTGCACAGATCGATAAGTTGGTGCTCGTGGCCACGACACCCCGATTCACGGCGGCACCGGACTGGCCGTATGGAATGAAGTTGAATGCCATCACGAAGATGGCAACGCAATTGCGCACGGACTATCAGCAGACGGTGAGGGATTTTCTAGATCTACAGGTGAGAGGCAGCGTCGACAGCAGCGCCGTGGTCGAGCACCTTCGCAAAGCGTTGTCTGTTCACGGCGAAGCAAAGCCGGAAGCGCTCGAGTCAGGACTCAACACGCTGGCCACGAGCGATCTCAGACCAACGCTTCCGCACGTGCGAACACCGACGTTAGTCATCGCGGGTCAAAACGATCGAATCACGGCGCCCGGTGCGTCGCGCGTCCTGGCTGCGGCGCTGCCGGATGCGCGATACGTTGAAATGCGTCGCGCCGCGCATGCGCCATTTCTTTCGCATCGAAAGGAATTCACGGCGGCCCTCGAGCAATTTCTGCGCGCTGGTGAAGTTGATGTCCGCCTGCCGACTGCATCGACGAAGACTGCGAACGTCGCGGCGGCGGACCAGGCCGAGCGCGTCGGTAAAAGCCTGGCCAACGAAGCAGAGACTCCTCGCTTCACCGGCGACATTCGCAGCGACCGGGGCGCGACAGGTGCATCCGCGGCAAAAGCATCGAATGCGGTTGTGCCAGGCAAAGGCGGTGCGCGCGCTGCAAAGAAGAAGAAGCGCATGAAGGCGCGCGCACGAAAGAAGTTGCAGGCGTCATCGCGATGAACGCCGACAACGAGACGGCAGCCAGCGCTGTCGCACCCCATGCGGGTACGACTAGGAGCCCATCCGGCGCCGACGGCGATGCGGGTTCGACGAAGCACGTTGGTGTCAGCGGCCACATTCACAACCCCGATGCCTTCCGCCTGGACCGGCCGAGCATCCGCACGTCATTCGATCGGGCGAGCGCACACTACGATGCAGCTGCAGTTTTGCAGGCGCGCGTAAACGAGGAATTGATGGGTAGGTTGGAATTGTTCAAATTCCAGCCGCAAGTCATTCTCGATCTGGGCACCGGCACGGGCCGCGGTGCCGAGGAATTGAAGCGTCGTTACCGCCGCGCCCTCGTTGTGGCACTCGACATGGCTCCCGGAATGCTCCGAGAAGCGCAGAGGCGCCAGCATCTATTTCGCCGCTTCGAGCGTGTGTGCGCAGATGCGATGCGTCTGCCATTCGCGGACTCGAGTGTCGACGTTGTATTCAGCAGCCTCATGCTGCAGTGGTGCGATCCACTGGACGTGACGTTCGCGGAAGTCAGACGGGTGCTGAAGCCAGAAGGTTTTTTCGCGTTCAGCTCGTTTGGACCGGACACGCTCAAGGAACTTCGAGCGGCGTGGGCAGAGGCTGACGGTTACAACCACGTCAATCAGTTTGTCGATATGCATGATGTGGGAGAAGCGTTAGTCCGCGCCGGACTGGTTGAGCCCGTGTTGGACGTCGACCGGATTCAGCTCACGTATACAGACACGTTGAGTCTGATGAGAGATTTGAAGACGATCGGCGCCCACAACGTCACTGAGGGGCGTTCGCGCGGATTGATGGGACGCGCGCGATTGGCGCGGGTCCAAGCCGCATACGAAACATACAGACGAGATGGTCGGCTGCCGGCAACCTATGAAGTGATCTACGGTGCGACGTGGGGAGCATCAGGCCGCGCCGGCTCGCCTGCAATCGGCGGCGAGGTCCGCATTTCGCCCAATGCGATCAGGCGCTCCGCCCCGCGCTGAAGACCCGCGTCGCCCCCGTGTCCTGCAACCCAAACGCCCTCTTCATAACCGGCACAGACACTGGCGTCGGCAAGACGCTGGTGTCTGTCTCCCTGGTGAAGGCACTGGTGAAGCACGGCCTTCGTGTCTCAGTGATGAAGCCCATTGCATCAGGTTCGGAACACACCCCGGCGGGCCTGCGCAACGCCGACGCCTTGGCCCTCGCCGAGGCGTCGAATGTCACCGTTCCTTATGCCACCACAAATCCCTATTGCTTCGAACCCGCCATTTCGCCACATATCGCGGCCGAAGAGGCCAAGATTGACGTCAATGTCGGCCTGATCAAAAGCCGATTCGAAGCCCTGGCAGGCGGTGCCGATTTCGTCGTCGTGGAGGGCGCGGGTGGGTGGTACGCGCCGATCAGCAGGACTCAATGGATGGCAGACCTGCCAAAAGCACTAGGTATTCCAACCCTTTTGGTCGTGGGCGTCCGGCTGGGATGCCTGAATCATGCACTGTTGAGCAAACAGGCAATCGAGGCCGCTGGCGTGGAATGGGCTGGATGGGTGGCGAACGCGATTGATCCGACGCTCGAGCGAGCCGCGGAGAATCTGTCGAGCCTGGAGAGAATGCTGGGGAGCGAGCCGCTGGCGGTGTTCCCATTTGCGCCGGACGGGCGGCCGGACGTTCGCTGCGGCGAACACATGGGGCGCCGGCTTTCTCTCATAAGCTTTTGACTTGAATAAAAAATGTCCTGCAGTACCATCACCCGAAATCCGCTGAGAGAACCTGGTCACTCCTCAGTGCAACCCGAGCCGCAACGCATCGAAATCTGTCCTCACTGCTCCCTCAGCGTGCGCGCCGCGTTGCTGATCTTTGGCGGTATGTGCGCCGTCTCGTTCATGATCGCCGGCGTTATGACCCTGCGGGGTTTCTGGCCGGTCCTGCCCTTTTCCGGTCTCGAAATGGGGGTCCTGGGCTGGGCGCTCAAAGTGAGCATGGCCCGACGCCATCACCGCCAAACGATCACCGTTACCGATGCGAACGTCAGCGTAGAGCTCAGCGATCGCCAGCATTCCGTTCAACACGTGTTCCCGCGGCATTGGGCGCAGGTTAAACTCCGCCGCCCCGCGTCGCGCTTGCACCCGAGCCGGCTCACGATTGAGTCGCACGGCCGCCAGTGCGAGCTGGGCAGTTTTCTCACGGAGGCAGAGCGACGCGGACTTGCCCTTCGGTTGCAAGGGCTGATTGGCCGCGTCAACGAGTCGCCTTCCCTGGTTTAAATGGGGATCGGTTTTTAGGTCATGCGTTGCGCTTGTGCCTGGATGAGCGCGCGCCACGAGGCCGTAAGGTCTAACAAGGCAAGGTCAAGGTCGAAATGATGATTCGCTCAAACTGCGTTCGCCGCGCCACGCTCTTCTCTTCTCTTACCGCCGCCGCCCTGGGCCTGCTGTTGCAGGCGGCTCCCGCCCAGGCCGAATCGGGATGGAGCCTGCTGAACATGACGCAGGGCGTGACCGAGATGAGCCGGCGGATCTATGACCTGCACATGCTCATTTTCTGGATTTGCGTGGTCATCGGCGTTTTCGTGTTCGGAGCGATGTTCTGGTCGATCATCAACTACCGCAAATCCCAGGGCGCGGTCGCCGATACCACCATCGTGCACAACACGCGCGTGGAAATCGTCTGGACGGCGGTTCCCGTCATCATCCTGATTGCGATGGCCGTGCCCGCCGCGCGCACGCTCGTCGAGATCGAAGATACAACGAAGACGGAGCTCACCATCAAGGTGACTGGCTTCCAGTGGGGCTGGAACTACGAATACCTCGACAAGGGGGTCACGTTCTTCTCACGCCTGGATCGCAAGAGCGACGCCGCCCGCGAGCTGGGCTCGGGCGTTGACCCCAACTCCGTCGACCACTACCTGCTCAATGTTGATAACGCGCTCGTGGTACCAGTGGGCACCAAGGTGCGCCTGCTCGTCACCGGTGCGGACGTCATTCACTCCTGGTGGGTGCCCGCCTTCGGCGTGAAGAAGGACGGCATCCCAGGCTTCGTGAATGAAGCGTGGTTCAACATCGACGCTGACAAGCCCGGGCTCTACCGCGGGCAGTGTGCGGAGCTTTGCGGACGCGACCACGGCTTCATGCCGATCGTTGTCGATGCGCGCTCGAAGGACGATTTCCAGTCGTGGCTGACGGCGAAGGCCGCGCAGCAGAAGCAGGCAGCCGCGCCCGCAGGCTCAGAGACCGCCCCAACGGCCAGCACGCCAGCAGCAGCGGCAACTCCGTCCACTGCAGCAGCAACACCTGGCGTGCCGACGACAGCAACGGGCGCGACCGGACCCCGCGCAATCGACGGCCCAGCAAGCACAATCGGTGCCACGCCCCGGCCCGCCTCAAAGGTGACGCTGGCCGCCGCCGCTCGCTGATCACGCGCCCCTGAAAATACGAAAGACCGACCGCAAACACTCGACGTACCGACAAACGACGCCCCAAGCGCCCAAGTCAGACCCGAACAGTAGCCATATCAAGTTGAGAGAACGCCCATGGCCGAGCATTCAGTAGCCGCCGCACACGACGACCACGACCACAAGCCGCACGGCTG